>Ga0180300_10000446_pt1 | contig 18050 bp, 18 predicted proteins | sample GuaBasSediGuay15_FD_121798 | JGI IMG/M metagenome (GOLD analysis project Ga0180300, IMG submission 121798) | Subseafloor sediment microbial communities from Guaymas Basin, Gulf of California, Mexico - Guay15, Core 4569-2, 21-24 cm | ecosystem: Environmental > Aquatic > Marine > Hydrothermal... | reverse complement strand
TCTTTCTGTGTTTTCTGTTTGAGTATCGGTCTGGAAGTATTAGATACGAGTAAAGATGGAACGTCAGCAACTATCTATTTCCGATTTTCAGAGGTCTTCCATCCTTCAAAGACCCTTAAGTCTTAAAAATATCCAATTACAACACTATTGGGCATCTTCTTGGAGTTAAGTTCGGACCGTGTGGATTATATGCATCAGGTTCGAAAAATTTATCGCCTTTAGTGCCGATATTGGGTGAAGGGAAGGGTATGCCCGTAACGCTGACGTTGCCCAGAACTGTTGTTGAACTTGCGAAGAGAGAGGCCGAAAAGTTGGGCTTGACGCTCGATGAGCTGTTTGTGGAGATCGTAACACGTTCCCTTGATCCCGTTGATAGAGCCAAGAAGTACGTCGAGGCATCTAAAGATCTCCTCGAGCAAGCCAAGAAGGAACTTGTTGAGGGGAATCTCAGGCAGGCGGCCGAGAAGCTATGGGGCGCGGCGGCTCTAGCCATTAAGGCCCACGCTTACAGGAAGGAAGGGAAGAGGCTGTCCAGTCATAGAGAACTGTGGGAGTATAAGGGCAGGGTGGTAGAGGATCTCGGGGAATGGGTGAGGGACGCGTGGGCCCATGTCAATAACATGCATACGTGCTTCTACGAGGGGTGGTGTACAAGAGAGGATGTGGAAACTGCGCTACAACAGATAGAGAGGCTGGTCAGAGGAGTAGAGGCAAGGGTGAAAAATCGCGAATGACTACGGTTCGGCTCATATGCGATTTTTCGTGATATGCAAATTTATCAGCGAGTGAGATGTGTCAAGACGGTCCTGTGAGGATGCACGGTAAGGCGGATGACCTTTCGAAGGACATCGGTGCATCTGGCGATGAAATTTTTATGTGAACTCGTTCTGGATGATACTTTTATAGTGATTCCCGCAACTATATACTAGTTGTCCTCCGCGGGTTCTACTCCAGAGGGGAAGTGATGATGGTATGAACGAGGATCGCATCCTCAGGCTTTTGGAGGACGTCGTAGGGTCGGAGTATGTTTCATGCGAGGAGCACGTCCTTTACGCATACTCCAAGAGCAACGACCCTGCGTTGCCCGAGAGAATGCCCGACTATGTTGTTAGACCCGGATCAACAGAAGAGGTTGCACAGATCCTGAAAATCGCAAACCGATACAGAATTCCGGTGATACCGAGAAGCGGGGGATGCTGCCTTACCGGCGGTAGTAGACCCATAGAGCCAGGAGGGATAGTCCTAGACCTGACGAGGATGAACAGGGTGCTGGACATCGATGAGGACACCATGACGGTCACCGTGGAGTGCGGAATCACATGGGCCCAGCTGAACGCTATCCTAGGAGAGAGAGGATACTACACTGGTTGCCTGGGTCCCGGATCTGGGCTATGCGCCTGTGTGGGAGGTGGGCTTAGTCACCATAGCGTGGGTGGCGGAGGCGGTGCAAAGTACGGTCCATGTACGGCAAACTGCACAGGTTTGGAGGTTGTGCTCCCGACTGGTGTCGTGATAAAGGTCGGAGCGTGGGCCAGTAATTTCATAGACAAGTCATTCACGCTCTACGCCGGGGGACCGATGCTTGCGGGACTCTTCTTTGGAGATAACGGGTTATTGGGGGTTAAGACAAAGGCGGTGCTCAGGATATATCCCGTTCCCGAGTATCATGCGTGTAAGACATTTGCACTCCCAACGAAGGATGCAGATGAGAGAGCTACCCGCATATTGTACGAGTGGAGGCTGAAGGCGGATCACGGGGTCTTGTATGACGCCTTCTACTTCCCGCCCGTAAGCGCAATAGCTTACGCGGGCGCGCTGTTTGGGCAACCGCTGATAAAGGGATGGCTTACGGAGAAAGGGATGCCACGGGACATGGCAGTGGTCTTCTACGTGATAGAGGCGCATACCGAGGAGACTTTACATGCGAATGAAAAGCTTCTCGATAAGATTGCAATGGAGCATGGTGCGGAGCCCCTAGGCGAGGAAATACACGAGGGCAACATTGCGAAGTGGTTCTATGAAAAGCAGGGCCACTGGCAGATATACCACCCTCTGTGGTGCGGCACCGGCCCGAGGATCATCGCCATGACAACTGAGCACATCGCGCCGATAAAGAGGATTCCTATGATTCAGAAGAAGTTGGACGAGTGGCAGCGCAAGCACAGCGCGGAACTTGCAAAGGTTAAGGGCATAGCGGGTGTCGGGCAGTTTCTGATGGTCGAAGGATTCAATGTCGAGGTCACTAGTGGAATAATTGCGGAGTACCGTCCCGAGAACATGGAGTTGTGCCGAAAGTTGTGGATAGACCAAGCGAAGTTCTTGACAAGGCTCGGTGCCTACTACTACATGCTGGGCGAGGTTCTATCAATGGCGGTGATAGACGCGGGCGCGTTCTCCGGGCCATACTACGAATTCCTCAGGCAGATAAAGTACACACTCGATCCGAACCGAATACTGAGCCCCGGAAAGTTTTACCTGTGAGGTGGTCGGGATGGAGTTCTCCAACCTCCGAAAATATGAGGATATGCTATACAGCTGCTCCAGAGTTGGCGATTGCCGGGTATCCGTGAGACCCTCCATTGGGAAATATGGCGTATGTCCCGTGCTGGAACACAGCCCGGGCTTTGAGGTGTACTTTGCAAGGGGAAGGATTCTTCTGGCAAGGGGTCTCTTGGAGGGGAAGATAAAGCCCACTGAGGAAGTCGTGAGGGTGTTCTACCAGTGCATGGTGTGTGGGAGCTGTAAGTGGTCCTGCAACCAGAGTTTCGAGGAGTCGGTGGTTCTCCCGATATCGCAGATAATAGATCATGACAAGATATGGGAGGCAATAAGGGCAGACTTTGTCGAGATGGGAATAGGACCGATGCCTCGCCATAGGGAAATTCTTGCATGGACCAGGAAGGAGTACAACCCGTACCCGCCATCGAAGCATGCCGATAGGCTGAAGTGGATACCCGAGGGGGAGAAAATCCCGCAAAAAGGGAAAATCGTATTTTTCGTGGGGTGTACAAACCCTTACAGGGCCCCAGACCTCCTGATCAAGTACCTAGAACTGATGAGGGCCGCTGGCGTCGAGGTGGCAATAAACCCGGATCTGTGGTGCTGCGGATCAATAGCGCTAAGGGTCGGAGATCGGAAACTCGGGGAAGAACTCGCACGCCACAACGTCGAGGTACTGAAAAACATAGGAGCTGAGGTCGTGGTAACGCACTGCGCCGGATGTTATAGGACTCTGAAGCGCGACTATCCCGAAATTGTGGGAGAACTTCCCTTCGAGGTCAAGCATACGACCGAGCACCTGCTCGAGCTGATAAAGGATGGGAAACTGCACCCCGAGAAGGAATTAAAATATAAGGTCACGTACCATGACCCCTGCCATCTCGGCAGACACTGCGGGGTCTTCGATCCGCCGAGGGAGGTCATAAGGAGCGTCCCCGGAATAGAGTTCACGGAGTTGAGAAGGATAAGGTATAATTCATGGTGCTGCGGGGCTGGCGGCGGGGTCAAATCTGCGTTTCCCGACCTCGCGGTTAAGATAGCAAAGGACAGAATAAAAGAAACAACGGAAGTAAAAGCCGATACTCTGGTGACGGCATGCCCATTCTGCGAGAGAAATCTCACGGACGCCGTTAATGCAATGAAGTCTCGTGTGAGGGTGCTGGATGTCATAGATTTGGTGCATGAGTCCACTATCACAAAATGATGCCGCAACATCAGCGATGTGATCTCTTATAATTCCTATTTTTGCCGGATTGTAGTCCATTTAAAAATAGGAGTGCGAGTGGTAAATTCAGTATACGCCGTAAGTTTTCGCGACGTTTATGAATGCCCGTATGTTCTCGGGCTTTGCCTCGGCGGATACCTCACTCTTCAGAATGAATCCTCCTCCGTCTCCCACGACCTCTATCAGTTTCTTGCAGTAGTTCTCTATCTCCTCGGGAGTCCACGTCGCCATCTCCATCTCCATGGGCCCCGCGTCTATGCACTGCCTATCCCCGAGTATCTCCTTGGCCTTGAAGGGGTCGGTATCCATGTCCAGCTGGATTACACATGTCCCTCTAGGCAACTCGGCCAGTCGTTCGAGAAGGGGGTTCCAGTTCCCATCACAGTGGAGCACCGCCACCATCCCCTCCCTCCGGCAGAACTCGACTATCTTCTTTATCTCCGGGAAGAATACCTCGTCGAATACCTTCGGTGAGAAGAATGTTGCGCTCTCTCTGTGCAGGCCTATGCATATCCTCGAAACCCCGCTCTCCTTCGAAAACTTTATCGCTAGCGACAGCATTTCAGGAATCATCTTTTCTATCGCCTGCATCACGAGGTCGGGGTGCCTTTTCAGGTCGAGGCACATCTTGGGGTACGTTCTGAGCAGGGTCAGGCAGTTGAACGGGCTCAGGAGCTCGAATAGGAAGTATGTGGGGAAGCCCGCCCTCCTCAGCATCTCAACGTTTCCTCTGAAAGGCATCGGAGGTTCCTCCGGCTTGCTGGATAGACCCAGCTTGTCGAGAAGCATCTTCTGAGGGTTGGGAATTCCGGGGCGAAGTTCAGGAAGATATTTCAGGATCAGGCTCGTGTACCCGTACTTGATTATGTACTCGTAGTCCTCCACCTTCATCGTCTCCTTGGAAATCACCTTGGGCTCCCACGTCTCATCCTCCTCCGTGGGGAAACCATGGGCGTGGGCTCTACGACAACCGACGCAAGAGGATCCTGGGGTATCGGCCTCCACGCAGCATCGGGCTGGAACTCGAGCATGAACTTCAACATGACCCTCATGAACTTCTCGTTGTCCGTGACCATGTCCTTAGCGGTCACCCCCGGTACCTTCTTGAAGTACCAGTTCACCCCCTTGCAAACCACGGGAACCCTATCCGGCACCCTCAGGCTTATAGCATCGCGTATCCTCCCCTCCCTCTCCTCATACAACTCCCTCATAACCTCCTCAATAAGATTGCCTATTCTAATCAGCCCCCACAAACCTCTTACAAATATCAACACCCTTCTTCGCATCGTTTGTCCATGCGTCCGCCCCCACCATCTTCGCAACCCTCTCGTTGATCATCGCCCCTCCGATTATCACCTTCACCCTGTCCTTCAGCCCCTCCTCCTTCAACCTTCTAATAGTTCTCTCAATGGACTTCCACGCACTAGTAAGGAGACAACTCATTCCGACAATGCCGGGATTGTACTGCTTAACCGCACGGACAAACTCGTCCGGGGGAACGTCAACTCCCAAGTCGTACACGCGGAAGCCCGCGGCCTCCAGCAGAACCTTTGCAATGTTCTTCCCTAGATCGTGAACATCCCCCTCGACGGTGCCTATCACCATCGTCCCTATTTCCTTCCTCTCCCCTTTCTCTTTGAGCCTCGGCTTCAGCATCTCGCTAACCGTTTTAAAGATCTCCCCGGCTATCACCAGCTCGTTGAGGAAGTACTCTCCTTTTCGAACTTCTCGCCGACCACCGTCATGACCTTTCTGCACTCCTCAAGTATGAGGTAGGGATCTTCACCCGCCTCGAGCTTTTTCCTCACGAGTGATAGAACCCTGTCCTCGTTGAGGTTCACCAGCGCGTCGAAAATATCTGACCCTCCCACTGCTACTACTCCTAGAAGCATCACTCACGGCAAATCCATGACTCTTTTGGAGAGCCACCCTTATAACCCTTATCATAACCCGTACGCATCGACTTCGCCACCTAAGAACAACTTTTCCGATGAACATTCGCCTGGCAGTTATATCCGTTCTTTCGAGTCGTACAAGATTTCTACTGTCAGGAAATTACACATGCCCACCAAATGCATGTAATTTTCGTTATTCGTCAAATTTCCCTCCAATAAAGCCAAACGGCCGTTTACGATATGCCATAATAGGATATAACCAACCTTAAGCTTAGCTTATCGGATGGGAATCTACTTCCCCTCCACTCGGTTCGCGTATATGACTCTGACGTGTCACGTATAATCACATTAAGCGTTCGCCGAGAGCGGGGTATTAATGACGATTAGTCCGTAAACATCAACTATTAAACACTCTCGTAGGGTAATGCTCATGAATAGTAAAAATTTTTACTATCCGTACTTCCTATATGCAAGGGATGTTGCATCATATAGCGTAGCATGGGCCCTTTCGAGGCCGGGGGCGGTCTATGTGGTTGATGTCATAGTGGCCGATGGTTTGACCAAAAGGTTCGACGGGCTCACCGCGGTGGATAACGTCAGCTTCCATGTGCATGAAGGCGAGATATTCGGCTTCCTTGGCCCGAATGGGGCCGGTAAGACAACCACGGTGAGAATGCTAACAGGAATATTGCCACCCGACGCCGGGAGGGCTTTTGTTTTGGGATTTGACGTTGTGAAAAAGCCCTTGGAGGTCAAAAGGCGAATAGGTGTTGTCCCGGAGGCGGCAAACGTGTACCTTGACCTGACAGTTTGGGAGAACGTGACCTTCATGGCCGAACTTTACGGGGTGCCCCGAGGTGTGAGGGAGAGAAGGGCCAGAGAACTTCTCGATGAAATGGGGCTTCTCAAGTATAGAGATGCTAAGGCGAGAAGACTGTCGAAGGGTATGCGCCAGCGTCTGCTGATATGTATGGCTCTGGTGCATGAGCCGCCCTTATTGTTCTTGGATGAGCCCACGAGTGGGCTGGACCCCCAGAGTGCCAGACGCATAAGAAGCATGCTCAGAGAGTTGAATAAAGAGGAGGGGGTGACGATATTCCTCACAACACACAACATGTGGGAGGCGGAGGAACTGTGCCACAGAATAGCAATTATAAACCGCGGAAGACTTGTTGCGGTCAGCAACCCGAGGGAGTTAAAGGACATGTTCACACGACTACGCACTGTGGAGGTGGAGTTTAATAGAGCGGTCGATGAGAGGAGCATCCTCGAGGCCCTCGGATGCGAGGTGGACGTTTCCGGGAATAGATGTAGAATCCGCGCAAGAGACGTGAATGACGTCATTTGCGGCATCGTCGACTACGCCAAGTCCCACGGGTTGGAAATATTGTCTCTTAATGTTATTGAGCCGAGCCTCGAAGACATATTCTTAGAAATAGTGGAGGGGAAGGCAGATGTTTGAGAACGTCGCGAAAATATGGGCCATAGCCAAAAAGGACATGAAAATCTACTATCTGAAGGGGCCCGTGGTGATATTCGGTCTGCTACTGCCCTTCTTCCTGTACTTGGCGTATGCCTGGAACAGGAACATAGAGCCCGCTGAAGCAATGGTCAGCATAATGGCCATGACCGTGTTCTTCACGTCGACCGCGGTGGGGCCCGTCATAGCCCCGTGGGAGACTCGATCTCGCACCTTCGAAAGGTTGCTTTCATCCCCCGTCAACATGAGCATCATACTCATGGGGGATGCACTGGCATCGACAATATTTGGCATTTTAATAACGGTAGCGATAGCAGTGCTCAGCATGGTAATAGGGGTGCATATAGTGAATATTCTAGTATTCGCATGCAACGTGGTGATATCGGCCGTATGCTTTTCGTTCTTGAGCCTCCTGCTGTCCTCTCCGCCAGCAGATACGCCGGCAAACATAATGATGCTGTCATCGTTGCTAAAGTTCCCTCTGATATTCGTAAGTGGAGTATTCACCCCGGTGGGAGAAATGCCGTATCTGCTGAGAATAATAGCGTTACTATCCCCGCTGACCTACACGACGGAGCTGTTCAGAGCGAGCGTCCACCTGGAAACTTACGTACCAGCATATATTGCAATTGCCGCCATCACGGTGTATACCCTCGTGTTCGCAATGGTAGCCGTAAAGCTTCACGAAAGAAGTGCCCCCAAGAGATTATAAACGCCCTTGCTCACAACCAACTCAATTTTAGAGTTCCTAAATTGTTGAACTTAATTATGTAGACGATGTACTGGATGCGTCGAAGGATACGAAACTATGATTGAAGCAAAGGTTCGAGTTACACAGAATTACCAGGTCACAATTCCCGCGGAAATACGTAAAAGAGTTGGTATAATGGTGGGAGATGTCCTCAGGGTAACATTAGATGAGAGTTCCGGGAAAATAATATTCGAGAAGATGCGCGAAGAGAGAAAGAGAATGAAAATTGGGAGGAATTGAAACCCAAGGAGATAGAGGAACTCATCGAGCGGGGGCTCGGAGAGTGTCTGAAGTGAGGAGAGGGGCATAAATATAAACGTGCTGGTGTATTATGCCCTCTGCGATACTGTTTTTCCATGAAAACTAGATTTGTGCCGGAAACAAAAGAACACATCTCAGAGGCGCTTAAACACATCGTGGCCGAACAACTATCGATCGGCAAGTACAGCGATAAGACAATATCGACTCACGCGATCAAGACTATCCTTTCGATCGCCACGTTCGATAAAAACTTAGAGGCCAAACGAAAGGGTGGGTGTACGTGTCCTTCCCGCAAAGATGCCAAAGAAATATATGAGATCATCAACTTAACGCATGACTTCACAGGAGATCTCGGCTCGTCAACAACATCCTTTTTCAGCGGCGTATCTAGGGGCAAGATGAATAGATCTATTGGAAGGACTTCGGAAATTCATGCGAAGTGCTTTTTGTTCCACCAGGATGGGGCAGAGGGGAGTGCGCCGAAATTATGCGCTGAACGTCTCCGCCAAGATGCTATTCTTGGATCTACCGATAACTCTCATGTTCGGTGAATACGTGGTAAACATGATTCCACGTGATCATTAATTTCATGATTATGATTATTTCTGCGGCCTTTCTCATTTCCATAGACGAAGTGCCCATTCGTTACTTCTTTTCTTATCATGAGCAGTTCATTTTGAGAAAGGCAGAAACGTATAGTGTTGTATTCGTAGCATACGACGACTTTCGCAACAATGAAACTCTTATATGAAGGGGCTTGCATTTTTAATGAACCCCGCCCGGGATGTGGGGAAGGGCGTGGAAGGAAGGGTCGAAAGAGCGGAGTTGAGGGGTCAGATGGATGTACGGAGTACCGTTCCCCGCGAAGGCCCGCCGATGAAGGCGGAAAGCGGGAAGGCTCTCCACCACGATGCAACAAAAAATAGCGGAGAGTCGGAGTGGTCATTATTTTCTCGCAGAGAGATTTTTCGTGAATTCTTCCGGCGACTTGCATTCATACTTTTAAAGGACCTCCGAAATGGTTCGGTGACCTCAAGTGATCCCTTAGTGGGGCGTTGGGGGACGCTTCTTCATTCTCGTGCCATCATCCATGAATTTTCGTGCTGATTATGTCTGATAGATACTTGGGCATGCGTCATGAAAGCGGGAACAGAAGGACCCCATATAAGAGCATGACAAAGAGCATAGTCGCGATGCAGGATGGTATCATAAGGGCGTAGGACTTAGTGAGGGAACCTTTGAAGTAGGTTGCCGAGAACACGTAGCAGAGGTGGAGCGGGGAGGCGATATGCCCTAGGAAGGAGGAAACGAATATCATACTTGCGCTTATGACGCTCATTGATTGGATGGAGGTGACGATGGGCACCGATATTGCGATCGCGGTTATCGGGGAACCCGTGATGAACGCTATTATTACGGGAGTTGCGGTCATCATGATGATGAATGGTATCCTCGAACTTTCTATGGCGGCGATGATGGAGCTTGCGATTCCGCCGATCACCATAACATTGCTGAGGAGCAATGCCCCATAAGTTGCAAGTATGACGTCATATATGAGCCCTCTTCTCAGAACCCTCACAAAATCCGGGAGCCCCGGTCTCGTTATTATCATCAGTAATGCTATCCCCAGAACCGCACCTATCACCAAAGACGGTCTCTCTATGAAGTACACGTCAACGGAGTCGTCGACGAGCGGCCCCAGAACTGCAGCTACCGCCACGGGTCCGAGTATCGGCAAGAACGGTTTTATGGATTTTTGAACTTCATGATTCCCGCTGCGGCGGGATGGGGTCTTTAGGGGTGGTTTTGATCTTGCAATGCCTACTAGGTACCCTATAAGGATCATGAAGAGGGCGATGGGCGCCTGATAGAGTATCATTTGCCACAGGCTCACGCCAGATATTCCGGCCGCGATGATTATTGCGACATCCAGCGGATACACCATGAATATAAGGTGGCGGAACCACATGTTTACGAAGATTTTCCTTAAGGTTCCAAGACCGAGCCTTGAGCCTTCTTTCTCAACCACCGGTGCCGACATGAGGGCTCCTCCTGGGACCGATAGGAGACCCAGAAACGCGGGAACTGCCATTACCGAGAAATCTGCTCTTTTGAGCGAGTTACTGAGAACTCTCGTCATCTCGGCAAGCTGCCCGCTCTCCTCGTACATCACAACGAGAAATGCTATTAGTGCCGATAGAAGGACCAGCTCCTGAGTTAACCGCTGCTCTGCGGTGAATACTATCATATTGGGGATATTGTTCGGTGGAACTGTGAATGCTGCCACCACCAAGGCGCATACTATTATCGAGATGCTTATCGGAACTCTGCTCGCCAGTAACAGGAGAAGGAGTATGAACCCTATTAGGAGTACGATTATCTTCGGTAGCATTTATAACACTTCCGCTCCCAGGTGGGTCGTCTCGGAGCCGGGTGTGATAGGTAACGGTTTGTAGGGTTATCTTTTTTATGCCCCGTTAGGGAGGGACGGTTCAACAATGGGAACTTTAAATTACTGGAATGTTTGAGGTAATATGGCCGACATGCGGCGACCCACCAATAGGGGGACAGGTGGGGGTTTGCGATGGGCGAGAGAGGGCCGACATCCCGAGGGTACTTTGACGAGGTCATGGAGCACCTCCACATTTTATCGGACATAATATTCCTGCTGGGGAATTTCCTCGCGCTGAGAGACGTGCTTGGATTATTTGAGATAGAGGAGGACCGATTCAGTGGGAAGATATATGTGAGGAGATATTGTAGGGACGATGAGAGAGTGTTAAGGGCCTTTCTCTCGTACACCGATTACATAGTGTTCTTTTCGGCCGTTCCGAGAGTGAGAGCGCTTCCAAGGTATGAGGAGGTCAACGGCAGGAGCGTTGTCATGGTTGCGAAGAAGTTCGAGGTTGAGAAGAGGGTCATGAAAGAGGCGTTAAGGGAGTTAAGTGGCTACGGGATTGTGAACATGCGTGGGGGTTTGGTTTTCTTCGATAAGGAGAGATACGCGAACATCGAGCTGTGGCATAGGCAGAAGATGCTCATGGTCGGATTCTGGTCGCGCGTGCTGGGCAGGCGGAGGCTTGTCTTCTTAGAGAATATGGATGCCGTTGAAGTTCTGAGGAGTATTCTGAGGGAGGTTGGCGAACTTAAGGAGAAGTTCCTGGAGGAAGTTAAGAGTAAGGGGCTTGAGGGAAAAATTGAGGTTCCCGAAGAGATCACGTATGCGGAAAGTATCGAGAGACGCGGTAAGAAGTGCTTTGAGGTTCTCGGGAGTATACTGAGGGATATGGCAGACACACCCCTTGAAAAGTACAGAAGGGCTCTGCTCAATGCAAGCCTCCACACCTTCAATGAGCGTTACGATCGAGCCTTGAAGATTCTCGGCGAATTCGTTAATGAAATAGGCGAGGATCCCTTCATCCTCCTATACATGGGAACCCTGCAGGCGCTGATGGGAAAATGGAAAGAGGCAGAGGACACCCTGAGGAGGGCGGTACTCAGAGGTGAAGAATTTGTTCTACCGTACGCGTTTCTTGCGCTAACGCTGAGCAGAAGGGGCAAGAGAAGGGAGGCGGTGGGGCATTTGAGAAAGTACTGCAAGAACGTTATGAGAAGGGCAGAGGTTCCGGAGAGAAGGGCTCTTGAGTGCCCAATTCTGTTTAGGTTTGCCGATATTGTTATGACGCTACTTAGGAAGTTGGAGAAGGAGTTTCCATCACTCGAAGACGTCCGGAAAGCAAACGCGACCCTGACCTCCGGTCTGAGGTGTTAACGCAAAATACGTCGATAATACGAGTTAAACTGATTCGTATCACGTAGAAAAGGTAGGAGTATCATGAGGACCATGAGACCCAGACCAGTGATGCGGCTGAGGATTGCGTGAAGATAGATACGGAGATAAAGATTGTTATGTTATTTCTCCTAATCTTATGTTTTCGTTTGAAATCTCCGCCAATGGGCCTTATTTCACCAGAGTTTCACATGTGGTCTTCGAGTAATGGACTACATGATGCAATTCGCTAGGGATTTGTGAATTCGTAGGTGTAACTTCAGTTAGCGCCTTGAACTAAAAGTCGCACCACTTTCTCTCCTATTTACGCTTTTCAAGAATACGGGATAACCCGGTCTTGAACATCGCATATAATTTATCCGAGAGGAAGTACTCGTGGCGTCATGCAACCAGAAAATGTAAAAAAGGTGGAAAATGTTGGAAATAATGTTACTGAATATTTTCCTTCCAATTTCCTGTGGTGGAATGAAGCCTAGGAAGCGCTTGGTGATAGAATTGTCAGTAAACGCCTCATGGCTGTGAGCAATATGCTAGTAATGGTCTTCACAGTCCCATTTTCGTTCAAAATCAAATAAGCCCTCATAGTATTACTACTAAGCACATATTTCTCCTCAAAATAACACTTCATTAAAACATCGCCAGTTACGATCTCGGGCGGGACTCCCAGACCACCACCGGTGATGTCAAGCGCAAAAGCCACTGTAACCCCTCCATACTTCAGTATCGACCCAAGACTCAACACTGAAAATAATTTATCGGTGCTGGTATTCGAAAGGATGCATATCGATGCCTATCCTGAGAAGAGATCTCACTACCGAAACTCTGTCAAAATCAGCAATTCGGAAAAGCAACATGTTTTTTGATATTTAGGGTCAATATCACCAACTTTTCTCTCCATACTGTGATATTTGGTATGGCATTATTTTTATCCCATGGCAAATGAAAATATTCGCTAGTGATATAGATGTACATGGCGACTATCACCAGCAAGGAAATGGTCACGATCCCGAAGAAGATCCGCCGGAAGCTGGAGCCCAAGAAGGGGGACTAAGGTCCTGTTCGTAGAAACCGAAAGGGGCACACTAATGGTTCCCGTGAGGCCTCTTGAGGAGTCTTTCGGAGATAGCGGTGAGAAAATGTTGCAGATCGCGGCGGAGATTTCGGAGAAGAGAAGGCGTGAGGAGGAGCATGACAGGTCGGAGTTACGAACCCAAATGCTGCGTACTCGACACCGGGGCCTTTGCACTCTACTTCGGTGGGGATGAAAGGGTGAAGCCTTTCTTCGATGAAATATTCTGCGGCGGGAAGGCGGGCGTGACGTGCGAACTTATTCTTGGAGAGTTCTGGTATAAGACGTGTCAGGTGCTAGGTAAGGATGTGGCTGACGATTTTAACTGGAGGATAAGGGCGTCGAACATAGTGGTCATGGAGGAAAAGGAGATTTTAGACGAGGCGGCAAAGCTGAAGTGCACTACAGGGGCAAACTTTCATTTGTCGACTGTCATGTCCTGGCGCTTGCGAGAAAAATCGGAGGGAAAATTATCACAACTGACTCGGCGTTCAAGGTGATAGAGGGCGTAGATGTCGCATACATAGAGGTGAGCCGGAAAAAGCAAAAAAGAAATTGGAGGGCATAGGCTTCAGGTGAAAGCATCTATAATTTTCGCACGCGCGGCGAATGCTCAACCGCCCGAGCAGGAAGTCGTAAAGGAGGGATGTCAACCTCTCGAGGACGTATTCTTTGGATGGCGCGACATAGACTTTAGCCGATCTCTCCACGCGAAAAATCATGATCAACTCCCGTGACCCGTACAGTCGGGCAATGCACATGGATCCGGTCTCATCACGTAACTCTACAAAGGACAAGTTCCACACCAACGTCCTTAGAATTGCAACTGCCATGAGAATCGCCAACTCAATAGGGTTTACGAATATCATCGGGAGGCGGTGCTTACGGCTGATACTACCATGCATTATCCCCCTGAGGCGACGCTTGCCCTTCCCTCTTGCGAGCACTTCCTTTACATGGGAGGATCCCCGGATTTTGAAGGTTAATGTGGCTTCTCCAGTGATTGCGCAACGAGTTATATTCCCATCACTGGTGGCCTTATGCATTACCCATTTTCTTGATGTTGGGGAGTCATCGACACTCATTTCTCTCCTCCCTCCCTAATGACTCGTGAACGTCATTTTCGGAATATTTGCAGAAAATATATGATTTCCTCTTTAGGTATTTTCTATGTAGATATTAACCCATATGGTGGAGGGTGGAGTTCCCACCTACTACAATATACGTCTCGGCAAAAAAGTACTTCTTGCTACTAAGATTGCCCATCTTTGTCGTTGTAAGATGCATCTAATTATGCCGATTTTAAAGTTTAAATCTATAAAGTCAATATATACACATAAGGGAAAGAAAAGGGAAGGTGGATCCTCGAGGAGCGAGGCCCATCTGGATGACCCACTCATAGTATTGGTATATTGTAAGAATGAAGTGAATAGTGGGTAGAAGGTGTATTGTTAATGAAAGGTATTTGTCCAAAGTGTGGGAGGCCCGGCTATGGGCCTTATGTTAGGAAGATAAAGAGAGTTCTTAAGAACGGGGATAGCAGGTACTACTTCTACGTATATTTCGATCATAAGTCCAACGACGGGCCTAGAATTTGCTACCTGCGCGTTCTAGAACCTAAAATGCTCAATATAAGGTTAAAAAACGGAGAAATTATGGGGCGTGTTGTGTACTCAAGGCTTCAGAAGTCGTATGACTCCTCCCTTCTAAGATATCTTATCACCTCACTCATCGACTTCATGAGAAGTTACCTCGTGAAGCGGGAGAAGAGCAGGGAGCCTGGCGGCGAAGATAACGTGGAGGTGATAGAGCTCCTCCTGTTCTTCTCCGCACTGCTATCCCTTTTAAAGGCCCGGAGAAGCATCCTTCTGATGGACATCTCCTCACCGCGCGCAATTGCAATACTCGACGCAATTGCCAACACGATAAACCTGGGGGATGCATTGAGGAAGCTGAAATCCGCGGATCCCCTCAGTGAGACCTTACTCTTCTGCATGCCCGGCACGCTTCCCAAGATTGCAATTAAAGTCCTCCTGATAATATGCGCCCTCGAACTCCAAAGGAAGGTCCTCGTGATCGAAACGTCGCATGCCTCCCTCAATATGCTCCGCAAGATCCTCTCCGTTCTGAGCGCCGAACCCAAGGCGGACTTATCGGGAATGCTGAACATAATGACGATGGATGAGTTTCTCGGAAACCACAAGACCCTCGATCCCGCCCTTATATTGATAGATGATGCCGCAATGTTCGCCATGGCGGGGAATGTATCTCCCACGGCGGAGATCAGAAACACCCCCATCGTAATTTCCCTCACCTCCGCGCATAAACTCCTCCCTCACCCGCGCTCCCTCAAAATGCTGGGCAGGAGGATGAGACACATAACGCTGAGGCTCTCGGAGAGGTTCAGGGAAAATCACGTTGCAAAGACGTCTATAGAGATAGTGGACTCGAAGTTCGGAGAGTTGGAAATGAAACTCTACAACATACTTGAGAGGGAGATGCCCGGCTCGGACCTCGCGAGAGAATATGCGCGCTACGGGCGCCTTGTGATAAGTGACATTCTCAAAGTCCTGTGCCAAAACGACCATCGCCTCGCCGACGAGTACTGGTCACTCTGCCAAGAGCTCCTGCGCCTAGAGGATACCCCCCATAAGGTCAAAACGGCCGCAAACCTTATCAAAAACATGGTCGCCGACCAGGTATTTGTAGTGATACGAAACAGATGGACAAAGTTTAAAGAAACGTTGAATCAGGCACTAGAAGATCTAGATGTCAGTACAAAAGATGTGGTCATCATAGAACCTATGAGGCTCGTCAGAAGAATAGGTGAGTTTGAGGGAGAGAGTGGATATTCGAGGCTCGTAAAAATATTTATGTCCGCGAGGGAGGCGAGGGAGTACTTGGAAGCCCGTAAATCCACCGATGGAGGCGATGTTCTATCGGGCCACAACTTAGTACTCGCCACGCCCTCGACTTGCGACTATGAAGAGGCAGAAAAGTTGATGGAGGACTTACTCCTGAAGCCGCTCATCTCAACTATATGATCTCCGTGATCTCCACTACTCCCATACCCATGGTCCTGTGGGCGCCGGTATTCGCAAACTCCGCAAACCTCGTCAGAACGTACACCCACCTCGCGTACCTATTCTCCGAGTCCCTCACAACGAACTCCATCCTTCCCCGATATCCTACCTGCTTTGCCTCCTTCACCCAGACCTCCCTCGTCTTCCCCTCAAACGCCCGCGGGAGCACATTCCCGTAGAGCCACTTCGCAAACTCCTCCAAATCCACCTTATAAGGGTAGAGGGAGTTCCATATCCCCGCAAGGTTCGCATACATGATCCAAGGTAGAGGAAACGGAAGATAAGAGGACGTACCTCTCAGTTTGAAGTGGGTGGGCGTCCGGAAAACGAGCAGGATCCTATGAGGGACCTTTGCGCTCTTTATCAGTTCCTCAACAGACGTGGCCTCCACCGAGATGCTCCTCACCGCAAACTCCACCCTCCCTATCGTAACTTCCTCTCCCATCGCCTCCGTTAGACCCTTCGCGAGGACCTCCGCAACTTCCTCGGTCAGCGCCGACAAAGAGAAAACGTACTCGTGCCCCTTCTCTATCAACCACTTTCCCTGAACAACCCCCTTCTTTCCCGACTTGGGCTTGAGGGGGCGAACGGCATACGGCCTTATGCCCTTATCCTCATGAAGCCTCTTGGCAAGCGAGGGATCCACACGCGCAATGATGTTCAAAAAGAGGGCCTGCACCTGCGGCCCCGTGAACGGATTGAGGACCCCCTTCCCCAACGAGGTAACACAAACGTCAAACTTCAGGATCCTCACATCCCTTCACCCCCCTAGTGATTAACGGCGACAAGCGACCAACATGACGTTTATAAGCCTCCTAACTTTAAATGTTATCGCTATCCCGCATCCAGAATTTTCAGCTATCAGCATCGCAACTTTCTACCTCCACGCAGATTTCTTTTCGGATTAACGAGGCCTCTAAAATCCTTCGTTAATACAACTTGTTAAATTGTCGGTTATCAGGATCCACTCACTCGGAGGTTCTTGTAAGCAAAAGACACGCCAAATGACATCCGACATATTGCAAAGCCTTTGAGACTGGAAGCACGAACTTGATCTACAGAGCCGCCACCCTATGAAAGCATAAACTCATAGTTAGGTGCATTCACACGCCAACACCTAGCATGCACTCTCTGTTGCCTCTTCAATCTTCCCCTTCATGCTGAAACATTCCAAACAAGATCACTGAATTTTAAATATCAGATGTTGCGCACGGAATCGATTTTTGTCGAGAAGCGGATGGGACATTCATAATCCCCGTCCGCCCCTCGCACATATGCGAGCCCCAGAAAGCAAACCGATACATCACTACATCCTAAGTAAACGGATGTTATTAAACTATTCGGAAGAGAGTTCAGAATCTTCGTGGCCGCTTACGTCGATATACTCCTCTCACCCCCGAAAAAATATCCGCAATGACGCGCCACTCGAGCGTGCCTGTCCACAGAACCACAGCCCGCAGGAAAATCATAGAGGCCGCCCGAAGATCCACCGCGTCAGAAAACCCCTAGAGGCCCGCGAAAAAAGCGGGCCACCGATCTCCACTCATCATAGCGATCGACTAAAAGGTCGTCCGCCGATACGGAACCAAATCATTCGCTGTGGGGAGGTGCTACGACCCCTCCCTCAAGAAGGTCGTCGACGGAATCCCCACCGTCGACGCCGCCCTCTTCCGTCGAGCTCGTGGCCGAGGCGCTGAATTTGGCCGAATCTCTCGGCTTCCCCAAAATTCGTGTGACGGTCGTGACAGATTCCTGGTTCGGGTGGGGGCGCCTCCTCCGCTTCCTCGACGAGGGGGGCGTGCGTTATGTGGGTGTGGCGAGGAGCAGAAATGTCCGCTTTTCGGTAGATGGGTCGGAGTGGAGGAGGCCTTCTCCGCCCTCCCCTGGAGGTCTGTGATCGACAAAAGGGGGCGCAGGGTGCTTTATAAGGATATCACGGCCCGCATCAGGGGACTCGGGGGGAAGCTTTTGCCCTCATGAGGCCCGGGAAGGGGCGC
>Ga0180300_10000445_pt1 | contig 18060 bp, 20 predicted proteins | sample GuaBasSediGuay15_FD_121798 | JGI IMG/M metagenome (GOLD analysis project Ga0180300, IMG submission 121798) | Subseafloor sediment microbial communities from Guaymas Basin, Gulf of California, Mexico - Guay15, Core 4569-2, 21-24 cm | ecosystem: Environmental > Aquatic > Marine > Hydrothermal... | reverse complement strand
GCCTCATGGTCCTAAAAAAGGCCGGCCTTTCCCCCGATGATGTCGATCTCCTCATCCCCCACCAGGCCAACACTCGAATTATCGAAGCGACGAGGAAAAGACTCAACCTGCCCAAGGAGAAGGTCTATATCAATATTGACCGATACGGTAATACTTCAGCGGCATCGATACCGATCGCTCTTTATGAGGCGGTGGAGAGCGGCCTGGTTTCCTCGGGTGACATCATCTTGATGGTTGCCTTCGGTGCCGGTTTTACCTGGGGTGGGGTGGTGATGAGATGGTGAGATGGCTGCTCGTCATCATACTGATCGTCACCGGTTGCCAAAGGGATCCGGCCGGAGAGGATCTGATTGAATACTACCGGGGATTAGGGCTGTTGCAGGAGGATACCTTAAGGCCGGTCCATCTGGAAAACTCCTATAGTGATCTACCCAATGGCCTCGGCTCCGATCTTGTCCTCGGTATCGATTCCGACTATGAGTCCAGGGTTCTTATTAAATTCTTCATTCCCGATACCGGTTCTGGTGATATTGACTCATTGAGGCTCGTTCTTGTCGTCGATGATGATTTGAAAAACGAGAAGGTGGATTTTGAGATCCGGCTCATTACAACAGATTGGGATGAGGCCGAGGTGAGATGGTTGGCAGCCTCAGACGGCATGAAGTGGGGTACTCCCGGCGGTGATTATGGCGACTCGATCCTCTACTCCGGTTCGATTGAGAAGGATTCGATTATCGTCGATATCGATCCCAATCTCTTTACCAAAGTCAAGGATCTCTTCGGGTTCATACTCCTGCCCAAGTCGGGAGGTCCCTTAGCTTTTGCTGCGGGCAAGGCACGTCTCTATCTTGTGAGCAATGGAGAGCAGACCACTTTTAACTTAATCGGAGATAGCTTCATTATCAAGTGTCTCCACTATCCTGAAGAAGGTGAGTATTTTCTTGGTTCCGGCTTCACCTTCCGCAACTATCTCCGCTTCCCCATCGACTCTACCTATCAAGAGTTCTGGTTGGCCCGAGCCGATCTGAGGTTGAAGGTCCTCGATCATCGATCGATGCGCGATTCCATCTCCTATGGGCTACGCTCGCTGAAGGAAGAATTCTGGGGCATTAAGACCGAGATTCGGGGTTATGAATTCACCCATCTTCCGATCGCCGATTCCACCTTTACTATTGATGTCCTCACCATCATCAACTACTGGATTGAGCACCCAGACTCTAATTTCGGCGGTTTCCTTGCCCTTTACCCTGAGGATAGTGATCTTACCAGACTCGAGATCGATCCCGATTCCCTCCTCCTTATCCTCTATCTCGTTACCTCTCCTCAGAGGAGATTCTGATGCTCCTGTTGTTACTTATCAACCTCTCCGGTTTTGCGATCGGTGGGATGGGTCGACGTGACAATCCTTTTCAGATACCCTTCGATATAATCCCGAGAAGAAATCTGGTTCTTGGGCTCAGCTATCAACCGGAATTTCTATATATATTTGATGATCGATACTCACGCTCGGCCTCAGATCTGGGCGGTCTCTATCCCTACCTCCGTTTCCCCTTTTTCCTCAATCTCGATTTCGTTGCCCGATTCAACCGCTATCTCGATCAGAACTTTGATCTTTTGGCTCAAGAAGAAGGGCTGTCTCGCCATCTGGTCGGTAGAGGGGGGGTCAATCGGATCGATCTCGGAGTCGAGTTCTCCAGTTCTTCCATCGTTCTTGGTTTCCTTCATGACATAATCTTCGGCTCCAGCGAGGAGATCTGGACCTTTCAGGTTGGTGAGGTCGCCACCGCCGACACCCTCTATTATGAATTTGGTGGTGGTGGAAATCGTTTCCAAGCCGGCTGGCTGGGGACACATCTGGGAATAATCGGATGGGGAGGATGGGAGGAGATAAGAAGTGAGACCACCCTGGCTCGGCCCTGGCTCCTTGGGGGAGGTCTTCGTTGTCGTCTCACTTCCTGGACAACCCTTATGCTCCTTGGCAGCTATGAACACTGGGAGGGATATGAGAATCGCCCCAATCTACAGCTCTCCCTCACCTCTGGACCATTCTCGATGGGTGGTTTCTATCGATCCTGGTATTACGATGGTATTAGAGAGCTGGGTGTGATTGCTTCGTTTAAGTTACCCATTAAGAGGGTTGGGATGGTGGAGACCTCACTTTTTGCCTCGATTACTTATGATCATGGGGTAAAGGAGGTGGCATTCCGCCCCCGCCTCAGGATCCAGGTGGACGAGATCTTGAAGAAGAGAAGGCGTTGGTATTAGAAGAGAACCTCAAAAAGCTGAAAGAGCGGGTTGCCCGGGCTTGTGATCGGGCCGGACGTAACCCAGATGAGATCAGGTTGGTTGCGGTAACCAAGGAGTTTCCTCCGGAGATCATTAATCAAGCGATTGAGCTTGGTATAAAAGAGATCGGTGAAAATCGCGTCCAGGAGGCGCGGGCAAAGTATGGGTTAATTAAGAAGGGCGTGATCTGGCATATGGTGGGTCATCTCCAGCGGAATAAGGTAAAAAAGGCATTGGAGATCTTCGATATCATCCAATCGGTGGACTCAGAACGGTTGGCCAGGGAGATCTCGAAGCGGGCAGAGAAGGAGGTGCCGATCCTGGTGGAGGTAAATACCTCTAAGGAGAAGACGAAGTTTGGAGTCGAACCCGAGACGGTGGATACCCTGATAGAGGTTGTTGCTGACCTTCCCAATCTTAAACTTCTCGGCCTGATGACGATCGGCCCGGGTTGGGCGATCTCCGATCCCGAGGCCTCCCGCCCCTGTTTCAGGCTCCTCTCCGATCTAAGGAAGAAAATCGAAGACCGTTTCCAGATTGTCCTCCCGATCCTATCGATGGGGATGAGCTCTGACTTCGAAGTGGCGATTGAAGAGGGAACGACTATGATCAGGGTGGGGACGGCGATCTTTGGTCCCCGGGGCTAAACCGGACCGATCCATAATCCCCTTCCCAGACCTCGATCGAGATAAGGTGGGGTAGTTTTTTCTTTAATTCGCCAAAGATGAAGCGAGCGAGATTCTCACAGCTGGGAGGCTCAACAAATTGGTTCAGATCCTTCCCGGCCAATCTTCCTACCACCCGACTTAGATACCGATGGAGAATCTTGAAATCGACTGAGATGCCGAAGCGGTCGAGACGATCAGCGGCAACGATAATTCTGACCCGCCACTCGTGTTCATGACGATCCTCTCTCCCTTTCAAGTGATGGGAGGCCCTAAACCTCTCTTCGACCGAGACCTGATACATCCTGCCGGAGTGAATTGAAGAAGTTGATTGTCTCCTCCCACCGATAATCAGGATAGGTCCAGGGAAGGGGGCGGAAGCTCTTATTATAATAGATGAGGGTTACTTCGGCATAGATCCCATCCCCCAGATAGATTCGGTGGGCGGCGTCCTTGTGGGTTGAGAGGACCACCCGTTTTAGATCGAGATAACCGGGATCGATATTTACTCGCCTTCTCCCTTCCACGCTCAAGCTGACCTCAATTGCCACCGCCCTCTTCTTAAGCTCGACAAGCTCTTCGGGATCGAACTGGGTCAAGAAGGCCAACCAGCACCGCATCAGTCCCTTGCCCATCTCTGATTCATAATACTCTGTAGCGGTAAATGGGAATGAGGGTGATAATCGCCGCTTCGATTGGAATAGTTGAGTGAGCTCATCGAGTGCGGAATCGAATATTTCCTTCTGATAAATGAGCCCAAAAAAAGGCATCGTCAGCATTGGAAATTTTACTCGCTCATATCACCAAGTCAAACGAGAGAAAATCTTTGACTAAATCAGAAGGATCAATAAAATTTACGAAAGTGATGTTATGGGTGATAATCATCGGGCTCTTACCTCCAGGTGGGGTGAAGGCATTCGATACCCCTTCTGATGGTGGGGGATCGGTCACCATCCGCTGGGAACTATCCCCTTCTGAGACACTGAGCCAGTTTCTTGGCTATCGGATACTGCGGGGAGAGTCGGAAGCCGGTCCATTTGAAGAGGTCGGCTATGTAATAAAGGGGAGAGGCGAATATCAGGATCGGTCGACCGAGGATGGCAAGTCCTACTACTACCTGGTTGTTGGAGTGGCGGTTGGGGATAGCGTTGCCTCTTCGGTTGTCGGTCCAGTAATCTCTTCCGCACAATGGTTCAACGCCAATCGCCTTAATGTTCTCATCTTCACCTTTCTCATTTCTCTCTTTGTCCTCCTTTATATCCGACGGGCGAAAAGAGAGAGACTTTTCATCCGGAAAATTCCAGGGCTCGATGCCATTGAAGATGCGGTGGGAAGATCGACCGAGATGGGTCGTCCGATCCTCTACTCTTTTGGCCTGGGGTTGCTCTCAGATGTCGTGACGATCGCCTCACTCTCGATCCTCTCCCGGGTTGCCAAAAAGGCGGCCGAGTATGGGACGAGACTTATTGTCCCAAACTATGACCCCTTGGTGATGACCGCGGCCCAGGAGACGGTAAAGCAGGCCTTCACTGAGGCGGGGAGGCCTGACCTTTACAACGAAGGCGATATTACCTTCCTCACTCAGGATCAGTTTGGTTATGCCGCGGGGGTTGATGGGATCATCGTCCGGGAAAAACCGGGAACCTGTTTCTGGCAGGGCTACTTCTTTGCCGAAAGCCTTATTCTGGCTGAGACCGGCCATTCGGTTGGGGCAATTCAAATCGCTGGGACGATCGCCGTTACTCAGCTCCCTTTCTTCATTGCCGCCTGTGATTATGTCCTGATTGGTGAGGAGATGTATGCGGCTTCAGCCTACCTCCGGCCGGAACCTCAGATGGTGGGAAGTCTCAAAGGAGAGGATATTGCCAAGGCACTGATTATGGCCCTCATCATCTTCTCCGCCCTCTGGGGGACGGTTGGGGTTCTCCTGAATCAGTGGATGGGTAGTTCCACCCTGCTCGATGCCTTTCATAGTTTCGTCAACTGGTTCACCGTGGGGGAGTAGATGAAACGTGAGGTCCCATTAGCGATTACCTTCATCACCGGCGTTCTTCTCGTTGTCGCCTTCTTTGTGCCTCACCCCCCACTCGGAGATCTCCAGCAGCGATTCCAGATCTGGTATTCGATCGTCGCCGGTTTCACCTTCCTCTTAGGACTGGACAGTCTGGTCAAACACCATCTGAAGAAGATTCAACATCGGCGCTCTGGATGGGGTTTCAGTGTCGCCCTCCTTATCTCCTTCTTCACCACCCTGATCCTCGGTTTCTACTCCTGGTTCGTCTTCTCATCACCTTATGATCTGAGGGCTCCATTCCAATGGCTCTATACCTCGGTTATCTTACCTCTCCAGGCGACAATGTTCGCCCTTTTGGCCTTCTTTATCGCCTCGGCTGCCTATCGTGCCTTCCGGGCCCGAAACCTGGCGGCATCTCTGCTTCTGGTCTCAGCCGGGATCGTAATGCTGGGCCGGGTACCGATCGGTAAGGCGATCTGGTCTGGCCTCCCGGTCATCTCGGATTGGATCATGAACTATCCTCAGATGGCAGCCAAGCGGGGTATCCTCATGGGGACCTATCTCGGCGCGATCGCCATGTCACTCCGGATCATCCTTGGGATGGAGAGGACCTATCTCACATGATCGAACTGTTGGATAAACTCGATCGGAGGATTATCTATCTCGTGATCGGGATCGTCGTTGCCTATCCCCTCATCGTCCATCCGGTGATGCCGATCCGGGTGAGTGAGGAGGTGAAAAGGGCCTACGAATTTGTCGAAGATAGCCTTCCTTCCGGGTCGGTAATCCTCATCTCCATCGATTATGATGCCGCATCGGAACCGGAGCTGACACCGATGTTCAGGGCTGTCCTTACTCATGCCTTTCGGAAGGGCCATAAGGTGATCTATATGGGCCACTGGGCACTCGGCCTCCCCTTGGCACAGAAGGATTTAGAAGAGATCGCCCACCGTATGGGAAAGACCTATGGGGTTGACTATGTCAACCTCGGCTATCGCCCCGGCTTTGTTACTGTGATGCTGGCGATGGGGAGGGAACTGCGCGACATCTACTCTTCCGATTATCAGGGGATTCCGATCGATTCGATTCCGATGATGGCGAATATCCACAATTATGATCAGATCGATCTCATCATCGGCTTTGAGGCCGGTTCCACCGGTGAATTCTGGATCCAGTATGTCGGGTCTCGATTCAACAAGCGGATGTTCTTCGGTACCACCGGGGTTGTGGCACCAGACCTCTACCCCTACTATGCCTCGGGTCAGATCCTCGGCCTGATCGGCGGTCTGAAGGGGGCAGCCGAATACGAGACCCAGATCGGCCATCCGGCTCGAGGGGTCTTTGGGATGCCCGCCCAGTCCTTTGCCCATCTCGCTATCCTCATCTTTATCGTTATCGGGAATATCGGTTATATACTGAGGAGGAGACGGTGAACTTCTTCGATCTCTTTGGCACCTGGCTTGCAGCCGGATTGACGGTGGCGATCCTCTCCTTCCTATATCGGGATAACCCCCTTTATAAATTTGCCGAGCATATTTATGTCGGAGCCTCAGCCGCCTTCTGGGTAGTCATCTTCTGGTATTCCGATGTCAAACCGATGCTTATCGATCGGGCCTTAGATCCCCAGTATCCCTTGGGGGAGAAACTCATCCTTCTCATCCCTACTATCTTCGGAATAATGATGTTACTCAGATGGTTTCCCAAGGTTGCGTGGATCTCAAGGTGGCCGATCGCATTTACCGTTGGGATGGCAGCTGGACTGGCGCTGACCGCTACGGTTCAAGGTTATATTGTCCCCCAGATCAAAGCGACACTCTTCCCGGTAGTGGTGATTACCAAGGATCCGCTCATTTCGCTCTGGCGTTCACTCATGAATATATTCGTCATCTTTGGGGTCTTCACTACCATTCTCTATTTCTACTTTTCGAAAGAACATACCGGCCTCTTGAAGGTGGGGTCACGGATCGGTATAATATTTATCATGGTTGGTTTCGGTGCCTCATTCGGCTATACCATCATGGCTCGAATTTCTCTCCTTATCGGTCGGATCTACTTCCTCCTCCATTCCTGGTTGGGAGTGATTGATTGATGGCGGAGTTGACGGCAAAACTCGAACTTTTCAATCCCACCGAACTCATCCTCTTTTTGGCCCGTAATAATAAGAACGGATGTATTCTCTTTAAATCTGAGAATAGTGAAGGTAAGGTTTATCTAAGAGAGGGTAAGGTGGTTCATGCCGAAATGGATGAGTGGCGGGGGATGGATGCCTTGCTCACCATCTCTCTTTTTGATTCCGGTGAAGCCGAGTTTCTCCACGAGACATCTCCACCCGAGGAGACGATTACTGAAGAGTGGTCCACCATAGCCGAGGAGTTTGATAAGAGGCGGGTTGAGCTGAAAAGCCTGCGGGAGAAGTTGCCGACGATGGAGACGATTCTCTATAAATCTCCGGAACCGGTTGATGAATCACTCTCACTTCGTCGAACCGACTGGCAGATACTGGCTCTGATCGATGGCGAACGTTCACTCGGCGCGGTGGTGAAGGAATCGAAATTGGGTCTTTTCGATGCCCTCGTTTCCCTCAACTGGTTAATTGAGAAGGGCCTTGTGACCACAACGAAAGTGGAGGTTAGAGAAGAGACCGAATGGATAGATCGGGTTGCCACTACCTTAAAGATCTTCTTGGAGGAGTTTGGTGGAACGGGATCGGTTCGGAGGGGTTGGCCAGAGCAGCTTGGCGCCTATGATTCCGAGCTCTCTGAACTGGTGACGATTGAGGATGATAGTTTCGAGATAAACCCAGATGTTATTGAGGCCAAGGGCAGGGGATGGTGGCAGGATCACCTCGGTCCCCTCTTGGATCACCTGAAGGGGGTTGGGATCAAGATTTATGGTAAGATTTTGAGCCGAAAGAAGTGGCAGAAGGTGGAGCAGAGGTTGAAGGATGAGGGAGCCGGATAAGATACCGGGCGTCATCGCCTACGCGATTGTCAGGAGTGAGGATGGGAGTCTGATTGAGAAGAAAGGTGACTCTCCATTTCCTCTCGATGAGTTCGTTGCCTTCTTGGGCTCCGGTGGCGAGGTCATCAGGGACACCCTGAACCTGGGTAGCATCACCTATCTCAGACTCCTCTATCAGGGACAACCAATCTATATCTTCTCAAGGGATGACGAGTACATCGGTCTACTCTGTGAGCCATCAGTTACACCTGAGATGATCTTTGGAGAAGAGGAGGTGGTTGAGAAGGTCGAGGAGAAGAAGGCTGTCGAATTACCCAAACCTCTCAAGGCCAAATTGAGGCAGATCAATGCCATTTTCACCGAGTTCTCAGCCGAGGGCAAGAAGGCCTACTGGCGTGATCTGCTCAAAAAGGGGGTTGAGCTTTTATCTCATGAGCTAGCCTCCCATATTCAGATTACCAATGATGGTATCCGGTTTGTCTCCGTTCCTCCGGAGGATCAAGTTGAGGAGTGCTCCTCTGCCCTCCGTTCGGTTATCGATTTCTTGGTTAAGAAAGCGGTTGAGGAGTTTGGTCCCTCCAAGGCCAGGATGAAGGTGCAGAGGGTTATTGAGAGTCTGAGATGAAGCCGGATGAGGTTGTGAAGAAGTTGAGCAAGGAGGATAATATTCCATTCATCTATGAGTCCTCCGGCAAGGTCTATTGCGAGGTTGACGCTGAGAAGATCGATCAGATCGGCACGATGTTGATCCAGACCTTAGAAAGTTTGGGGATCGATGGGTTGGACCTTTTGGAGGTTGCCGGAACGAAGCGCTCGGTGGCGATGAGGGTAGCCGAAGGGCGGATTGTTGGGAGTATCTACCAGAAGGGGACGATCGAAGAGATTCAGGCCCGGCTGGATGAGATCGAGAAGACTTTGGCTGCTGAAGGGGAGGCCGAGGTTGCCGAGGCAACCCTCGACCTCAAGGCCCTCTCCGAGAAGATAAATATGATCCTCACCGAATTCCTTGGAGACTTCGCCCCAAGAGTCTACCGCAATCAGCTAAAGGTCCTGGGGATTGAGGAAGGGGAACTGGCCCTAAGCAAGGTGAAGGAGCTCATCTATGCACTGGGAAATGCGGCTTCACTCATGATTGGCCCCACTCAATCCCAGGAAATGACCGAGCGTCTCTTCATGCTCATCAAATAGGGGGGATCATGATCTTTGGGTTGACTCCGGGAGAATATCAAGGACTGGTGGTGATCCCGAATTATCTGTTTATCATTGGTGGTGTTTTACTCTGGGTTGGATTCCTCTTCTTAGGAGTCATTGCCAAACGTTACGAGATCGTTTTGGGTGAAAGGACGAACTGGCAGTTTATGATGATCGCCCCAACCGGAATCTTGATATTCACCATCTTGGAGTTTTATGCGGTAGTAATAAATGGATTGATTCGGATGCCAGCGACGATCGCTGCTGTCGCCTACCTCCTTCTGCTCATTTCCGGTGTGCTTTCCTTCTTAGGCTGTTTTCGTTTTCTCACCGTGGTGAAAGGAGGGTAGGCGATGAGAGTTAATATCCCGGTGGAATTGATCTTCACCATCGCGGTTTTGGTCCTTGCTGTTTCTTTAATCCTTTATGGCCTTATTATCAAGAGATTGCTCGTTCTCATCCGGAAAGGTTCGATCTGGCTTTTCCCCCTTATCTCAGCGGCAATTCTCATCATCCAGCTCCTTATCCACAGTTATCGGATGATCTCCTACTTTCCCAGGCTGGGAACTGCGGGTCGATTCGACTTCTTCCCCCTGATTGTGGGTTCCTTCTCCTTGGGTCGGTGGGAAGCATTTCTCTTCCTGATTGCTGGAATCCTCTCTGTGGTCACCGGATTTCTTTATTATCACTGGTCGACCCGATGAAGCTATTGACAGAAACATGGGTATGCATATAATTCCATATGCTCAGAAAGGAGGTTTGGCATGATTAAAGAGTTTGAGGCGGGTGGAATCATGATGTATCCGCTTCTTGCCTGTGCTATTTTGGGTATTGCGGTGCTGATTGAAAGGCTTTATACCTTGATGATCAAGGCTCGTATCAACCCGAAGCGATTTGTAAATAGTCTCATCCGGGCAATTGATCGGGATAGCGTCGATGCCGCTATCGCTCTCTGTGCCCGCAACCCATCTCCAGTGGCGAAGGTCCTCCGGGCAGGTCTGGAAAGGTATGATCGCGGTAAGGAGGTTGTTGAGGAGCGGATCGCCAATGCTGCCGCTACCGAGTTGGCCTTTCTCGATCGGGGTATGGGTCTTCTCGCCGGTGTGGTTACCGTGGCACCCTTTCTGGGCTTCTTGGGAACGGTAAACGGTATGATCGGGGCCTTCAATGCGATCGCTGCCGCCAAAGAGGTTGAACCAACGGTTGTGGCGAAGGGGATCTCGGAGGCCCTGATCACAACCAAATGGGGTCTGATGATTGCCGCACCCCTTGCCATCTTCCATGTTCTTTTCACCGGTCGGATCAATGGCTATACTCGAGATATGGAAGAGTCGGCGACGAGACTGGTTGACTATTTAGTGGAGGAGATGGGTCAGAAGAAGGGGAAATGAGATTAAGAGAGAAGGAAAATCGCAAGCCCCCATCTATTCCCACCGCTTCTATGGGGGATGTTGCATTCCTCATCATCATCTTCTTCATCACTTCTACCGTCTTCAGTAAAGATCGCGGTCTTAAACTGATTCTTCCCGAGAAGTCGACCGTTGTGGCCAAGATCAAAAAGGAGAATATCCTCACGATTAAGATCAACGCCATCGGTGAGGTGATGGTGGATAAGGAGATCTTCACCGATCTCAAGATGATCCGATCCCGGGTTGAGGATGGCCTGGCTAATAATGATTCCTTAGTAATATCGATCAAAACTCATCCGGAGGCGAGATACGAACGGATGATCCAGGTTTTGGATCAGGTCAGATTGGCTGGGGCGAAGCGGATCAGCCTTGTCCCGATCAAGACGGGTGGGTGATGCGTAAGAGTTTGATCCGTAGGGCACATAGGATGCCAGATATCCCAATGGCCTCCACCGCCGATATCGCCTTTCTGCTCATCCTTTTCTTCATGGTTACCACCGTTATCAGGACCGCAACCGGTCTCAAAGTAACTCGCCCATTAGCCGAGTCGACCGAAAGGATAAAAATGCGTCGCAACCTTGTCCATCTCTGGATTGATGGTTCGGGTCGTATCCAGATCGATGATAATCTGGTACCGCTCAATTATGTTGCTGAGCGGATGACTCAGAAGCGGTTGGATAATCCCGATATCGTTACTATTCTTGATGTTGAAAAAGACCTCAATTACGGTTTGGTGGACGAGGTGATGGAGGAGTTGAAGGAGGCCGGCGCCTATAAGATCACCTTCGCCACCGATTTCCTCAGGGAGGGAGGATGAGAGAGGTAGATCTTAAAGAAAACTATGGAGTCTATATTCGCGGTGGTTTTCTTGGTGCCCTCATCTTCTTCATCCTTATCTTCCTCTTTGTCCCCGAGATGAAGGTAAAACCCTACAAGTTGAAGAAGGATATTGTCACCATCGTTGAGGAGGTGAGCACCCAGCTTGAGCGGTTCATCGAACCCCCGAAGATGGAGCGGCCGAAGGTGGCGATCGAGGCGGAGAGTGAGGAGGAGGCAACCGATGCTACCATCGCATCCACGGAATTTGAAGAGGTAGTCATACCGACCCGACACACCGGCCCCGAAGTTGAGGCGATCCCTTTCTTCCGTGTTGAAGTAAAGCCAAAGCTGATATATTCACCTCCTCCCAAGTATCCCGAAAGTGCCAGGGAACTCGGTATTACGGGAACAACAGTAATTCAGGCCGTTGTCGACGTCGATGGTTCGGTGATCAATCCCGTGATCATAAAGTCATCGGGCAGCGATATTTTGGATATGGCGGCATTGAACGCGGTGAAAAAATATAAGTTTACCCCCGGACGACAGCGGGATAAGTACGTCCGGGTTCGGGTCCAGATACCGATCGTTTTTAAACTTAAGTGAGATGGTTAAGGATAGTAGAGGAAAAAGGAGGTGTTCATGAACACCATGAGGATAATCAGTCTTGCCCTCTTTGCCCTCTTCCTTTTCCAGTGCACTGAGGAACCGCCTCCGGAGCTCTTCCAAGGAACGGCTCAGGACACCGCTGATATCAAGGCCCTGATGAGAGAGGTTGATCCTATTCTTACCGATGCGACCATCTGGGCCGAGGATGGGAAGCTCTCTGATACGCTTGTCTTCCACAAGTTCTACTGGACCGATACTGTCGATACCACCAAGGCCTTCTGGCTTCCGGATAAGGATGCTCCCAAAACCCATGTCCGGGTAAAGATGCATCCCAAGGAGTTCGGTCGCAAAATTACCAGCATCTCGGCTGAGACGACCCTGGTCTTTGGTATCGATACTACCTGCACCGTCACTCTCACTCAGGACTTTGAAGGTTCGGCCCTCTTCCAGATCGATGTCCTCTGTTCACTCTGGTATGATCTTGATACCCTTCCGGATGTTGACTCCTTCAAATTCGATTCGGTCGATTTCGAGTATACCAAAGATTTCAAAGGACTTGCTCGACAGTTCTTCTTCTTCGACCATACCGATACCGGTTGGGTTCTGAAGAAAGTGAGTGGGATGGTGGTATACGCTCCGACGGTTGATAGCGCCATTGGTGCTCACCGGCTGATTATCTCCACTCCGACCTGGGCTGAGACGGTCAGCTATCGACAACCTGATCCTTCGGTCCCAGGAAATGCTGGCAAGAAGGGCATGAATACCTTGATTCCACTTGACACCTTAATTTCAGTTCTCCAGTACGAGAAGGTAAATTTCGAATTCCAGTCCGGAGCGGTCTATCTCGGTGGCAGCCAGACCCAATACGATACTCTTTTCTTCCGGATCTATGTGACCATTAACGAAGATCGACTTCTCGATTCGCTCATTAAATATCAGGTCTACTACTATCCCGGTGGTAACTTCTTAGCTGGTCTGCTAGACTATAGCTTTACCGATAAAGGCATAAAGTATCTCACATTTGAAGCAGTTGATCGACTCTGCGGCTACTATGAGGACCACGGCTACTTTGCTACAGTTTGGAGAATGCCAATTGAGGTGAAGTGAATGGAGGTCGAGATGGTTAGGTTTTTGAGATTCGGTTTGGTTTTGATCCTTCCGGTCCTCCTCTTCGGCGGTGAGACCGGAAAGATCGTAGGGAAGGTGACCGACCCCTCAACCGGTGAACCACTGGTCGGTGTCGATGTCTACATTGAGAATACCGACCTGGGTGCGGTCACTGGGTCTGATGGTGGTTATGTCATCAATTTCGTTCCCGCTGGTACTTACGAGGTGACCGCTTCCTACATCGGTTATGAACCGGTTAAGAAGATCGGCGTTGTCGTTCTTGCTGACCAGACGACCTACCTCGATTTCAAATTGAAGCCGACAGTTTACAAAGTTGAAAAGCCGATTATTTCTATTGCGGAACGTCCGATTGTGGTCATCTCATCGGGTGCTACTGAGCGGCACATTACTGCAAAAGAGTTCGATCAGATGCCGATCCAGACCGTTGGTGAAGTTATTGCACTCCAGAGCGGTGTGGTAATGGAGTCGAGTGGTGGATTCACCTACGCCCATATCCGGGGCGGGCGGGAAGACGAGGTCGTCCACTTTGTTGACGGCATCTCTGTCCGTGATCCACTACGGGGTTATCAGGCCCTTACCCTGAACAAGGGCGCCATTGAGGAGGTTTCGGTCATTACCGGTGGTTTCGATCCGGAGTATGGTGAGGCCCTCTCCGGGGTAATCAATATTGTAACCAAGGAGGGTGGCCCTCGTCATTCTGGATTTATCCGATATACCACCGATGACATCTTCCCCAAGGATAATGCCCTCAACTTTGGTCACAATTTCTACGAAGTTTCCCTTGGCGGACCACTCGGGTTTCAGAATCTTCGCTACATCGTATCCGGTGAGCTGAGATTCGACGATGACTGTGCTCCCCACCACTATCGTGTTCCCAGACCCCAGAATGAGTATAAGATCCACAGCCGGTTAACTTACCGACTTCCCAAGAAGGGCAAGCTCTCCCTTTCTGGTTTCTATACCAGAAGGCAGTTTCATGAGTACTCGCATACCTGGAAGTTCCATCTCGATGGTTATCTTGGCCGCCGTTGGCGTGAACTCTTCGGACAGGGTGCGCTCAATCTTATGCTTGGTAAGGCAACCGTCCTCTCGATTAAGGGTGGTTATCTTAAGCACACCTACATGACTGGTCCCCGCGACTTTGATAAGGAGGCAACAGCCGGAAACAACAACGGTAAACTTGACTTCTGGGAGGACTATCAGTTTATTGCGGAGGAGAGCGTTCTCAACGCAATGAAAGAAGCGGAAAAGGCGCCCAATGATTCGGTGAAGATCGAGATGTGGAAGGATGCGATCATCGATACCCTGCTCAAATACTGGATCCAGCCCGACTACTCAGTAGTCCCCAACCCTTACGGTGTTATGACTGCCTTCCCTTATGCCAGTTTGGGTGGCTATGCCTATCGGAGGTTCTATACTTCTGGTTATTATCGGCTCTTCCGATATGAGTTCTCAAGAAAATACGAGGCGAGGGTTGATCTCAACCATGCGATTGGCCGAATCCATGACATCAAGACCGGCTTCCAGTTTAAGCAGTACCGGTTGGGCACCTACTACAACTCTCTTCCCTGGTCGACAACCCCATTCTGGGATGTTTATGACTACAAGCCGATCGAGGCTGCCTACTACATCCAGGATAAGCTCGACTTCCAGGGACTGATCTTGAGAGGCGGAATCCGGGTCGATTACTTCGATCCCAAGGCTAAGAAGAGGCTCCATCCTGAGGATCTGCTCGATACGACCATGGTTGATGCCGAGAAGAAATATCAGATTTCACCTCGATTAGCCTTCTCCTTCCCGATTACCGAGCGGTCGAAGTTCCGCTTCAACTATGGCCACTTCTTCCAGACCCCGCCGATGCGGATGCTCTACATGTCGCTCCTACCCGAGGTTGCAATGCGAGGTAACCAGATTGTTGGTAACCCGGATCTCCATGCAAAGAAGACCATCATCTACGAAGTCGGCTATGAGAATGCGGTCACCGATGTCTTCGGTCTCAACTTCACTGCCTTCTACAAGGACATCTATGATATGGAAGGGACGAGAGAAGTCTTCGCCCTACCGGTCTCCTATACCCTCCTCACCAATGTCGAATACGGGAATGTCAAAGGATTTGAGGTGGCGGTGATCAAAAGACTCTCCAATTACTGGCGCTCCCGGATCTCCTACACCCTCCAGTATGCTAAGGGGACCGCATCTAATGCCTTCGAAGGATACTACGACATCATTAATGCCCCACCCGATCCGATTACCGGTGAGCATCCTCCCTTCCCCAAGATCGACTATCCCCTTGATTTCGACCGTCGCCATACCTTCCACTTCGATTTTGGGCTCTTCTTCCCCCACGAGTTTGCTTTCCTGCCTCTGCGTGATCTTAACTTCAGCTTCATCTTCACTTACAACTCTGGTACACCATACACCCCAATCGATCAGAAAGGAAATCAGCTGGGAGACAAGAATTCGGCCTATATGCCCGGCTATTCCAATGTGGATCTGAAGATCTCCAAGGCCTTCAAATTTGGTAGACCAACCCTCACCTTCTTCTGCCAGATCTACAACCTCTTCAATACCGAGCAGTGGCTTGATGTCTGGCCTTCATCCGGTCGGCCTGATGATGATGAGCGTGAGGTTACTCCAGGTCAGTTCCGTGGCATGCTCACTACTTTTGATCGTCTTTATCACCCCTCAGCTGATGGCAACCACGATGGCTACATTACTGGTTACGAGTACTGGGAGGCCTATATGAGGGCCCGTGCCGATATTATGAACAGCCCGAATGATTACGGTCCACCAAGGATCATCAGATTTGGTGCTGAGTTTTCCTTCTAAGGGAGGTAAGATGAGGAAGATAGCAATAATCCTGCTTGTTGTAGCAGTTGGGATCAGTTTTGCCCGCGCCCGAAGGACATCCGGTAAGAGGCTCTGGGATATCAAGCCGATAAAGATCAACGATCTCTGGATGTGGAACTCCAACTTCGGTGAATTTGGTCAGCAGGAGGGCGATCGTCCTGGTGGTGAGTGGCCGGGCGGTTCTGGCCACATGTATAACTTCGGTTCCGGGATCTGGATCGGCTGTCTCCAAGGTGATAACCTTGGTGATACCTTAGTGACGATGGGTTATAACCCCAATTCGGGAACCGGAGAGATGGTGCCCGGTCTTATCGAACAGGGAACCGGAGCTTACAGCGATCCCAATGTGGTTGTTTATGCCTATCCCGACCTCTGGCCTCCTCCAAAGGACATCTTCCCCATGGCACCTCAAGAGGCCTTCTCACTCGCAGATCAGTGGATGTGCTTTAATGATGCTGATCCCTCTTATCACGACCCCAATGATACCCGACCGATCGGCCTCGAGTTCTACATGTCGGTCTATGGCTGGAATTATGAGTCAAACCGGGATATGATCTTCTATCGGGTGACGATAAAGAACTGCTCCGGAGAATCGCTCTACCACATGTATCTCGGGATCTGTGATGACCCTGATATCGGTTCCGCCGGTGATGATATCGTCCGGGTCTTTATCGATACTACTTTCACAGAGACAATCGGTGGTCAGGAGATCACTTATCACGTTGATAATGTCGGCTTCGACTACGATTCTGATGGCCAGGAAGCTGGTTGGGATTCGGTTGGTTGTATCGCCTTCGACTATCTCCAGAGTCCTTATGCTCTCCACGACGGGATCGACAATGATCGGGCTAAGGATAGTATCTTCTATCCCTCCCTTCTTCCAGACAGCCTCAAGGATGAAGAGGAGATCGATTCGGCAAAGTTTACCGCCAAGGTTACCAACCCGAAGGAGTGGGATGGCGATGGTGATGGGGTTATGGACTGGCGTGATCCCTCCATGATCGAGCAGTTTGGAATGACTGCGTTTATGCGCTTCACCCTCGAGATCGACCCCCAGACCGATGCCCAGCGTTATCTCACGATGAAAGGGATCGACTACCGGACTCTCGATTCGATCGGTTTTATGCGGGATGACAATACCTCGGATGATAAACGGTTCATTCAGTGCACCGGTCCATTTGAGATGGCGCCTGAGGATACGATCGTCGTAACCTTTGCGGTCATCTGCGCCGGCTTCCACCATCCGGGTGGTGCGGGTGCAGATTCGATGCATCTGGTCCGCCGAGATGCCATCGCTCAGTTCATCTTCGATATGAACTGGCTCCTACCTGGACCGCCACCATCACCAAAGGTAACTGCGATCCCCGGTGATAATATGGTCACCTTGGTCTGGGATAATACCCCCGAGATCACCCCCGACCCCTACTATGAGATCGCCAGTAACCCCAATAGCTCTGCCTATGACAGTCTGTATGTCGAATACGACTTCCAGGGATACAAGGTCTATCGTAGCGTCACCGGCAAGGTAACCGATTGGGTCCTTCTGGCTCAGTGTGACCTGATCGACACCGTTGATACCTCGGTCATCAAGGATACCACCACACCAGAGTCGGTTCGGACGATGCCCCTCAATACCGGTCTCTTCCATTCCTTTGTCGATACCGGTAACAGCAAGCTTGGAGTCTATCGTCCCAGAAACGGCATTACCTACTACTATGCGGTCACTTCCTATGACTTCAATGCCACTACTATAGAAGGAAGTCTGAAGAACCAGTTCTCCTTGGAGTCTGGTAAGAGTGCGATTGCTGTAGCACCTCGTCGGGAACCGGCCAACTACATACCACCCACCTGTTCCATCGTTACCGTGAATGTCTCAGATCATCCGGCCACCGAGCTGACGGTCCATCTGCCGGTTCCGATGGATGTTAAGGATAACCTGTTTGTGCTCAAATTCTATGGTGTTACCTGCGATACTACCTCAGGATCAAAGGATCCGGTCTACTGGTATACCCTTACTAAGAATGGAGAACAGATCTATCCTGACTCCGGTCGGGCGAGCTTTGTGCTTCCATTTGGTGACTCATCCAAGGTTGCTTTTTCAATCACCGACGGCACTGAGATCATGTTCAAG
>Ga0180300_10000444_pt1 | contig 18105 bp, 16 predicted proteins | sample GuaBasSediGuay15_FD_121798 | JGI IMG/M metagenome (GOLD analysis project Ga0180300, IMG submission 121798) | Subseafloor sediment microbial communities from Guaymas Basin, Gulf of California, Mexico - Guay15, Core 4569-2, 21-24 cm | ecosystem: Environmental > Aquatic > Marine > Hydrothermal... | reverse complement strand
TTTAAAGGTTGACAGAGATAAAAATCCACTTCACGATGAAGCGCTCTACGATTTTAAAAACTATCCAAAAGAACTTTATGAAGAACCGGGAAAGGTTGTTCCAAATAGAAATGCATTTAGAAAGTGGGGAGCGTGGATAAATGCTTACACTGCAAAGAAGTATAATAGACCTTTGTTTATAGCCATGTCTGCTGACCTTGCTGAATCCACAAGAATTGATGGCTTTGCAAGGCCCTTTGGTGATTTTCCCGGTTATGGATGGTATGATAAGGAGAAAAATCCTGATGGAGTCTTACTTCCCCAGGAGATTACAGAGTTTGTAAATTCTGGTATTTGTGCAGGCATTGAAACTGTTAATGTGGCTAAGGACCCCTATAAAGAATTTGTTGGATTTTATTCCACATCATCTACCTATGGTTCCTTTGCATATCTGAAATACGGTATGATGAGACTGTTCTCACAGCTTGCCCAGGATTGTCCATTAAAAGTTGGAAAAGTTATATGGGTTGCAGGTCACTCTGGACCAGAGACAGCAGATGACTCAAGAACGCATTTTGGAATATTTGCTCCTTATGTGGGAAAACTATTCCCAAGAGGTCAGGTGATAAACCTGCATCCATGGGAATACAATGAGGTTCCTGTGGTTCTTGGGAGAGCGCTGAAGGAGGATGCACCAATAATTGTGCTTCATCTTACAAGGCCGGGAATTCCCATACCTGATAGAGAAAAACTTGGTATACCAAGCCATTTTGAGGCGGCACATGGCGCATACATCTTGAGAGATTACAAAAAAGACCTTCCAGAGATGGGGACTGTTATTGTTCAGGGAACAAGCTCCACCCTCGGTGTTGTTAAGATACTACCAAAACTTGATGAACTTGGATTAAATGTAAAAATAGTGGCAGCCATAAGCTACGAGTTATTTATGAAAGAACCCAAGGATTATAGAAACAAAGTCTTACCTCTCTCACACTGGAGAGATTCAATGGTTATAACCAGCGAGGCTTTAAGAAACATGAGTGACTGGTTGTTCAGTAAGGTGAGTGAAGAATACTCAATGTCCTCTGATTGGGATAACAGATGGAGAACCGGTGGTACAGTTGATGATGTGCTTGAGGAAGCTCACTTAACGCCAGATTACATACTTGAACGAATTAAAAAGTTTGCTTTAGAAAAAGATAAAAGATTAAAGAAGCTCTCAGAAATGTGATAAAAGGGAGGCTTCTGCCTCCCTTTTTATTTTTTATACCCTTTCCTTTAAAAGTTTAAATACCCTTTCTGGAGTAAATGGTGCTTCTTTCAACCTAATCCCTACCGCGTCATACACTGCATTGGAAATTGAGGGTAATGCACCATTTATATTTACCTCTGCAACGGACTTTGCTCCAAATGGTCCGGTAGGCTCATAGGTTGGAACAAACTTTACCACAATTTCTGGTAGGTCAAGAGATGTGAAGATTTTATAGTCAAAGAATGTGGGATTTGTTGATGAACCTGTTCTTGTGAATTTTAATTCCTCAGTTAAGGCGTATCCGAGACCGTTAACTATTGCTCCCATAGCCTGACCTCTTGCAAGTTTTGGATGTATAACAACTCCAGCATCTATAACTGCCACATACTTCACCGGTATAATCTTTCCAGTTTCTGTATCCACATCAACGAGAACAAAGTGAGCGGCAAATGGAGGAGGGGATTTGGGAGAAACATGAGATCCTACTCCTATCAGGTGTTCCTGCTTCTCCTCATAATAACTCTTAAGTCCTATCTCTTTGTATGTTATACTCTTTCCACTCTTTTTGCTTATGACAGTTGAATCCATAATATAAAGATTATCTGGATCCTCTTTGAGTAATTTCGCCGCATAATTTATGATCTTGGTCTTTAGGTCTTTAGCGGCCTTTAGGACAGCTCCACCAGAAATGTAGGTGGTACTTGATGCGTATGCGCCAGTATCAAAAGGAGTGAAATCTGTATCTGATGAATAAACAAAGAAGTTCCTGTAATCTGTTTTTAATTCCTCTGCTGCAATCTGTGCAAGAACTGTATCTGAACCTGTTCCTATATCTGTTGCACCTGCAAAGAGCTGAAAACTTCCATCGTCGTTCATTCTTATTTCACAGGATGCCATATCTATTAAAGGTATACCAGATCCCTGCATGAGTATAGCCATACCCACTCCTCTAATGTATGATCCTTTTTTAACTTTCTTGTTTCTCCATCTATCCCATTCTATCTCCTTCTTTCCTATTTCAATACATTTATCCAGAGCACAGCTTTCAATGATTTGAGGTATTCCCTCCCTGCCTTCTCCGAGTTTTTCAAATATGGGAGATGTTTCACCCTCTTTTATGTGATTTCTCTTTCTAAATTCCACTGGATCAATACCCATTTTTTCGCTAAGTTCATCTATGGCAGTTTCAAGAGCAAAATAAGCCTGAGTTGCACCATATCCTCTGTATGCGCCAGCAATGGGAAGGTTGGTGTACACTGCATCTCCAACAAATCTTACATTCTTTGCCTTGTTGTATATGGGAAGAGACTTGCTGCCAACATTAAATAGAACAGTAGGTCCATGTGTACCATAGGCTCCTGTGTTTAAAACAACTTTCATGTCTATTCCTGTAAGGATACCTGAGGAGTCAGCGCCAAGTCTTATGTAAATCTTTGATGGATGTCGTGTTCTTGCGGAAACAAACTCCTCTCTTCTTGTATATTCCATCCTTACAGGTCTTTTTGTTCTTAATGTCATAAGAGCGCATATATCCTCAAGCACTATCTCCTGTTTTGTGCCAAACCCTCCACCAATTCGAGGTTTAACGACCCTTATGTTGTTGATGGAAATTCCAAGTATCTGTGAAATTATTCTTCTTACATGGAAAGGAACCTGAGTTGCGCTTCTTATCACCAGTCTATTATTTTCGTCAAGATATGTTATGGTTACATGTGTTTCCATGGGCACATGCTGAGCATACTGGGTTTTTGTATAGTATCCTTCAATTTTAAAGTCTGCATTCTTTATGGCCTTATCAACGTCTCCTATCTCTATTTCAACATGTGAAACTATGTTTCTTTCCTTGTTGTAAATTCCAGTGCTTTCGTCTTCGTCATGAATAACTGGTGCACCTTCTTTCATTGCCTCCTCTGGATCAAAGACTGACGGTAAATTTTTGTATTTAACCTTTATAAGTTTCAGTGCCTCCTCGGCAATTTCTGGAGTTTCAGCACCCACAGCAGCAACCCTGTCACCTACAAATCTTACCTTCCTATCAAAGATAAAGGCGTCATAAGGTGATGGTTCTGGATAACCCTGACCGGCAGTGGTATGAGGTATCCTTGGAGTATTCTTGTATGTGAGAACTATTTTAACACCAGGGAGTTTTTCTGCCTCAGTTGTATCAATGTCAATTATCTCTGCATGTGGAAAGGGACTGGTCAGAAGTTTTGCATGAATCATGTCAGGGAGATTGATGTCATCTGTGAAGAGTGGTTGTCCTGTGGCAAGGGCAAGCCCATCGTATTTCTCTACACTATCCCCTACAACTTTCAATTCTTCCTTTTTAGACATTTTCTTCCTCCTTGAGCAACTTGATAGCTTTTTCAACAGCTTCTATCTGCTGAACATAACCTGTGCATCTGCAAAGATGTCCTGAAAGAGCCTTTTTAATATCCTCCCTTGTGGGATCTGGATTTTCATCAAGTAGCGCTTTCATGGATAGTATTATTCCAGGAATGCAGTAGCCACATTGCACGGCGCCTTCTTCCACGAAGCTTTTCTGTAGTGGATGTGGTTTCTCCATATCTCCTATTCCTTTGATTGTGATAACGCTTCTATCTTTAACTCTTCCTGCAAGTATAGTGCATGAAGGAACAGGTACTCCATCAAGTAGAACTGTACAAGCACCACACTCACCTGTCTTGCAGTTGTTTCCTTTAACTTCTGTGTGTCCATTCCTCCTTAGAAGTTCAAATAGTGATTCTCCAGGGTAGGCATCAAATTCAACATATTCGCCATTTAATTTAAACTTTATCTTCATATTTCCTCCCTTATGCTCATCAGATTCCTGTTGGTTAAAACCCCGCTTAATTCTCTTCTGTAATCTCCTGATATCCTCATGTCATCTGCCACTTTTACAGTTTCCATCACAAGTTCCTTTGCTTTTCCTATAACTTCATCTGTGAGCGTCTTACCGAGTAAGAAATCCTCAACATCTTCCATCCTTATAGGACCAAAGGGTCTTGCGCCGATGACAACTATTGCATCTTCCACCTTCTTCTCTTTGTCAAATTTCAAAAGCATACCCTCATCTAATAGTGGAATATCTGCGCTTGTCCTGGTGAATCTTATATATGAAAAATGGTATGATGGATCAAACTTGTCTATCCTTACTTCCTTTATTATGGCTTCGTCCAGGAATTCCTCAATTTCAACCCGCATAAATTCTGAAAGTTTCATTTCCTTTTCTTCCCCTGTAAATATAACAAGTGATGCATCAAGGGTTAAAAGAATTGCAGTAATATCTGACCACGGATAGTTTCTTGCCACACTTCCACCAAAACTTATTACATTTCTTATAATGGGAGTTGCAATCTCAGAGAAAACTTTCGTTAGTTTGCCTTTAAATAACTTCCCAACCACTAAGGACTTTTGAGCTTCACCGATGGTAGTTTTAGCACCAATCTTTATCCTTTTCTCATCTTCCTCTATATAGGAGAGACCAAGATTTTCAAGATCTATAAGGCATTCAACACTTTTCGGACTCCTCCATATGATGTCAAGTCCACCTCCCACAACTCTTGCAGATTTACCCTTCTTTTTGAGCAAATCTAAAGCCTCGTTTAAAGACTCTGGATAAAGATACTCCTTTACATTTTTTAACATTCTTCCTCCTTTCTCTTCATAAACTCATAAATCTCTCCTTTAGAAGGTATGTATACCCCGAGTTTTGTTGTAGATAAAGCTCCAGATAGGTTTGCGAACTCAAGTGAATCCTTCAGGTTAGCTGATTCAAGATACTTGTATACAAAAGATGCATTAAAGACATCACCTGCTCCTGTAGTATCCACTGATTTTACCGGTATTCCAGAGAAGACTATTTTTTCTTCCTGTGTAATCAACATTGCACCCTTTTCACCCATTTTAATTACAAAAAACTTTCCTTCATCTATAAGTTTATACTTAAATTCCTCCTTAATCAAAGAAAACTCCCTTAAATTTGAAAAAATTACATTGCTTCTCTCCATAAGATAATAAACTGCATCGATAAATCCATCTATTTCCTCCCCTATTCTTATCTGTGTGTCAAAAAATACCCTTATCTCTTTTTTGCTTATGAAATCAACTACTTCTCTTAACCTTTTCTGGGAAGCTTTACTTGTTAAAATTCCTCCTGAGATATACACAGCTGAAAGGCTTGAAAAGTTTATCTCTTTCAGTTTTCCAACATTTATTTCTTCGTATGATACATCTTTAATGCCAGCAAATGTTGTTCTCTCTCCCTGTTCGTTTACTATAGCTACAATAAGTGCCGTTTTTTTATTTACTCTGTCAATAAAATCTTTCCGAACTTTGAAAAAATCAAGATGTTTCTCAATAATGGATGAGAAGGTATCGTTCCCTAAAGGAGTGAAATAAAAAACTTCGTATCCAAGATTGGAAAGTGCACAGGAAAAATTAACACCTGTGCCAGCAGGTGTAACCTTTATATCCTCTGGAACTATATTTTTGTCCCTCTCAAACTGAAAATTTCCTTTTATAGTGATGTCAACGCAGTTATCACCAATCACTAAAATTTGCATTCTCTCACCCTCTTAACAAAAAGCTCCACCTTTTTAATATCTTTCCTTCCATTACCTTCTGGAATGTCAAGAGAAGTTTTTGCATCAACTCCAGATGGCTTTACCCTTTTTATAGCTTTGCATACATTCTCAGGCGAGAGGCCTCCTCCAAGAATAACAGGTTTTTTTACACTCTCAACGATTTTTCTACTTATATTCCAGTCATGGGTCTTTCCTGTAGCACCAATAAAACCAGGCATCTGCTTACTCTCTCCAGGCGTATCAAGAATAAAGGAATCCACAAGGTCATCAAACAAGATAGCCTTCTCTATGGATTCCTCTCCTGAAACAGGTATAGCGAGAAGTATCTTACTCTTTACACTCTCTCTAAGTTTAATGAGGTATTCTCTCTCCACCTCGTAGCATATGTGTAAGTAATCTGGTTTTATAAGCTCTATAGCAGGAACTATCTCCTCTATCTCCTTCACATCAAGGATAAGGCTTGTTTCTCTCCCCTGTTCTCTTATGGAACTTATAAGTTCCTTTGCCTTCATGTAAGAGACAATTCCTTTCTCTACATCTCCATTTTTTGAGGTTACAATCCCCAATCTGTCCACTCCAAGCTCACACAATTTTTCTGCATCATGTAGATTGTTTATTGCGTAAATTTGAATTAACATAACAATTCTATTTTAAGGCGTAGCCGTTACCCTTGTCAATTTTTAAATCTTGACAAGGAAAGTCAAGGAATTATAAAATGGAAATTAGTAAAACAATCAAGGAGGTGTTAAATGAAAAAAATTGGTGGGATTCTGGCAATCTTGATGATTGTCCTCCTCCTATTTACTTCCTTTGCCATTTCATGCGCCCCCAAGGAAGAGAAACCACAAGAACAGCAACCGGCAGAAACCCAGGAGAAGAAAATTAAAGCAGGTTTTATCTATGTTGGACCAATAGGAGATTATGGATGGACAAATGCCCACGATGTTGGAAGGAAGTATGTAGAGGAAAAATTCCCGTGGCTTGAGACAGTTTATGTTGAGTCAGTTCCAGAAGGTGATGCCGCAAGAGTTATTGACAGATTGATAAACGAAGAGAAATGCAATGTTATCTTCACAACAAGTTTTGGTTACATGGATGACACTATTAAAGCTGCAGAGAAATATCCAGATGTAATATTTGAGCATTGTTCTGGTTATAAGAGAGCAAAGAATTCAGGCACTTACTTTGCTGAGCTTTATCAGATGTACTATCTTAATGGTTTGATGGCAGGAGCTCTAACAAAGACAAATAAAGTTGGATATGTTGGCGCTCACCCAATACCTGAAGTTGTAAGACACATAAATGCTTATGCTCTTGGTGTAAAAGAGGTGAATCCAGATGCAAAGGTTTATGTAAGATGGCTGTTCTCATGGTATGATCCAGCAAAGGCAAGAGAAGCTGCTGAGTCATTAATAGCTGAGGGTGTAGATTGTCTTGCCTTTACAGAGGATTCAACAGCTGTCATTGAAGTTGGACAGGAACACACAAAGAAAGGACAGCAGATATACACATTCTCTCACTACAGTCCTATGCAGAAGTTTGGACCAGATACAGTGGTCTCCGGTCAGCTGGTGGACTGGGGAATAATGTACGAGGAAATCTTAAGAAGAGTATATACAAACACATGGGATAATAGAGATTATTGGTGGCTTGCAAAAGAGGGAGCATGCGAACTTGGAGGCGAATTTGGCACTCCAATAAATCCAAAGTTCATAGATGAACTTAAATCAAAGATGGTAAAGGATCCAATACTTGGTGAGATAAGTGTGTATGATCTAATTATGAAGAGATTAGAACAGATGAAGGAGCCAACAATTCTATTTGATCCATTCACCGGACCAATTTATGATCAAAATGGCACAATGAGGCTCAAACCAGGAGAAAGAGGAAGCCACGATCTTTTGTGGAGCATAGATTGGTTTGTTGATAATGTAGAGGGAGAGATTCCAAAGTAGCCAGTGGATATTATATACAAAGAGGGGGGAATTCTCCCCCTCTTTAGTATTTTTATAAAAGGGGTGAGATTTGAAGCCAAAGAGAAGGAATACACTTCATTCTCAGGGGGGTAAAAAAATAGAATTACTGGAGATGAAAAATATCTATAAAAAGTTTCCTGGAGTCATAGCCAATGACAATGTAAACCTTGATGTAGAAGGTGGAGAGATACACGCACTTCTTGGGGAGAATGGGGCTGGTAAGACAACTTTGATGAACATCCTCTATGGAATTTATCAGCCTGATAGGGGAGAAATTTATATAAACGGAAAGAAGGTAACCATAAGATCCCCAAGAGATGCAATAGAACTTGGAATAGGTATGGTCCATCAACATTTTATGCTTATTCCAACTCATACAGTGGCAGAAAACATATCCCTGGGGTTTAAAGAAGCTCCTTTCTTCTATCCCACAAGAGTTATTGAGGAAAGAATATGTGATTTTACAGATAGGTATGGACTTAAAATAAATCCAAGAGCAAAAATATTGCAGCTTTCTGCTGGAGAACAGCAGAGGGTAGAGATTATAAAGACTCTCTTCAGAGGTGCAAGCCTGCTTATCCTTGATGAGCCGACTTCTGTTCTTACTCCTCAGGAGACAGAGGAGCTTTTCTCAATACTCAAAAGACTGGTGGAGGAAAAACATTCTGTAATCTTCATTACCCACAAACTTGAGGAGGTTATGGAGATAAGTGACAGAGTTACAGTTTTAAGAAAGGGAAAGGTTATTGCCACAGTAAAAACAAAGGATACCAGCAAGAAAGAGCTTGCAAGAATGATGGTTGGAAGAGAGGTTATTTTTCAGCTTGAGAGGAAAAAAATAGAAAAGGGTGAGGAGGTTCTTAAAGTTAAAGATCTCTTTGTAGAAAACGACAGGGGTCTTATGGCTGTTAAGGGAGTTTCCTTTAACGTTCATAAAAATGAAATTTTTGGAATTGCTGGAGTTGCTGGAAACGGTCAGAGAGAGCTGGTGGAAGCAATAACAGGATTGAGAAGAGTAAAGAGTGGGAAAGCGGAAATTCTGAATGTTGATGTTACAAACTCTTCTCCAAAAAGAATTGGAGATATAGGCGTTGCACATATCCCTGAAGAGAGAATTAGATTTGGAATAGTTCCCAATTTATCTGTATACGAAAATGCAGTTCTACGAGACTATTACCATGAACCATTCTCAAAGGGTTCATTCCTTAATTATCCCTATATAAAAGAACACACTAAAAAGCTTGTAAGGGAGTTCTCCATTGATACTCCCTCCATAGAAACTCCAGTGAAACTTCTATCAGGTGGAAATATACAGAAGTTAATTCTTGCGAGGGAAATCTCTACAAAGTCAAATCTGATAATTGCTGCTCACCCCACCTATGGACTTGATGTTGCAGCAACAGAGTATATAAGAAAACTGCTTTTAAAAAAGCGAGAGGAGGGTGCAGCTATTCTTCTTGTCTCGGAGGATTTAGAAGAGATATTTGAACTGAGTGACAGGATTGCAGTAATGTTTGAGGGGAAGTTTATGGGTATCGCTCCAAGAGAGAAGACAAGTCTTCAGGACATAGGTTTAATGATGGCAGGTTCGAAGACATTGGAGGAAAAGGATGAAGATTAAAGTAGAAAGAAGAGGTGAGATATCCCCCAAGAAAAGATTTGTATACCTTATTCTTTCTTTGATAATTGGTTTTCTCATTGGTGGTCTTATATTTCTGTTCAAAGGTATAAACCCCTTTTATGCTCTTCAAAAGATATTTGTGGGTTCCTTTGGAAGTATTTATGGATGGAAAGAGACAATAACAAAGGCAATTCCACTTATGCTCTGTGGTATAGGTCTTACCCTCGCTTTTAAAGGGAAATTCTGGAACATTGGAGCAGACGGTCAACTTTTGTTTGGTGCACTTCTTGCCACATGGATAGGGCTTTCACTTGGAAAGACATACCCTGCCTTTGTGGTTTTACCCCTCATGTTTGTTGGTGGATTTATATCAGGAGCTTTCTGGGGAATTATCCCGGCTATTATGAAGGTTAAACTGGGGATTAATGAAGTTATTACAACTCTCATGCTTAACTACATAGCTGAGCAATTTATACAGTATCTTGTTTATGGTCCATGGAAAGGAAAAACCCAGTATGGATTTCCGTACACAGACAACTTTTCAGCCTCAGCAACACTCCCTGTTATAAAAGGTACAAGGATTCACTATCCAACACTTATTATAGGTATTATTCTTGCCATACTCATTTACATATTTATTATGAAAACAAAGACAGGATACGAAATCAGAGTTATAGGAGAGAATCCCGAGGCAGCAAAGTATGCCGGGATAAATTTTTTAAAAACAACTATAATAATGATGGCTATAAGCGGTGGAATTGCTGGACTCGCTGGTGTGGGAGAAGTTGCAGGGATCCATCATCATCTTACCACACCAACTCAGATATCTTCAGGCTATGGATATACAGCAATAATTGTAGCATGGCTTGCAAGGCTAAATCCTTTAGTGGTTATTCTTTCCTCTATATTTTTTGGTGGTATTCTTGTTGGAGGAGATACCATTCAAACATCCATGGGTCTTCCTTTTGCCACAATCAATATATTTAACGGACTGATACTCATATCTGTTATATCCATCAATTTCTTCCTTGAGTATAAAATTTCAATTAAGAGGTGAGAAAATGGGAGGATATGAATTTTTAATTATATCTGTTCTAAAAAGGGCCCTTGTCGCGGGAACTCCGCTTCTTCTTGGAACACTTGGAGAGATATATGCAGAGAGATCTGGAGTTTTAAATCTTGGTGTTGAGGGCTTAATGGCTATCGGTGCAGTTTCAGGTTTTGGAGTGGCACTTGTTACTGGAAACCCATGGCTTGGACTGCTTGCTGCTGCAGTATTCGGTGCAATTCTTTCTCTGGTTCATGCCTTTGTAAGTGTTACATTAAAGTCAAATCAAATTATATCTGGACTTGCCCTCACCATGCTTGGTCTTGGTATAAGCGGACTCTGGGGAAAGGCATATATAGGTATTCCATTAACTACAAAATTTGAGTCAGTAAAGATACCAATACTCTCAAAGATTCCTTATGTGGGGGAGATTCTGTTTCATCAGGATCCAATATTTTACATATCTGTCATAGCTGGAATTGTTATGTGGTTTATCCTTTTTAAAACAGAGGTGGGAATAAATATAAGGTCTGTGGGGGAGAATCCTCTTGCTGCAGATGCCATGGGAGTAAATGTTTATAAGACAAGGTATGTGTGTGTTATTATCGGCGGAGTGCTTGCAGGTGTTGCAGGAGCGCACCTATCCCTTGCCTACATACCTTCGTGGATAGAGGGTATGACGGGAGGTAGAGGATGGATAGTGATAGCTCTCACAATATTTGCACTCTGGAATCCTTTGAGAGCTATGCTTGGAGCCTATCTATTTGGTGGAATTTATGTATTGCAATACCTCCTTCAACCTATAGGGATACCACCAAACATTCTTCTTATGTTCCCGTATCTTGCAACGCTTTTTGTCCTTCTCGTAAGCGCGCAGGAGACATTTAGGAAGAGAATGGGAGCTCCCAGGTCTCTGGGTGTTCCCTATGACAAAGAAGAGAAGTGAAGTAGTTTGATGGAGGCGGCAGAGAATAAGTAAACAAAAATTCCCTTGACAAAATCAAGGGGTAGAAATGGCAAAGAGCCTATTAAAAATGCCTTTGATAGGCTAATTTTCAAATTAAAAGATAAATAAGTAATCCCCAGAAGATGAATTTCCAGTATGGCTAAGATGATTCCAAATATAAGAAGTTTTTTATTTTTTCTGTTTAGGGAACCTATAACAACAGGGGCAATTAAAAATCCGAGAAGATAGCCCCCTGTTGGGCCAAGGAGGGCAGACAGATCAGCCTGCCCTCCTGCAAATACAGGAAAACCAAGAATCCCTAAAATTTCATACATTAAAACTGATAGAAAACCAAAGTATGGCCCCAGCATAACTCCTGACAGGAGAACAAAGAACAGCTGAAGGGTTAGTGGAACAGGGGTAAAGGGAAAGGGGATGGAGATGTAGGAGCCAATTACTATAAGAATGGAGAAAAGTGAGGAGAAAACGAGATTCCTTAACTTCATATATTAATGTCCAAGAAGGGTTATCATAACTCCAGCAACTACAGCAGTTCCTATAACTCCAGCAACATTAGGACCCATAGCGTGCATTAAGAGGAAGTTTCCAGGGTTCTCCTCCTGTCCAACTCTCTGAGAAACTCTTGCAGCCATAGGTACTGCAGATACACCTGCTGAACCAATGAGAGGATTTACCTTTCCTCCAGTTACCCAGTAGAACACTTTTCCAAGCAGGACTCCTCCTGCTGTTCCTCCTATGAAGGCAACGAGTCCAAGAACTATAATTCCTATGGTTTTTGCAGTTAAGAACCTTTCGGCAGTCATTGTGGAGCCAACAGTGGTGGCAAGAAATATGGTTACGATGTTTATAAGTTCGTTTGCAGCAGTATTTTTCAGTCTTTCCACCACACCGCTCTCTCTAAACAGATTTCCAAGCATAAGCATTCCAATTATTGGTGCCACTGCAGGGAAGAGCAAACTTATAACTATGGTAACCACTATAGGGAAGAGTATCTTTTCTGTCTTTGAAACAGGTCTTAACTGTTCCATAACAACAGTTCTTTCCTTTTTGGTTGTAAATAGTCTCATGATAGGAGGTTGAATGAGGGGAACGAGGGACATATAAGTGTACGCAGCAACTGCTATAGGACCGAGAAGATGGGGGGCGAGTTTTACCGCAGTATAAATCGATGTTGGTCCATCTGCTCCTCCTATTATTCCAATGGATGCTGCTTCCATCATGTTGAAGCCAAGAAGTAATGCTATTATCAGGGCAATAAAAACTCCAATCTGTGCTGCTGCACCGAGAAGTATGGTCCATGGATTTGCAATAAGAGGTCCAAAGTCTGTCATGGCTCCAATCCCCATAAATATAAGTAGCGGGAATATTTCAGTTTCTATTCCAGCTTTGTAGAGATAATAGAACAGACCGCCTGGATGAATTCCATGAGGTTCAGAGATTAACCCTGCAAGGGGAAGATTTGCAAGTATACAGCCAAACCCTATGGGCATAAGTAAAAGAGGCTCGAACTTTTTCGCTATTGCAAGATAGATAAGAAAAGCCCCAACTCCAATCATTATCAATTCTCCCCAGGTCAGGGAGAGAACTCCACTCATGGAGAGAAGGCTTCCTAATGAGCCCATTATTAGCCTCCAATCTCTATTTCAACTAAAGGTTCTCCTGTTTCTACATTCTGTCCAGTAGAAACATGAACGGCTTTAACAACTCCATCTTCTGCTGCAAATATTTCGTTTTCCATCTTCATGGCTTCAAGAACAAGGAGAATATCGCCTTTCTTTACTGCCTTTCCAGGAGATACATTGACGGTTAGTACCTTTCCCGGAAGTGGTGCAGATACAACAGTAACTCCTTCAGCTACCTTTACCTTTTTGGTTTCTTTCTTTACAGGCTGGGCTGGTGGGGGAGTGGAGACTGGAACAGTTGGAACTTCCCTTTTGACCTCCTTTACCTCTTTTACCTGGGGAGTCTTTGACTCTCCTATTTCTTCAACAATAACTTCAAAAGTTTCTCCATCTACAGTTACTCTAAACTTTTTAGCCATTCTTCCACCTCTTTGTTTTAATTTTTGAAGATACTTTTCTTCCAACTATCTCTTTCACTCTCCAGAAATTTAGACCTTCACCAGTGGGTCCTATAAATCTTGTCTTTACTTCTTCATAAGCTGAAAGTGCTGCAGCAATTGCAGCTATTTTTCTTAATTTACTTCTCTTATCCTCTTTCTCTTTCTTTGGAGCTAAAACAGGACCTGTCTGTTTAACTTCTTCCTTTCCCCCTTCCTTTTCTGGATGATAGAAGATTAATTTGAACATTACCAGCACGAAACCAAGAAAAGCAAGTACTCCAAATACTATTGCTACTGCTACAATTGTGAATTTTAGACCTTCCCATATAGAAGTTATCTCCATCTTTTCCTCCTAAAGAGGCATATTTCCATGTTTTTTCTCTGGTAAGCTTTCGCTCTTACTTCTTAAGAAATCAAGTGCTTCTGCTATTTTCTTTCTTGTAAATTTTGGATCTATAACATCATCAATGTATCCTCTCTCAGCTGCCCTGTAAGGATTTGCGAACATATCTCTAAACTCTTTAATCTTTTCCTTTCTCATCTCTTCGGGATTCTCTGCTGCCTTTATGTCTTTTCTGAAGATTATCTCAGCTGCTCCCTCTGCTCCCATAACTGCAATCTCTGCTGTGGGATAGGCATAGACAACATCAGCACCAAGATGACGGGAACACATGGCAATGTATGCTCCTCCATAGGCTTTTCTTAAGATAACTGTAATCTTTGGAACTGTGGCTTCTGAATAGGCATAGAGAAGTTTTGCTCCGTGTCTTATAACTCCTCCGTGTTCCTGATTTACTCCCGGGAGATAACCAGGGGTATCTGTGAATGTAACAAGGGGAATGTTAAATGAATCACAGAATCTCACGAATCTTGCAGCTTTATCAGATGAATTTATATCAAGAACTCCTGCAAGATACTTTGCCTGATTTGCGACAATTCCAACGCTTCTTCCACCGATTCTTGCGAATCCAACAACAATGTTTGGAGCGTATAGAGCATGAACTTCAAGGAACTCTCCGTTGTCAACTACTCTTCTTATAATGTCCTTAACATCGTAAGATTTTGATGGATCTGTTGGAACTATATCTCTTAATTCATCATCTGCTCTATCAATGGGATCGTCTGTTTCAACCATGGCCGGCTCCTGAAGGTAGTTATCTGGAATGTAAGATAGAAGTCTCTTTGTAATTTCTATGGCATCTTCATCAGTCTTTGCAAGGAAATGAGCATTACCACTTCTCTGGTTGTGGACAAGTCCACCACCAAGTCCTTCGTGACTTATCTCCTCTCCTGTCACTGCTTTGACAACATTTGGTCCTGTGATATACATTGTTGCCTTCTCTGTCATAATTATGAAATCCATAATTGCCGGGGAATAAACTGCTCCTCCAGCTGTAGGTCCCATATTGATGGATATCTGTGGGATAACTCCGGATGCTCTTGTGTTTCTGAAGAATATTTCTCCGTACCCAAAGAGTGAGTCAACACCTTCCTGGATTCTTGCTCCACCAGAGTCGTTCATACCAATAAATGGAATTCCAAGTTTCATTGCAAGGTCCTGCATCTTTACTATTTTCAATGCGTGCATTTCACCAAGAGATCCACCAAGTGTTGTAAAATCCTGAGCATAGAGAGCTACTCTTCTTCCATTGACAGTTGCCACACCTGTTATGATTCCATCTCTTGGAATAAACATTTTGTCAAGACCAAAGTAGGTGCTTCTTGTTTTTACAAATTCTCCAAACTCTGTGAAGGAGCCGGGATCAACGAGGAGTTCAATTCTTTCCCATGCAGTTAATTTTCCTTTCTTGTGCTGTTTCTCAACCTTTTCAGGGCCTCCACCCTCTTCTATTTTCTTCCGCTTCTCCTCCAGCTCTTTCAAAAGATCTTTACTTTCCATAAAATACCTCCTATAAATTTAAAAAGGGCCTCTCGGTCTCTTTCTCTCTTTTTATATTTTTGTGTTTCGTTTCTCTCAATCCCACAAAATTATATCAGAGTTTTCTTTCAAATGGAATGCTTTTTTCCAAATCTAAAGCTACTCTGTATATTTTATTTTCTTCAAGATAATTTGAGACAATTTGCATTCCCACAGGCAATCCATTGTAAACTCCAGTGGGGACATTTATACCTGGAATTCCTGATAGGTTAACAGGGACTGTCATAACATCGGCAAGGTACATCTTTAATGGATCCTCTATCCTTTCACCAATCTTAAAGGGAAGGGTTGGAGATGTTGGGAAGAATAATACATCCACCTTTTTAAATGCCTCCTCAAAGTCGTTGGTTATTAGTCTTCTCACCTTTGAAGCTTTTAGATACCACTGCTCATAGTATCCTGATGAGAGAACGAATGTTCCAAGAAGAATCCTTCTCTTAACCTCTTTACCAAACCCAGCCTTTCTTGTCTCTGTGTACATTGTTTTGAGATTACCACTTTCAACTCTTAAACCATACCTTACACCATCATACCTTGCAAGGTTACTTGAAGCCTCTGCAAAGGCAACAAGATAGTAGACAGGTAGTGAGTTGTGTATATTTGGTAGAGAGACTTCAACTATCTTATGACCCATACTCTCGAGGGCTTTTAGAGATTCCTCCATATTCTTTACGATGACATCTTCTATACCAAATTTGTTTATTTCCTTTATAATGCCTATTTTTAACTTTCCACCAAAGGGCTGAATCTTATTGTAATTTATATCAAGAGATGTGGAATCCCTTTCATCGTATCCCTGAATGAGATTGAGAACATAAAAGGTGTCTTCCACTGTTTTTCCAAAAATACCAATTTGATCAAGGGAGGAGGCAAAGGCTACAAGGCCAAATCTTGATAAAAGTCCGTATGTTGGTTTCAGTCCTACAACTCCACAGAAGGAGGCGGGTTGTCTTACAGAACCTCCTGTGTCAGAGCCAAGAGCCACCAAAGCCATATCAGAAGCAATTACTGCAGCAGAACCGCCAGAAGAACCACCAGGGACCCTCTCAGTGTCCCATGGATTTTTCGTTACTTTGAAGGCTGAGTTTTCAGTGGAAGAACCCATGGCAAATTCATCCATGTTTGTCTTTCCAATTATAATACCGCCATATTTTTTAATTTTCTCTATAACGAAGGCATCATAGGGAGCAATAAAGTTTTCAAGAATTTTTGAACCGCAGGTATTGGGAAGATTTTTAACAAGGATGTTATCCTTTATTGCAAAGGGTATTCCATAGAGTGGTAAATCTCTTTCCTCTTTCTCAAGTTCCTTTGCTCTTTTTTTAGCTTCATTCCAGTTGAAGGAGAGATATGCATCTATATTTCCCTCTTTTTCTTTAACCCTGTTTTTGTACTCATCAACTAATTCAAGAGGAGAAATTTTTCTTTCTCTTAGAAGTTTAAGGGTTTCAGTTAATGATAGTCTAAATGGTTTCATCTTTCTTCTCTATAATCTTTGGAACTTTTACAAACTCTTTTTCAAAGAATGGAGAAATCTTTTCTAAAACTTCCCTATCAAACCACTTTTTAGATTCATCTTTTCTTAAGGAAAGTTTTTGTAATGGAGGATGAAACATGGGTTCCACATTGCTCGTATCTATTTCGTTTATTGACTTAAAGTGGGAGAGAACCTGGTTTAACTGAGGAATTAACTCCTCTTTTTCTTCTTCTGATAGAGATAGTCTTGAAAGGTTCAATATTTTATTGACAGTCTTTTTGTCTATAATTCTCATACAAAATTCATTTTATCACAAATTCACTTTTTGAAAAACCACTATTTAACTTCTTTATTTTCTTTTCTCCTTCTGTAGATAAGGTAAATTATGTAAATCAGGATAAGCCATGGAGTTAGCCATGCAAGGACTATGATTATTACGAAAATTGACATTACAAATCCATTTAAGGCTCTGTTTAAAGCATCAAGTATTCTTCTAATGATTGGGGGAACTACACCGGGCTTTTCACCTTTCTCTCTAATACTAATAGTGATTTGAGAAAAGTCAGTATGGAAGGAGATATAATTCATTCTTCCCTTAATCTTTTCTATCTCTGTCTCAATTTTATCAAGTTCACTTCTTATGGATAGCATGTCCTTTATATCTTTTGCATCACTTAGCCACGAGAGGAGTAAATCTCTCTGCGATTCAAGAACCTTGAGCCTTGAGGAGAGATCCACATACTCTCCTGATAGATCCTTGGAGTTTATAGAGATATTTTCCACTTCTCCAAAATCTGAGATTTTATCTATAAAGTTATCAAAGCCCTTTGATGGCACTAAAACCGTAATATTTCCGAAATAGCGATTATTCTGTCTGTAAAAGTTTGAATTAGAGACAAAGCCAGAGAAACTTTTAACTGTAAATGTTATCTTGTTCCATATATCCATAAATTTTCCCTTCTCCACAACAAGTTCCACTGCACCGTTTTTTATAATCTTTAGACCAAAATTTTCTTCTTGGTATGAATTCTCACCTACTAAAGTTAAATTTAAATCTTGGAGTTTCTCTTCCTCTAATCCAGAGAATCCTTCGCCTTTCTCTCTAAATTCTGTTAGTAGTGGCATGTTTCCAGGTAGATAGAAAAAACCACCAATATTTGAGAGAATAAAGTATCCTCCCACCACACCTATACAAAGA
>Ga0180300_10000442_pt1 | contig 18177 bp, 9 predicted proteins | sample GuaBasSediGuay15_FD_121798 | JGI IMG/M metagenome (GOLD analysis project Ga0180300, IMG submission 121798) | Subseafloor sediment microbial communities from Guaymas Basin, Gulf of California, Mexico - Guay15, Core 4569-2, 21-24 cm | ecosystem: Environmental > Aquatic > Marine > Hydrothermal... | reverse complement strand
CGCATTGCAGAGAACTATTACATCGTGTATTTTATTGAAAATAAATTCGTATTTGTCTTTTATTTTTCTTAACCGGTCCATAAATAGAGCACCCAACCCATAAAGAATATAATTCAATGAAGATAAAAATTAAAGAGCATTTTTTGCCTCATTAAAAGACTGCACTTACCCCCTTTATTATTCTTATTCTAGCCAAATTACTCAAGAGGAAGTATCTTCCAGGGCATAATCAAACACTATCTATCTTACGGAAAAACTATCCGCTATTCGCCCTCATCCACAGGTTTGAATCTTATTGCAGCACCCCCTCCTGGCGCAAGATAAAGCTTGAGGTTTGTATTCCAGTCCACTTTCCTTTTTTCTATTATGATATCATAGGGATTGGTTTTCCAGTCAGCATTTTCTCCATCCCTATAAATTTCCGCAACATATTTAATCCCTGGTTTTAGAAATTTCAAATCTAAATCAAAAGATCTTTCCTCCTCATCGGTTATACTTCCCAGATACCACTCATCAGAGTTTTTCTTTTTCCTTACAATAGTAACATAATCACCGATTTTTGCATTAAGCACTCTGGTCTCATCCCAATCTGTGGGAACATCTATAATGAATTTGAAAGCATCCAATCTTTTTTCGCAGTTTTCTGGTAAATCAGCCGCCATCTGAAAGGGAGAATATATTACAACATAAAGGGCCAACTGTTTTGCCAACGTTGTGTTCACCCTGTTCTTGGGTCTGTATTCATCAAAGGTCAGGTCAAATATACCAGGGGTAAAGTCCATTGGACCTGCAAGTAATCTGGTAAAGGGCAGTACAGTTGTGTGTTCTGGTGGATTTCCACCATCTGGTGACCAGGCATTATATTCCTGACCACGAGCGCCTTCTCGCGACATCATATTAGGCCAAGTTCTTCTCTCTCCTGTATCCTTTATTGGCTCATGAGCAACTATCATAATATGATATTTCGCCGCTACCTCTATTACCTTCCTAAAATGCTCGACCATATACTGACTGTGATGCCACTCTTTTACAACCTCACCTTTCTCATTTAACCTCGGTAAATCTCTCCCCCATCCAACATATCCTGTCTTAACAACTGGAATCCCAAGCTCCTCATAAAATTTGAATGCATCTTCCATCTGCCTTTCATAATTCAATATATCTGCTCCTGTCTCATGATGACCAATTAGAAAAACACCCTTTGACTTTGCATACTCTGATAACTTTCTTATATCAAAATCAGGATATGGCTTCAAAAAATTCATCGGACTTGGATATGCTCCCGCCCATTCCTTTTCCCATCCAACATTCCATCCCTCAACTAACACCCCTTTAAAACCATACCTCGATGCAAAATCAATATACTTTATAGTATTCTCTGTCGTAGCACCATGTTTCGGACCTAATTCCCACGTTGATTTACCTATATGCATCTCCCACCAGATTCCAACATATTTACCCGTCTTTATCCAGGAAACATCTTTTATCTTACACGGCTCATTAAGATTCAATATAAGGTGTGAAGTTATTAACCCCCCTGGCGTATCTGCAATCTGTATCGTTCTCCACGGTGTCTTTATTGGAAGCTTTCCTTTTACTTTTACTCCATCTGACCATGGCACCAAATCAACTTCAAAACCAGTTTCGCCTTTCCTTGCTAACGTCATAGAAGAATACTTCTCAAGAGCCGCTTCATGTATTGACAAGTATAATCCTATATCTGTCTCTATTGTTGCAGGAGTGTGTATTGTATCAATTTCGCTTATTTTTGTCTTTTTGTATAAGTATTCATATCTTTGCGGCCTATATGCTGGTATCCACCAACAATCCCAATTGCCTGCAAAATTAAATTCTGTCAACTCATCCATTATGTTTACTTTTTCGAGACCTCTCTGTTCAGGTATGAAATATCTAAAACCTATTCCATCGTTAAAAGCTCTAAACTCAACTACCAGCTTACCTCCTTTCTTCTTACCACCTTCCAAATAAATCCTCATAATGTTGCAATAATTTTTTATTCGACTTTCTTCTCCCCAAACAGTATACCAAATCTCTCTTATACTATCATATTCCACCTTTTCTACCTTAAAACCAGAACATAGATTTATTTTCTCTTTAAACCTGAAACCAAGGCGTGAGGACCTAACAATTTCTCTCCCTGACTTTTCAACAAAATAATATGGCACTCCATGCTTTAGTCGAAAACCAACCTTAATTAGGTGATCCGGCGAATACAATTCATGGTTAGCAGCATATATACTCGAAATAAGTATAACTAAGAACATGATAGGAGAAAAAATTGAATGGAAAATCTTATTAAACATCATACCCTCCACGTCCTTACTACTTAATCAAAAGGATTTTTTTTGCTCTTATATCGAATGCCGTTTCTACTACCGCAAAATATAAACCAGAAGATAAACCCTTAGCTTCAAGTATTGATTTATAGACACCTGCAGATTTCTCTCCACAGCTTATTCGCCTTACCATCTGACCTTTTACATTGTAAATCTTTATTACAACACTTGATTTATAGGGGAGATAATATTCTACACATGTACTGTAATTGAACGGATTCGGGTAAATTTTACTGATTTTAAAATCACTAAGTTTGTATTTGCTGCTTCGATCGATATTATCCTTAGAAATGCCTATGCATACCTCCCCAAGAACACTGGGATTTCTCCATCCAGTTTCATTTTTAGCTAAAGAAACTATTTGAGATTCTCTTGCTTCTCCGTTATCATCATCATCAACTCCTATATCAAATCCTATAACATCTCCAACGTCAGGAATGACTCCAACTGTTTGCCATGGGATTAATAATTCAAGAATATAACCATCTTTTGTCCCTTTAATAAAGAAATCAATACCATCTGTCTTGTTCACTGAATTTGCCCCAATATTTATTGAACTATCCCCCCATCTAAAACCGTATTGGAAATCATTTATACCATCATAAGAGGTTCCTTTGCTATTATCACCATCTATAAACACCTCTATAGCATCATCTTCCCACCAATTCGATCCAGAATCATTGATTAACACGGAATCCTTAACATTAACTAAAATATATAAGTTAGTCTCATCTGCCATTGCTCTCCATTCGGCATAAAAATCGTCCTGTCTTTCACCAATAACAACATTGCCAATAGGCATTGGTGGCGTATTTGACCACATGGGATCTATATTGCCATCAATTATACATGGAGTTCTGGTTATTCCAATTACAGGAGGTTGCAAATCACCCATATCATCATCCAGAATAGTAATCTTACAATTTTTCCTACCACCAATTGTATAATTATCATTACTCACTATCCCCATACCAATATACTCAGGTCCTTCTCTAAGTTCATCATCTACAGTTTTCAAAACCAGAGTATCGGCGTATTTAGATGGATTTAAATTGATAATATTATCAGTAAACCCGATGACAATAAAATCTTTATTTATTGTTGCAGATCCTCCAACACTATATTCAACAGAGATATCTCTATCTATTCCCAAAGCATCAACTATTACAATTACAGAATCTCCATTTTCATAACAAAATTGATCAGGAGAATAAATATTTACTGCCGGAACCACATCAACTATGCACGTATCTTCAATCAACCCATCCGGTGTTTGTGCAATTAAATACGTGCTACCCGGTAATTTCCCCATTATAGAAGCATAGACATTATTCGTATCTATTATTACAGCTATGTTAGTATCGGCCAACACCCAATTTATTGAGTAATTGGAAGCATATTGAGGCACTGGATTAACATTTATCGTGTCAACTCTCAATCTTGGTAACTTGATTATCTTTGGATCCAACCTGATATCTTCAAGTGGAATATTGGCATATCTAATTTTTAAATCAAATCCTTTTTTGACATAAATAGGGTCATCAGACTCAATATTGGATATTGTCAGCCCATTTATCTCAGCCTCACCAACATTCGTATATACCACTATAGCTTTCCCTTCATGTGACTCTATCACTCTTGAATCGACATATGGATCAAGCCCTGTACTGTCTATTATTACATTCTCAAAATATATTCCTGAAAAACCTGCATTGCCACCAATCATTATACCATCTCTTTGGGCTCCTATTATGGTTAAATTCTTAAAATTAACATTTTTGATTCTCTCTCTCGTAGCTGCAAGTTCTACTGCTCCTCTTTCTATCCCCCATAGATCATCACTTGTTCCACAATGAATTATCAAATTATTTTCAAATGTTATATTCGAAGTATTTCTAAAATTATATCCATCAAAATCTGTCGTTAATCTTATACCTGAACCAGCAAAATTATCTTTTACAAGATTATTTCTAATTATATGCCCATCCCCACCAAATATCGCTATACCTCCGGCTCGCCAGTTATGTTCAATAGTGTTATTTTCAAAAAGGACATTTACAGACATTTTCACACTATTATAGTCACTTGGCCAACATGCTAATCCATCATCTCCATTATTCCTAATATTACAATTTCTTACAACTGAATTACTTGTCCCCTGGGTAAAATTCACACCATCGGCATAATTATTTCTAATTCTGCAATTATAAATGGTAAAGTTCTCTGTGTATGACAATGGATATGAATAATCACCGATCCAGAAACCACACTCAAAGTGTTCCTCCCATATATCATGAATTATGGAATTATCCCCAAAAGTACCCATAAAGCATTTATAAACGTACTGTGTGCGCGGGTCATCATTGTAAAATCTACTATTTATAACACTGTTAAGATACATATGTGCAATTTCCACCTTAGAACAGTTATCCGTACCTAAGATCCCACCTCCTCTAACACCATTATTTGTAAAATATATTTCTGTATACCATATTCCCGCTCCTATTATTTTTATGTTCGAAACATTTAAATCTAACCGCTCCCCCAGTAAATATTTGCCTTTTGGAATATATACATTCTTCCTCCAACTTTTTGCAGTATTTATGCAGTTATAGAATCCACTCCAATCATCACTTTCATCATCTGGAGTTGCTCCAAAATCAGTTACAGATAATGCATCATCTGGCTTAGGTATTTCAGGAGGCACTTTCTCTAATTCCACAAAATCAATCCCATACTCATAGCTATCATCTCCTATTTTGACAAATCTCAGAGTATCACCTGGATTTAACACTTTTTCTAATTTGAAATGTACTTCATCAAATCGCATCCTTGGTCTTCTCGAGGGAACGTTTGAAGGATCTGAACTCTCGAAATATTGCCAAGCCCAATATGATGTCAGTACAACATCAGTTACTTTTTCCCCATTAACATAAACCCCCAACAAACCATTAACTCCATTACCATCAGGAGAATCTGGCAAAGTAAACCTTATATTAACCCCATCCACACTATCCTTTATGACCCATTCCAAATAAGAACCTTTCTCTAACAACCCAACATAGCACTGATTAGATGCCTCTGAGGCTGTACTGTCTTGGATAAAATCCTTCGATTTATGCAAAACCGCACCCAAGCCCCAACTCCCAAATTCAGCCTCATACCTCTTATATGGTAACTTAGCACCTATTTCACAAAAACCTCTACATGCTAAAACAAGGATTAGTAAGGTTATAGCTACAAGTGTATATCTATTTATCATGATTGGTCTTACCTTGATTTTAAATATTTACCGAATAAAGTTGTCTACACTCAATTCTATTTCAGAAAAACCATCTTTTTAACAACATTTCCAAACCCACTCTCTAACCTGCAAAAATACACACCGCTTGCTAACATAATTCCATTATCATCTTTTCCATCCCAAGTAACTTTGTACAAGCCTATATCCTGCTTACCATTTACAAGTGTTCGAACTATTTGACCCTTCGAATTCACAATACACAACCTAACTTTTGATCTCTGTTTTATTTCGTACTTAATAGAAGTAGTGGAGTTAAATGGATTGGGGTAGTTCTGGTATAGTTTAAAGGCTATAGGGGTTATAGATTTCTTTTCCTTAATACCAACTTCACTCCACCACCTTGGATCTCCAATAGGTTTACCCTCATCATCAACAAAATTTGCACCGTAGGACAAATCAATATAATCCTCAATTGGCCATTCAAATGTAAGCAGAGCCTCTGGTGGTTCATGAAAATAATAAACTCCATCTGCCCATGGATCCCATATTCCATTTAAATTCCCTATAATTACCTGTGGATCACATACCGTCATGTTAAACTGCGGGTCCATATTAACGTTGTTACTATCTACAAAATTAGGATACGCCTCATCATTGTCAAAAAAATGTTCTTCAACATAATCTGGCATCCATTTCTGAGGAAGTACTCCAAAACTATTATTGTTCCACCATTCAATAACTTCCGGGATCCAATAGTAAATGTTATTTTTTAAAGTATATACCCTTTCATCTTCTGTAAAATGACCGTCACCATTCGGATCGTATCCCTTCAACCCACAGAATAGAGAATCCCTAGTCAAAGAATCCAACTCAAATAGGTGCACAAGTCCATGAACATCTCTGGTTGGAACTCTATTTTTCGCTTCATTTTCATCTTCAGATGCCATATAGCAATTATAGAAAATATTGTTTTCTACGTGGCATTCGACAATCCAGTTAAACTGATGAGATTGAGTCCATGTGTTAACTACAGTATTATTTTTAAATTCCCCATATAGCGTTGGGCCCTCACAATCAGCGCAATATCCTCCAACGTTGAAAAAAGTGCTATTCCGACAAATGACACTATCTTTGGGTATCCCTGGGCCTGATTCACAGAATACAGTCCCATTCCATTTGATACCCGGAGTACCAACACTAAAAACCAGACAATTCAATATTTTCCACGTGCTTCTTCCAGAACCAGTCCCTTGAACCGCGGACCAACCCGTATATGGAGCTTCAATAATAAGACCATCAAAGGTATAGCTTGTACCGTCATGATCAACAATATTTATCACCCATTGCCCCGAAGCACCTTCACCATCTGGCCTGATTCCAGTTATCCATAAATTCTTTAAAACAGCACTTTCATGAAATTCAAATATCCATGGCGGGCATGATCCATCTGACTTTAAACCTGGTCTAATTACCGGTGGCCTTTTTTCTTTTGTCGGTTTGGGAGCTACTATATGGATATCTTCATCAAACCGTATAACATTCTCTACAAAATAAACGGAATCCCTATACAACTCGTAAACCTTGTGCTTGTGTTTACCATCTTCATCGACATCATTGTAAATCCAATAATCAAGTGCACCATTTAGAGAACCGTCTGGTTTATGATTCCCAATCAACAACGTATCCCCCTTTTCAATAACACCGGCAGAAAGAATGTTAGTCCAAAACATTGTTATAGTAAAAATAAAAAATAAAGATAAACCTTTTCCTAACATATTGCCTCCCAAATTTTACCTAGCATTTTTATAATTCATATTTTATTCCCAGGTCAATAACTCTACCATAGTACTTTTCGTAAATAGGCAAATGTTCGAACTTTATTACATTTTCTTCATGCTCATTATTTAAATTGCTAATATTTAGGTACAGCTCCATCCCATATTTCGAGAGTTTCTGTCTTATAGATAAATCGTGTCTAAAAAATTTCGTAGAATATCCCCTCAAATCTGAGTACCAATTCGTGTTTGTAAAGATGTTAGATTTATATCGAAATGTCCACCTCATTGAAAACCCCTTGTAATCATATCCCACAGTCAAATTGAGAATATGGTCAGGCTGATATACCATCCTTTCTGTGTAAGTCGTATCCGCATTCTTATATATAAGATTAAAATTCTCATCAAAATCCACTATAACTCTATTCCGGAAATATTTAGTCTCAGAAAAGTTTCTCGTATAGTTTATATTCAACACCAAACCTTTTAGCATTCCAGGCAAATACCAGAAATTGGACATCCACTGTAACTCAACTCCATAATCAATAGCCTCATATTCATTATTTTTAGCAAAGTTAACTGTCCTACCTATGGTTTTTCTGTCCAATCCCTCAAAAAAATCAATCTCTTCATTAGTAATAACCCAGTTACCAGTATAGTAAATCATATCTCTAATTGTTTTATAAAAACCCGAAATGGAAAATAGCCCTATTTTGCTTGATACCAACGCAAGTTCTAAATCGTAATTTCTCGCCTTTTCCGGTTCAAGATTAAAATTATGCCACACAATTGGACCACTTATTGGATTAGTTATCAAAACAGTGGGAACTATATCACTATAGTTTGGTCTCTGTAAAGTATGTGTATATCCTGCTTTTATATTCAACCATTTTTTAGGTTTCCAAACAAGATGGATCATAGGCAAGTAAAATTCATTCTCTCTTCTTTTTTTCGTTTTATACCATTTTCTGAAAGGTAACCAGTCTTGAGTAAGGTCCCTGGCATCGCCTCTATAACCATTATACTTTGTCACGTTCTTCTCATATCGAACACCAGGGATAAAAGTCAAAGACCTCCATTTCAGGGTAAACATCAAATAACCAGCATAATATGTTTCGCTACCATCGTAATCATAGATAATGCTCTCCTTTTGATTCTCATAATATTCTATAGAGTCATTTGGATTATCTTGCAATAAATCATCCAGTCTTTTCATCAAATCGATATCTAATAAAGGTTCTATCAAAAATTTGTCATCCATTATATACAATCTTTTACGATCTCTATCGTACAAATCATATGCAAGGATATAACTTGACCCAGCGCCCAAATTCCAGTAGCTCATATTCCTTGCACACCAAAAAGTTGAAAGTTTATCTCCCTTCTTTAAATCTTCTTCACCAAACTCATAAAAATAAGCATCCCTATTTATAAGGTCCTGATTCAACTGACCGCTTAACATGGCATACAGCACATCTTGGTCATATTTTCTTATCATTTGCTTATACATTCCACCCCATTTTACATCCACTTTAAAACTGGGTAAATTCACAATATCCCGATATTTGAAATCAATTTTATAGATCAAATGCCGTCCATCAGAATCATAACTTCTACGATACAAATCCCCCAACTTCCTATCTATACCAAAATATTTCTCCACCCTATCTTCATACGTATAACTCAGAGTATCTAACACAATCACATTTTGAATATCATAAGGATGTAAATTTTGCCTGACGTTAACATTTGGAGGGAATGACTTATTATCAATATCTACAGCCCATAGATATAGTTGCCCCGGTGTCGAGTTTTTTGATATGGAGTAGCCCAATGAGGAATTTATGCACAACTTACCGATATAATGCTCAATGTCGATAGAATTTGTTAGAACACCTAACGCATTTTTTTCTGCTAAAGCACTAATGGGCGTATTCCTCCACCTCAAGTTAAAACTTATCCCATGTTCGTTTAAAGTTGTCTTTTTTATACTAAAAAATGTATTTGCCTTTATTTTAGTAGCAACCCCCTTATAATCCAAAACCACGGTACCATTATATCTATTTATCCTCCTCTCAATATCCCTAACGCGAACCACATCAGTTAAAACAGGGCCATCTTCTCTCTCTTTCGAATACTCATTATTACCCATTTCTTCTGAACTTGCATCTTTTCTCTCAGCGTCCAGCTGTAAAAATATACCTAGCCTGTTGTTGAAAAAACGCCTACTACCGCTAACGACCACCTTATAGTTACCGAAGTAAGACTTCAAATCATTGTAGCCACCTTGAATAATGACATTAAATCTTGGTTCCTCAGGTGCTTCTCTCACAACAAAATTAACGACACCCCCAGTCGCATTAGCTTCTTTATCTGCAGTTAGAGATTTGTATAGTTCAATACCCGAAAGCATATATTGAGATATCATGCTTAAATCCGTGCTTCTATCATAAGAATCCGTTGGACTCATTGTAATACCATTTATTTGGATTTTGGAATACTTAGGTGCGAGCCCTCTTATCACTAACTTGTTACCCTCACCACCTGACCTCTGTAAAGATACTCCGGGTAGCCTACCTATGGCTTCTGCCGCATTCGCTTCTGGTAATTCTTGAATTTGTTTTGAGGATACTACATTTGCAATGTTTGACAGTGACATCTGCTGGTTTATTGCCTGTATTTGGCCCAGCGCTTGTGCTTGAACAACTACCTTTTTACCTCTGACTGGACTAACTTTAAGCACTATCTCTAAAAATTTTACTTCATTTTCCTTTATGCTTACCTCGACCTTTTCTGTTTTATACCCAATATAGCTTACCATAACTTCATACTTGCCCGGCGGCATAGACGAAATAGTAAACTCACCTTTTGTATTTGATGCAGTCCCGATATTTAAACCCTTAACGATAATATTAGCCCCCGGAAGAGGGTTTCCTTGTTCATCAACAGTTTTACCTGTCAGTATGCCATAATTTAAGGCATCCAACTTGCATATTATAAATAAGAAGGCTACTAAACTAAATAGTAATCTTTTCATAAAAATACCTTGATTATATAAAATAACACCGCCCTACGGGATAGACATAGCAAACCGCTTTTTTACTAACAATTATTATACCAACAAACTCCGAAAAAGTAGATGCCCGAAGAAACTCTAACTCAACCTACTTATATTATCATGATTATAACAAAGCCTTATAACTTTAATAATTGCCTTTCCATTTATCGCTTTTCCCAAAAATAATCTCAGCTGTTCCGAGCTCAGCATACTCATTAGATATAAAATCCCCTTTTCCTATCAACCAAACTATTCTATTAAAACCGTTAAGATTAATCTTTTTATCGAATTGGTCAGAAGTATCTGCCTTTCTTGAAAATTCTATAATTGTTAAGTTATTTTGCTCCTTACCCCTAAAATCTATTATATCATTTTTACCACCTAACACCACATCAGGTATATGATTCCAGTCTCTACCTAAATTAAAACCATCACTCAAATAGACCACCTCATTCTTAACATAACCCAAGACTATATCTGCCTCTTTAAGTTCATCAATAGGTTGAAATCCTAATGCAACCCAACCATTCGTTTTCGCAACTATCTTAAAATCAACAGTATCATTACGTACATTCCAGTACAAATAAAAATTTTCAGACAGTTTCTCATAGCTTCCATATAAAGACTTTTCCTTAGTACACATTGTTGGAAATAAAAGTATAACAACAAAAACCGATTTAAAAACAATATTGCCCAGCAAGTTCGATAGCAATTTCTTAACTCCAAGGAGATATAATAATGTCTGCCAATTTCCTATTATCTAAGAAGAAGCATTTTTTTCATCTCGGATATACCATTACAGGAAATTCTATAAAAATAAACACCTGATGGTAAAGCTCTACCGAAGTTATCTAAACCATTCCACCTTAATATATTTAAACCATTACCCATTTCCCCCTTATAAAGGTTCTTAACCAGCCTCCCTTCAACTGAATAAATATCTACTTTAACTTTACTCTTTTCATTTAATACAATTGGAATCGCCGTAACGTTATTAAAAGGATTAGGATAATTACCGTTCAGAAATATTTTATTCTCAATATTTTGATACACGCTCGAATAAATAAGTTCAAACTTCAAATATTCAAAATTAAAACCACCCCTTACAAAAAGTACTTTAAGTTCATGCATTCCTTTTTCAAGCCTTATACTATCAATTATGATATCGTTCCAAATTTTCCAGCCTCCGGTATTAGGTACTTTTACCTCTGAGACAAGAGGATTTTCATCTACATAGATACTCATTTTACAACCATCATTCGGCGTTGCAACCCTTATCTCCAAATTATAAATGCCCGTTGTGGCCACATCTACACTATACTTTAACCACTCACCATCTTCAATCCACCCTATACTATATCTCACACCTTGAACATCTTCAGATTCTTCAATATCAACTCCATCATTTCTAAATCTACCACCTTTATTCCATGCCACCCAATTGGGATAAGTCGTCATCTGATATTCATTATCACTATAAGCAATCCCATTTCCCCCTAAATCATAATAAACAGCAGGTATTAGCCCAGGAATATTCAGTTCCTCAAATGGCTTATTAACGCTTTTAAAGTCATCATCTAATAAAGCAGCTACAACATCCCTTCTAAATTCACAACTATCCATATCTAATTTCTTTGCCAAGTTAAAAAGTGCAAGTTTTGCAAATTCCGGTGAAGGTTTGGAAGCCCTCTCATTCCAATAGTCCAGAATTCTTTGATATTCACGCGTTAATTCAACAGAATATATCACCGACGTAGCATCGATTTTTTTATATGTCCACCAATTCCAACTGATATTATTATTCTCTGCTATATCTATTACTTTTGAAAACCAGTGGTTTGAATTTTCACCAAACTCTCCCAACCACAACGGCCTTAAAGACCTCAGTGACATATCCAGATAGCTGGTAATAGAACTTTTTATTGGTTCGTTCCAATATTTATGAAAAGCATAAGACATGTTCAAATCAAATGGTGGTTCTAGATTCGAAAAATCAGTAGCATACCAATTACCCTCAATAAAAAGTATATGCTCATCACCATTTTCCCTTATTTCATCTTTTATCCTAATATAGAGCTCTCTTAAATCATTCGTCGAATATCCTTCTGGCAAAACTGGTTCATTAAGTAAGTCATAACCTACAATGGCTTTTTCCTCTTTATACCTCTCAGAAATAAAATCCCAAAATTCTATAGTCTTATCTTTATTCTCTTCATATATCCACAGTTCAGCTCTTCCAGGACTATCGCTAATATTTCCAGGATTTTGTCCTCCCGGTGCACAATGTAAATCCAATATAAGATACAATCCATACCTCTTACACCAGTTCAGAAGCGAATCCAGAATTATTATCCCTTCACTGTTATAACTAAAGGACATATCGGTGTCAGTAAAAAGAGCATAATGGAGGGGAATTCTTATAGAATTAAAACCTAACTCTGCAATTCTTTTTATATCTTTCTCCTGTACAAAATATTTCCTATACAGCTTAAAAAACTCCTCTGTATCCTTCTCTCCTATGAGATCTTCAATCATCTCCTTTATAGAAGTAGGTGAACCGTACCCAGGCATACGTAGCATGTATCCTTCTGGAACCAGCCATCCACCCAAACCTATTCCTTTGAAAATTATCTCATTCCCAGAAGTGTCTATGAATACAAAACCGCGAGCCTTTACAAATTCCCCGGAGTAAACATTTAAAACACCCAGAATAAAAACAAAATAAAATAAGATTACCTTTCGCATCGAATAAGTCACATTAAAACACTTACATACTTTCATAGCCTATTTCAAAAATGTTACTTTTTTACGCACAGTACCATAATTCGAGTCAATTCTCAAAATATACATCCCTGAATGTATATCTTTACCATATCTATCCATCCCATTAAATTGCAGTATATGTTGCCCTAAACACAGATAATTGTTGTAGACTTCATTGACCAAATTGCCACATAAATCATATATCGAGATTTGAAAATCACTCTCCTTCTTAACGTTAAGCGCAATATTCAAATGGCTATTAAAGGGATTAGGATATGCATTTAGCAATTCAAAACCATCACAAAACAAATCATTTTCATCTATCCAGCTATACCCTGGATTTTCAGGAGTTGTTAAACACAATATCATAAACCCATCTTTAAATACAACATTGTCGGGGATAAAGTCACAATTATTTCCTTCAAACGTATGTGTCGCCTTTTGCCATCTTTGAGTATCAAAATAATCAAAATTGTCTTCCCACTCAAAACTGAACTTATTTCCCCAACCATAGTTACCATTTTCTGGATCGTACCTGTAATATCTAACCCAATCATATACAGCATATCTTGGCAATAGAGTGTCACTAAATTCTCCAGCCCAATCCTTTGCAGTTGGTTGCCACAGATTCATCATAATTTTTTGGGGTTTATTCAGCTGGGCTATATGTTCTCCCACTTGAATAGTTAATTGAACAGAATCAACATACCAGGCAACATAATTTGGGGTCCACTCTATAGCGTAAACATGAAAACCATCATGGGGGCTGAAACTTAAAGGCTTTAATTCTACATGGTCCTCTCTTCCAGGAGTTATAGTATTGAATTGCACATTCTTTTCATATCTACCAAGTACTTCTATATCGATCTCATTCCAATCATCCAAAGAGCTAACATTGTCATAAAAGGTAAAGAAAGAAGAAACAATCCCACTTCCTCTTGCGCTCTTGAACCTTACTTCAAAACGACCATACAGAAAAGACCTAATAGTCCTTAATTCTCCCCCTCTATAGGGTTTACAGTTTAACCAACTTTGAAAGACGAAAACAAATATCAAAGCAGATATTCCTGCCCTACTTTTCAATTTTTCTCCCATAGTCAATCCTATCGTACGAAGTTAAAATTGGGAAAGATGGAACAACAACGGGATATGGCATGGATAATTCAAGAACAGACATGTCAATTCTTGTAATATTAATTCTTTCTAGCATATCCGTATTAATTTTTATTTTATCACTATATCTATCCGCAAGATTCTTAAAATACGGATTTAATAAAGTATCCAATACCGGCATATAGTTATTACCCAATACATTTTTCACACCTCTCATTTGCAACAATCTACCTCTATGAGAAATTGCCAGTAAATTATCTTTCCACATATCTGTATAATGCCTAACACTTTCTATTTTATCATAACCTCTTTTATATGCATCCTGAGTTATATAATAGTCACGGATCAAGTCAACAATCGCAAATTTCAATTGTTGTAAATATTCCCGATTTTTAAACCTTCTTTTTCTAAAAACTAACGGATGTCTACTCACCAAATTTTTAAACTCTTTAACTGTCCATACTTTCCCGTCAACAGTAAAAAAGGGCTCCTCACTTATGTCATCAAAAATTCCTGAGAGCGTATCAAGAGCAGGTCTTGTCTCTACATCCCATAAGGCTGAATTAAACAGCTCCTTTTTCTTTATGTTTAAGTAGATATCCGACAATCTTCGTGCTATTGCAATGAAAACAATTTCGTTAAAAACTACCTCTTTCCCCGCCATAATACCTTTCACAACAACAGAATAAATACTATCCGCTTTATAAAGCTTCAAAAACCTCTCCACATCTTCCCAATGGGCTGATTTCTGTTTTTCCGTTACAGGAACCCTTGTCACCCAGCCTTTGACCCTCATCACAATATACTTACCCTCAGTCGTTCGAATGGGACCTATCACGCTGCCTTTTCCATACTCTTGGAAGAACAGAACCTTAACTACTTCGGGGTCCGAAATCATATCAAGCTTCACATTTATTGTGGGAATCGAATCAGCTTTGAAATTTGCGTAGAAAAATCTATAAAATTCTTCGCCCGTTTTTATCTCCTTCTTCGCTTTATTCAAAATTACTGTATCATCAAAAGTAAAATATTCTATTTTGTACTCCCTCAGTGAATTTTTATAATATCGTTTTATCTCTTCAGTATCCAGTTTTACTTTACTGTAAGCCGTAAGATAATAATGCCATTTCCGCATTGCCTGTTCTTTTCTGCCTATCAAATAGTTCCTAACATTTTCATTTTCTAAAACTGATTTGTTGCTTTTTTCTTCCTCCAAAGCAAAAAGCTTTTCAGCTATCAATGTATTCAGTATTATCTTTTTATGCACGTAGTAATTCTGTCGACAGTAAGGAGGTCTTGGGGTATACTCAGCTCTTCTTATAAATTCATCCTCCATTATATACCTATTTCCAACCTTCGCAATAATTTTATTCTTATCAATTTTGGGGAGATTTCTAGAACAATAAGAAACGACTAATAATAAAAAGAGACAAGTTAGGTATCTTCTCAGCATTTACCTGCTAAAGCCCAAATCCAATTGTGTATACGTTATAATTACCGAGAATTCCTAGTCTCCTATAAGCATAATCAATAGTAAGTCTGGATTTCCTCGGCATTCTTATCTTCAATCCAAACCCAAAAGTAGGACCGTATTCAGAGTAGGGCATAAAGAGCGCCTTGTAACCACCTCGCAAGAACAAACTTCCAAGGGTGAAAACTTTTAACTCATACTGCACACCCAGGTTGAGATATTCCGTATTATTATTTGGGTGGATTGCATCAACTGACAACAACAGATTTTGATAACTTGATACAATCGGCTTATAGGAAACCCCTATCCTGAATATCAAGGGTAATTCCCAGCTCTCGGTCTCAAATTTCCCCTCTGTATCACCATAGTTACCGGCTTCGTCAGGGCTAATATCTATTGGATTAAGCAAATCAATTCCATCATACTTCATCTTAGTTCCGTAGTTTGAGATGCTCATACCTATCGTTAATCCATCCCCTCTTTCACCTGAAACAGTGAAAAACCCAGTATTCACAACTACACCTAAATCAACCGCAAAAGCATTAGCAGTACAATGCCAAATTTGGGATGAAATTAATTTTACACTTGCACCAAATGAAAACCACGTAGTAAGCTTTCTTGCATAAGACATTCCCAATGAATACTCGTTCGCAGTATAAACCTCACCTGTGCCATCTTGATAAGCCACGGTTGTTACCGGTATATCCCCGTAATTTATCTGAGTTAGGGACAATGCAAAATTCCCAATTGAAGGAATGCTTATACCACCTGCAGCATGAATTAAGTTTATATCTACCAACCAGGGTTGATAAGAGAATGTTACTTCATTTCCCCTCATAAAAGCCAGGCCTGCAGGATTCCAATAGACAGCTTCAATTCCTCTTCCCACGCTGACATATGCATCTCCCATGGATATTGCAGAGCTCGACATCCCTATTTCTAAAAAATTAGCAGCTGTCGTCCCAACTCTATTAGGTTTTTGCTGCGGAAAAAGTAACGTAAAGAAAACCGCTATTACTAAAATACTTCTCTCTTTCATAGTCTCCCTACTTAATTATTGCAAATTTTCCCATTACCTCATCACCTGTTTCTTCTGCTTTTATGTGATAAATATACATACCGGCTGCTATTTCAAGCCCCTCTCTTGTCAACATATCCCATATATATATACCATTATCATTCGGATTATTCACGTGAATTTCTCTTACCAGTACACCACTAACTGTAAATATTTTGATAGTACATTTAGCCGGTATATTTTTAAACATCAATCTCCTGGGCTGATTAAGATAAGGATTTGCAACCGCTGGCTCTAAGGTATTTGTGCATATGTAGGGGTTAGGCACAACTTTTACATTTTTCAAACTATTCTTCAACTCTTCTTTATCAATAGAGTCAGATACACTAACATGAAAATACAAAGTATCACTCAGCCAGAACGGCCTTCTAAAAGTAACCTTATAAACACCATTATTGGTTACTGAACTATTACCTGTGAAATCTATTGAAAAGATTGTTCCCGCCCAGTTTCTATTCGTATCAAGAGCACCAACTAGAATTTTATCTGTAAGTATATCAAAATCCCCACTGCCATCTATATCGTATATCAACACATCCATCTTTTCAAACTCACCATTTTCATCTCTAAAAAGCCTATTATAGACCGTAAAAGGAACTGTTTCGTGCTTCAAAATTCTTTTCGACGATATCCTTTTATCATTTTCATCTCTTATGCCTACATTGTCATCAGTTTCGCCAGTATATTCATCACCAAAAACGATATCATACTCCCATGGGAAATACCTTGATTCTCTTAAAGAAGGCATCACAAATATAGTATCATAACCTTCCACCCAACCACTGGACGAAAAATCATACTCAGGAGTTTCAACTTCCAGATTTATCCTCAATCTCAATCCATCAAAAACATCTGTAGAAAATTCCTCTCCGGCTCTAAGAGTATAATAATCCAAAGAATCTCTGTATACTACATTATCTCCAGAATAATGACTTTCGTTTTCATAATATACAAGCACCGTATCTTCAGTTATATCATACACCCTTAAACCTTTCGTGGTATAAATCAGTCCATGATCATAATCCTTGATTACCTCTGGCAATCCACCGACATTTTTAACTGTATCAATATCGAACACCACACAATAATCGTGTCCATCCTTTATGCTTCCTGAGGCTAAAATTTCAGGAATTACATTTCCAGTTCCTATACTATACAGCCCCTTTCTTACTTTAATGTCAGGTGGCACATATCCTGCAGAAACAGGTTTGGGAACGACAATTGCGATATTCTTCCCATAACCAATAACTTTCTCATTCTCATCTAACTCAATCACAAGATTATTCTCAGATGGTGCTATCCCAGGCCCAATATCCGG
>Ga0180300_10000440_pt1 | contig 18236 bp, 21 predicted proteins | sample GuaBasSediGuay15_FD_121798 | JGI IMG/M metagenome (GOLD analysis project Ga0180300, IMG submission 121798) | Subseafloor sediment microbial communities from Guaymas Basin, Gulf of California, Mexico - Guay15, Core 4569-2, 21-24 cm | ecosystem: Environmental > Aquatic > Marine > Hydrothermal... | reverse complement strand
TTTTCTTCCTCAACAACGACGTGAACTACACCTACCGCAACGGGAACGACTGCGAGGGGAGGGCTGTGTTTCTGGCTGATTTGCTCAAGCATCTCAACGTGAGCGGGGTGTACATAGCTTTGCAGGGGGGCGATGTGCTCCACGCCTGCGTTCTCGTGGACAGGGGCGGGTTCCTGCTGGCTCTCAACTGCCACGGCGGTGATTACATCTACGTGGAAAGGGTGGTTTGATGAAGGCTGTGGTTTATCTTAGGGGGTTGAAAAGACTCGTAATAACAACGAGGTTCGAGCACTGGGATAGGGACAGGAAAAAAGCTGAGGAAAAGTTTGAAAAATTTTTGAGAGAGAGGTTCGGGAACGCTAAGATCGAGGTGATTTAGTTGGAGTCGATGACCGTTGAGGAGTTCAAGAGGGATGCTACTAAAAACAAGGAAAAGTACGTGGGGCACGCTGTTGTGGTGCAGCAGAAGGACGGCAAGTTTCTTGTTGGAATTATAAAGGACGTTGATAAAAAGGGGTTGAAGATAAAACCCTTGCTTCTGTTCGAGCGTTTCGACGTGGCGATGGAGTTCGCCAAGATGCTTGAGGAGATGGAGGAAAAACCGAGCTATATCATGTAGAAACGGATTTTCATAGATTTTCTAATTTGCCAAGATTATCTGGTTTTATCATATTTTCAATCAAATCTCCTATATTCTATATTTACTAACCTCTTCTCCAGATTACTTAAGAATTCCTAGAATACCGGGAATTCCTGGTAATCTAAGACCCCTCTATTACTTTCTTTCTCTAAAAAGATTTGATTGGAAAAGCGATTAATCTTGGCAATCTCGGTCATTCGACCGAAAAGTTTTTAAAGATTTTCGGTTAAATAATAAACCATGCGTGCTTTAAAGTTAACTGAAAAAGTGACAATTCTGATAAAAGACAAAAAGGAAGAGTACGACCTATTTGTACCTCTGGACCTTCAGGAAGCTTTCAAGATCGTTTACGGAAGCAGAGTGATACCCGTAACCTTCGATAAAAACTTACCCGAGAATCTGAAGCTTGTTGCGAATGTATTGGAAAGGCTTATGGTTGAATTAAAGGCTGATGTAAACGAGATTGATAGCATGATAGAACCCCTTAAGGGTGAAGACCGTGCTGACGAAAAAACTGGTGCTCAAGGTTAGATGTCCCCGCTGCAATTATGTTTTCACCACAACAACGCTAAAAGTGGTTAGATGCTGGAACTGTTTGCATAACTTCAAGGTTCTTTACTACGATAGAAAGTTCAGGACATTCAGAACGAGGATAGTTGGAATAAAACACGGTACTAAACAAGAACTTCATGCTAAGATAGCTGAGGTGATGAAATGCTATCGCTCAAGGACCTGAATCTACGCTTCAACCCGTTTGAAAAGCAGGTTGTCTATGACTACGAGGATTTTATATCTCAACCATTTCTCTTAACAGAGACGCTGAAAATGCTTAAACTCGGAGTGACGCTGAACTTACAATCCGAAGGCTCGTTATACTATGTCATACTGGGGGAACGCGGTTCTGGAAAAACTACCGCATTGATGTTCTTGAAAGACGTGGTTGAGCACGGGGGAAACGAGCGATGCATAGCTAAATACGAAAGAAGCATTCGGGGAATGGGCAGTTATTCCGGATTGGTCGCTAAGCTTTTACCGGATTCCCGTCCTATTTACAGAGAGGAAACCAGTAGTGCATTAGGAACGTTGAAGGGATATCTTTACGGTAAAAAGTATTACTGGTTTATAGACGTTCCGGATATGATTGCCAGGCAAGAAATGGAGGTAATGCTTCGTGGGCTGGAGCTCTTGCTCGGATTCAAGAACATAAGCGTGATAATAGCGATGAATCGCTCTCACTACGATAGGAGTTTCGACTACTCAGAAATCCTTGGTAAGTTTATGGTATTTCAGCTAAGACCGTTCTCTTTGGAGGAATGTGAAGAACTAATCACGAAGCGGATAGAAAATGCCAGCGATGGTGAGCCGAGACTGAGATTTACGGAGAACGCGATAGCTAAAATAAATGAAATTACAAAGGGGATTCCGAGAAACATAATATCCGCGTGCAGCTCTATACTTCTAAAATATATGCAAGAGACGGACGAAATAGTTGAGATAGATGAGGAGTTTGTTGCGAGAGTTCTCAGCGGCAGCTATGCCAGAAAGATTCTCGACGAAAGGGTTAAACCGCCCCTGAGAGAAAATTTATGGAAACTCTATACGTTCATAAAAACTGAGTTCAACGGTAGGGTGGATAACGAGACAAAACTGGCTGCTACTTGCTACGAAAAGTTTGGAATGAGCAGAAGTACTCTTCGCAGGAGGCTCGTGAAGCTGGAGAAGCTGGGTCTCATAACGATTAGAAAATCGGAAAAGAATATGTGGAGCAATGTGATTGAGGTGGCTGTATGATTCTATCGAAAACTATTTAAACTTTTTCCATCATTGTAATAATATATTGCTGTAATTCGGGATGGTTATGATTGTAACGAAGGAGCACAGGGCGAGAAACTATAAGTGCGATGTGTGCGGCACGGGTTCTAAGATAATCTACAAACTGCAATCCGAGTATCACTTTTCGAGATGTTTGCTCGTGTGCGAACGGTGTATGAAGAAAATAGGGCGTGTGCTCGGCGGTGCTGGATGAATTATACAAAATATTTAAGGATTTTCCTACTTTCCGCAATTTTAGCAACATTTTCTGCGATAGTGATTGAAGAATACCTTAGATTAATTTCGAACCCTTCTCCTTATGAGGAATGCTTCAAAAACTGCGAGAAGATTAGGGTTGCGAACGGCTTTTCCAAGGGAAAATACGAAAACAATACCTGCTTTTGTGTTTTTTACATTGAAGCAGCGACCGTAGAATACGAGCGTGTGAAGAATATTGATTTTATAGACTTGTGGGGTGGTGAAAATAACCGATAAAAAAAGGAAAGTGTGTGCCGCGATAGGCGTGCTGATGGTGTCGGCGTTGGGCTTGTGGCTGAATTTGATGTTGATAGATATGGTTGTAATCTCGCCCCAACCAGCGGTAAAAGCCCAATCCGCATTCTACATTTTTATAATCGATTTCATCGCCTCTCTCGCCATCATAACTCTATTTCAATGGGAAAGATGCAAAATTGAAAGGTTAAAAATAACTCAAGAAACGGGTGAGGGAAATGAGTGAGGAAAAACCGAACCTAAAACGGTATGTGGTTGAAATAACACTGAGAGGTAGAGAGGAAGATGTAGAGTATGTGGTGAGAGAAATCTCGCAACTCAAATACAAAAAAGGCGTTGAGAGGTTTGAGGTGGTGGAAAGATGAGTAACACTATACGAAAATATAGAACAATTAAAGAAGGGTTTAAGAACGCAAAAGATTTAGAGTTAACTGCATTTGTTGGTGGAGAAAAATACGGGCATTGCATACAGTTCACAATAGGTAATGAATATGCATGCTTGAGCGAAAAACAATTGTTAGATTTGATAGAAGTGATAGCAAAGAGATTGGCACTAAAAAAAGGATTTTGTGCAACAGATTGGAGTGATGAAAAGACAGTTTTGCCAAATGGAACTATTGTCGTTGAACAAGAAGTTGAGATTTCACAACTCAAATACAAAAAAGAAGCAGATTTGGGTGGTGGTAGTGGCGAAAAAGAAAATTAAAACACCCTCAAAACCTTGTAAAAAATTACATAAATATAAGCTAATGTTGGAAAAAAATAAAACTACTAAAAAAATAGAAAATGAAACAAAAGAAGTTTATACCACTTTGTATGAAATAAAAGAAAAGTATGAATATTAGCGAAGGTGATAGGAAAATGAAGCTTGAAATAAAGGATTGGGAAGCGTTTTTGGCGGGAATATGGGGGGTAATTGCTAGTGTTTTGATTATTATGTTAATTGTGGGGATGCTACTAAAAATAGATGAGCTAGTTGTTTTAGCCTATATAGGTTTTTTTGTAACAGGGTTTATTACCGTCTTAACAATTGCAATAAAAGGGCTTAAGGAAGGGTTGAAAGTTGTGAAAAAACCCATAAAATTTATTGTAAGCCAAAAAGGTGAGCCTATGGATTTGGAAGAGATTTTGAAATGCCCTATCTGCGGCAAGCGTTTTGTCAAGGAAAGCGAACACATTTGGAAGCCTGCTTGCGGATGTTTTAGAAAGGAGATAAGGATCAGTGTTGGGTAGAAAATCGGTGGTTTAGGTGAAATCGAAACTGAACAAAACCAAAATAAGAAAAATGTATCTCGATGGCGTTAAGGTGAAGGATATAGCAAGACTTTTCGGCGTGAGCAGGCAAACGGTGTACAGAACTGTTAAAGACCTCGTGCCCCACCGCTACAACAGGGACACGGAAAGGGAGTATAGAAGGGCTCTGTTCGTCGGTTTTCTCCTTTCGCTCATGCTGGCGGTGGTTGCATACGTCAGCATCTCGTGGTTCATGGCTATGAAAACCCTGCCTCCGGAAAAGGCGTCGTTTGTGTTCTTCACGGTGCTGCTTGCGGCGTGCCTGCTGTGGGCGTGCCTTGTTTGTGCCGGTAAAGTATTTAAATTTTTTGTGCTAAAATAATAGAATAATAGAGTGATGCATTATGGTAAGAGTTGCGTCCTTTCTCTCATACTCCTGCCTCCTCAAAAGGCAGGAAGGTCGGGCTCGTCCCGACACCGAAAATTTGACGAGGGATGAAAGATGAAGAAGATAAGTTTGTTTGGTAGAGAACTCACAACAAAAACGATAGCGGCGTTGGCAGTGATAAGTGTGGTAGCGATGGCATTAGCAACCCAATATGTTGAAGGTACGGCAACAGGAACTGTTAAGCAAGCAATATTAATAAATGGTTGTGATAGTGGTGGTGTAGGAACTTGTACAGTAGCAGATGATGAAAAAAGTTTCAGTTGGAGTATGGGCAATGAAGTTTACCAAGGTTCCACTTACACAGCAACCGTTACTCTCAAAAATTTGGGTAATAACGAGATTACCGTCAAACCACAGGTTGTCAATGTAACAGCAACTGGAGGAAATAATAACTTTGAAGGAAGCGTAAGCGTATCCCCCGATACTGTAACAGTTCCAGCGGCAACAAATGAAGGACCTGGAACAGCCAACTTCACGGTAACTGTAAACATTCACCCAGCAGAAGAGCCTGGAGAACAATACACCATAAACATTACCGTAGTTCCCGTGAGTCAAGGTTAAAGGGTGATTGAAGGATGAAACGATTGACTTTTTTGGTTTTCGTTTTTTCCATTCTCCCATCCCTTTCCTTTGCCTACTCGGTAGACTTCAACACACCGACCGACTGCGTGATAAGAGACCACAACTTTCACGTGGAGAGCGAGTGGTCTTCCCTTGTGGCGAGCAACGATATTTATTGGAAGGTATGCCACGACTACATCATCAACAATCATATAGTCGATAGTAAGTGCTCGGAGTGGAAAAACAGCGTAACGAAGGTTGCTTTCGGTTGCGACTTCTCCGCAAGGGAAGGGGATGACCAAAAAGTGAGAACGAGGTTGTTGAAAAAGGTAAACGACAACCAATACCTAATGGACAGCGAAGAAGCCAGCATAACCGTTTGCAGAATGAGCGACTACTACACCAAAGAGGAAGTGGAGCAATTGATTGAAAATGAACTTTCCTATTACTACACAAAGGAAGAAATCATTGATATAATAAATAATGTCGAGGGACGATTCAGCAACTATTATCCAAAAGATGTGATAAATGATATGATAGAAGAGTTGCAACAACAACACTACACAAAAGAAGAGGTAACAGAACTTTTGGACGATATAACGGAAGAGCTTGGAGCGGAAATTAATGAGGTCGAGGAACAAGTTGGCAACCTATCTGCCTACATACAGCAACACGAAGCGGAGTGGAAGAAGGACGAAGTGGGCGGCGGCATCTCATTACACACCGTCGAGAGGTGGTTTAAAGAAACATGGCAGTCGGTAATCGAGTGGGTAGAAAGTAAGGTGAACTGGTTGTTGGAAAAGGTGAACGAGTTGTTGAAGTGGAAGGAGGAAACCGACGTGAAGTTGGCGGAGCTGGAAGCGAGAGTCAGGTATTTGGAGAGGGTGTGCGAGAAGTTGATGGAGACTCGCGAGCAGGAGAAATATGAAGATATAGTTGCGGTGATGGTCGAGAACAACCTCAGTGAGTTGAGAGTAGGCGATATCGTTTGCACCATCGAAAACAACAGATACACTTGTGTGGAAAGGGTGATCTAATGCAAACGCAAACAGCGTTCAAATTAATTTTGATTTTTCTTTTTATTCTTGTTCTCGTGCTAATTGTGATTCAGTGGTTGCAATATTTCAAAATTATGTGATTAGCGTGAGGTGCGAGCTTTGCGGAAGGCGTGCCCGCTCGCTGGTTCGCTTCATGGGAAAGCGTATATGTATAGATTGCTTTAAAAGGGTGGGTGATATGGATGACTTCGCCGGTCCCGAAGCGATTTGGTGGGAAATTAAGAAAAGATGAGGGAGATGCGGAAGCGTTCGTGCAGGGTATTATCTCGGTTGCGGCGGTTATTATAGGGTATCACATATTGTCCGTTATGTTTTCATCTATATTTTCGTCCAAACTTGATCCCGTCGGTTACATCTTGGGCAGCATGGTAGGTTTTGGAATAGGTTATGCCTTGGGAATGCGAGGTGGTAAAAGTTGAAGATAGCTACAAACGCTCGGTAGGGCTCTATCTCAAACTCCTGCCGAATACGAGGATAATCATCTACGAGAACAAGTTTCGGTTCATCTCTTTTTCTTCTTCTTCCCGAAGAAACGCTCCGTTGGGTGCTCGAAAAGCTCGTGCCGTTTATTGAACACGTAGACGGTCGACACTATGATGGCGACGCTTATAGCTACCAATAGCACGAACAGTGTTTCTATATTGGTTGCCCACGCGAACAGGGCGTAGGGCGGTGCCGGCAGCAGGAACGTTGGAATTGCAGGATATTCGAGCGTAAACCTGAGGATAAGAGATATAGTTTCTACCACCGGTCTAACAGCTATCACCACTCTTGCGACAGCATCCGAGACAGTTATCTGTGCCAGGAATGTCTCCATTCTGGTCACGGTTAGCAGGACCGTCGAGGTAAGGTAAGCGACCATCTCTCTGGCAACATTTATGGATCTTATCATCACATCGGTCATTAAGATGGCTACCTCTCCTATCCTGGCAACACCTATCCACTTACCCAAGCTCTCTGCGAGCGTAACGGCTATTTCAGCCTCTCTAACAACCTCTATGGTTTTTACCAGACTCTCGCTTATTAGAACGGGCAGGTCGCTGACCCTAACCATGTTCACAGCCCTTGCCACGGCTTCGGACACGGAAAAGCTCACCTCCCCTACTCTTAGCGTGACGACTTCCATGGCAAGGGTAAGGCTCGTTGCTAGCTGGTCAGACAAATACCTTAGCTGTCTGAACCAAGTCGAGAGCTCCGTGGTAGTGGTTAAAGCAACCGGTAAATTCTTTATCGGAATCTCAACAAATCCTATGTTAATAGTGAAAAGCTCTTCGAGCTCCCTGACCAATACTATTCTTAGTGCTTCGGTCACGCTGGTTACGGTGAGAATCTCCCTGTAGCCCATGAAGGTTCTGGCTAGGTAATCGTAGACAATTACCGCCACTATCTGCCCCTTACCGAGAATCCTCCTGAGGTAAGCCGATGTCGTCATACCCTGCTCCAGAGGTTGCTCGTACACGTGGTAGATGGTGAAGTTGTAGGGTGTTATCGAAGAGGAGCACAGACCATGGCTATCACAGAGCGTCACGTTCAGTCTGTAGGTTCCGGTCGGGTAGAGCGAGGTGTTGAACTCGTAGGTGTAGTTGTACTGCTGGTTGCTTCCGGGAATATTCTCAGCTATGGTGGTGAAGTAGGTTCCATCGGGGTAGAAGAGGTGTATCGAGGCGTTGAAGGGGTCGAAGTCGGGGTCTCCTATGGTGAGCCAGCTGGCATTTACCAATCCGGTTAGCGTTGCGTTCTCAGCCGGTTCAATTATGAGCGGTTCTCCCGGCGGATGGTTAACGGGGTCGAGCGAGTCGTACTGTATCGTGGAGTTGGCACAGTTTCCGTAGTTATCGCAGGCGTAGACGTAGTACATCACCTTGTCACGCTCCGCCTGCGTTGCGATGAGGTAGAAGTCGGGCGTGTAGCTGACCGGATTCCAAGTGTTTCCATTATCACTCGACACCCAAGCGTGCCCGAAGTTGGTGAAGTTTATGTACTCGTTTATAACGTCGTCTGCGTAGTGTAGCCTGAACGCCTGCGTCGGCGGTGCGGTCGTTCTGAGCACCAAGTAGGCCTCGTCCGTCACCTTAACTCCATCGATATAACCGTCTGCTATGTAGAACACGTTCTGGATGTAGCTCGAGTTCGCAATCACTATGGTTCTCGTATCCGTGGAGTCTATCTCCTCTACGTAGGCACAGTTGCTGGTCTTCGATGGGTCTCCCGTGGTGTAAGACGAGTTGCAGAAGTAAATCTCCAGCGGTCTCGTGTTGGGTGTGAAGCTCGGGTCGACGTTCAGGTCTAGGTAGATGGTGTAGTTCTCCTGAGTGTAGTTGTAGAACATCTTGGGATAGAACTTTAGCTTCATCCATTGGTTGTTGTAGAGCTCGACGTACTGATTGGTTTTGTTCTCCTTGGTGAGGTAGTACTTGTCGAAGGGGAAAATCTGCGGGAAGAGCATCTGTGCGGAGAAGAAGGTTATATTAACGGTCGTGTAGTTGGTTCCGGAGTCGACTATCTTGAACACCTCACTAATTGTCTTGTCGTAGCCGGCAAAAGTCCATATATCGTCGGGGCTCTCCTTGAACACGACTTCCTCGAACCAGTAGCTCATGTTTCGGAAATCTGCCCTACGCATGTCCGGTTGCAGGTCGTTTGCAGGGTAACGCCAAGACCAGTTGTAGTGGTAGAAGCCAGTACCAGCGATTCCGAGCGTGTGGTTAACGCCGTGGAAGAAGGCTATTCTGGACTCGTTCACGCCGGACGGGTCAGTGATGTTTATTATTATCGTTACAGGTTCTGTTGAGGATTCGTTGAGGTTAGCTGGAGTCTGGGAGACGAAGGTTATGGTGGGCGGTTCAAAGTCTACTACCACCTCGAAGGTGGTCTCGTTACTTCCCCAGTTTCCGTTGGTATCGTTTGCGTAGACTATTGCACGCCATGTACCGCCGACCGCATCGCTTGGGATGGTGTAGTTATACTCGAAAGTTAGTTTTTCAGCTAGGGTTTCTTCCTCCCCTATTTCATAGCTTGGTTCTGGGTCTGCGAATTTGCGGACAAGAATCCAATCCACATAAACGTAGCTTGAACCACTACCTTCTCTCGCCATTACACCTAATTTATGAGATGTTGAAGGCCAGTGAGAATCCGTTGCCTGAGCTTTCAAAACTCCATCTTGATAAACTTTTTTTACGTTGTGAGCGAATACAAGCGTGTACGTATGCCACTCTCCCGTATTTGCTACTGGTTGATTGGGAATTATTGTATACCCATTACAATCTGCATCTTTATATGTTACTCTTAGACCCTCGTCCCAACCATCATGAACAAGCACCAGAGAACCTAAAGTATCACTACAACTATAATATGAACAAGCTTGGTCTGTAGTTCCGATTTGAACATCCAAATTTTGGTCCGCACCATCTTTTTTTGCTCTTAATTTAACAACCACATCATAATCAAATTCCTGATTTGTATAGATGAAAGCATGGTTACTTACATATGCAAATTTTACATACCCGTTCTCAACCGTTACACCGCCATTTTTATCCACCCATTTACTCGTATCCAAACTCGTTCCCTCAAAATCATCAAATAAATCGAAAACCTCGTCTGCATTACTCTCGCTCGTCGCATCTGGGTTGCCGTAGTACATGTAAACAGTTGCATTATCATTAGCAGGAATTTCAGGAACTTTTATCCAAACTTTAGTATCAGTCGTACCGCATCCAGACTCCACCCAATAGGGAATGCTTACCTCCTCCCCCGAGGTTTCGTTGTAATAAGTGAACCTCAAATCCCCGCAATCGCTCCTCAGCTTATTTTCTGATATGAGCGTTTCCGTATCCAGAGTTAGCAGGACTTGATAATCAGTCAAAGTGCTCCCGCTCTGCTCCGCAATTGTTATAACTCTTCTATAACTCCAATCCGCATAAACTCCAGAGAAAGGAGTCACGAGCGTCATTGACTCGTTATTAACTTGAACCGTAGAGGAGTTGTCTATTATAGTTATTACCGCAGAGTCAACGTATTGATTGCCTAGCGGGTGGGTCACGTTTGCCCTTATTATGACCTTGTCTCCGGGGGAGAAGGTGGTTTGGTTGCCGTAGGTCTCGTTGTAGGTAACCACGCTTTCAACGACGGGAGAGACAAATTCCTCAGTTCCCAACGTGATTGTGGGTTCTGGGTCTGCGAATTTGCGGACATAAACTGTATCTTGATACCATCCTTCTCTTCCAGTCCAAACATCAAAAGCACCTATCCGTGTTAAAGTGGTTACAGAGTTAGTGTCAAAAATTTCTGTTCCATCTATGTATCCCTTAACTCCGCTTCCGTAAAAAATCCACTTAAACTCATGCCATCCAGTTGACCTTGCGACGGAAGACTCATAATTTGTGTCACCTATTATATAATGGTAGTTGTTTGCATATCTTTGTACTCCTATATAAACAATAGTTGCTGAATCATCCGCACCAAGGTAGTGATTTCTTGATTCTCCACCATCATCATAGAAATGCCATACAACTACTGCGGTATTGTAATTTAAAGAATCATTATACAATTCTGTATCTCCGTCATCCACAGTTTGATAGACCTCAACAGAATAAGAACCTGAGTATGCTTGCTCAGTAGTTCGTTGTATAACTGATGTTGATGATGTTTTAGTTTGCTTCCATTTGCTCAAATCTACTTCAAAATCATCAAAAAATTCAAATACATTATCTCCGTTGCTCTCACTTGTCGCATCAGAATTTCCATAATACATGTAAATCGTCGTTGTCGAGCTCGCTGGAATGTAAGAAACCTTCACCCAAATTACTGTATTTGCTGAGTTGCATGTGTTGGGCTCTATCCAGTAAGGAATTTCATTATCGTTAGCATCCGTAAATCTAATATCTCCACAATCGCTCCTTAGCTTTCCTTCAGAAATCAAACTCGCCGTATCTATCGTCAGCTTGACTTGATAATCAGTAAGTGTGTTTCCGCTTTGCTCAGTAATCGTTATCGGCCTCCTGTAACTCCAGCTTGCATTCCACCAAGTGAATTTCCAAAACTCCCTATCTTTAAAAGATGGAACGTGGTCTATCGCAACCCTCCAAGCACCATCCGTAAATTCTGGCTGATAATTTCCGCAAACCCTAATTTCTACCTTCCTCTCCCGCTCGAAGCTATCCCAAAGCAAATCTCTAATCTTGTTGAAATCTAACAAATCCTTAACCTTTCTAGGAGCTTGGTAAGCCCGCTTAGCCATTCCCCGAAAGTCATGCCAACGCAACGGCTTCCAAACCCATCTATACCTAGTCTCATTTCCGTAATCAACTACGCAAGCGTAGTTATAAACACAGTGCGTTTCATTATAGGTGGTTAGATTGAAATCTTCGCATCGCTTAACGGTAGAGTTGGTCAGATTGGCAAGCGAAACATAGCCGGTGCAGGTTCCATAGATTGGAACTTGAACTTGATAGGGTTCTCGCATTCTGATTTCAACGGTTATATCTCTCAGCTTTCCGTAAACTTCCTTAGCCCTGCTGATTTTCAACGTTGTTAAATCACCCAGCAGGGCTTGCTTTCCGAGCCTGTCACTATAGGTTACCTCGTAGTAGGAACATGCATGCGTCAGCGAAACCTCGTTTCTCACGAGCTCCAACTTGGTCTTGCTTTTGTGTCCCGGTCCTAGGTTAGGCTTCGGAATCGTTGTCGTGGTGGTTGAAGTAGTGGTTTTAAGAGGCTCTGCATGCAGGCTGGCATTAACTGATATGCTCTCGCTTCCCTTGGGATCGAGGCTACAGGGGCACAGACCCGAGGCTATAGCAACTACCAGCAGTAAACCAATCAATGTTATGACCAGTAAACCTCTCAAACCAACCACCTCAACTTATACTGTGAAAGCCTTGTAATAGGGAGGTCACATTAACCGCCACCTAGTATCAAGGTTTGATATTCACATCTACCCAATTTACCTATAAACGCTACAGTTAAATTATCTTCTCCGAATACTAAGATAAACTTCTTTTCAACATCTTTAGTTAGGTTCATGGGATAAAATCTTAAAGTCGTGTTTTCGTAGCTGAATTTTACAAAATTTCCCTTCTCGTCTATAACGTAGCTCGGCTCCCTCTCTGTTTCGAGTTTCAACCTTGTGCACGTATCGTTCCTTTCAGGCACGAACCTAACTATCTTGCATTTATGTATTTTAGTAAAATTAACATCAAGCTCTATTATCCCATCTTTTGTAATTACTTTATTTCCAACGATGGTGCAAGGATTGTCTATTACTGTAAAAAAAGTAACTATACCTAAACTAATTAAAAATGCTGCTAAAATTCCAGCAATTTCTGTTCTTAACAAAATTCAAACCACCTCAGCAAATCAACGCACATATATTTATTAACAAAATACGTATTATAAACTATGAGCATGAACAATGCTACGAAAAACGCAAGTATTACCGACACGGAGCCCACCATACTCAGCTTAGCCTCCTTCATCGCGTTTTCCTTTTGAAACGCCATAGCTGTTGTATATATTCCGAAGGCTATCGAAAATATAAAGGCGTCGAAGATGCAGAAGAGAGAATATTCTCCAAGAATGTTGGAAAACAATGTCCTCGAAAAAGTGTACACAAAACCGCCCGCAACACCGAGCAAGCCGTCCTCCGTATTCACGAGGAAAAAGTAAAACGGAAGGCTGACGATGAACAGTTCGAGGGCAAGCATGTAATTTTGAGGTATCTCGAAGGGTAGGTACGAGTAGAAAAGTGTGAAATACAGAGCCATAGCTACTCCGGATGCTATGCTAAGCATAAGTTTCGTTGCGACGTCCGTTCTCACCACCTCAACAATATTATTTCACTCAAAATAAATATAACTATTACTGCATAATTAATTGCCGTTATATTTACCTCCTTCCACACCCACGTATAACCGTCCGGCAAATATAAATAAATCCAGTTGGGTAAGAAAAATATATCCCTGTGCCTCTTAACCTCTACCGTAAGCGTTTCTCCTATCGCTACTCTAATATTTCCGTTGCCCTCGTGCTTTTCTTTTAGATAAGATACCGTCTGTGCAGACGGTAGAGACAGAAAATTAACCACCAGCGTGTATATTATCAGCACGAGTAGGGGTAGGACGAATTTCACCTCAACCACCTGTCAACGGCGAAAACAAACCGATGAACGCCTCTATAATCGATTTTACTACACTCACCAATTTTTCAAAAAAGTCGAACACAATTTTATTCAAAATCGGTACCATAGGTTTCTCCTCCACCACGAATATGGCGAAATACTCCTCCTCACCGACCGATAGTGGCAACAGCTCCACCACCGTTTCATTACCCTCGCACTCGAAGTCAAGCTCGGTGTAGTAGCTGGCGGTAAGCGGGTTGGTGTAGGTTTCCTTAGTGAGATCGCCCCACACGAATGCAACGTCATCGCAGGTAAATGGTTCCTCGTGCTTGAAACGCTGGTAGAGTGGGTCCAGCGGAAAGGGTGCAAGGCTCCAAGTATGAACAGGATAGACCAGATATTGTGTATTATTTATCACCGCCCTTGAGTACCTGCCAATTTCCGAGTCAGCCACCGGCGTCTTGTAGGTTAGAACGTAGTTTCTGGTATCGTAGCCGGACATGTTGTAGATGTAGAAGGTGTAGTAGCCCCAGACCTCGTCGGTTTCGTTCACCAGCTCACCGTCCTTGTAGAGCTTGACATCGGTTCCGTAGACTATATTGACTTTGACTCTGGTCTGGTTGACCGCTTCGGAGGCCCAGTTCCTTGCGGAAATCTCCACAGCTATGCTCGCATTCTTCCCCACCCAGAATCTATCTGGAAATCTAGGCGGAGACACCTCTACCGTGACTGGGGGCGTTATGAAGGTTACCGTTCTATTAACCGTGGAGTTGCCGGCCAGATAACCGCTGAGCGTTATGTAGGGACCTGCGGGTGGTATGGTGTAGAATCCCACCTCTACGGGCGTTCCATCAACCTTAACGTACTGCGATTCCAACGGTAGCCTCAACACCCACTCGTAGTTAAGTCCTATGTTTGCATCGTTCCTGCACTCCACTGTCCACTTCCATCGAACGTTCTCATTAGGAGCCACGGGCTTGTTCTCTATAATCTTGCTGGTCACGTTGCACCTCACCTCGGCTTTGACACCTTCCAGCCTGAGGCTACGCCTGCCCGTAACCGAGGGGGTAATCCACTTGTAGAAGTCGTAGTAGCCGTCGCTGTCCTCATCTCCCGGCTGGGGCGGTCCCCAAGTAGTATCGGTGGTTACGTAGCTCTCCGTCCCGTAATCGTAAAGCTTCTGCAGTGTGAGGGGCTCGAAGGTCGGGGTGTAGGTCCAAACCTTCTCGTAAGTCAGATCGCTCGGTCCGGTTACGTTCATGTAGAGGTACCACACCGTTTCCTCGGTTGTGTTGGCCTTTTCTAGCATGGGGGGCGTGGTGTTGAAGTAAATCGTCCACGTTTGGGTTTCCGTACCAGCTATGCTAGGTACCAGCCACTTAACCTCGCCGGCACTAAGATCAACCTCCGAGGGTTCCACGGCATTACCTTCCGGATTTACTATCACCACATCGGCTTCCGACACCGTGCTCGTGGGTATGGAAGCGTTGACCAAAACTTGCCCGTAGGTGGTTGAAGTGGGATTGTAGAGAACAACGCTCTTCCTCCACCTAACTTTCTGCCCAATCTCGGCGTAGCACGATGGGCATTCTGTATAACACCTAGTGTTATTATCTCCCCACTCGCTGCACTTGATTTGATAATATTCTCCCTCGGTCTTCACTATTGGGGTTATCTTCCACCATAGAATTCCAGTAGACATGGCGGCGGACAGGTTAAGCACCACCGGCTCTAGACCGAACACCCCTAGGGTTCTGGAAACGGAAGCTGAGGTGTAGTTCTGACCCTCGGTCGAGTTGTAAGTGTAGGTGTAGGTGCCGATGGATAGTGTGGCTATATCCTCGACCTCAGAGCCGCAGCCTATCAGCGTGCCGTTTCTATACAGGCAATAGGTAACATCGCTATCTCCCGTGTTGTTCTCGTAAGCCGTCGTGTTGGTTTCGGTGGGATGGGTAACGTACTTATTACCTGCCGTGCCGTCTATGAGCAGATTCAAGGCGGGTGTTGCCTTCGCTATACTGAAGCTGAAGCTATCGCTCGAAGCCCAAATTTCATCAGAGGATTTGGCGTAGGACTTCCAGTAGAATGTGCCGGCAGGTAGGGTCGAGTTATAATTGTAAACGTTGTAGGTGGTGCTGTCGCTCGTGTATTGATGAGCCAGATTCATGGTGTAGTTGGTGGGCGTGCCAGAGTAATTACTCTCAAACCTGACTTCCACTATCTCGTAAGGCGACTCGTCCCACCAAGTTATGTTGAAGATGCTGAGTGAGTTGGGATCATAGGAAGACGGCGTTAGGTTAATGGCATCCTTCCATCGGGGATAGCCAGCAATTATATCGTGGGTGGGCCAGCTTCCGCCCTTACTTACGGAAACCGATACGGCACAGTAGTAGTTACCTTGATCGTCTTGCTGGAGCGGATACTCCACTCCATTAATCCAGCAACTGGAGGCGGTGGGCTCAACATAATAGCCAGCTATCTCCACGTCCACGGGGGCTTTTTTACCACTAGGCTCGACTAGGTAGTGCCTACCGCTGTACTTGGTCACGTTGTAGAGCTCGTCCACGATGTAGTTGTACTCTATGACTATGTCGTGGATTCTCATCCTTCCCTTGTGGTCCGAGTGCACCTGAATAGGCAGCAGGCAGTTTCCCTCCGAATCCGGTGTGCAGGTCGACAGCCAAGAATTTATCTGGCTCGGGTTTAAATCAACGGTCTGCGGACTGCTGCTCTCGTTGAACGGACCCGACCAGCTCCACTCCTTACTTCCGTCTCCCGTCGAGTCTATCCAAGGATTCTCTGGCTGGGCGTAGTCAGAACAACCGCCGCCTGAGTAGGGAGATTGGCATTGGCAGTTCTCCGACACAGACGGAGTGTATTCACATATCTCGCAGCCCCCAGGACAGGAGCCTCCGCTTCCGGGAGATGGACAGGTACAATCAGGACCAGGAGGTGTGTAGCTACACGAGTTACAGGATTCTATCCCCCCGCCGGAATATCCCTCTGGGCACTGGCAGTTGGTGGAAGGGGATGGAGTGTAGGTACATTCGTAGCAGGCGTAACACGAGCAGGTTCCCGTATCACAAGATTTACTCTCGCCAGATTGACACGGATTCGCACCGCATTTGTCGGTCGACGTGTCTTTAATCTTATAACTCCAGTCAACATAGCAATGATGCTCATAGTCTAAACTTCCGCACATATTTCCGCACGATGTATCCGAGTATTTCCAATAGTCAGGGTGGGCTCCAAGACAATATATCTCATCTCCAGGGCTACATGAATATGTACTGGATGATTCTGTTACATCAAATGATTGAGTAACTTCAGCACACCCATGGGTTGCTGAGCAATCAACACAATAATCGTAGTTCATACCTCCCGATGGAGAATAAATGATAACGTTAGTTTGCTTGGTAGCACAATCCGTTGTCGAACCGGTACATATTGCTGTTTCGATTTTAAACTCATGTGATTGTACTACGGTAACGCCATCCGAACAGTAAGAATCTTCTATTGCACGAGCCTCGGCATAGGCGGAGCAACTCCAGTCCCAGTACCCGGAATCTGGAGTGGGTATGGAAATACCCTCACCTCCATCACTCGACCAGCTTCTAGAACAAGTGTACGTACACTCCCAAAGCATAACACCTCCGCCCGTTCCGTAGGGGCAGGAACAATCGGGGCAAGATGGCTCATAGGTACACTCGTAACAGCTAGCTGCCCCTCCCCCGGAGTAAGGAGATTGACACTCGCAGTTCGAAGAGGTTGACGGTGTGTAGCTACAAACTGCACAGCCCCCAGGACAGGAGCCTCCTGAAACAGGTGAGGGACAGGTACAATCTGGTCCTGTTCCCGGGTCGTACTGACAGACCGCACACGAGTAACATTCATAATACCCAGAAACTTGTAGAGTTGCGGTCGTAACCTGAGAGTTCTTGGGAATCCTTATATATATTGTCTTGGTCTCGTCACCGGCGAAGTTTAAATCCTTTGAGGTAGAACCATCCGAGAGCTGCGTTTCTTTATAGGTTATCGTGTTGGTACCGCTGAGATTTAATATAGGAACATTTGTCTGAGTAGTATCCGCAAGTGCGATTACAGCAGATAAAATTGATAACAACAAAATTAATAATGCGTACTTTCTCATAATCACCTTTTACTTAATCTTTCTTTTAAATTTTTAGCAAAACGATGCCGTCCAGTTCGAGAAGCGTCCCTCGGACATAGCACCCGTGTGCGAGACGTTGGTCTTAAAACAGTAAAAGTGTGGAACGAACCCTTTATAATTGAATTCCGTTAGGTTCATTTCTCTGCATTTGCTGTCCAGCACATTAGCCCAGTACCACTTCAGCTTGCTCTTCTCGATTATTGGAATCATTCTTCGGGAAAACGGGCAGGCTGGTGAGTAGATGAAAATTCCGTCATAACCTTTTACCTCCTTTCCGCAGTCGGATTTGAAAGACAAGTTGAGACTGTTGAAATTATTTTGAAATTTCACGGTGTGGTTCTCTCCGTCTATCAGTGCTTGATTTAATTTGGAGTTGAGCGAGAAGGTAAAATACAGGTTTGCTGCGAGGAGCGATATAATTACGATGTCGAGCAGAATTTGCTTCACAACCATCACCCACACACGCCGCAGACAACCTTTCTGGAAGTAATATCAGCGGCACACATAAAACCCTTCCTTTCCATATTTTTCATTTCCTTCTCCACCTCTTCGAGCGTAACCTTTTCTGGCAAATCGAAAATAACCAACCTGCACTTGTTAATCTCTACCGCTATCCTGTTACCTTCAGCTTTTATCGAAATCATTTTACCACCCTTTCCTTTTTCTTATTCAATTTTATAAAATAA
>Ga0180300_10000439_pt1 | contig 18254 bp, 16 predicted proteins | sample GuaBasSediGuay15_FD_121798 | JGI IMG/M metagenome (GOLD analysis project Ga0180300, IMG submission 121798) | Subseafloor sediment microbial communities from Guaymas Basin, Gulf of California, Mexico - Guay15, Core 4569-2, 21-24 cm | ecosystem: Environmental > Aquatic > Marine > Hydrothermal... | reverse complement strand
ATTAAAGATGCAACACCGCTTTCAACATACTGTTCTCCCCAGGCTATCAGGAAGTGAGGGATAGAGGCATCAACTATACCGGTAAGGATAAGAAGGGGAATTAATTCTTTGGATATACGAAGATCTTTCCCGGATAGTTTCAATACGATGTAAAATACCAGTGTGGCAATAAACAATCTGAGGCTTGTAAATGTCATGGGTTTTATATCTCTTACACCAATTCTTATAAAAAGAAAAGTAGAACCCCATATACACCCAAGTAGAATAAGAACAAGATAAAAATTCCTTCTCTTTTCCATAAGATATTTTTAACATAAGATACTATTGTAGTAAATTTATTTTAGGAGAGATTATGAAGGAAGACATAATCCCTTTTGGGGACAGCGCATTAATAGTAAGGTTTAAAGGTAAAAACCTTGAATCCATAAAAAGGGCAAAGAAAACCGTTGAACTCCTTATAAGAGAGAAAATAAAAGGTATTATAGATTTCATTCCTGCTATTCATTCTCTCACCATTGTCTTTGACCCACTGGTCGTGTCATTTGAAGATTTGAAGAAAAGAATTGAAAAACTTTTACTGGTAGATACTCATGTAAAGTTACCTCCCCCAAGAACTTTTAAGATACCTGTAGTTTATGGAGGAAGATTTGGACCTGACCTTAAATTTGTGGCAGAGTTTAATGGTATCACAGAGGAAGAGGTAATTAAGATTCACTCTGAAAAAACCTACAGGGTGTACATGCTTGGCTTTATACCCGGTTTTGCATATCTTGGGGAAGTTTCAAAAAGGATAGAGACTCCAAGATTAAAGGCACCGAGAACCTCTGTCCCAAAGGGAAGTGTAGGCATAGGTGGAAGCTTCACTGGTATATATCCTGTCTCCTCACCAGGTGGCTGGAGAATCATAGGTATGACATATTTCACCCCCTTTAATCCAGAAAAGATACCCCCTGTGGAGTTTGACATTCTGGATAAGGTGAAATTTGAAAGAGTTTCTGAAGATGAGTTCCTTTCAAGATACAGAGGAAACATAGAGTTTATAGGAGGAAGTAGTGATTAAATTTATCTCCTCAGGCTTAAACACTTCCATTCAGGATAAAGGTAGATTTGGGTATAAAAGGTTTGGAATAACAAACTCAGGTGCAATGGATGATATCTCTTTAAGAATAGTAAATAAACTTGTTGGAAATAGAGATTTTGAGTCTGCAATTGAGTTCACATTGATGGGACCTGTAATTGAATTTAAGAAAGAGGCTATAGTAGCAGTGGGAGGAGGCGAGGTTGAGGTAAAAATAGACGGAAAAAACTTTCCCATGTGGAAGGCCCTCTACATAAAAAAGGGAAGCATCCTTTTCTTTGGAGAGATGAAAAGTGGCTTAAGAGGATATATAGCTATTCAGGGCGGTTTAAACATAAAAGATAATCTTGGGAGTAAATCCTTTGATGAAAGAGGGGGGCTGGGTCTTAAAATTGAAGATGGAACAGAAATTGAAATACAGGATATGGCCGATAAGAGTGTTATAGGTAGAGAAATAGAAAAAAATTTCTTACCCTGCTTTGACGGAACAATCAGGGTAATTACAGGACCAGACAGAGAAAACTTCACCGAAAAATCCTATAACTTATTTTTTTCTACAGATTGGAAAATAAGTCATGAATCGAATAGAATGGGAATTAGATTAAAGGGAGGAAGAATAGAACATTCTGAAAAAGGAGCAAATATAGAATCCCAGGGAATAGTTGAGGGTACAATTCAGGTAACTCCAAGTGGAGAACCGATAGTACTTATGAAAGAGCATCAAACCACTGGTGGTTACGCCAGAATAGGAGTTATTGTAACTTGCGATCTTTATAAAATAGCTCAGAGAAGACCAGGAGAATCTGCAAAATTTAAGGAGACAACAATAAAAGAAGCCATTCAGGCTCTAAGAGAAAGAGAGAAATGGCTAAGAGGTATCAAATTTAAAAGAGAGGGAAGGAGGTTTATAATGATAATAAACGGGCAAAGATACCGTGTGGAGGTGGAAAGAGTTGAGTAAGTTTATTGGCATAAACTCCGATGTGGGAGAAAGTTTTGGAAGGTATAAGCTGGGTTTTGATGAAGAATTGATGAAGTATGTCACCTCCATCAATATAGCATGTGGTTTACATGCAGGTGATCCAATGGTTATGAGAAAAACTGTGCTTTTAGCCAAAGAAAACAGGGTGAAAGTTGGGGCTCATCCTTCATACCCTGATCTTCAGGGTTTTGGAAGAAGAAGTATTGAAATGAGCGAAGAGGAAGTAGAAAATTTTGTACTCTATCAAATTGGAGCACTGAGTGCTTTTTTAAAGATTTACAGCCTTCATTTGCACCACATAAAGCCGCATGGTGCTTTATACAATGATGCAATAAAAAAACCGCTGATAGCAAAAGCAATAGGTAAAGCTGTTCTTCTTTTTGATAAAAATGTAAAAATTTACGGTTTAAGCGGGAGTAAAGCTGTAGAGGTGTGGAAGGATATGGGACTTGATGTTTTTGAAGAGGTTTTTGCCGACAGGAATATTTTAGATAATGGTCTTTTAGTTCCAAGAAGGGAACCAAACGCAGTTGTACATGATACAGAGATTATAAGGGATAGAATTACAAGTTTAATAAGGTATGGGGAGATGGAATCAATAAATGGAAAAAGGATAAAGTTAAATTTTGATACAGTATGCGTTCATAGTGATACACCAAACGCTTTAAACATTGCAAAAACAGTAAGGGAAGTGTTAGAAAGAGAGGGACTTACTACAAAAAATGAATAAAACTGTAACAGAGGAGTTTAACAAAGGTACAGCTCTCTATGTAAAAGGAAAAAAGGACGAGGCAATAATTTACTTCAAAAATTTCTCCAAAAAATATCCCGGGCTCCCTGAACCCCATATAGCCCTTGGAGTAATATACTTCAACGACAAAAACATTAAAGAGGCTATTAAAGAATTTAAAATTGCCCTGGAACTTGATCCAGAAAATCCCCTTGTTCACAATAATCTTGGAAATGTTTATAAAGCTATTGGAGAAAAAGAAAAGGCAATCATTGAATACAAAAAGTCCGTAAAAATTGACCCAAATTTTTCGCTGGGATATGTAAACCTTTCAAGTGTTTATGAAGAAATGGGAGAACTCAAAGAAGCATTTAGCTACTTAGAGAAAGCACTGGTTAATACATATGGACTACCAGACAAAGGACTCTCTCTGTTCTTTCGTCTTGCAATTTATTATCTGTTGTTCAATAGATTGGAAGAATCCAGTAAAATGTTAAAGAGAATACTAAAACAGACCCTATTTAAAACAAGCACAGAAATTGTGAATCTCAGAAGAAAGTGTAATGCTTTACTTAAAACCATAAAGAATCTTGATAAACTAAGTGGTGAGGAGAAGGAAAAGGAGATAATCAAAACATTAAGGGAATTTGAATTTAAATATATAGTGAAAGCTATCTCTAAAAACAGACAGTTTTTAAGGAATTGATGATATAATTTAAACAAATGGATAAACATAGTCTTGAAGTAATAGAATACTACAGGATTCTTGAGATACTCAAAAATAAATGTCATACCCCCATGTGCAGGGAAATACTCTCAACTTTCTCACCTTCTTCAGATTTTGAGCTAATTAAAGACAGCATAAAGGAAACAGACGAAGCTAAAGATTTTATTAACAATGAAGGTGGGTTGAGCTTTTCCTCCTATCAGGACATGGAGGACATAATTAAAAAGGTAAAAGTCAGGAGTGTCCTCTCTGGAGAAGAGCTGAGTAAAGTAAAAGAAAACCTTTCCCTTTTTGAGGAGATAAGGAGAGAATTTGAAGAGAATAAGCTAAGATATCCATATCTTTATAGATCCGCCTCGAAATTAAAAAAATTCACTGATCTTAGAAAAGAAATCGAAAGATGTATAGATGAGGAAGGAAATGTTAAAGATGATGCATCCAGTGAATTAAAATCCATAAGGAAGCGTATAAGAAACTTAAGACAAAAAATTATTGAAAAGTTAGAATCTTTGTTTGCTTTATCCACATACAAAAATATGATCTCAGACCATGTAATAACTGTAAGGAACGGGAGGTATGTAATTCCCATAAAAAGAGATTTCATTTCTTACTTCCCATCCATTGTACAGGATACCTCTGGTTCAGGCAAAACCCTCTTTGTTGAACCACAATTTATAGTTCAGAAAAACAACGAATTGATAGAACTCAAAGGTAAGGAGGAACAGGAAGTAAAAAGGGTTTTAACGGCATTATCCAATCGTGTGTCAGATAGAATAAATGATATAGAAACTGCTGTAAGCATTGTGGGATTTCTTGATTTTACATTCCTCAAGGGAAGAGTATCCAACGAATGGGATTGTGTTTCCCCTGTATTTGTAGAAAAGAAGAAGGTAAGAATAGAAGAGGGAAGACATCCCCTTCTTGAGAAAGAAAAGGTTGTTCCAATATCCCTTGAAATAGGTGAAAACTTCAGAGTGCTTATAATCACCGGTCCCAATACTGGAGGAAAAACTGTAACATTAAAAACTATAGGTTTATTTGTAGCTCTTGCACAGAGCGGTTTTCATGTTCCTGCAAAACACTTTGAAACTGGAATTTTTAATGAAATACTTGCTGATATTGGTGAAGAACAGAGCATTGAGCAGAGTTTATCCACATTTTCATCCCACATGAAACACATAGTGAGGATACTTGAAAGATGCGATGATAAATCTCTTGTCCTACTGGACGAGCTCGGAGCAGGGACAGATCCTGAGGAAGGAGCAGCTATTGCTCAGGCTATAACTGAATACCTTCTTAAAAAGAAATCTATTGTGGCCATTGCCACCCATTATCCAAGACTTAAAGAGTTCGCATATAAAGTGGAAGAGGTTGAAAACTGCAGTGTTGGATTTGACCCTGAAACCCTTAAACCAACATATAAACTCCACATTGGAATTCCTGGAGAAAGCCACGCATTAACAATTGCCACCCATCTTGGAATCGAAAAAGAGGTTATAGAAAAAGCAAGAGAAATACTTGGTGAGGAGCATCTTGCAAAGGAAGTTATAATAAACAAAATGAAGAGAGATCAAACAATTATAGAAAAGGATAAATTATCCATAGAGGCAACAAAAAGGGAGATAGAGGAGAGAAAAGAGGAGCTTGAAAAACTTCTGAATGAAATAAAAGAGAAGAGGAAAGAATTCCTATTAAACGCAAAGAAAGAGGCCTTAAAAATCATTGAAGATACAAGAAAGAGAATGGAAGAACTCTTAAAGAATATACCTAAAGAGAGAAAGGTAGTCCTTGAGGAGAAGAAAGAACTTGAAAAGGAGGAAGAGAAGATAGCGGAAGAGATAGTCTCCCAGGAGAAAAAGATTGTGATAGACTGGGATGAAATTGAAATTGGAGACCTGGTGTGGATAGAGAAATTTGGAAAGCAGGGGATTGTTTTAAATAAAGACGAAGAAGAGAAAAAAGTTCAGATACAAATTGGAACAATGAGAGTCATTCTCCCCTTTGAAGATATAACCCGAAAGATTACAGAAGTGGAAGAGATACCCGATGAAGAGGGTAAGGTGGAACTTCCAACACCTGAAACTCTTCCCATGAAGATAGACCTTCACGGAAAAACAGTGGATGAGGCGCTGGTAAAACTCGATAAGTACCTTGATTCAGCATCTCTTGCAGGTTTTCCATTTGTTTACATACATCACGGTGTAGGAACAGGAATATTGAGAAAAGCAATACATGATTTCCTCAAAACAAACCCTCATGTTCAAAGATACACCACTGATCCAGAGAACGGTGGTGTAACCATTGTGTATTTAAAATAATAAACTGGATTTTTGATATAATCAAATCAGGGTGTGCTAAGCGGGGAGTTAGCGGTGCCCTGTAACCCACAACCCGCTCAGTGGGGCTGAATTCCTCCTGAAGGTGCACTCTTTCTCAGAAGGTTCTTAAGAGGGAAAGATGACGGAAGGAAGCCAGGAAACTTAGAGGTTACGAACCCCGCCAGGTCCGGAAGGAAGCAACGGTAAGTAATTCTCTAAGTGTTCCCTGGTGACTCTTTCCCGATTTTCTTCTTAGGAAAGACCTGAGGGGGAGTGTATCGTAGGGAGGTGCACACCCCTTTATTTTTCTTCTTCAACAAGTTTAGACCACCTATCTTTCAGTGTGTCTCTTCTTGGTTTATACACTACTTCATAGAAATTCCTTTGAGAGAGAAGATATCTCTTTTTACCTCCTGAATTTTAATTTTCTCCAGAATTCTGTAACTAATGGACATTCTTTACCGAGTCTGTAATCTGAGTTAAGTTCTTTAAATACAATGCCTTCGCTTGAAGTCGCTCTAAAATTATCAAGTATTCTGTCAATGGAGACTAATTTATACTGAGGCAATAGAAAAATATACCCAGTCTCCTTCAAGTTTTTCTCCAAAATAGGGTATCGGCTGCATCAGCCATACAGGATAGTGAAATTCTCTCATTTTTTACATAAAAATTTCAAAAGATTGAACCCTCTATTTTCCAGCCATCATCATGAAGAATTAGAATATAGGCTCCCCTGTAATCTGACTCCTTCCCATTCTCCCTTATTGTTAAGACAAAGTGCACTCTTGCTCTCTTCTTGTCGTTGGAAAGAACCACATCTTCAATCCTTACTCCCACAATCTCCCTATTATGCTCCTTCATATTTTCAAAGCTCTTTTTAAAATCCTCCAGCGATCCCTTTTCCTTTAGCATATCTCCAGCAAGAAGGGAGTATGCTGTCTCATAATCCTCTCTCATAATGGCTTTGAAGTATCTTTTAAGGGTTCCTTCAGGAGATTTTGCAGAACAGCTACTTAGTATTAAAACAGAAACTATTATAAAAATTGTAATAAGAATCGTAAATCTTTTCATTTTTATCACCTCACTATCTAATTAGAATCTCACATTATTATATCACTTTCAATATTAATGATAAAATAAAATTAATGAAGGAAAAAGATAGAAATTTTGTGATAATCACTGGTATTTCCGGAGCAGGGAAAACTAAAGCAGCAAACTTCCTTGAAGATATGGGATATTTTTGTATAGATAATCTTCCTTTAAGCCTTATTAAGAAGTTTGTGGAGTTGTATAAAAGGGGAATTGGTGGTGTTGACAAGGTATCTCTCACCATAGACATAAGGGAGAAGGATTTTATTGAAAATTTTCCTAAAATATATAAAGAACTTGAGGAAGAGGGGTTAAATCCATTTCTTTTATTTCTTGACGCAGGAGAAGAAACACTTGTAAAAAGATACAAAGAGACAAGAAGAAAACACCCTTTATTTACAAAGGATGGACTCATCACCGCAATAAGAGATGAAAAGTTGAAACTTAAAAAAATAAAGGATTTAAGTGATGTAGTCATAGACACATCAAAACTGAAGCCTTCAGAGTTAAAACAGAGACTTGTAGAGATATTCAAAGAGAAGAGAGAGACAGTAATGTCCATAACCATAATATCCTTTGGTTATAAGTATGGAATACCAATTGATTCAGACATCATATTTGATGTAAGGTTTCTTCCCAATCCATTTTATATAAACGGTCTTAGAGAGGTTTCAGGACTTGATGAAGGTGTCAAAAGATATGTACTTTCTCATGCTGCAACAAAGGGTTTTTTAAAAAGGTTTAAGGATATGATATTCTTTCTCATACCTCAATATGTAAAGGAAGGAAAGACATCACTTATAATATCTTTTGGTTGCACAGGTGGAAAACACAGATCTGTAGTTATATCTGAAGAGGTGAAGAAAATACTCGAAGAGAAAGGATACAAATGTACACTATTTCATAGGGACATAAGAAAAGAATGAAAGAAAAATTGAAAAGTTTTTTAAAATGGCTTTATCCAGGAATGAATGTCAAGAGATGGGTTCTCCTTATGGGATTCGGATTCCTTATATCTGCTCTTGGATTCATGGTTATTCTCGATTTCACAAGACTCGGAATAATAAAGAGATTTATAATAAACTTCATCATAGTTTTTATGAAAGGAAATTACACCTATCCTATATGGCTTTCAAGAATCATAGCAGTTTTGTTTATCCTGTCAGGTATATTTCTTCTTATATTTGGATTTGTTAAGCTCTTAAACTCGCTATTCACTGCGCTTCTCAAAGAGAAAAGAAAGGATGTGGTTCACATAATACACAGATATAGATTCAGGTGGAAGGAAAAGAATGTGCTATCCTTTGGAGGAGGAACAGGTTTATCCAACCTGTTGAAAGGTCTAAAGGAGTATCCATTCTTTCCAACAGCTGTGGTAACTGTAACAGACGATGGAGGAAGTTCAGGAAGACTCAGAGAGGAACTTGGAATTCCACCACCAGGAGACTTGAGAAACTGTATTGCTGCACTTTCAGAGAGTGAGGAATTCTTAAAAGACCTCTTCCAGTACAGATTTAAGGAAGGTGAAACCCTTCAGGGACACTCCCTTGGAAATCTCATAATAGCAGCTTCAATGAAGTTAAAGGGTGGGCTTCTTCTTGGAGTAAGTGAACTTGAGGAAGCTCTTAATCTCTCAGGGAGAGTTATTCCTGTATCTGAAAGTGTGCTTACCCTTGTCGGAGAATTTGATGATGGAGAAAGGATTGTTGGTGAAACAAACATAAGAAGAAAGGGTGGAACAATTGAAAAAATATACATAGAGCCACCATACGCAAAGCCAACTATAAGGGTTCTTTCTGAAATTGAAAATGCAGAACTTATAACCTTTGGACCGGGGAGTTTGTTCTCATCAGTTATACCACCCCTTCTCTTTGGACCTATTATAACAGCGTTGAAAAAGACCAGAGCAAAAAAGGTATATATACTTAACATAATGACAGAGAAGGGGGAAACAGATAACTTCACTGCCTCCATGCATGTTAAAAAGATATTTGAACACACAAATGGAAAAATTTTTGATTACATTATTGTAAACACAGGCAAAATCCCTGAATTTTATCTCAAAAAGTATGAAAGATATGATTCCAAACCTGTATATGTGGATGAAGAAAAACTTAAAGAAATGGGCTTAAAGGTGATTAAAGGTAATTTTGTAAAGATAGAAGAGGGATACATAAGACACGACCCAAACAAAATAAAAGAGACCCTCTTAAAGATTATTAAAAAATGAGAGAACCCTCCTTTACCTCTCTTGTTAAGAAGGAGCTTATCTCCTTTCAACCCATAAATGAAGATGAAATTCTTGCAGAAGTAAAAGGCATACTTCTTGCATCTGGTCTTGTGGTACTTAAAAGGGATTCCATTGATATAGTTTTTAAATCCACAGATCCTCAAATATTAAGAAGGATTATCCTCTTATCAAAGAAGATCATGGGTAATGAAAGAGAGGTTCTCGTGGAGAAAGGTAAAAGACGGAAATTTTATAAACTTATACACAGCTTTAATAAGAGAAACTTCTTTCTTTCTGGAATAATAGATAATGATGACCTTAAGGTACACTTTAAACCCAAAAGCGAGAAGGAAGCATCTGCATTTTTAAGAGGTGTGTTTCTTGGATGTGGAACAGTTACAGACCCAAGGAAAGAGTACTACCTCGAACTGAGACTCTCTGAAGATTCCTCCTTCTTTGAAATAATGGAACTTGTTCAGATACTCCACTTTAACTTCAAGTCAAGGATAAGAAGAAACAAAAGAGTCCTTTACCTTCAGTCAAGAAATGGAATTAAGGAATTCCTCGGATTTATAGGTGCATCTTCTTCTTTTCTCTCCCTCCTCGATCAGGAAATAAAAATGGACCTAAAGGAATCCCTCACAACAAAGATAAACTATGAGATGCGGAACATAGGAAAGATTGTAGATTCATATTTAAAAATTAGAGATGCTATACTTTTCTTAAAGAAAGAAGGAGTTTTCAACAATCTCACTCCTGCTCTAAAGAAAGCAGCTGAGGTAAGACTTAAATATCCTGACAAGAGCTTGAGAGAGGTTGCAGGTATTATTGGAATCTCCAAATCTGCCCTCAATCATAGATTGAGGAGAATCTTAAAGATAAAGGAGAAGTTAAAGGGTGGAACTAAGAAGAGAAGTTAAACAGATTCAAAAACTTACATTAAGAAAAAATCTGATACAGCTAATGAGGCTGTATCATGCTCCTCTTTTAGAGCTAAGGGAAATATTGAACCAGGAATGGGAGGAGAATCCTTTTTTAGAAGTTACAGAAACAAAAGATGAAATTGACATAGATGAAGACTCTATAAATTTTGAGGAGAAAGGAAACATAATAATTTATGAGTCTTTTCTGAAAGAAGAAAAGGGATTAAAGGATTACCTTGAGGAACAGCTGGTCCTCTTTGACTTTTCTCAGGATGAAGAAGAAATTGCAAGATTCATCATAGGAAACACAGATGAGCATGGATTCCTTCCTCTCTCACCTAAAGAGATAGAAAAGATACTGAAAAGGGATATAGAAAGTATAGAATCTGTTCTTGAAACTTTAAAAAGGGAACTTCATCCTCCTGGAGTTATTGCAAGAGATATAAAAGAGGGAATAATAATTCAACTTATAAGGGCTGGACTGATTAAAGATCTGAAAGAGGCGGAGAAAAACATAGATAGACTTTTAAAAGGAGAGAAAGTCCCTGAAAGTTTTCTGGAAAAGATAAAAAAAATCTCCATATACCCGGGAGATATTATAGACAGGAGTAAAAATCTATACATAACACCTGAGCTTTACCTGAAAATTATTGATGGAGAGATAAAGGTGTTCTATAATGAAAAAATATTACCGAAAGTTAAATTTAATAAAAACCTTTATGATGACATGCTTATGAAATTAAAGTTTTTATCAAGAGAAGAGAGAAAGTTTATAAAAACAAAGGCTAAGGACGCAAAAAACCTTGTATTTTTAGTAGAGGAGAGGAAGGAAAAGATATTAAGAATTGCCCAGTATCTTATAGATAAACAAAAGGATTTCTTTCTTAAAGATGGGTATCTGAATATTTTGACTCTGAAGGATGTATCCAGCGACTTGAATCTATCCATCTCCACTGTATCAAGAATAATACATGAGAAATACATAGATACACCTAAAGGCGTCTTCCCGCTCTCTTTCTTCCTTGGGAAAGATAAAGTGAAGAGAGGAGTGTTTGGAACAAAGGTAAAGATGCTTATAAAGAAACTTATAGATGAGGAGGATAAAAATAAGCCTCTTTCTGACGGAGAAATAGCAAAAAGGTTAGAAAAATTTGGTATATTTATAAAAAGAAGAACAGTCAACAAGTATAGAGAAGAAATGGGCATTCCCTCAAAAATAGTAAGAAAAAGGAGGAAGAGTAATGAGAGTAGCCATTAATGGATTTGGAAGAATCGGGAGACAAGTATTTAAAGTGCTAAAGAAAAAGTATCCTGGAATTGAGGTTGTAGCTGTAAACGACCTTTTTGATCTGCCAATGCTAATTCATCTTTTAAAATACGATTCTAACTATGGAAGTTTTGACGCAGAGGTTGAAGTTAAAGAAGACAGATTTATTGTAGATGGAAAGGAAACTCTTTTCTTAAGAGAGAGAAATCTTTTAGATCTCCCGTGGAAGGATTTAGGGATTGAGGTAATTATTGAATCAACTGGAGTTTTTACAGATGGAGAGAAGGCAAAGGATCACCTTGAAGCAGGGGCAAAGAAAGTTGTGATCACTGCGCCAGCAAAAAATGAAGATATAACCATTGTTCTTGGTGTAAATGAGGATTTGTATGATCCAAAAAAACATAGAATTATTTCCAACGCTTCCTGCACAACAAATTCCCTTGCCCCGGTGGTTAAAGTGCTTCACAAAAACTTCGTAATTGAGAAGGGGCTTATGACAACAATACATTCATATACAAACGATCAAAGACTTCTTGATGCTCCTCATAGAAAAGATTTTAGAAGGGCAAGAAACGCCGCAACAAACATAATCCCCACAACAACCGGTGCTGCAAAGGCTGTAACTGTAGTGATTCCTGAGCTTAAGGGTAAATTAAACGGAGTGGCTATGAGAGTTCCAACTCAGACAGTCTCCATCACTGATTTCACCTGTGTTGTCAGTAAGAACACAACTAAAGAGGAAGTGAATAAAGTTCTTAAAGAAGCATCAGAAACCTATCTTTCTGGTATTCTTGGTTACTCTGAAGAGCCATTGGTATCTACTGATTTTCGTGGAAGCGAGTTTTCTGGAATAATCGATGCTCTACTCACAGAGGTTATAGAAGGAAATCTTGTGAAAGTTTTCTCCTGGTATGATAACGAGTGGGGATACTCCACAAGGGTGGCAGATCTTGTGAAATTTATATTTGAAAAGGGGGTTTAGATGCAGTTAAAAACTCTGAAAGAGGTAAGTTTGAAGGGAAAAAGAATTCTTTACAGGGTGGACTATAATGTCCCCCTTACTGATGATGGGAGAGTAAGAGATAATACAAGAATAAGAGCTACCATACCTACATTAACCCATCTTCTTAAAGAAGGTGGCAGAGTAATAATAATCTCCCATCTTGGAAGACCTAAAGGAAGAAAAATCTCTTCCTTTTCTTTAAAACCTGTCTCAGAAAAACTTTCTGAAATTATAGGAAAGGAAGTAAAATTTATTGATGACTGTATAGGAGAGAAGGTAAAAGAGGCATGCGCCTCTCTGAAAGACGGAGAAGTATTGATGCTTGAAAATCTGAGGTTTTATCCTGGTGAAGAAAGCGCTGATGAAAAATTTGCAGAAGAACTTGCAGAACTGGGAGATATATATGTAAGTGATGCCTTTGCTGTGGCACATAGAGCACATGCATCAGTTTTCGTTCTTCCCACAATCCTTCCCTCCTTTGCTGGATTCCTGATGGAGAAAGAGGTAAGTTTCTTATCAAAACTTATTGAAGAACCTGAAAGACCTTTTGTACTTATTATAGGGGGAGCTAAAATATCCGATAAAATTGGAGTACTAAAAAACCTTTTGAATAAAGTTGATACCGTACTTATAGGGGGAGGTGCTGCCTTCACCTTTATAAAAGCAGAGGGGTATGGTATTGGAAGCTCCATATTTGAAAAAGAAATGGAGAACGTTGCAAAAGAGGTTTTAACTGAAGCCAGTGAAAAGAATGTTAAACTTTTGCTTCCCCTTGATATACATGTGGCAGAGGAATTGAAGGAGGGAGCAGATAAAAGGGTTGTGCCAGTAGAAAAGATACCTTACGATTGGTATGGGCTGGATATTGGACCAAAAACCATAAAACTCTTTACTGAAGAAATAGAAAAAGGGAAAACCATCTTCTGGAGTGGACCAATGGGAGTTTATGAGATGGAGGATTTCGCAGATGGAACCAGAGCAATTGCTACTGCAGTTTCTGAGAATAAATACACAAAGGTTGTTGGAGGTGGAGATACAATCTCAGCCTTGAACAAATTTGGATTGCTGAATAAGATGACTCATGTCTCCACAGGCGGTGGAGCATTATTAAGGTTCCTTGAAGGGAAGGAACTACCCGGTATAAAAGTGCTTCTAAAGGAGTAAATATGAAGATTATACTTGACGATTTTCAAAAACAGAGCATAAAGGAGGAGGAAAAACAAAAAAAGTTTGATGCAATAATTCTGGGAGGGGGACCTGCTGGATTAACTGCAGGAATATATGCCAGAAGGTTTGGCTTATCAACACTTTTAATTGAAAAACTGGGTATAGGAGGACAGGCTTCTGTCACAGACATAATAGAGAATTATCCCGGATTTCCACAGGGAATAAGTGGTGAGGAGCTTACCAAAAAATTTGAAGAGCAGGCAGAAAGATTTGGAGTAGAAATAATTTTTGATGAGATAAAAGAGATAAAACTCACCCATCCCATAAAACTTGTCTCTGAAGACAATGAATTTGAAGCAGAGGGTTTAATAATTGCCACAGGTGCAGATCCAAAAAAACTTGGTGTTCCTGGTGAAAAGGAACTTACGGGTAAAGGAGTTTCATATTGTGCAGTATGTGATGCCTTTCTCTTTAAGGATAAAAATGTACTTGTGGTTGGAGGAGGAGACTCTGCAATAACAGAGGCTTTATATCTTACCAAATTTGCAAAAAAGGTTTATGTAATACATAGAAGGGATAAACTTCGTGCCGCAAAGTATCTTCAGGATAGAGCTTTTGAAAATGAAAAGATTGAATTTATATGGAGCTCTCTGGTTAAAGAAATAAAGGGAGAAAAGAGGGTAGAAGGTGTAACAATATATGATAAGGTTAAGGATACCACATGGGAACTTGAAATTGATGGAGTATTCATATACATTGGTCTTACCCCGAATACAGATCTCTTTAAAGGAAAAATTGAGCTGGACAAAAACGGCTTCATAATAACAGATGAAGAGATGAGAACAAATGTGAAGTTTGTTTATGCCGCAGGAGATGTGAGAAGAAAATCCTTAAGACAGGTTATCACAGCAAGTGCAGATGGAGCCATCGCTGCCAATTCATTATTCAATGACTTAGAAGGATAAAAGAGACTTTTAATGTTAAAACTTGTGGGAGTAAGTAAGATTTATGGGAACAATGCTGCTCTCTCAAATGTTAGTTTTGAGGTTAAAAAGGGAGAGTTTGTATTTGTAGTTGGTCCCTCTGGAGCAGGTAAATCTACACTTCTTAAGCTCATACACAAGGAGATAGAACCTACAAGTGGAGAAATTTTCTTTAATGGAGAGTCTCTTAAAGAGTATGACAAGAAAATATACCTCTTAAGAAGAAAGATAGGGATGATATTTCAGGATTTTAAACTTTTTAAGAGAAGGAATGTCTTTGAGAATGTATCTTTTCCCCTTGAATCTATGGGGTATCCATTTTCATACATAAGAGAAAGAGTGGATAAAACTCTAAAAGAGGTTGGCATCTACGAAAAGAGAAACAGTTTCCCACACACCCTTTCAGGTGGAGAGGGTCAGAGGGTCTCAATAGCAAGAGCACTGGTGATGTCTCCTCTTATACTTCTTGCTGATGAACCAACTGGAAACCTTGACTGGAAAACATCATTTTCTTTGATGGATCTGTTTATGGAAATAAACCAGATGGGAACAACAATAATTATGTGTACACATAATGAAGAGATAGTTAGAAGATACAACAGAAGAATAATCTATTTAAGAGAAGGAAAGAAGGTGTATGAAAAGTTTCCTCGTATTAATTAGGGAGATAAAAGAGGCTTTTATAAACATAAAGAGGGCAGGTTTCTTAACCTTTATAACAATACTCGTTATAACTATTTCTCTCTACAGTATAGGAATGATTTACTTCTTCTATCTTTACTCCAGCCGAGTGAGAGAGGGTATAGAAAACAGAATAGAGGTTTCATTCTACATAGAAAAGAGTGTGACAGAGGAGAGGATAGAGGAAATAAAAAAGGAAATTTCTCTTCTTCCTGAAGTAGAAAATGTAAGATACATCTCTCCTGAAGAATCCCTGGAGGAATTAAAAAAGGAGTATCCAGAGTATGCATCCCTCTTCTCAGATTTAAAAGAAAATCCTCTCCCTCCAACATTCTTTGTAAAACCAAGATCAATATTTTCAATAAAACTCCTCACAGAAAAGGTGAATGAGATTCCGGAGATAAAGGGATTCTTTTATTCAAAGGAACTCGTGGATAAGCTCATATTCTCAATAAAAACCTTTTCCATATTAAGTTTAATAATTGTTTTTATTTTTATAGGAATTTTTGTATTTTTCATAGGAGTTAACATAAATCTTTCAATTTTTAACAGAAGGGAAGACATTGAAATAATGAAACTCCTGGGAGTCCATCCAAATTTTATAAGGATTCCCTTCATCATAGAGGGAATAGTACTCTCCATAATATCTGGCGTACTCTCCTCTTTTCTACTCTATAAATCCTATATTGAAATCTCCTCTCTTCTCAACATGGTTCTTCCATTTATAAAGGTAAATTTCTACGATTTAAGAGGATTTAACCCATACATTATGGTAAACACCATTGGACTTCTAACCTCTATTGCTGTATCCTTCTTTATACTGAGGAAATATTTGAAAGAGGTGTATCCATGAATAAAAAGATTCTCCTTCTAATTCTAATCGTCTCTCTTATAATCCCAATCTTTTCAGTACATGGTGAAAAAGGAATCACCGAGGAAAAGAAAATTCTAAATGAGCTCAAAAATACAGTCACAAGAATAAAAAGAAAGTTAAAAGAAACTGAAGAGTATAAAAAAACCATTCTTGGAGAAATTGAAGACATTCAATCTAAAATAAAAGACATAAGTGTTAAGCTTTCAAACCTTGAAAAGGAGATAAGTGATATATCTGAAGAGGTGGAGTTAAGACAGAGCAGGATTGATTTACTTAGAATGAAACTTCAGAGAAAGGAAGAGGAGATAAGCGATAGAATCTTCCTTCTGTATAAAATGCGCATGGAAGAACCGTGGGAGTTATACTTTACAGCAGATTCAATAACTGAACTTCTAAACAGAGTAAACATGCTGAACATTTTAATAAAATTCACAGAGACTGAGCTTGAAAATCTCAAAAAAGAGAAGGAAGAACTCATAAAAGAGAAGGTAGAACTTGAAGAGAGAAAGAGCCTTCTTGAATCAAAGAGAGAGGAGGTTCAGAATCTTAAGGAGAAACTCTCAAAAGAAGAGGAAAAGAGAAATGCTCTCCTTAATGAGCTGGGAGAGAAGGAAGAAGAGTATAAAAAAGAAATAACTATTCTAAAAAAGAAAATAGAGGAAGAGGAAAAAAAGATTCAGGAGATGATTAGAAGAGCAGAGCTTGAAAAAAAACTTCCAGAGGTTGGTAATTTAATCTGGCCTGTGAAGGGACCTGTTGTTTCAAAATATGGCTGGAGAATTCATCCAATATACAGAACAAGAATGTTTCATCACGGAATAGACATAGATGCTAAAACTGGAACACCAATTAAAGCAGCAGCAGATGGAATTGTTATATACAGTGGCTGGCTTGGAGGATATGGAATATGTGTTATGTTAAAACATGGTGGAGATGTTTCTACAGTTTATGGACATTTGCAATACTCCATTGTAAAGATAAATCAATTTGTTAGAAAGGGACAGATTATAGGATATGTCAATAATACAGGGTTATCCACAGGTCCACATCTTCACTTTGAGGTTAGAATTGATGGAAAGACTGTGGATCCACTTAAGTGGTTACCTTAAAGGAAAGGAGAGGATGAGATGAGCAAAAAGTCCATTATTATATTAATCATTATATTTCTATTGTTCTCTGTTTTCAGTTACTTTGTAGGCTTTTACACAGGAAAAGGTCTTTCAAGCCCTATAGAACCATTCTCATCAAGTAAATTTAAACTTCTTACAGAGGTTGCAGAGTACATAGAGGAAAGATTTGTGGATAAGAAGACAGAAATTGATCTCTGCAGGGGTCTCGTAAAATCTTTAGATGATCCCTATTCTGAGTTTTATACTCCAGATGAGTTTGCCTCTTTTCAGGAAGAAACACGCGGTGAGTATGTAGGAATTGGAGTGCTTATAGGTGTTAGAGAGGGAAAAGTAAAGATACTTATGGTGTTTAAGAATTCACCTGCAAAGGAAGTCGGACTTCCTGAAGGCGCATACATTATGGAAGTTGACGGGAAAAATATAAAAGGAATGTCTCTCGATGAAGTTGCAAACCTTGTCAAAGGAAAAGAGGGAACATATGTTGATTTAAAGGTTGAAAAAGACGGTAAACTCTTATCCTTTCACATACAGAGGAGAAAGGTAACTGCTGAATCTGTGATGGTAAAAAGGCTCAATGAAGATATCGGATACATGAAGATAATATTCTTTATACCTTCAACTCCAGGAGAGGTTAAAGAGGCTTTCAATAAACTTAAAGGAATGAAGGGTCTAATTCTTGACTTACGCGGTAATCCAGGAGGATTACTCTCATCAGTGGAGGGAGTGGCTGGCTACTTTATTCCAGAGGGACCGCTTCTTTACATTCAGAGAAAGGATGAAAAGGAAGAGAGAGTCTCAAGAGGACCGGGAATAAAAATTCCGCTTGTTGTACTCATAGATGAGAACACCGCCTCTGCAGCTGAAATACTGTCTGGGGCCATAAAAGATAGAAATGTCGGTACCCTTGTTGGAACAAAAACCTATGGAAAAGGTGTTATTCAGACAATATTCAATCTATCAGATGGATATGGATTAAAGATTACTACCGAGAGATACCTAACTCCAAACATGTATTCGCTTGACAAGAAGGGTATTGAACCAGATATAGAAGTAAAATACACTGATGAAGATT
>Ga0180300_10000438_pt1 | contig 18267 bp, 16 predicted proteins | sample GuaBasSediGuay15_FD_121798 | JGI IMG/M metagenome (GOLD analysis project Ga0180300, IMG submission 121798) | Subseafloor sediment microbial communities from Guaymas Basin, Gulf of California, Mexico - Guay15, Core 4569-2, 21-24 cm | ecosystem: Environmental > Aquatic > Marine > Hydrothermal... | reverse complement strand
TTCTTCTAGTCCTGAAAGTGCTTCGACCTCAACTACTTTACCGTTTCTTACGATTCTAACTTTCTCGGTGTATTCTTGCCAAACACTTTCAAGGTTAAAAACAATTCTATATTCTAGTGGCGGCTTAGGTTTCTGCGGAAGCCCTCCAACCATAATTTTAACTATTCTTGCCTTTTCCAATTTACCAGCAGCGTAGCCTACTAACATGTTGCTAAGCCCAGGAGCAACACCACAGCCTGGAACAACTATAACATCTTTTTCCTGCGCAACTTGATGTAAGGACATACATTCGTCTTCGAAAGTTAAATCGACAACGTTAACTTCTTCATTAACCTCTGTTCTAAGAACGTGTAAGCTTATTTCGTGTGGAAGGGCATTAATAACAACGTCGACATCTTCACGTCTCAATAATCTGCTCAGGGCAGCTGAATCCATTGCGTCTATAATGGTGGTTGAAAGTTTTTCGCTTCCAATTTTTGAGGCAACATTATCAATTTCTTTTTTGAATTTACTGGCTAAAACAACCTCCGAAACAATGTTGCTTTTAATTAGATCCTTAACTGCTGCGGAACCCATCATTCCGGCGCCTAATACCATTATTTTCATGTTAACATCCCTTTCCCTGCAAGGGAGAAAGATATTCTATATAACGATGTTAAGTTCAAACCTTAATAATAAAAAGCGCGTTACTACTAATAATAATAACTTCATAATCATGGGTATGAAGATGTTGTTATAGTTTGGGATGGGGAGGGTAATAAATTGAGCGTTGACATTAAGAAAATAGATAGTTCATTAGAAAGCCTATCGAAGATAGAGAGCCTTCTTAAAGAGATAAAAAATTTGATAGAAGAACTAAACACTGTTAAGTTAGAGAATGAGCAATTGAAAAACGAGGTAGTTAATTTAAAGGAACAGTTATCAAGATTCGAAGAGGAAGTAAATGAGTTGGAAAAGGAAAACATGGAGTTAAAAGACATTCTTAGATCAAAGGAAGCGGAAATAAACCGTTTAAATGAAGATATTTCCTCTTTAACGAATGAGAACAGCAAATTAAAGGAAAAATTAAAAACTGTTGAAAAAAGAGCCTTTGAAGTAGATGAATATAAAAGGAAACTTGAGGAGGAAAACAAGAAACTTAAGGGTGAGTTAGATAAGATTTCTGAACAGTTAGAGAAAATATCTCAAATGTATAAAGAGATAGCTGGTGAAAGGGAGAGAGTTGAGGACATAAAAGAACTTCTTACAATATATGTTACGTTACTTGAAACAGTTTTTGCAGGTATGCCTCACGCAAAGGTGTTGTGGCTGCTACATGGAGTTCCAAAGATGAAAAGGAGTGAAGTAACAAAAGCAGCTGGATTCGAACCTGCAATCATACTTAAAAGCATACATGATTTAGAAAGAGCAAAACTAATCGAATATGATAGAGAAAGCGAAGAAATTCACTTAGTAAGAAGGCTATATTAATACAGATTAATCTTGGGCTAATGATTTATGCTGCAAGATTACATAAATAGTTGAGATGCTATATCTTTGACATAACTTCTTAGTTTGCATAAGTTTAGATTTCGAACGTCCCTGGTATGTCTGGATGTGGAGGAAGTTTAGGTCTTTTTGGTTTTTCAGGTTTTATTATTGGTGGTGCTGGTTTCTTTATTCTGGCGAGGTCCAGCTCAAGCTTGGTTTGGCAATTTGCACAGTAAATTTCACCGTTCACTGTAACTTTGAAAAGTTCACTTCCACATTTGAAACATTTAACCCACTCCAACAAACTCACCAAGAAAATTAACATGCACCGACATAAAAATCTATCCTAACCTAGATATTTCAAAACGGCACTGTTAACCCTTTAGCGGATAAGATTGCATTTAGGTCAGATTGGTTCTATGATGGAAGATAAATTTACTCAACTATTTCTATCCTATCCCTGTAAATGATAAATGTTCTTCCGTTTTAGGTCTTTCACAATGTTTAAAAATTTTCTAAGGCCTTTATAAGATCTTTTCCGAGAGGAGGATGTTCTTTAAAATAATTATTCCGTTGTATTTCTCTGGAGGATATAGCACGACGTTAGAAAAATCCCAATCTCTCGTAACTAGAACTGCGCCCGTCTTTTTGCCAATTCAGCTACTTCTTTATTTCGTATTCCGCTTGGGACGTAGCTTACCTTAAAACCTCTAGATTTTAAATATCTAATATGTGGAATATGGAACGTTTTCATCAAGTAGAAATTTTAATGAAATAGCCTCCCCTTCTTAAAATCGAGGAAGCAAACATTTAGGGCTTCTCTAATCATTTCTTCACTAAGTTTTGGATATTCCTCTAAAATTTCTTTCATAGATTTACCAGCAGCAAGAAGCTCCAAAACATCGGAAACAAGAATCCTGGTACCCTTAAATACGGGCTTACCATGACAAATTTCAAAATCAACATCAATATATTTGAATTTCAACGAAACCACCGTTTTAACTACGTAGTCAAGTATTAATAAATATAACCAAGATCTGGGAAACCTTGCACGGAGAATAAGTTTGATGTTACTAGAAAATGGAGAAGTTTACTTTTAGGTAAAGAACTCGTGCTAACACCACAAGAGGATATATGAACAAGTTAATAAGAAAGACAATAAACGATCCAATTAAAGGTATAAGGTCGACTAAACTTACTAATAAAAAGTAAAAGACAATAATTAGAACGAAGGAAGAATCTGTTGCTATTGTTTCGGCAACTAGCTTGATAGACTTAACCAGCGATGATAAAAATGGTGTCTCTGTCACAATTAGCATCGGAATAAAGAACATAAATAGAGTTTTAATTAGAACTCCAATTAAATTCAGCACGATGTCATAGTAAGTGGATAAACCAAATTTTAAAATTACTTCTACTGGGGCTAATAATAGCCAAGCAACCATTGGTGACATTAAGAATACATTAATTATTGCAGCAGCAAACAGTTTTGCAAATTTTTTGAATACCAAATCAAGTGAACTACTCAGTTTTGCTTTTCCCGTTTGAATGGCGTCACTGGAAGCTGCAGTAATCCATCCTTCAATAAATGTGTATACGAAAATACCAACTATAGCAATGGTGACACCGGCTATAAGACCTGCCCGGACAGCTTCCTCGAAACTCTTAAAATATGTCAGATGCAATGGCATTATTATCAAAAAGGCTAAAGCAAAGATTACAATCATTCCTAGGAGAGATATAATACATAAGCTTAAATTTTTACTGAATATATTACTAGCCTCTTCGAAGACTGCGATTCCTTTTAGTTCGGATGGATATTCTATAGGTTTAATACGTTCTCCACAGTATGGACAGTAAACTGAGTCTGTTTGAATAGTTGCACCGCAATAAGGGCATAGAATTGTCTCTTGAGGTTTTTCCTCCATGTATTATCCCCTCACTCCTGCATGTCTCGTTAAAATAAAGCAAAGTTTACTTTTAGGTAAAGGATTCGAGCTAATACAATTATGGTATATAGAAATAGGTGGAGAAGCAAAAATATGGTGTTTGCAAATATGAATGGTGATACTAAATAAAAGAAAAAATAGTATCCTGCAACTATTATAACAAATTTTTTATCCATCAAAAATGTTTCAAGAAATCGTTCAATGGCTTCATTTAATAAGATCTTAAAAGGCACATTCTTTATCATGGAGAGAGGAACTAAAAACATAAATAAAACACTTATTACCATTAAGAAGATGTAAACCAATGTTGAACTTACTGTAACGTATAATCTCCTAAATATTAACATGTAAAGCAGTATAATGGCACTTGGAACCAAGAAAAGCCCGCAATAAAATAATGCTACTTTCAACAACATGGGGAACTTCCTAATGGCAGATTTAAAAGATTCTTTTATTCTTATATTATCCATTTGAATTGCGTTAACCGTGGCAACGGTGAACCACCCCTCAAATATCATTAAAATGATGAGGAAAATGGAAAGCCAAATCAAAGATTGAAGCGTCCAAGAAAGAAATCCGTCATCAATCCAAATTGGGTCGCTGTACGCGTAAACCACCATTAACGTAACTGTCGAGGCAAAAAGATACAAGAACATCCCTGGAAAAACCAAGAAAACTAACCCAAGATTTTTACTTAAAATTTCAACTGCTTCCGAAAAAATTGATAGACCCCTAATTTTAGATAGGTATGTACGTGGTTTTACACGTTTCCCACAGTTTAAACAATATATAGAACTTTCTGGAATTAAAACACCACAATAAGGACATTTGACAAACTCTTCCGAAGGGAATGTCATATATCTCCCCCAGACCTCACGAATTGAAATACTTAATAGATGGCAAATTTTCGAGACATCAACATAAAAATGATGAATTTTAAAATTTAAAGTTGACGACTAAAATCATCGCTACGAAAACAACTCTTACAATAATTGTAGGATCATTACCACTACGTACATGGAGTTCACACAGAAATGTAAAATACTTCCTGACACTATGGACTGTGTACGATACCGCATTTCTCCAAGAAAAACCCCCTATAATGGTTGCTTCCAAAACCGTTCCCCAAAGATTTTTGTATATTTCAAATACAGGCTCATTAAAATAGAGTAAAATAATTGGACTTGGAAAATGCCAAAGACCAAAAGCAATACCGCTGAAAATAGCTGCAAAAGGTATTTTAACACCAAAAAAGTTTAACATACTGCCATGAAGGGCTTCATGACTTCTTTTGAATAGGTATCCTCGGAAAAGCAGTTCTTCAAATATTGGGCCAAAAGTTAAACTGAAAATAGCTGTTAAAAGCAGTCTAGTCAATGTCACTTCTCCTCTTATCTCTGATGGAAATAAAAGCTCTACAGTAAAGCTATAAAATAAAAAAGGAAAATAAAAGCAAATATGATTTTCCACTGTCTCCTGGAAACGGATTTAATAGTTAGACCTAGATCGGATCCACTGTATTTGGAAAGTCGACTGCTTATGTAGATCCAAAATAGAAGAAAGAACACCAAGGCAATTCCAATGATATTTATCGACTTTGAATATGTAGTCGTGGCAAAATAGCTGGAAGCATAAAAACTATTAATATCAGCAATGTTTCACAAAGTAGAACAAGAAACTGATGGTTTACTCGGTTTTTCAGGGCACTTGATCGCGACGTTCTTGCACTTTTACTCCCCTATAAAGCTCTTTACTTCCCCATTTGATGAGGTTAGTGTTTATATTCGTTTAAGGCTTCTTTTATGGCTTTTTCTCTTTTCAGAATATATTTTCTATATTTTTCGTCTTTTTGCAGTATTTTCTTGGTAGCAAATTTATCTGTAAGGTGAACCAGCAAGTCTTGATATGTTTGAGTGCTAAGGGGCATTCCTCTTATTCTTTCCTTGGTTTTTATTAGCCCCATGTTTTCTAGGTTTCTTATGGCTTCGTCTATCATTTTGGGATTTACAATTTCAGGTTCCCCAATGGTTCTGTAAAATTTAATTAGGTCTTGGGAAATTTCTGTTTTCCATAAGACTCCGTAAAACACGGATAGAATTCTTAATATATCGAGCATTAAGCTTGAAACAGCGTCTTCACTAGCTTCGTTTAATAGGTTCAAAATTTTTTCTTCTATTCCCAGCGATTTTCCCTCCTCATATTAATATTTATACGAGTTGTTTACCATTTGTGTTTAAATGTTTATAAACGATTTGCATGTAAAGCTTAGGGGTGATATCATGTCCATTTATAAGCTTGGAGACAAGGTTCCAAATATTAGTAAATCTGCTTATGTCCATCCTGACGCCATAATCATTGGGGATGTAGAAATTGGAGAATGTGTTTTTATAGCGCCTGGCGCTGTTTTACGTGGAGATAACAACAAGATTATAATTGGAGATTACTCAAATGTTCAAGACAATGCTGTAATTCACACCGAGCCTGAATTTGAAACTATAATTGGGAAGTATGTGAATATTGGGCATGGAGCAATGATACATGCCCATATAATTGAGGATTACGTTGCAATAGGAATGAATGCTGTAATAGACTATAGAACTGTGATTAGAAAGGGAGCAATAGTGGGCAATGGTGCGGTTGTACCAGCATTTAAGGAAGTGCCAGAAAACACGATAGTAGTTGGTGTACCAGCAAAGCCGTTAAGAAAAGTGGAGGGGGAAGATGACCCAGCTAGAAAAAGGATAGATGGTTTTCTTAGCAGATACAGGAAATTTACTGTTCTTTACCGTGAAAAGCTTCAAAAAATAGAGTAACTTGAAGAGGTTTTATTCTTCCATTAGTTCTTCGACTTCTTTTTTACCTTTTTCCAGCTCCCTGACTTGTTCTTCGTCCAGCTTCAAAAGTAGGGTTTGAAACTCTCCGACATGAGTTTTCTCTTCTCTTGCAATATCTAGGAGAAGTTTTTTAAGATATTTATTTTCAGTTAGACTTGCCATTTGCTCGTAGAGATTTACTGCATCCAGCTCCGCTATTATGGCTATTCTCAAGATTTCCTTATCTAAATCTTCCTTTTTTATTTTCTCTAAAATTGTCGGTATTTTAGATAACATATCAACACCCCTATAAAGTGTTTAAATTCACACTATAACCTTTTCCTTCAAGCAATTTGTCTGGTTGATAACATCAAACTGACTAAATAAAAAATCAAAACGAGACATGAAAGTTTAAAAAGATATTAAATGGTATTTGCTAAAATTATGAAATTATTTGCTTATTTTTCTCCATGCGTCTTCTGCTGCTGCTATTATTGGATACGCCGTTGGCGGCGATGTAAGTAGTGGATGTGTTCCTATTTGCATTAGGCAAAGTTCCGCAGCAGTTAATCCTTTTTGAATCGCAAGCCCTATGATATTTATTATTTCACCAACACTTTTTCCACCGATGACCTGACCTCCTAATATCACACCATCTTTCGAGAATACAAGCTTGATTTCAATAGGATTTGCATCGGGGATTTTTGCAGGGTGTCTATCAAGGCCTTTAGCTCTACCTACAACTATTTCGAAACCTTCTTTTATAGCAGCTTCTTCTGTAATCCCCGCTGCAGCAATTGCTAAGTTTCCTGCATAGGTCGAGAAAATGCCTATATCACCCTTGTTTTTCCTTATAACCCCAAGATTGAAAAGGTTTGCTCCGGCTATACGTGCTTCGAAACATGCTGTCGATGCAAGCATTAGTTTAGTTGGTTTCCTTGTGAAAAAGTCTTTATGTTCAACGCAATCCCCTACGGCGAAGATATCTGGTTCACTGGTTCTCATGTATTCATCAACCCATATTCCACCGCTTGTTCCAAGTCTTATACCAGCTTTCTTTGCAAGTTCCGAGTTAGGTCTATAACCAACAGAGAAAATAACTAAGTCGGCTTCGATTTTATTTCCGTTTGCAAGCTCAACTCCCTCGACTCTATCTTTCCCTAAGATTTTTTTAACCGTAGAATTCACATAGACGTTTACACCATTTGCTTCAAGTTCTTTTTTAACGGTTTCCCCAAACTCCTTATCAAAGGCTGCAGGTAATAGATGATCCATCATTTCGACAATTGTAACATTCTTACCCAGTTTTCTTATTTCATCACCAACTTCAACACCTATGAAGCCCCCTCCAACAATAACAATGTTCTCTGCTTCCTTAACAGCATTATACAACTTTTTTAGATATTCAAAGCTTTTCGAAACAACATAAACTCCTTCCAAGTTACTTCCTTCAATGTTTAAGAATATTGGCTGTGACCCGGTAGCCAAGACAAGTTTTTCGTACTCTATTTCCTCTCCATCAGATGTTTTAACGATTTTTCTGTTTTTATCTACATCCACGACTTCGCTGATTATGAACTGTACTCCTAGATCTTCTACTGGTTTGGTAGACATTATGTCTGCTTCAACCGAGCCAAGTGTAGCAAAAATATACGGAATCCCGCAGGGAACCATGCTTACTTTTTCTTTCTTTATTATAGCAACACTTTTATCGGGATAAAATTTTTTAGCTGTAGTAGCGGTGACCATACCAGCTGGGCCACCACCAATAATTACAACATCAAATTTCATTTCGCTCACCACAATGCCTTTTGGAAACTTTCCTTTAATATTTTCTCCATTCATAACTGTAAAATCCCGTTAATATATTGGTAAAAACTTTAGTTTACCTAAATTTACACTTAAATAGAAGAATTGTTTAGCGTAGACTTCACATTCTTTTCTAAACCTAGTTTTTGAAAGGTAGAGATACTAAGAGTTAAAAGCTATGCTAAATCCGCAGGAACATAGAAATTTTGATCTTAACTCTCAAATACCATTCTTTAGACTAGACTACAGGTAAATTCGTTGTTAAGCCAATGTTTACCTACTTGTAGAAATTAGCGTTTAAGAACTAAAAATGACTTAAACTTAGAAAAATTTAAGTTTCATATTTTTAATGCTATTTGCGATTCGTTCAGCCTTCCCTTAAAGGGGCGGGCTGAAATGAACTCGAAAATCAGGTTGAGAGTTGAGGAAGCTAGGCAAATAGATTTTGGTAGATGTATTGTTAGGATAGATATGAAGAGTATGAAAGAGTTAGATGTAAGTTCTGGCGACACCGTTTTAATAACTGGTTCTAAGCAGATTGGCGCTATTGTTATGCCTGCTTATCGTTCTGATGAAGGTAAAGGAATAATTAGAATGGATGGACTATTGAGAAAGAATGCTGGTGTCAGTATAGGTGATTACGTTACCGTTGAAAAAGCCTTTTTCAAGGAAGCTAGAAAAGTTGTTTTTGCTCCGGCTAGAAGAGATATTCAAATAGTTCCAACATCGGAAACAGCTGAAACATTAAAGGAGAACCTTTTGAATAGACCTGTTAAAACCGGTGATATAGTGAGTACAACAGCCTCTGTACCTACGAGAGTCCACTCTGACTTAGATGATTTCTTCGGAGGCTTTTTCGGTATTAGAGAAGTTTCTTTTGGACTTGGAGAAGTTCGCTTCATAGTTGTAGATACTGTTCCGAAAGGTATTGTTAGAATCGGGTTTGAAACGGAGGTTGAACTTCTTTCAAAGGCACCTGAAACAATAAAAGAAGCTGCAAGAGTAACATATGAGGATATAGGTGGATTAAAGGAAGCTATACAGAGAATTAGAGAAATGGTTGAACTACCATTAAAACACCCAGAACTTTTCGATAGACTTGGAATAGAACCCCCAAAAGGTGTTCTCCTATATGGTCCGCCAGGCTGTGGAAAAACTTTGCTAGCTAAAGCCGTTGCAAACGAGTCTGACGCAAACTTTTACGCAATAAATGGCCCTGAGATAATGAGCAAATTTTACGGAGAATCGGAAAAGAAGCTTAGAGACATTTTCGAAGAAGCCAGAAAGAACGCACCAAGTATAATTTTTATTGATGAAGTGGATTCCATAGCCCCTAAGAGAGAGGAAGTTACCGGGGAGGTTGAGCGTAGAGTTGTTTCCCAATTGTTGACTTTGATGGACGGTCTTGAAGCACGTGGCAAAGTGGTTGTAATCGCAGCGACCAACAGACCTAACGCTATTGATCCAGCTTTGAGGCGTCCTGGAAGATTTGATAGAGAAATTGAAATTGGTCCACCTGATAAAGATGCTAGAAAAGAAATTCTTCAAATACATACTCGTGGCATGCCCTTAGCGGAAGATGTAAATTTGGATGAAATAGCAGCTAAGACTCATGGTTTTGTTGGAGCTGATCTAGCTGCTCTTTGTAAGGAAGCAGCTATGCATGCTTTGCGAAGAATTCTGCCGAAAATAGATTTGAACAAACCTGTGCCTAAAGAGGTTTTATCTGAACTAAAAGTTAGAAGAGAAGATTTTGAATATGCTTTGAAAATTGTTAATCCTTCGGCTATGAGAGAAGTAATGATTGAAATGCCGAAAGTTAAGTGGAGTGACATAGGAGGACTTGAAGAAGTTAAAAGAGAACTTAGAGAAGCCATAGAATTACCATTAAAACATCCGGACGTCTTTAGAAAATTTGGGATGGATCCTCCAAAGGGAGTCTTATTGTTTGGTCCACCAGGTTGCGGAAAAACCTTGTTGGCTAAAGCTGTTGCAACAGAGGCAGAGGCAAACTTCATAAGCGTCAGGGGACCTGAACTTCTTTCTAAGTGGGTTGGCGAAAGCGAGAGAGCTGTTAGAGAAATTTTCAGAAAAGCAAAGGTAGTTTCACCCTGCATAATTTTCTTTGACGAGATAGATTCCCTGTTTCCTAGAAGAGATATCTATACGGGTACACATGTTACACAGTCTTTAGTTAATCAGCTTTTAACGGAAATGGATGGAATCCAAGAGTTGAAGGATGTTTTTGTTCTTGCGGCGACAAATAGACCTGACTTGCTTGATCCAGCTATTTTGAGGCCTGGAAGGTTTGATAAGTTGATTTATGTTCCTCCACCAGATTATAAGGCTAGGCTGGCGATCTTTAAGATATATACTAGGAATATGCCTCTTGCGGGCGATGTAAATTTAGAAGAACTTGCTAGAAGGACCGAAGGCTATAGTGGAGCAGATATTAAGGCTGTTTGCAGAGAAGCTGTGATGAATGTTATAAGGGAGAATATTCATGCAGAAAAAGTTGAGATGAAACATTTTGAGACGGCATTAAAGAAAGTTAAGCCGAGCTTAACAAAAGAAACAATTAAGAAATATGAGGAAATAGCGGAGAAAATGAAAGAACTCATATAACTATTTTATGTTTAATTTTTTAGAGAGTTCTTCTAATGTCATCGAGAAGGTATATTCGAATGTACATGCCTCTGCTGAATCTATTTGACATTTTATTTCCTCTGATTTAACTACGGGAAACCCTAAATATTCAAGTGATCCTAATATGAAACCTTTTACAAATTCACATACCTTTTTGTTTTCTGGTTTCCCGTCACATGGACAGTTTGCAACTGAAATAGCTATTTTCCTATCTGATAACTTAAAGTCCTCCACTCTATAGCTTAACTTCGGTAGCATGGTGGGGACAAATATACCTGGCAAATATTCAAGTTCAATGGTTTTACTTAGATCTTCACGTTGAGCAATCTCATATTTGGAACACATTTTTCCTAACTTATATCCGATTTCAAATGGTGTTGGTAAACGTTTTTTCTCAAGAAATTCATCTAATACCTTAATGAGGCTTTGTATAAGAAACCTTGCTATATCGGTTTTCCTATATTTAAAGGTTGTTTGAAGAAGCCAGAAAGTGTATTTGCCTATACTTCTACTAACTACAAGTCCAGCTTTTTCTAGTTCTGGCATGTATTTTGCAATTGTATTACGATGTCTTCCAGTGACTTCGGATATTTCTTCAATTGTCATACCCCAAACTGTTCCTTCCAAAGCCTTTAAGATTTCCTCAACGATTTTTTTGTTTAGTTTCTTGATCAATTTCAACGTTCACCCTTTGCATAACTAAACTATAGGTCACGAAATTGTTGCTCTAACAATATTTGATTAAAGTGTACTATATATAAAAATGTGCATTGATGCACATAAAGTTTATATAGGAAAGGATATATGTGCATTAATGCACATAATATAGTGTGTAGTTATCCTTACATCAACAGATTAATTTGACATCATTCGGTGAAGACCATGAAGCCAGAGAAGCCAATAACCAACAGCAGGCAAAAAGGCTCAAGTCATGTTGCGTTTAGTGGTAAGTCTTTTGAAACAGAGGCTTTAACAGTAATGCTATCGGCATTTACAGTACTAGGACTTCTAGATATTATATGGGGTCTTAATGCTGTTACATCTAGCTTTCAGACTCTTCTTAACAACATTGCCAGTGGTTTTATATTCCTATTTAGTGTTCTAGGCTTATTTGGATTAATTAGGAAGAACAGTTTTCTAGTTTATCTTTCGCTGCTTGCACCGATAACAATTCTAGTTTCTACGATCCAACTCTTATTTATTCATGTTAAAACCTTCTCTTATACACTTTCAAGTGCTTCAGAAACACTGATTTTAGCATTAAGTGTAATTTGCATTTATATAACTTATAAAACAATATCACGTTCGCAAATACCTCAAAATATTGTTACAGAATATGAACAAAAAACGGAAAGCGGATATACTGTGGAACTCATCGATGTAGTAAAAATATACAAAGTAGGGCCTATAGAAGTCCCAGCGTTAAATGGTGTAAACCTTAAAGTTAAAAAGGGAGAATTTGTGGCGATAATGGGTCCTTCAGGCTCAGGAAAATCGACACTACTAAATTTAATAGGTGCTTTAGACCGGCCAACCTCAGGTAAAGTTATCATCGACGGAGTGGACATATCAACGCTTAGTGACGATGAACTTGCAAAACTGCGTAACAAAAAAATTGGTTTCGTCTTCCAAGCATATAACTTGATTAACAGGTCCAAAGTGCTTAGAAATGTTGAGCTGCCTGCACTTATAGGTGGAATGCCAAAGAAAGAACGTGTAAAGAAAGCTATTCATCTTCTCAAGACATTAGGGCTAGGTGACACGATTCATAGAAAGCCTAAGACATTAAGTGGTGGCCAGCAACAACGTGTAGCTATTGCTAGGGCGGTTATCAATGATCCAGATATTATTTTAGCTGATGAACCAACAGGGAACCTCGACTCTAAATCAGGTAGAGAAGTTATGATGTACCTAAGAAAAATGAACAAAGAATTGGGGACAACAGTGATCGTTGTTACCCATGACAGGGAAATCGCTGAGATGGCAGATAGAATAATACACATTAAGGACGGAAAAATTGTTGGAGAAGAGGTATTAAGGAGGAATAGGACATGAAAAAATTATGCGTATTTTTAATTATTGCGATTTTAATGATGTTCATGGTGAATGTAAGCCTTATGAATGTAGTCCATGCCCACGAATCTGTTGATTTTAAAATACTCAAAGTTGTTTGGGGAACACCTCAGAACAACCCTATAATTGTTTACCCCGGTGATACAAATGTACCCTTAACTATATATGTGAAAAACAATTCTAGTGAAAGTCTCGTAGGTGTATATGGAGAATTAAATGTTACTGAACCATTTAAACATGCTGAAAACAACAGCTATACTGCTATTGACTATGCTACGCCCATTGAACGCGAGAACGCTTTTGCAAATACAGGTGAAGTTTTACCGTGGGGCACTTTTACCTTAACATACAATTTAAACATAAATAGTACGGCTAAAAAAGGTTATTATCCGTGCACGCTAACAATTTACTATGCATTAAATAACAGTGGCAACTACACCCTCGGTGAACCTAAAACATATCATATAACAATTTTTATTTATAATAGGCCGCCGGAAATAGAGTCTTATAGACCTACTGATCTAAATATCGCTATTTATGTAAATGATAGTGTAGAGTTTTTTGTTAAATGTAGTGATCCAGACAACGATACTTTGAGTTATGAGTGGACCCTTGATGGTGAAGTTGTTGCAACTACTAACAACTATACTTATATTCCTACGGAAGACGATATTGGAACTCATAATTTAGAGTTTGCAGTTGATGACGGTGAACTTAGAACAACGATGACATGGACTATTACCGTTACAAAAACAATTATAACGCAAGTTAATGTGAGCACCAATTATCTTTTTGGTGGTTTTGAAACAGAAGTAAACATAACAGTTAAAAATAATGCGTGGGACGGTACTGTTCAGATTTCCTTTGGTATTCAGTCTCCTTTGGTTATTCACGGAAATAGTTCTTGGACATTTAAGTCTGTGGTTCCAAATCAAGAACTCGCTGTACCTGTAGTTATTTACGCACCAAAATCAGTCATAGGCAACACGTTTACAGGAACCCTAACGATAAGTTACAACGATGAGTATGGAAACAGTTACATGGAAACTCGGAATATCGGGTTCGTAGTCAGAGGACAAGTTTCCATTGTTGTGTATGATTGGACAATTATGCCTAACCCTGTTTCGCCAGGTAAGAAGGTTTCGATTAGTGCAACCTTGCTAAATAAGGGTACAGCGACAGCTATGTTTGTCAATGTATCAATACAGCCAAACGAGATTCTAACTTTATCTCAGGAAAGTAGTAACTATGTTGGAGAAGTTGAAGAAAACTCTCCTACACCCTTCACGGTCTCAGCTTACGTGAAACCAGATGTGCAAAATGGGACCTATCCGATAACAATCGTCGTAACCTATATGGATGACCTATTTGAAGAACATGTATTTGAAATTACAGTGAAAATAACGGTACAAAAAACATCTGAGAACAATACAGGTTCTGAAGAAGGCCCCAGTTTTCTTGATTTGCTTTACCGTGGAGGACTAACTCTTCTAATAAGCACGGTAGCATTGATCGCAATCATAATTATTTATCTTAGGAGGTCTTCAAAATCTTTGTCTTCGGCGTTCTTGTAGGATATCCGTATGGTGATCACGGTGAGCGTTGAGAAATATCTTTCTCTTCTACCTCTTTCATTTGAAGCACTTAGAGAACGTAAGTTACGTTCTATTTTAACTATTCTTATGGTACTTGTTGGTAGTGGTCTTCTTGTTGCAGTTGATGGAATTAGCACGGGAACCTTAGCTTATATTGACCAGCAGTTTTCAAATTTGGGTGCAAATTTAATAATTATGACTCCTCGAGGAACAGATTTTGAAATCGATGATAACATCGTTAAGGAAGTTTCCCATATTGAGGGTGTAACTGACGTTATTCCATTTATACAATCAATGGTTCATATAGAGTCTAGAGGAGAAAGCCAGTCAGTAGTTGTATTAGGGGTGGATCATTCTAAGCTTCATTTAATATTTCCGACTCTTGAATTAGAGGAGGGGAGCCTTGTATCTTACACGGACAGTGTGGGGATTGTATTAGGAAACATAGTTGCCCACGGCTCAGGTGGAGAAACTTTTGCAACTGTTGGCCAAACAGTGAAATTAAAATATAGTGCTACTGTTGAAGGAAAACAAGTTGTGTATGAGAAAAGTTTCATTGTTCGAGGAGTGTTAAAATATATAGGTAGTGGTTTAATACCTGTAGACCAGATGGTTTTCATTTCACTGCAAGCAGCTAACTCTTTTTTCAATCGACACAACAAGTATGACGGATTATATATAATAACGTCTGATCCATCTTTGAACGAAGAAATCATGGATAAGCTAAAAGATATGTACGATGTAAATGTTCTTTCGCCACAAACCATTGTTGAAGTAATTAATCAGGTTAGTGATGCTATTTCTTTCTTCGTAGGTAACATAGCTACTGTTTCGCTTCTTGTTGCTTCAATTGGGATTATTACAACCCTTTGGACCTCTGTTCTTGAGAGAATAAGGGAAATAGGTGTACTTAAATCTATAGGGTTTAAAGAAAAGGATATTCTTGTTCTTTTCTTAAACGAAGCTGCTATAATAGGTATGATTGGAGGAACGTTAGGTTTAGTTTTCGGAGTAGTACTTGCTCGCATTCTTATGTTAGTTATATCACCTGAATTTGCATCTATTATAAAACCCATTTTTACGGTTGAAAGTTTTGCTTCGACATGGTTTCTCAGTGTGGGTCTAAGCATAGTTGCTGGGCTTTACCCTGCTTGGAGAGCATCAAAACTAGACCCAGTAGCAGCATTAAGACACGAATAAGTATGCAAAATTACCATTCACTCATGGTCTGGATTTAAAAATTTAACAACTATATAATTAAAATAATAATGGTAAAGATTGGTATCGTTTTTCAACACCTACTGACGTATCTAGTAAAGAAATACAAATATCAAGGTCGAACAGAATGAGGGGAGAAGAAAAAATAGTTAATCTTGAGAAGGTGTTTGATCCTAAGTCTGTTGCTATAATAGGTGTTTCCAGCGATCCTAGGAAACTGGGTTATCAATGTCTTAAAGCACTGCTAATGGACGGTTATCAAGGAAAAATTTATCCTGTTCATCCGCAATTGAAAGAGTTGATGGGAATAAAAGTTTACAATAGCTTAGATGAGATAGAAGATTCTGTGGATTTGGCTATTATAGCTGTTTCCGCCCCAAAAGTTCCAGCCGTGTTAAAGGAATGTGTAAAGAAGAATATAAAGGCTGTGATCATAATTTCTTCTGGTTTTAAAGAAATCGGTGAGTATGGAGAAACGCTTGAAAAACAGTTAAAGGAAATTGCCGAAAAGCACGGTATTTGTGTTGTTGGACCAAATTGCCTTGGAGCAGCAAACATAAAAACAGGTTTGAATGCAACGTTTTTCCCCAGCTTTGTAAGGGTTAAACCAGGGAACATTTCTTTGATTAGTCAAAGTGGAGGCATAACTGGAACTCTTCTATACCATGCTGTTGATTTAGGTGCTGGAATTGCAAAATTTGTAAGTATAGGAAATAGATGTAACATGGATTTTGCAGATTACATTCAATATTTTTACAAGGATCCTGAAACAAAGGTAATTGGGATATTTTTGGAAGGAACCGAAGATGCTAGAAGGATGTATGAAGTTGCAAAGCAGGTTACTAAGGTTAAACCTATTCTCGTGTATAAGGCGGGTAAAACGGAAACTGGCGTTAAAGGTGTTAAAAGCCACACTGGGTCTTTAGCTGGGAAAATTGAATTATATAGTGCGGCTTTTAAACAAGCGGGCATCATAGAGGTTCAAAGCATAAGAGAATTAATGGAGGCTGCAAAAGCTTTATCCGTAGCTAAATATCCTCCAAAAGGTAATCGCGTGGCAATAATAACTCATACGGCTGGACCTAGCATAGTTGCAACAGACATCTTGGAAACACGTGGATGTAAATTGGCAAAGCTGTCAAAAGAAACAATAGAAGGGATACAAAGTCTTTTACCGTTTCCCATACCGATAACGAATCCTGTGGATATTTTAGGGTTTGGATATGCTATACCCGAACTTTACGGTGAAACTGTGAGGAAAGTTTTGATGGATGATAATGTTGATCTTCTTTTGGCTATTTATTCACCTTCTTTTCAGCCTGAGATAAGGGTCCCTGCGCAAGAGATGATAGAAGCTGTTAAAGAATATAAAAAACAAATAGTGGCGGTCTTAAACTCTCCGTTAATAAAAAAGCCGAAGGAAGTTTTTGAATTGGAGAATGCTGGTATACCTGTTTTCTTTGACCCGGAGAGCGGTGCAAGAGCCTCTACAACTCTTGTGCATTATTATACGAAAATAAGATCGAAAAAATGTTAAATAACTTCTAAATTGAATTTTATTCTATAGAAACCTTGAAGTAATGATTATACTTCACATTCTTAGTAGTTTCTAGGTTTTGGAGTAGATTTTAAGGTAAAAAATTAAAAGATTGCCGAAACATGCTGAGCCAAATAAATTTGTTTCTAATTGTTTAGTCTAAAACATTTAAACATTGTTTAAAGTGAGTTGAGTGCCTTGTTTTGTAATTCAACGTAAATATTATAATATTGTATGCAAATTATAGTCTATATTACAACAATATCTGCTATGTGAGGTTACCCCCTTGACGAAAAAAGCGTTCTTTATCTTAGCGATTTTAACTATTGCATTTTTACCATTAATGAACGTTGCCGCTATACAGCAGGTAAATCATGGGCCTAAAGTTCCAATCAGCAATGAAAAAACTTCACCAGCTTTTGGAAATAATGTCGGAGTATCAGATATCAAGCAGCCACTTGAAAATCTTACAAGGGAACGAATTCAAATTGTTAATTCATTTTATCGCGTGTTTGGCAACTTTAATGAATATGAGGGTCCAGATATCGCTTCAATAGCACACGAAGATGGCAGAATATACTTTTACGATATTTTTAACCGAAAAACCTATGCGATCAATAATGACACAAAAGGCTCATACGCATATAACGGTTTAGCAATCGACCGTGGAAACTTCGACTCAGATGTTTTAGATGAAGTTATAACCATTAATCGTACAGGCTTCATAGCAATCATAGATGGAAACGGTGAAACTATTAACCTCATCAACTTGGACATCACAGAAGAAATCGTGAATGTTGAGGTTTTTGAAGTAGCTGATTTAGATTCAAACGGATACTCTGATGCAGTTATGCTTCTTGCAATGAAAAGCGCTTCTCGGCTTTTTGTTGTTATTAATGGTACTCCTGGAATTAGCGAGGCTATTTCAGTTAATTTAACTTTGTCTGACTTGTCCCTTGCTTTAGATGCAGCTGTAGGTAACTTTTCAAGTGATGCTGGGCTGGAAGTTGCGATTGCCTTTGCTAATGACTCATTGGTTGTATATAATTGTGCATTTCAACGTGTTGTAAATCAAACTATTTCTGACCTCTATAGGATAACTACTATAAGCAATGCTTCATGGTATTATGATGCTTTACTCGTCTTTACCTCATATG
>Ga0180300_10000437_pt1 | contig 18269 bp, 26 predicted proteins | sample GuaBasSediGuay15_FD_121798 | JGI IMG/M metagenome (GOLD analysis project Ga0180300, IMG submission 121798) | Subseafloor sediment microbial communities from Guaymas Basin, Gulf of California, Mexico - Guay15, Core 4569-2, 21-24 cm | ecosystem: Environmental > Aquatic > Marine > Hydrothermal... | reverse complement strand
GGCCCGCGCTCTATCCATGCTGAGCTACGGGGCCTTATCCTAAGGTAATCATTCGTTTATTCACCTACATAAAGTTTTTCAGGTTTTCAATTATTAACTTAAGCTCCTTACATATTATGGATTTTAAATTGATTATGTTAAAATTACTTTTTACATTTATTACGTCGATTATGTTCACCACAGCTTTTGCTCTCTTTATGACCACTATATCCGTTGATATTACTATGTCGCCTAGAACTGAGACGTCTTTATCGGTCGTCTTAGATGTAAATGCATTGCCCCTTAATGAGTATTCCTTTAGGATGTTTCTAGTGATTCCAGCGATTTCACCACTTTTGCTAATGGGCTCGTCGAAAACGAATATCACTTTGGAGGGCTCATGATTCCTTAATCCGTTTACGATAGTACTTAAGGCTATGTATGTATACTCACTTAGCCTATACTTTCCATAGCTTGATTCGATATCCCTTATCATTCCGTCATCGCATATATAAAGAGGATGACCACGAAGACCAGCTTCTACTGTTATTAGGGCATTAAAGCCATCGATAGCTATTACTTTTCCACGTATATCCTCAGGTCTTCTGAGTTTCTCCTTGACCATTTCAATTTCATCAGGTGTATGGACGAGCCTATGTAGTCTATTTCGTTCCTCCTTTGTTAAGGAATACCTCTGTGCTACGAAATCAAATGCTAATTCTTTACTATAACCTCTTAAAAGCAGGAATTTTGCATCTACTGCGCTTGCTATTAACTTATAATTCACATCTCTATGCATGTTCTTACAACTTCAGCTGTCCTTTTAACGAGCTCTTCTAAGGAGAGACGTAAGGGACCACCGCCTTGTGCAAATCGCCTATCCCCCCCAGCTCCTCCCCTTATTAACTTAACAATTGATCTAGCCATTGAAACAGCACTAAGCTTCTTAGTTGCTCTCTCACCAAGCCTCACGATAACGTATGCTACATTTTCACTTTCTTTACCTAGAAGGACTACTATGGCACTTTGCTCCTTTGTAGCTATGGTTTCCGCTAGCATTATAGCATCATCTCGTTTCAGATCAGTACTCCTAACTATTACATAATATTCGTTTATCTTCACTGCAGTGGAAAGGAAGTTATTGCTTATAATCTCAAAGTATCTCTTCTTTATGTGCTCAAGCTCACTCCTTATGCTTTTCTCCCTTTCCCTAAGCTTACTTATCGCATCGCACACCTTATCTACTGGACTTCGTAGAAGCTCAGCAGCTTTTCTTAAGAGCTCCTCTTCATATTGGACGTACTTTATAGCGTATTCACCAACTGTGAATTCAAGCCTTATGACGCCATCCTGAATTCTATCCGCCTTTATTAACTTTATAAGTCCTATCTCTCCGGTGGATTCACAGTGGGTGCCACCACATGCCTGAACGTCCCAATTCTCTATTTCTACAACTCGTATCTCTCGCCCAGGAACTATACCACCTTGATATAATACAAACCCATATTTGGATTCCGCTACCTCACGAGGTAGCATTTGTACTCGGACATGACGATTCTCCCTTATGACCTTGTTCGCTAAAAGTTCTATTTTATTTAGTTCATCTCTAGATACCCCCTTGTAATGTGTAATATCTAGGTGGCTTCTCTCAACCCCCTTACTTGCACCAGCCTGCCATACATGAGGACCTAAAACTCTTCGTGCCGCGCCTAAGAGGATGTGTGTTGCAGTATGACTTCTCATAAGTGCTAGTCTTCGCTCAGCGTCAACTCTTCCTACTACTAGACTACCCTCAGGGATCTTTACCTCACGATCTAGTACATGGACTACCACGTTGCCTACCTTCTGCACATCTATAACTCTTACTTTTGTTCCATCCTCAGTCTCGATGACACCTGTATCTGCTGGTTGTCCTCCTCCTTCAGGATAAAAGGCAGTCTTATCGAGAATGAGATATTTGCCTTTGATTAATTTAAGTACTTTGGCTTTAAACGTAAAGAGCTTTGGATTTTCATAGTAAAGGGGTATAGTGGGAGGAACATTGCTTATAAGGTCTTCACTAAGTTCTACTTTACTCTTCTTCTCCTTCGGTTTAGTTGATTGATGCCTCTCGGCTAGTCTGGCATAAAAGTCCTCAGGTATCTCTACCTTTACGGAATACTTCTCCGCTATTTCCTTGACAAAGTGAGGATCTAGACCGTGCGAATCATAAAATTCTATTAGATCGTCTATCGCTAGTTTTGCCTCCTTTCCCAGTTTCTTCAATCTCTGTATTCTTCTTAGTACTAAATTCCTTCCTTTCCTTAACGTTTTCTTGTATCGTTTTTCCTCTTCTTCGATCATGTCTAGTATGGTATCGCTTAGCTCACGATATTCTGGAAATTCCCTAATTACTTCACTTAACTCAAGGGAGACTACGTCGGTAAGCGAAAGGTCTGCTTGAAGACGAAGGAGAGAGCGATAAGCACGCCTTATCAATAGTCTAGCTAAATATCCTGCTCCCATATTAGATGGGACCACACCATCTCCAAGCATGAATATTAGCGCCCTGGAGTGATCAGCGAGTATGTAAATGTTCTCCCAGGGACCTATGGTATTTAAAAGCTCATTCTCATTCATTCCTAAAGCCTTGGCTAATATGCTATAATATCTCATGGCACCTAGTTCCTTGGCATCATATCTGCCAGCAACAGCATATATTTTCTTAGCTAGTTCTAAATCAAGGGGTTCTATGCCTAATGTGCTTCTGAGCTTCTCTATGAAGCTCTGAAATACAGCATCATATACCGTAGGCGTACCTTTACATAGCCAGACTATGCGTTCAAGACCGTATCCTGTGTCAACTATTTGGTTTTCCATTTCTTCAAATTTACCATTACGCTCAACGTAATGCATGAAGACCAGAGTTGCTACTTCTAATCCGTCTATATGAACCTCAAAGCATTCGCCAGCATTACCACCACCAGACCACCAATCCTCCTTGAAGAATATCTTCTCCTTTGGAACTTTTAACTCCTCGACGAAGAAGCGAAAAGCTAGTTCAACCGTGCGATCCATCCAATATATAAGCATACCCTTTTTAGGATAGTTAAACGCATGATGAGCCATCATTTCGAATTCCGTGAGGTGACGTCCACTCCTACCAACGTTATCTATGTCGGTTAGCCTAATACATGGTTGAGAAATCGTTAAGGGATTGGCTGGAGGAGGTATTATCCCATTGGTTACCCATGGTTGAAAGTCATATATTGATGCGCCTACTAAGTATACGTCATCACGCCATCTAGCGACTATAGGGTACCTCTTGACTATGGTATGCCCATTACGTTCCATGAACTTTAAGAATTTCTCTCGGATCAAAGTCCTATTAGCCTCACTAAGAACACATGGTGGAGCGCTTATGAAAGTGTAGTCGACGCAGGGCTGTCCTCCACAGTATTCCGCATCGGGATTAAGGGACCAAAAATAACTTCCACAGTGTTTACACTTCTTTCTCACAAACCCTAGATCACGAAATAGTTCAACTTCCAGCTTCGCTCCTCTCTTCATCGCAGATCACTCTTTCTCTTAGCCAAATAGACCAGCGAGACCAGCAGCAATCTCCTCTTCAGCAGCCTCTTCTTTCTTTTCTTCTTTCTTCTCCTCCTTCTCCTCTTTTCTCTCCTCCTCAGCTTGACCAGGAGCAGCAGCTGGCACAGCCATTGTACGAGCTGCGGGTACGGCCGCCTTTATAGCCTCATCTATGTTCACTTCCTTAAGCGCTGCCACAAGGGCTTTTAACCTAACTTCATCGACGTTAATACCAGCAGCTTCAAGTATCTTCTTTAGATTTTCCTCAGTTATTTCCTTTCCTGCATGATGTAATAATAGGCTTGCATACACGTACTCCATAGACCTCACCTACGGCTCATTAAGTAATATAGGACATATTAAAATTTAACTTAGTCCTTAACCGAATAGGCCAGCTAAACCAGCGGCTATTTCCTCTTCTTCCCCTTTCTCCTCGCCTTTCTCTTCTTTCTTCTCTTCTTCCTTCTTCTCCTCCTCTACCTTCTCTACTTTGGCTACTGCTAAGCCTAATTCAGGGCATTTGGGCGCTATAAGACTACTTACCACATTAGCCTCCGCAATGGCTTTCTGTAGTGCTAATCTAATTCCATCGGGTATAGGCAGTGCCACATTTCCAGCTAGACTTAATGCCTGTAAGTGTGCTCTCTGTATTATTACTTGAATTACCTCTCCTACTGGGTAGCAGGCCTCTATAGCTAGTGCCACAGCATGCCTATGGGCTTCAGTAATGAGTTTGAAGTACTCCTCAGGGTTTACTTTTAACTCCTCCCCAGGTATTATCAATCCATCTACGTATGCAGCCTTTAGTTCAAGCCCTACCTTTATAGGCTCTATGCCTAACTTATTCAATAGTTCGGCTAGATCAGCATTTATTTTCTCTCCTTTCTTTGCAACGACAGTATCCCTTATTATGACTATACTACCCTCTTCTATTCGAACTGGAACCTTAAATTCGCTAAACTTGCTCATTATTGGACCTGGAGGTATACCGGTGTTTCCAGCTGGGACTACTATATCCTCAGGGGCGATATCTCCTGCTCGTGCAGGTCTACTCACTTTATTTTTCTCTAAAACGCGTTGGAGTTCAAAGGGATTCATGTTAGTGAAGATAAAGATATTTTGACCCTTTAGGTAATCTATTAACTTCTCCAAACCGGGCTTCTCATTGCTAACCTCCTTTATTGCTATTTTCATTAATGTATTCTTTGATACTCTCAAGATTGCCTTTCCCCTTAACGCCTTCCTTATTAAATACAGTTGGTAAGAGCCTATGTTTGTAAGATCGGCAACTGCTATTGTATCATGCTTTAATATTAGATCCTTAAGGAGCTGTACCTCCTCTATTTTCCACTTAGGGATCTTTCTCCTCCGAACAGTAGTTATCTTGCTGGATGCCATTTTAAATCACCATTTACCAAGGATCTACCTTAACTGCAGGTCCCATAGTTAATTTAACGTACACCTTTTCTATATTATACGGAATTTTATATTTTTGTGTTAATGCCTCAAATACGGCGTCAGCATTTTCAGCTATTTTCTTACTATCCATGTCCTCTGTGCCTATGCGACACATGACTTGAGGTTGATTCCTTATCCTTATCCTTACTGAGCGCCTTAATCTCTCAATTATCGGCTTCAAATCGGCATTTGGCGGAACTGGTATTGGCATCTTTCCCCTAGGCGCTAGTAATGGACCGAAATACCTACCTATGAGGGGCATCAGGTCTGCCTGAGCTACGAAGAAATCATATGTCTTAGCGAGCTTCCTAATACTTCGCCTACTCGAGCTATATTTAAGAACATCCTCACGTGTTAGAACCATGTCAGCTCCTACTTCCTTTGCCTTTAGAGCAAGATCCCCTTGAGCGATTACGCATATTTTTGCATCCTTTCCAGATCCATGCGGAAGCTCTACAGTCGTATTTATCCTATTCTCTGGCTTCCTTATATCAACATCCCTTAGCTTTATTATCAACTCAACGCTTTGCTTAAATCTCCTAGGCTTAGCTAGCTTTTTTGCCTCCTCCACAGCTTGAGCAAACTTTTCTATGTTTATTATCGGCATGGTATCTACACCTCTTCAGATTCGTATTTCTTAATTATATCATCATATTTACCAGCATCTACTTCTTTCTGAACTTCGCGGGGATCTTTGTTTTCAACTTTAACGCCCATGCTTACACATGTGCCCAATACCTGTTTGACCGCAGCCTTTAATGTTTTCGCCATCATATCAGGCCACTTTATCTTTGCTATCTTAACGACCTGCTCTATTGAGAGATTTCCAATGAATTTTTTGCCAGGCTCTCCTGATCCCTTCTCTGCTTTCAACTCTTTAAGTATAAGCGAGGCGGTAGATGGTCTTCCGACATTTATCTTGAATTCCTTAGTCTCAAGATCTATCGTAACCTCTACAGGTACCTTCATGCCAGCGAATTCCTTTGTTAATTCATTTATCTTATTGACTATAGCAATTATATTGACCCCTAGAGGGCCTAGAGATGGGCCTATTGGAGGGCCTGGAGTAGCCTTACCTCCTTCTACTAGAAACCTAAATGTTTTCTCTTTAGCCATTGTGGAACACCTTCCTCCTTCAAGAGCTACACTACTAATCTAAGCCTTTATTCCTTACCCCTCTGCTTCTCAATAAGTTTTACGTAATCTGCAGATATGGTTATCGGTAATGGATATGGAGTCTCAAGCAGTTCAACTGTGACCTCCTGTCTTGCTCTATCCAGACGTATTATCTTTGCCCTCATTCCTCTTAATGGACCACTTACTATCTCGATAATATCGCCAATGTCAAGTTCCTCTATTATAGGCTTCGGTATTATTAGCCTCTCGAGCTCGTTTAAGCTTACTTTACCGCGAATCCTTCCCTTTACGTGCTTTATACCATATATGACTCTATCAACGTATTGAGGGGCAGGTGCCTCTACGAATACGACACCACGCAACTCTTCTATCACTAAAACTGCCTTTATCGGTATCTTTTGAGCTTTTGCCCTACTTTCTATAAGTAAGGCAACGTTCATCTCCTGACCTACAGTTGTCCTTACGCCATATATATTAGCTACCTTCAAGATCTCCACCATCCAGCTCTTCTACCATATGCATATATCATAATCGAAAGAACTACAATTACTGCCAATAGATATAGCGCCACATTAGACGATAAACGTAATTTTATGGATATCCCTGAAAGGACTGTTCCTAAAAACATTATGAGGAAGCCATAAGCACCAAGTATGCCAGTACCTATTAAAGTGATTCTTAGTATCTGCCATACCTCAGTATTGGTTGGCTTCCTTGAGAGACGGAATAGCCTTTCTGAGGATTTAAGGAAATCCTTAAGCCCCATTTTCGTTCCCCTGTCTACAGATCTTAGGGCAAATTTAGCTAGTATGACGCTCTAATAACTATCCTATATAGGCTTTTATTTTAACCTTCCCTATCCTGAGTACTAAGCTACTTATGGGTTTAAAGCCCTATTATTTTCTTTACGAAATCCTCAGGATTAAACTTCATTAAGTCATCATATTCCTGACCTGTGCCGAGGTAGATAATAGGTCTGCCCGTCGTCTTTGCTATCGATATAGCTGCACCTCCTTTCACATCAGCATCAACTTTTGTTAATATTACAGCGTCAATGCCTATCTCCTTATCAAACGTGGAAATTTGCTCTACTACATCATTTCCCATGAGAGCATCTCCTACAAATATTTTTAAATCAGGCTTTACTACACGTGCTATCTTCTTAAGCTCCTCCATCAGGTTTCTATCAGTTTGTAATCTGCCAGCGGTATCAATTAGCACTACATCATAGTTATGATTTTCTGCAAACCTTACAGCATCATAAGCTACGGCAGCAGGATCCGCACCATACTTATGCTTTATCATTCTAACAGAAAGGCGTCGAGCATGTTCTGCCAACTGTTCCTCAGCACCAGCTCTAAATGTATCGCTACAGGCTAGGACTACCTTAAATCCTTCTCTCTTAAGGAGGAAGGCTATTTTGGCTAAAGTCGTGGTTTTCCCATGACCATTAGGGCCTAAGAACAATATCACGAAAGGAGCTTTGTCTCGTTCTCTTTTCTCCTTAATTAGGGTTACTAAGTCAGGAGTCTCCCTAGGGAATAGGGATATGAGGACATTATACATAGTTTCCCTTATGGTATTACGTATGAGATTTTTATCCTTGGGAACTCTCTTACCTCTAAGGCTGTTACTTAATTCATGGATTATATGCTCAGCAACTTCAACTGCAACATCACTTTCAACTAACTTAAAGAAGAGTTCATCCAAATACTCATTAAGCGTCTTTTCATTTAATTCGACTGTAGTTAATTTATCTATAAGGCCTTTAACAGCATTTCTTAACTTATTGAACATTTTGACTCCCTTGACCACCTAAATACCTTTGAAGTAAGGGAGTTATTTCTGATAGACGTTTACTGATATTTGCACCATCTCTTTGTAGCTTCTTAAGAGTTTCGTCAACCTCCTGAATGCGCTTATTTATGTACTCCTCGGCCTTATTTATATCACATTCCATAAGATATCTATGTCCTATTTCCACGAGTACACTTTCGACGTTATGAAGCGTTACGTACAAATGTACTCCTGTTCCAATTGGTACTAAGGCCTCAGTATCCTTGCGAGTACTCTTGATAGCCTCTAGAGTCTCCTTAGTTTTGATTAGTTCAGCTCTATTGGCATTTAATAATCTTATTTGCTGTGTTATCGTATCGAGTAGTTGCCTCAGGTATTGATACTCTAAAACTAATCTTTGGATTTCTCGCTGATCTATAGTAGGCGCTTTCTCACTCATGATATCAGCCTCAGTAATTGGATTAATTCAGGCTTAGTTACTTCCTCTGGACTTATCTCCTCTATTTTCTCTATCTTTATATGGGCTCTCTTAAGCTTATGCCTACTACCTAGATTTGAGTACACTTTCTCTAATGCGTGCTCCTTCCGTAAGGCCCTTACCTCAAGTGAGAACTTCTGCCAGGAATCTCCGATTAACATCTTTCCCCTAATTCGGAATATCTTTACCTCACTCATTTAGCTCACCCCTAATATCCTCCCTATATGCATTAATTCAGGACCAGTACTATCATCGCCCACTAGAGCTCCTTTATTGTTTGTTAATATCCCCGTCCTTAAAAAGGGTACCCCCTTATTTACTGTACCTACATCGGCCTTAGAAACCTTGAAAAATTCCATTAGTTCCTCGACTTTAGATTCAGATGCTGATGGGTGTAGTAGTAAACCTTGATTGTTAACTACTCCCGCAGAACCGACGACACCTACGTCATCAGATATTCTACCTTTCATCACTTCAACGTCTAATATATCCTCGATTACCTTAACTACGGAATCCTCAAGTCTGTCATATACTAATGCAGAATGATCATTTACTAAAATTAAGTTCCCTAAGGCAGTATATCTAGTATCCCTTATGACCTCTACATTGAGTAAATCCTTAAGCTCTTTTGTTAGGAGGTCAAGTTCACGGTCTAGAATTATCTTAGGCAAGACGATGCCGTTGTTGTTGATAGCGGCTAGAATTCCCAATATCGAGAGACCACCAATAGTACACCTAATAACACGCTCCACTTCAAGTATCTCCAGAACTAAGTTTTCAAACTTCTTTGGAGCGCTTTCTGGAAGGATAGCTATTTTATCATTTACAAGAGCATACACGCCGACGTTTGGAGTCCCAAATATAGATGCCGTAGTTAGAACCACGATTAGTCACCATAAAGACTTAGGGTCTCTCCAATAGCTCAACAACAGCAGTGTTATCCTCATATTTCTTTACTCTTACTGCTACGCGTCTAGGTGGTTTCTCTCTTCCTCTTCTCCATACGTACTCGTTTACCTCAGGCGAGATCTTAATTACCTCGGCCTTAACATGCCTTTTTATGAATTCTCTAATGAGCCTAATAGCCCTACTTGCCCTTTTAGTTCTAGGAACGGAGTATACCTTTCTTAATGGTATTACATACTCCCTTTCGAGAATGACTTTTCCTTCTTCTGAGGACATATAACATCCCCCTTTATGCCTTTAATCTCTTCCTTCTCCAATGCCTTAATTTAGGATGAGTTCTAAACTTTCCCATAGTCTTCACTATAACCCATATTGGCGGTCTTCTATTTTGTTTAAGGGCGTGAGCTAGGCGTAGCTTTTTCCCTAAGGGCTTCCCCTTAGCCATATTCATAACCTCCTTATCCTTATATCGCGTCTGCTTTGTTTATCTATCATGATTAATATCTGCTTTAACTGCTCATCAGTTATTGGAATGGATATCCTTCCACTTTGAGCTAATCGGATTAACTCATTCTCGAGTTGAGTTGCCATCTCGGGTCTTACTATCTTTAGATTGGAAAGTCTACTCCTAGCCTCAGGAGTAAGTATCCTCCTAAGTATTGCTTCCTTTCTTGCCTCTAATTCCCTTAGTAGTTCACGTCTCCTAGCTTCCTCTAGAAGTCTACGTTGATACTCAAGTAACTTCCTCCTTCTTAACTCCTCAAGCTCCTCATCAGATATTTCAAACTCATCTGCAGACATGACAATCCCTCCTAAGGTACCGCGTATTTCTTCAGATCAGGAATCTCCTTGACTAGCTCTCTAAAGACTCTAGTAGCGATGCTATCTAATAAACTTCTTCCCTCAGGGGTTAGCGCTCTTCCTTTAATGATTCCATTGTTATCCTTAACTTTATATACTAGACCCGCCTTCTCTAATTGCTGTAATATCTTCCTTATTATAGCGCCACCGCCCTTCTTGAATACCTCAGGCTTAACCCTACCTCTCACTCTTCCTCCATATGCTGTTCTAAGCCTCTCCACTCCTACGGGACCGTGTAGGTATAGCTTCCTTAGTATAGATGCTGCCCTAATGTACCACCAGTCAGGATTGTCTGGAGGCCTAAGCCTAGCTGGTCCAGCGGTCTTTACGAACATAGCCCAAGGTGGTGGACGCACTTCGGGAACATTCTTCTTTAGGTACTCAGCTAACGCAGATATTAGCCTATCTGGAGGTACATCATATACTGTGACCAATAGTGTCCACCTTCCCCTTAATACATTAGCTAGTCTAATTAATTCTTTACTCTTAACCTATATTAGGAGTGCTTAGTTCGGTACGTATTGGAATACATTAACAAAGCCTATTTAAATGTGACCGCCTAGTCGAGGATTGCGTGTAGGTTAAGTTGTACGTTATGATGAGACCCACGCTATATCTTACACCTTGTATATTACGAATGTATAACCCCTTACGCCAGCTAAGCGCGCATTGCACTTCTCAGCTACTCTCTTTGCTATTTCTCGTCTATCCATGTTCAACACCTTGATGCAACTTGGTAATATCCTAACCTTTATTACCCTTCTTTTCTTTAGCTGTCTCTTTATCTCGGCTATTAGTTCCTCTGTAATGCCTTTCTTACCTATGTGCACTTGAGCAGGCTCATGCCATGTCCTCTTAATTAATATAATCAGGGTATTTGACCCATATTTGTCTTCCCTACTAGTATTCCTATTCCGTATCCCTCGCATGTTAACCACTAAAGTAACCTCTTTCATAATACAGAGGAGTTATAGTTAAAGTTGCCCTTCATTAATTATTGATCTTGACAGGTTAACATTTATTTAAGTCCTTGCTTTAATATTGCATTAAACCGGAGGAAGTGATCGTCATATGGAATTCTGTCCGCGGTGCGGTAAGCTCATGACTCCTGTAAGGAAAGAGGGAAAGGTAGTCCTCAAGTGCATTAACTGTGGATATGAGGAAGAGCCTAGAAGTGAGAAGAAGCTTGTAATCAAACATGAAGTGCAACACAGCCCTCAAGAGAGAACGGTAGTTATTGAGGAGAGGAAAATAGATCTCTCCGCAACAGTTAAGGCTAAGTGTCCGAGGTGTGGCTATAACAGGGCCTACTTCTGGATGGTTCAAACTAGAGCGGCTGATGAGCCATCAACTAGGTTCTTCAAGTGTGCTAGATGCGGGTATGTGTGGCGTGAGTATGATTAGTTGCTTATGCGATATGTTTAATAAATTTGACCTCTAATAGCCTATTGGAGCGAGAATATGGGTCTTAGATTGGTCTTCAGTGATGCAAAAACATGGAAGTATTTAGTTGATACGCTTTCTAGATTAATAGATGAAGCAGCGTTCATAGCGAAGCCACAAGGACTCACATTGCGCGCATTAGATCCATCGAGAATAGCTATGGTGGATCTCGAGATTCCAGCAGAGGCATTTGAGGAGTATGAATGTACAGAGGAGGAGGTCAGAATAGGAGTTAACTTTGATGAATTAAAGAAGATAATGAAGAGGGGAAGAGCTAAAGATAAATTTGAACTAGAGGTGGGGGAGGATAAGAAATTAAACGTGAGGTTTAAGGGACATGCAATTAGGACATTCGTGCTTCCACTACTAGATTTAGGAACTCAGCAGCTTCCAACGCCTAAGATACCTATAACAGCACATGTTAAAGTTCTAAGCGATGCCGTGACTGATGCACTTAAAGATGCCGCAATAGTAAGTGATTACGTGAGGTTTGAAGCGAATGAAGAGAGGTTTGTAATAAAAGCTTCAAGCGATAGAGGTAATGTAGAGGTTGATTTCACACAGGAGTTAGGAAGTCTAATAGAGCTTGACGTAAAGGAGCCTGCAATAGCGTCGTATAGCTTAGACTATCTGACGGATATGAGTAAGACATCTGCCATATCAGACATAGTCACAATAGAATATGCAAGCAACAAACCTTTGATAATGACGTATGATTTACCAGGAGGAGGAAGGCTTACATTCTACTTAGCACCAAGAATGGAGTAATCTCCTAAGAACGTCGGAAGAAAATAAACGTTAATATTAAGTATAGCTCGCTCAGAACGTAGTTTGGGTTCTCTAATGATCACGCTTGAAGATCTTGCAAAATATCCCTTTTGTCCCTAAAGCTCAGGAGTATATTGCAGAAAAGGGATTTACATTAGAGGATATAGGTAAGGAGTACTTCAAACCAGTAGTGAACAGGGCATATCAGCGCATCCTGGACGCGATACTAAAAGGGAGTACCAAGAGTAGATTAGACGATTTAGATGTGGAGCTGCTCTCATATCCGGTGAGTATAGCAATACTCGCTTTCATTAAGGATCTAAGATTAGCCTCTCGTTTTGCAATAGCAGAAGCAAGACGTATTGGACTAGAGTTAAGACGCGAACATGAGAATAAGATACTCGAAATAGCACGTAGCATTTCATGGGATGTCCACTTAGTTAACTACGTTATTAGAGACGAACTTTATACCTTTGCAATTCACTTTAAGGATTATCTATCAGCACCCCCTCCTAACGATCCTTTTTGGAAGCTCATAAATAGGCCGTTGATTAATGGGTACGTTCTCATAAGAAAGCAGGATTTAGCTAGACTAATTGAGGAATACGCGAGACATTACATATACAATAAGATAGCCTCAACGGAGAGCGTGAGGCTTCCAGAGACACTTTCAGATATAGTGAGTAAGATAGCAGATACGTGGTATAAGAAATACCCTCGCGAGAGAGAGGAAGCTTATGGAGGAGGAGTATTTCCACCTTGTATGAGGAAGCTTATGGAGGAAATAAAGAGAGGTCAGAATATATCGCATATGGCACGCTTTGCAATAGCCACGTTCTTACTTAATATAGGATATGATGTGGAAGAGGTAATAGATCTATTCAGGAGAGTCCCAGATTTCAACGAGCGCATAACTAGATATCAAGTTGAGCATTTAGCAGGACTACGTGGATCTAAAATCAAGTACTTACCGCCATCCTGTAAGAACATGAAGACGTTTGGCTTATGTCCAGGAGAAGATCCTTTATGCCTTAAGGTGAGGAACCCCTTAGGCTATTATAGATTAAGCATGAGGAGGAGGAAGAAGGATGAACAGTAAAATAAAACAGCTCTTCTTCGAATACTACAGGGATAACTTTACTATAGATGAGACGGTAATAGGTAGCTTTAGACAGAGAGAGTATGCACTAGTTCCCTTTGATGCACCAGATAAGATGGTTAGGCACTTAGCATTTAGTGAGTTCAGTGAGCTCAAGAAGTATATATTAAGAAACGTGCCTCTTCACTTGTATTACTCAACAGCGTACTATAATACCCCACAAGCTAGGAATATGGACGAGAAAGGATGGTTAGGAGCAGATCTAGTATTTGATATAGACGTTGATCATATACCAACTAAATGCAAGGAAGAACATGATACTTGGCGTTGTCTTGATTGTAATGCAGAGGGAAAGGGTATGCCTCCCGAAAAATGTCCTAAATGTGGTAGCTCAAGGATAGATAAGGAAGTATGGGTTTGCAATAAATGCCTCATGGTAGCAATAGACGAGACATTGAGACTTGTGGAGGAGTTCTTATGCGATGACTTTGGGATAAATCGCAAGGATATAGCAGTATACTTCTCAGGTCACAGAGGCTTTCATATTCACGTTGAAGATAAGCGAATGCTCAGGCTTGATCAGGATGCAAGGCGCGAAATAGTTGACTATATTAAAGGTAACGGCATAAAAGTGGAGTTATTTAATCCATTGCCTAAACTCAGCGAACCAGGATGGAGGGGAACTATAGCTCAGGGAATTTATGAAATATTGTCGATGATAAACGAAGGTAACGAATTTATTGAAGGTCTTACAGAACGAGATATAAAGTATCTTTATGAACACAGGGAGTCCATAATTAAAGCACTTGATGATAACACAATAGGAAGCTTTAGGATGCCTAAACCGTTATTAAGGCGTCTCGTAGAACAGATAGTGAACAGAAAAGCAGTGAACATAGATGAACGAGTAACAACGGATATAAAGCGGCTGATAAGGTTCCCGGAATCCTTACACGGCAAGACAGGACTTAAGGTCACTAAGGTTGATTTATCAGTAATTACAGAGTTCGATCCATTTAATGATGCCACATGGCTTCAAACCTCAATAAAAATAAAAGTGATAGAGAGAATTCCTAAACTTGAGTTAGGTAGCCTTAAGCTAGACTTAAGCCCAGGGGATATAGTGATATTGCCAGCCTCAATAGCGCTCTACATAGCGTTAAGGGGGAAAGGAGAAATGGTGGAATTGATATGAGTGAAGGGGAGAGTATATATGAAATTCTCATAAAGATATGGCTTAAGGAGCTAGAGGAAAATGAGTTAACAGAAGTACCATTTGATATATATGAGAAGGTATCGGGGTACCTGAGGCAGATAAAAGAGAGTGATGTCCCTCAGAGCATTCGTTCTGCAGAGGAGAAATTCATTAGGAAATTGGTGTTAAGCTTGTTTAAGATTCGTATCACCAAACTAATAACTGCATTCCTCTCAGGTGTAGCAATTAGCACAGAAGACCTCCCTCCAGAGGAGAGAGAAGTTTTAAATGCCTTTAGAAATTCATTTGATAAAATTCTAATAAAGTTCTCTCAAGATCTCTCTAGCAAAGTAAAAGAGAAGGAGAGAAGACGTAAGAGCTATGTTCTCATTCGTTTTCGTGCAGATATACCACGTTTCGTAGGATCTGATAATAACATATATGGGCCCTTCAGATGTGAGGATGTGGCATTCATTCCCTCTCCAGATGCCGAAGATCTTATAAGCAAGGGTTTAGCCATAAAGATAGCTATTGGAGTGTGAACTCAATATGAAGATACCACGTGCAATACGCACATATTGTCCTAGATGTAATAGACATACGGTACACACCGTTAGTATATATAAGCATGGCAAACGAAGAACCCTTGCGGCAGGACAAAGACGCTATCTAGCGAAACAAAAAGGATATGGATCTAAAAGGAAGCCAGAACAGAAAAGGTTCGCAAAGACTACGAAGAAGGTAGTATTTAAGCTAACATGTAATGAGTGTGGTTACGTTCTCTTACGTGGAGGGATTAGGTTAAAGAGAGTTGAGATCATAAGGTGAGAGGTATGGTTAAGAAGAGGAAGATACTAATACCTCAACCTAAGAGCAAGTTCCTCCTAGTACAATGCCCTACATGTAATAATGAGCAAATAATATTCGATCATGCATCAATAGTAGTTAAATGTCTTGTATGTGGAGAAGTACTTGCTGAGCCCACAGGAGGAAAGGCTCGAATTCGAGCTAAGATATTAAAGGTATTAGAATAGGTGATCTAATGGTTAGGAAAAGAGAGAAATGGCCTAAAGTTGGAGAGCTCGTAATAGGTACTGTAATAAGGATTTTCGAGCAGGGAGCTTATGTTACTCTTGATGAATATGAGGATAAATTAGCTTACGTTCCTGCAGTTGAGATTACAAGGAGTTGGTTCAGAAGTATTAAGGAGTACTTAAGGGAGGGACAAAAAGCAGTATTTAAAGTAATGCGTGTTGTACCCTCAAGGAATCAAATAGATCTTTCATTAAAAAGGGTAAGTGAAAGAGAACGAAAGGAGAAGATCTATCTATGGAAGAGAGCACAAAGAGCAGAAAAATTATTAGAAATGGCAGCTAAGAAGCTTGGCAAGACATTAGATGATGCATATAAGGAGGCAGGTTGGCCAATGGAGGATTACTTCGGCGAGATATTTGCGGGGTTTGAGGAGGCAGCAATAAAAGGTGAGAAAGTACTCCTCGAGTGCGGGTTAAGTCCAGAATGGGCAAAGGTGATTACAGAGATAGCGAAAACTCACATAGAGATACCAAAGGTCAAACTAAATGGGATAGTGACCTTAACATGTCTTAGCGCAAAGGGGATAATCGCAATAAAGGAGGCACTTTTAAAGGCAGCGGAGTACTTAAAATCGCAAAAGGACATAAAGTGGCGTATCTACACAGTTGGCGCACCCAGATATAGGATTGAAATAATAACCTCAAATCCAAAAGAGGGAGAGAAAATATTAAGAGAAGCAGCTAATATAGCTATAAACGTCATTAAGAAGTACGGTGGTTTTGGTAGCTTCACAAGAGAGGAGAGAAAATGAGGTTCTTATTAAGGAAATGTACTAAATGTGGTGAATATACCCTTCGTCAAGATAAATGTCCTTATTGTGGGGGACCATTGAGAAACCCACATCCTGCTAAGTTCTCACCTGAAGATAGATATGGAAAATATCGTAGGGAGTTGAAGAAACTTCTTTTGAAAGAGGGGAAGATAAAGCTCTAAGTATTCTCCTCAGGATATATAACTTCAAATATCCTCACATAACCATTAGGCTCAGATTCATAGACTAATTTAAAGTACTTAAGCTCCTCAAAGCTTGGAGGCGTGTAGTCTATGAGCGTGCCATTCTCTGCCATGCACTTGAAACTGAAACCGTAATTCTTCAACATTTGCACAACACCGACATCAGTTATGAACAGAGAGATCTTGTCTGTATGCATGAATATCATTTTGTATAGTACTGCATTCCTAGCACGCTCGGTATTAGCGGGAAGAAGCAATACCTCTACACTTCTACCGTACGATACACGTACTTCAACTATATAGTTATCTTCCTCACCATATCCAAAAGCTATCCTAGCCATCCAAGTGCTTTTTCCGAAATCGCCATATCCTTGAGGATTGGGAGCATATGCATAATAGTAATATGACAGTAATCTTGGCACTTGATATGGCTCGAATACTACTACATACTTAACGTTTAATCTCCTGAATATCTTAAGTGCTACAGTCTCATTTGATAGGAATGCAGTAGCTACAAGGCGTATTTGAGTTGAGTTAAGAGTTCCGTTATCACATACGCTTGTTCTATTGCCTATAACGCTAATCCAATATCCGTAATCCCACCATGAGGCGATTACAGCATCCTCTGGAACGTTATCAGCAATCCATGCGAGAGCAGAGAGCCAATCGAGAAGCTCATAATTATAATTGGTAGATACTGGAAGACTCGCACTAACAATTAGTGATGGAGTACCAGAGTACGACGATAGGTACGGTAAAGCATTTGGTATTACGAGTAATATGAACAGGATAAATAATGTTAGCGCTATATGTTCCTTCCTAACATGAGCTTTCCTGGTCTTTTTAGGCTTGCTGACAAGTACCGAATGAATGCTCTTAAATATCCTAGAGGTACCAATCCCAGCTAGAACAGCAATAGCAGGAGCAGCAAGTATAGCTAAACGAACCATAGAGCAAGCGGCGTAAAACGAGGTGAGGAAATAGACTATTATCAGCAGGCGTTCTCTAGTTAACTCCTTAACTTCAAGATATAAGTCAAACAATGCTAGGACTAGTGCAATCTGAAAGTCTAGAAATAGGGAGGCCCATGTGGGTACTCTATGCTCACCTACAGAAGCAACGAGAGGTATCTTAGCTCTAAGGAATGGATTTAGCACAGAGAGATATCTACTGCTTAGTCCATAGTACCTGCCGGTTATTAAGAGAGCGAGAGCTCCAACTAACGCTATAATGAAGATTACCCTCGTCACCTTATATAGGCTCTTTGAAATACGTTTGCCCCCTATGAGATAAAGCACTGATAATATACACGTTAGCCATATTAAGTAATAGTTAAGCGTCATAAGGTAGTGAAATCCACGCTTCGGTACTAAAATGACGAATAATGTAATGATCGCTATGGTAACGAGGTATGATTTTACAAGCTCTCTTGTCTCCTTATGAAGTAAGAATATAAGGAACATGTAGAGTGCTAGCATATTTATGACGTAAGTTGAGGCACCCCATGTCCATACTATATAACCAAAAGC
>Ga0180300_10000436_pt1 | contig 18331 bp, 41 predicted proteins | sample GuaBasSediGuay15_FD_121798 | JGI IMG/M metagenome (GOLD analysis project Ga0180300, IMG submission 121798) | Subseafloor sediment microbial communities from Guaymas Basin, Gulf of California, Mexico - Guay15, Core 4569-2, 21-24 cm | ecosystem: Environmental > Aquatic > Marine > Hydrothermal... | reverse complement strand
GAAGGTGAGATGCGATGGCTGAGGAGGAGAAGGTGAGGAGGCTGAAGAAGTTCGTTATCGCATTAACTCTGGTCTACTGCCCAAGGCGGGATGAGATAATAGACGCAGGCATGTGTTTGTACTGCGAGTACAAGGCTGGAGAGAAGTGGGATACCATACTGTGCAAATACGTAAAGGAGGGAGGTGAGACGTGATGTGTGATTGTTATGTAGACTATTGTGCCAACTGCAAGCGACCGATACCCATGCATTTAGGCGGAGGCGATACCGGCAGATACGAGATACAGGTGTTCTGCTGGAGGTGCTGGCCGATTGTGAGGCGGGAGTACAAGGGTAAGCGCTATGTGGTCTGGAGGATTGGCGATGCGGAAGAGGATGTCAAGAGGCTTTGGCCAGACGATTACAAGAAGGATAAGAAGTTCGTGGGCAAATACGTCGTCGTGGTCGCTTTGACTGATAACGCATGGGAAAACCGGGAAGTGAACCATCCTAACCTGCTCCTGGAAATGGAGGCTACGGAGGTGGGGTGTGATGGGTAAAGAGAAGGAAGTTGAGGAGCTGTGGGACACGATAACCGACATGTGCGACGTGGTGGAGGACGAGGGGGCGATGGTGCTGAAGTACATGGAGGACTACCTCGTTGACGGCGACTGGAGCGCCATAGATAAGATTGCCGAGTACTGCAGAACCGTGTACAGAGGGCTGGAGGAACTACATAAACTGCAGGGGCCTCCATGGCTCTCGATAAACGAGTGGCTCGGCCTATTGATGAGGCTGGAGGACTGGAGAGAGTACGCGAAGAAGGTTGAGGAGCTGTGCAGGAAGTTCAAGATGGAAGCGATAAGCGAAGACCGCTTCAACCAGGCGTTGCTGTGCATATACAGCAAGCTGTGCGTGGTGATGAGCGAGTTCTTGGAGTACGACCGCCTCAACGTAAAACGGTACCTTGAATACACGGGAGGTGAGAGCGTATGAGAAAATGCATCGTTTGTGGAGAGGAAGCTGAGTTTACTGTTCAAAGGAGTGGCGAAGAACCTCTACATTACTGCGGGCTACACATGCTCCTATACTGCTTGGAGTTTATAGAAGGATGGATTCGAGCCGACATAGAGCAGATAATAGGGAAACCTGTCTTATGCGTGTGCCACAGTTGTGGGTATCCTCATGTAGACTTGAGGAAGGTGAGGCGTGATGGAGGAGGTTAGGCCATTCGCAGTATACCTCTGGGATGAAGGTGAAGTCGAAGAGCTCCGCAGAGAGTTTGGTGAAGGCTTCGCTGTCGAATACGTACTGTTCGCCATGAAGCTGGCCACAAAGCTACGCCCAGACCTACCGTGGGAAAATATCGCACGGTACCCAAGGTGGAAGGGAGACAAACTGTACATAATGTGCATACCTGCGGAGAAGACCAGAACAAAGGAAGGAGAGGAACTGGCGTTAAGGGACGTGGTGGATGGAAGCCCAAAGAAGTGGGATGTGGCGTTCAGGGTGTGGAGGGAGACGTGGTGCGAGCACATGGAGTACGTGGAGACGATTGAAACCGAGATACTCAGAATAATCAAAGAGCTCTCCAAGGCCGAACCAAGAGGAGGTGAGACGTGGTGGAAATAGCGGATAAGTTGATTGAGCTACATGAACTACTGCACCGCCTCAGGGAAGACTACGATAATCTAAGTCACTACAAAGCCTTGGTGGAGCTGGATGAGAAGGTTCTCAACGGGGAGTTCGGTGAGTTGGACGAGGAAGAATACAGGGAACGCGAAGAGGAGCTGAAAAGTCACCGCAAGATGCTTTCTGATGTCGAGAAGGAGATACGGAAAACCAGAAAGATAATCCACTCACTGCTGGCTGAAATCGTACAAGGACTGGGAGGTGAGACGTGATGGCGGAAGTGAAGGTTTGTGAAGAATGTATGCGTAGAGCAATCATGTGGAAACCCATAAAGGTATACCTGAAGCATTACGACCCGGACAGCTACGAGAGGGACCTGTGGGTCTGTGAGCATTACGTTTCTCCCAGAGGTGACTGCTGATGGTAATTGATTGCTCTGGGTGTCCTAAGAGGGAGAAGTGTTGGAGTACTCTCTTTGCATACGAATGCCCTGTTTTGGGCGTTCGTTTTGTAAGCTGGTCATTTGCAGGAGGTGACTGCTGATGGAGGCTGGAGAGTTGGTTCAGGTATGGCTCAGGATGAAACCCGGGGACAGGGTTGAAGTGAGGTACAACGACAAGACGGTTTGGCAGGAGACGTGTAAGGCGGAGAGGTTCGTAGAGATTACAGCAAGCGTGTTGTGGGAGAGGAAGGGAGGTGAAAGGTGATGGATAAAGAGAGCGTTTTGGATTGGTCAGACCAGTGGGATTGGTTAGACTGGAAGTGGGAAGTATTGTTATGGAGAATTATGCTAGCAGAAATAAAGTGGAAATTGGCCGAATTAAAGTGGGAATTAGAAGAGCGGAGAGGTGATTACTGATGCCGTGGCTAACCCCGCCCAGCAAGAAGTGCCTCACCGCCAGCCTAGTGTTGTTCGGGGTTTCGCCGTTCATAGCCGTGTGCGTGAACGCCATGGCGGGCTACGTAACGTCGGCTGTGGCGTACATAATCCTCTTGGCAGGCGTGTTGAAGAGGGGATGGTGATGAGTAGAGGTCGTGTGCGTTGGGTGGATGTCGGAGAAAATGTTAGGTGGCTGGACAGGGAGCTGACGTATAGGGAGGTTAGACTGGAACATAGGGAAGCTGCACCAATTATCGGCAAGCTCTGGGCGTTCAGGTGGGACGACGACATCTATTTCGTCAAGGTCGGCTTCTGGAAGAAACTGAAGCTCAAACTGTTCGGACGGGTCTACATAGGTCACATCGAACGGCCAGAGTGGAGGGCACCGTTACCGATATACCTACTGAAGTGCGGGGAACATGGGTACTATGTGGATTATCCTCATGGCTACACGCAGTATTTCGAGTGTCCCAGATGTCTTCAGGAAACGAAGGCTGAGTTGAGGAGGCGGTAGGCATGTCGTCTGTACACGGCGGCGTCCTGCTTAAGCTCATCAGTCCCGTCGAGTGGCGCGTACGCGTTGCTAAAGTGGACGGAGAGAGGTACAAGCTCACGTATACGGAGGTCTTCATAAAGCCCCAGAAAATATCCAAGGAGGAGTTTATGCAGGCGGCAGAAGCTTCCGTCAAGTTAATGAAGACGGGTCTTCCAGAAGCCTCTTTCAAGTACAGGTTCGAAACAGAGGACAGGATGTCCGTGACGATGGAGGTCGAGGCGTCGCTTCCGGCCATCGCCGGGCTGGTAGCGTCGGAGTTCCTGGCGTTTTCAAAGCTCGGGGAGATGACGCTCAGGGAACTCCTCGTCATGGCCGGAATTGGAGGAATCACGGTTACATCGGCTCGAAGTCAGGCGGAGAAGGAGGTGGGTCGAGATGCCGAGGAGGATAAGGATTAGGTCTTCCTTCAGGACGGCGGAGGAGGTGTTAAAGCAACTGGAGACAGACGTGAAGGAGCTGAAGAAGATGTATGGAGACCTGGAGGCGGTTCTCGACGACCTGATAGAGAGGATACAGATTGCCGAGGAGGAGCTGAAGAAGCTGGAGGAAGAGATGCGATACATCAGGTACTGGCTCAAGCAGAAAGGCATCTTGTAGGTGGTCGTCATGGACACCCGCAAACTTTTCGAAAAACTGAAGGAGAGGGCTATGACGATACTGAAACAAGACAAGTTTCTAGTGCCGGTTATCTTCTGCGTCAAGGACGAAAACGTCGTCATGTTTCCGGTACCCTTTATAGACGAAGTCATGCGGGTGGCACACTGGGTCGCCATGGCGCTTGAAACGGTGAAACCCAACTGTCTAATCATGTTCCTCGACGGCAAACTCTGGAAAATGGGGGCAGAGGAGCCTAAGCGGTACAAGGAGTGTCTGGTAGGCCTCTTAGCCGACTTCGAACACAAACTGTTTGAGGTGCATGCCATACTCTACAAGAGGCGGTTCGGACGCATCAAATACGGCAAGGAGCTGGTTGCACCACTAGACAGAGGGGCGGTGGCTGAGGTCGTCAAGAACTACGCTAACAGCTACAAGCCTGCGGGTGTCGTCTAATGAAACCCGCTTACCTGTTCGGGGGCGGTTTGCTCATCTACCCTCTTTTTCTCTTCCTCGCTGAACTGTTCAAGTTGGGCAGGTTCATACCCTGGCATCCACAGCCTTCGATACTGTACTGTCTAACGCTGGTCGGCTTGTTCCTGTATGGCTTGATTGAAGGCAGGAGGTGGGAAGATGCCGACCTCTGAAGACCTGTTTCTGAGCGCCCTGTATAACACTGTGTACGAGCTTTATCGCCTGTTGTCTAAGAGTATGCTCAGAGTCGTCTGGAGTCGGGATGAAGAGGCGTTTGTGAGGGTGACGTTGAGTGTTCTACGTGAGTTGATGGAGATGGTGAGGAGGAAGATGGGGAGGTAATAAAGGGAAACAGAAAGGAATATATATTACCTTGAAGACATTACAACCGATGACGTCGATGACAGTTTCCGACCCCGAGATGAGGGAGGCGTTGAGGAAGATAGTCGAATACGAAGAGCAGAAGCTGAAAGAGTATGAGACCAACCCCATCTACGCAGACCTGCCTGAGGAAGCGAAACAGCCATGGTGGGATTGGAGGGACGTGGGAGTCGACTGGCGTGTAGTTCACAGGCTCAACATAGCGGGTTTCCTGAAGGCCACCGGCGGGAGGAGGAAATACTACATGCTCAAGGACAGGGAACGTGTCAAGCAGATGCTTCAGGAGTCAGTAAAACCCCTGAGAGTTGAGAAAGTGGAAGTTCCCGAGGACCTGTTCGACGTGGTCGAGGGATTCGACGACCTCAAACTTTTTCTGAAGATGGTTCTGAAGAAGGATGCTAAAGTACATGTATTGCTGGTCGGACCGCCCGGAGTAGCTAAGTCGGCGATACTGAAGGAAATTGAACGTCTGCCAGGCTCCTACTTTACCACAGGCGGAACCACTAGGAGGGCAGGCCTGGCTGAGACACTAATCGAGCTACAGCCCCGTTTCCTGATAATCGACGAGATAGACAAGGTCGTAGACCCGAAGGACCTGTCCGCCCTCCTGACGCTAATGGAAGACCAACGCGTCGTAGTCACCAAACACGGTATGAGGACGTCGGTCAGCTTCCGATGCAACGTTTTCGCGGCCGCGAACAGGCTGAAGAATCTTCCCCCAGAACTCATAGACAGGTTCGAGGTCTTCCACATCAAGCCGTACACCCCTGAACAGGCCAGGAGGGTTATAGTGGCCTACCTCACGAAGAGGATGGGCAAGCCCCAGAGGCTGGCTGAGTATATAGCCGATAGGGTTCTGACATACTCCACAAGTATCAGGGAGGCTATACGAGTAGCAGAGCTTTGCGACAGCGAGGAGGAAGTGGACACGGTCGTTAGAATAGTTAAGAAATACCATCGTAGCTAATTTAGAGGGAAAAAAAGAGGGGATGGAAATTCTTTCTCCAGCTGTGAGTTTAAGCCGTCCTCTTGAAGGCCTCGACGTACTTCGTGGACCACTTCCTAGCCCTGAAGGCAGCCTCTATCTTCTCCAGGGCCTTAGGCAGGTACTTCTCAGCGTTGGCCTGGAACTCCTTCCAGTGCACGGCGGGCAGAGAAGCCCTGACCGTGGACTCAGGCAGCCCCGTTATCGTCGCTATTCCCTTGACGAAGGCGTCGAAGCTCTCCGCCTTCTTAACCATCGTCACCCATGCAGCCTTGAAGGCGGCTATGGCGTTCCTGTACCACTTCTCCTCCGCAAGTCTAAGTAGCTCGCTCATGGCGTTTTTAATTCAGGCGTGACGCAATAAATATTTTAGTTTACCAAAACGTCAGCCTCCACGCACGGCCTTCCTGAGTTTCTCGGGGTCGGCTTCCATCACGAGCCTTATTATCTCCCTCACGAACCTGCTTATCGGAACACCGAGTTCCCCGCTCACCGTCTTGACGAAGATGTAGGTTTCGTCGTCCAACTTCACCGAGATTGTATGTCTAATACCGTCAGGCTTCCTCGGCCTTCCCATCCGACGTCACACCTAAACCCACGTAAAGTCGTAAGCAGCGTATACTCCCTCGGGAAACGGTCCTGAAACTTCTTTCACGTACCCCTGCATGTGGAGCCACGTCGCGACGAGATTCTCCATGAGAAACTCGGTCCTCCTCCCAAGCCTCCACCCCTGTCTACGTGCGTACAGTCGGAGACTTGCAAGCCACGCCGGCCTCATGAGGTCCCAGTCGTTGACGACGTATTCGACGTTTCTGGCCTCCCACAGAGTTATCCTGGTTCTAACCGTGTAGGTTTCCCCTTCTCTGGCCGCTCCTACTCCACAGCGGGTGACTTTAAAGTATCCCGGCCACCTCAAAACCGAGTTGTAGAAGTACAGGAAGTCCCCTTCCCCTACCTCTCCCCTCAGCTCAAGCGGCGACCTACGCTCCCACTTGGTCACCGTGAACGGTCTCGTGTCGAAGACGACGTACGGAAACAGCATTTCAGGACGCCTGGGAGGACTCCAGAAACTTACGCCCACTATCACTCCGAACTTGGCTTCATGCTTGAGGTCGGTTCCGAACTTCACGTCGACCTCAACCATCGAGAATTTTAACTTTCAGAGCTTCTCAAATACTTTTTCAAACGAAACGAACGCGATTTCGTATTCTCGATATTCTCTTTCTAATCCTCTATAAACCACAGTTTTTCTTTTCTCATACCTCGCACCGAACTGGTCCCCGACATAATGAAGAATCTTGTGGTATATTTCTAGGTGTTTTTCGGGTTCAAGGCGACTTCTTATGACGAAGACAATTCCAAATGAAGTCGGCGCAATCTTGTATTCGTTAGCCTGGGGAAGAATATGCACGGCGAAATCGACAGGGTCGACTTTACCTTCGCCGTAGAGGTCGATGGCTTCTTCAATCTTTTTCTTAAGAAGCCTTTTCCCCTTTACAACGAGTAGATACTCCATTCCGGCCAACGGTCTTATAATGGACCACATGTCCATTCTAAAATTAACCCTTCTCCCAAATTATTAATATTCTACCAGCACCCGTTTCCCAACCCGCTTCTCGTACTCCTTGACAGGCCTGCTTTTCAGCACTTCATTAGCCGACAGACCGGTTCTCTCCGAAACGCCGAGAACGTACTTCACAACGCTCGCCGACATCACTTTAGGTTTCCTCAACAGACGCGGAAACTCCGGCGGCAAGACCATGACCCGTTTGACGACTTTGAACCCCATGAACTCGTCCGGCACGAACCTGAGTTGAAGCGGCCTGGCGTAGACGACTAGGTACGGCTCTTCGGCCAGCCCTATGCCGACTGCCCATACCCTCCCCCTAAGCCTCCTCTCCAGCTCCTCCTTCGCCCTGAAGACTTCTAAATTCGACGTCATCTTTCCTTCTCAATCACCAACCTCTTAACCAAGCTGTAATATACCGTCCCGACGAGGAGCCCCGCTGGAAGAAGCGCGGGGTTCCTTCTAACCACGTCGCCGAACCTCACTCCCGACCTCCTGAAGCCGAGTAAGATTAACGACAACACTCCGCCATGTATTCCCGCGAATACTACTTCCTTCTGTTCAGGCGGGAGCTGACGCCATATCTCCCGCAGGCCGGCCACTATCCTCACCGTTTAGATGGCCTTTGAAAGGTCGAATAGCACTTTCCTGAATACGTCGTGCTTACAGTCGGGGTTCTCACATATCTCCTCGTACCACATGCCTACTTCGTCTTCTCTCATGTCCAGCTCCACGCCGTATTCCTCAGCCATGTTCACGTTGAAGAGCGTCAACGGTATGATGACGAGCGGAGAACCGCACAGCGGACACTTCGTTCCCGGAACCAGCAAGCCCGACACCGCCGGTCGTCTAATCACTATGTCAAGTTCGTCTGCCGTTCTCTCCTTCCTTATCCTCTTAACTACTTCGCTCATCTTACACTACCCCTAACTTCTCGAGCCTGGCTAACAACTCGGGGTGCTCCCTGAGATATTCCTCGCTTACGAGGGCCTTCGTCCACTCAACTATCCACTTCTTGACCACGTCCTCCCTAATCGCCTCGGGAGGCACCCCCAGAGCCGACGCTATCCCCTCCCTAAACTTCTTTGCCAGGGCTTCCTGCTCGGGCGTCAGGGCTCTGACTTCGAAGAACCCTACTAGAAGCCTCAGCCCCAGCCTCCTCCTTATTTCACGTATTAGCGGTCTCCTGCCTAACTGCTCGATTAAAGACACTTCAGCTCACCCCCAGAACCAATATCAACCTCGCCATCCTCAACGTGGCGGCATTCGTTCCGTCGCCGGTCACCCTGACCTTAACCTCATTACCCGCTGTGAGGCTTGCCAATATGTCGTCGCTCCTAGTCCTCTCACTCGTGGTTCCTGCCGCGAGTGTTATAGTCGCGATGACTGAGGCTGCGGTAACGTCATAAAGCTCTGCACTTCCATCGGCTGTTAAAGCAGACGCGTCGTACGATATCTCGAGATAAGCGGCCTTAGCGTGCTTCAGCAGTTCAGAGCTTATGAGGTACCTTTCTGGAGCTTCAACGGTACCGGCGCCACTTATGCTGTCCGTGAGCAACGGTATAGCTACTTCAAGCTGTATGGCGTTAGACTCCAGGTCTGAAGAGGTAACTAACCTACGCTCCACACCCATTCACCCGTATTTAAATATCCACCAAACAATTAAAAACTAAATCCTGACTCCCAGCTCCGTCTCGCAGTATTCCTCAAACCGCTGCCACGTTATCATACCCCAGCCTAGTGCCGGGTCCTGTGGATGCGGAGCGGTCTTCTCCAACATGTCGAGAACCCTGTCCAGGTTCCACTCGACCCAGGGAGCGACCTTCCTAATCGCCTGCTTCATCAACGCAACCAGACCAGCCACGTGAGGAGTCGCCATCGAAGTCCCTGAAATGGGGCTGTACCTGTTTGTAACATGGTCTGCGGCGAGGTCGAGCTGTCCGCAGATGCCTGAATCAACGTTCACTCCGGGCGCTATGCAGTCCACTCCAGGCCTGCCGTCGGGAGTCGGCCCTCTGCTGCTGAAGTCGGCAACCCTTCCCTCAATCGGGTCCCACGCGCCCACCGTCAAGACGTTCGGAAGCCATCCGGGAGTAGCTACCGTCCCGGGTTCAGGACCCTCGTTGCCCGCCGCTACGCACGGAATAGCTCCTGTCTTCCTCACTTCCTCAAACACCCAATAGTAGGGGTCGTCCTCAACTCTCTCGACCTCTACAGGTCCTCCGAGGCTGAGGTTTATGACGTCGGCGCCGTAGTCCAACGCCACGTGCATGGCCTCTATGATGCTGCTGTCCGTTCCGAAGCCGACTGCGTAGCCGAGACATTTAACAGCCACTAAATCGCAGGCAGGTGCCATGCCCTCCACCAACACAGTCCTACCCACCATCCTACTCGCTACGTCGTCTATGGCTCGACTTCCGCCGATACAAGTGGCGCACCAAGTCCCGTGGCCGTTGCCGTCCATGTGCTGTCCTCTCAGAGTCGTCTCGAATCTCACCCTACCTCTTATCTGCTCATGTGTTCGGCGGGCTCCGGTGTCGGCTACGCACACCAGCATCCCCTCCCCCCTGTACCCCTTTTCGTTAGCCACGTCGGCACCTATCAGCCTCTTAGTCCAGTACGTCGAGGTGAACACCAGAGGCTCCCTGACCTTCCTACGCGTTTCATAGACGCCTTCAGGCGGAACGGTGTACTGCAGCGCCCACTTCGGCTCGTCTGGGTATATCCTCTCCACAGCCGCCCACTCAGCCATGTCGAAAACGACTTCCCTGCTGAATATTCCAGCCACCATCCTAAACCTGGGAAAGACCTTCAGGCCTACTCCCAGAGCCCCGTACGGAACTATCTGCCCCATCAGGTCCTCCAATACGCTTCTCCTGACCAACCCGGCTAACTCGTACTGACGCGCCGTCTCAACCAGTTCCTGAAGCAGTCCCGGCTTAGCCCTTACTATATAGCCGTAGGCTACCCTGCTGTGCGCTCTCCTCTCGGCGAGTGCGGTAAGTTTATCCGCCATCATCGTATTGTATTATGACGTTTACATAAAAAACGATTTTTATCCCTTCCGACTGTCGAGTGACTTTAAGTTTAAATAAGTCGCACTTAAATATACTCATGATGAGCGAGGAGAAAACGGTTGAAGGTTTTCCGTGTCCATCCTGCGGGGTGCCGCAAACTGAGTTCCTGTACAATCCGAGGAAGCGCGGATGGGTGTACTGCCAATCCTGTAAGAAGTACGTCAGGAAGAAGGGCATTCCAGACGAGTACATAAAAATCGTCGAGCGATTACCCGACGAAGAGGAGGAAGAGGAGGAGGTCTGGAAGCGTCCCAGGAGCCCGACGGAGCTGTTGGAAGAGATTCTGGACGAGTACGGCGTGAAGGAGAAGGCTAAGCGAATAATTCTCCGCAAGAGTGAGAGGATGGGAGGGCTTCACCCCAACACCGTCTACAACCTGCTTCGAGACTTGGACACGGGGCTTCCTGACAAGGCCATCCACTACCTGACTGACGACTACTATTGGGCCCTTCAGCAGGAGCAGAGGAAGGCTCAGCAGATGGGTGTTAGAGTCGTCTATCCGCTCGGTCCAATCGAGGAGCCGGTGGTCGAACCCAGGTACGAGGGAGCGTACGGGTATCCTCGACGTGAGACGTATCCCTACTACCCGCCGTCCTACGAGCCTCGCTATCCGGTCGGCCCGAGGTACGAGTATCCACAGCCTCCGGCGAGGACTCACAGGCCTTCCTACGGGTATCCTCAGGCGCAGGCGCTCACCGCCGAAGACGTTAGGCGTATAATCAGGGAGGAGCGGATGCGTGAGCTGGAGAAGACGAAGTACGACGAGCTGATGGAGAAGATAGCTAAGCTCGCCGAAGAAGTTAAGGCGCTGAAGGAGAGGCCTCCGACGCCTATCGTGCCTCCGAACGTCGTGACGAAGGAAGAGTTGGAGAAGCGGGAGAAGGACGCTTACATCAAGACGTTGGAGAAGACCGTTGAGAGCATGAAGGAGACCGTGGCAAAGTATGAGCAGATGATAGACAAGATTCAGGACCGCTACGAGAGGATGCTCGAGAAGGAGCGGGAGAAGAGGAAGGAGGACAGGGAGAAGCTCATCGAACTGATGAAGGACTACCAGAAGCAGATTGAGAAGATGAGGGAGAAGATGGACGAATTGAGGACTAAGGCGACGATAGGCTTCAGCGACGAGAAGACAGCGCTGACGTGGAAGGCGATGGACATGATAGACAAGAGGCTTGAGTCGCTGGGACGGAAAGTAGACATCTTCCTTAGGCAAGCAACGGCACCGCAGGCACCTCCGAAACGCGAGGAATCGGCCGAATCCTCCAAGGTCCAACTTCCTCCTGAGCTTCTCTGGGAGGAAGAAGAGGAGGAGTAGCCGATGAAAGCGAGAAAGCATTTGTGTGGGGAGGATGTCGAGGAGTTCTTTCACTGCGACTACTGTGGCCTGTACTTCTGCGACGAGGACGAATTGTGGCGGCATATAAAGGAAGAGCACAGCGTCGAGGAAGTTATAGACAAGGACTTCGAAGGCCTGGAGGCCTTGAAACAGTTCCTCAAGCACATCTACCGTAAGTACGGAATCAGCAAGGAAGACATGCTCAAGCTCGTAGGATTCATCAACGGGACGTTTCAGTTAGGCTGTGTCGTGGGGGAGGCTGAAGGCGGATGAAGGTCGTAGGCGTGTGCTCCGTAAAAGGCGGAACCGGTAAGACCCTGATGGCGATAAACCTCGCCCACTTCCTCTCCAAGCGCGGGAAGACCGGCCTAATCGACTGCGACATAGACAGCAGCAACTTCGCTGAGTTCGTCAGGATAGACAGGCAGGTGGAGGTAGACGAGGAGACGAAACTGTTCAGACCCGTTGACTGGGATGGCGTTAAGGTCTGGTCCACGAGCCTCGCCATGGAGCGCTGGCGTCCCATCTCGATGACCGGCGACAAGTACGCCCAGATACTGAACGATGTCGTCCACTTCTCCGAGTGGGGAGACCTCGACTACATGGTACTCGACCTGCCGGCCGGAGCCATGGACACCTGGAGGGCTGCAATCTACATCTTCGCCGAGGAGTTCGTGGGAGACGTGGTGGTAATCCAGCCTGCCTTCGAGGACAACGCCCGCAGGGTTCTGAGGCTCCACGAGGTAAACGAGGTTCCCGTGATAGGGCTGATAGAGAACATGAGCTACTTCGTCTGCCCCCACCACAAGAAGCCGAAGGTGTATAAGATATTCGGCGAGGGAATAGGCGAGAAGCTCGCGTCCGAGTACGGCGTTGAGTTCCTGGGTTCAATCCCGCTTATCGGAGACCTGCAGCAGAGGATAGAGAACGGCAACCCGATTCTGGAGGAGTATTCAGAGGTGTTCGAGAAGGCCTGCGACATAATCGAGAAGATACCGCCTGAGAAGGTCGGCATAATCAGGAGAGTGGGAGAGAAGCTGAAGGGAGTCACTAAACAGTTCGTCGACAGGATATTGGCCAGCCTCGTAACCACAGCCTACCGTGAGGTGGAGCTTCCTCCAGGCGTCTACGACGAGTCCTCGACCGTGGACCTGGTCATACTCGACGACACCAGGACGAAGGTCATCACACGGTGGCATCTGGGATTGAGGGAGAACAAGCTGAGGTTCATAAAGAACCCGAAGAAAGTGGACTACGAGATACACACGACCTTCAGGACGCTGGCGCGGGTTCTGATGGGAAAGAAGAAAACCAGGTTCGGCACGGTCATACCGTACGACGTCTACGACGCCTACAACAACATGGACATCGAGGTCTATGGGACAGGAGCCACTCCACGGGCGTTGAGGCTGATGAGGAAGGTTCTGTTCAACCCCGAGGTGTTGGAGGTGGTGAGGAAGAAGCATCCCATACTCGAAAAGTTCATTTAGGGGAGGTGATGCAGGTTGGCGCTTGAGATGTTGAAGGAGAAGCTCAGGGAGAAAGCGGTGGGAAAGATAGCTGACGAAGTGGTGGAGAAGATAGACGAGTTAGTCAGGCTTCAGAAGGAGACGAATAAACTGTTGAAACAGATTCTGGAGGCGGTCAGTCGTGAGCGAGAAGCGTAAGCGGTACACAAAGAAAGACTACTCGGACGCCTTGAACAAACTGCTGGGTGTGAACATCGACTGGACTAAACTCAGCTACGACGACCTCGTGACGCTGACCGTGCTGTTCAGCAACCCCGACATCCTGATGAAGAGGCTGGGAGTGAAGGCTGCTTCCATCGACGAGCAGAGACTCAAACTGCTCAAGAGGTTGGGACGGCGTGGAGTCAAGGGACTGAGAAAGCTGGGTTTCGAGGGGCCTGTTGTCGAACTGCTGGAAGAGCTGTTGGGAGAATAGTTTAGTCCATCGACACGTTTTATTAGCCATAAATTGGCCGTATTGCTACGTCTCCATCAGTCCTGGACAAGTCCCATAAAACCTCGCCTTCACCTCTAACCTCTACTATAAGTCCATACGCCTTTCTTAATACGGGAGGAGGATATTCCTCCAGACGCATAGTACAGCTTTTCCAATCGTGTACAGCGGCACCTATAGTGAGCCTTTTATTTCCGATAGCGTCGTTGTAGACTGTACGGTCGTCTACTGCTATAAGAAGCGCAGGTCGTATTACCAAACCCGTCAGACGTACTCCTATTGACACGTAGCTTTCGCCCGATATCAGTCCTCCACAGTCGTGAAGCATAACTACAGGTTCGAAACTACCTGTCAGAACTACACGTACCCTTTCACTGAAGGTCTCTCTACCTTTTTCCTCATACGACTCTCCGGCCTGAAACATCATTATAAGTTGGCGGCGTTGAAGATTTAAATCTACCATGATGTAAAATATTTGTGAGGAGCCATGTCGGTCAGGAGGATAGTTGATATAAGATTGGAGTCGGCGGGGAAGCAGTTGGATAACATCATCAGCTTTGTGACGGAGCCCAAGGGAATCTTCGAAACCGTAGATACTGCCGTTAAGACGTTCAGGGAAGCCAACAGGAAGACGGTTGAAGCACTGTTCGGCGGCGGCGGGCTTATGGCCAGGGCTAGGAGGGTTAGGCCGAGGCTCCTGAGGAGGTGAGGGCGATGGCAGGTCAGATGGGCCTGATTCCCAGGCTCAGGGAGAGGATATCTGAAATCCGTGAGAGAGTGGGTCTGAGGGCGGGCGGACGCGGGCAGATACAGATAGGCAAGGGAGCCCTGATAGAGCGTTCCAGGGAGCTCGTTTCAAGGGGCATCGAGAGGATACAGGAGCTGAGGCCAGGCATCGTCCCCAAGGTCGGCGAAGTGCTGAGTGAGTGGTACCCCGGCAAGAGGCTGATAGAGATAGTTTCTCCGAAGACAGCTGAAGAGGGAGCCCGTGGAGAGGTCGTCAAGGCCGGCGAGATGACGTACAAGGAGGTAGAGGTCGAGAAGCCCAAGCCTGAGAGGAAGGGCTACCACGTCTAACCTTCCTCAAACGGCCTCCAGCGAGGAACCGGCGATGTCGCTGTTGGAGAGGATTAGGGCAGTTAAGAGAGAGTTAGGGCTACCTGAAGGACCGTTGGAGAGGCTGATTCCCGTCAGAGCTACGAAGGCTGAAGTGAGGGAAGTAAGGACTAGACTTCTGAGAGTAATTCAAGGCGTTGCGTACGGGAAGGAAGCCGGCGTCTGGTACAGGGTTACCTTCCCCGGACCCGTCTACAATCCTCAGGTAGTCGCGGTCGCCGAGGGAAGGCCTACCAGCATGATTACCCGGACTATTCCCAAGGTTCCAGACGTCTCCGCAAGGAAGGTAGTCAAGCCACCTGACGTTGCCTTTAGAACCATACCTCGTGTAGTGGCTACGAGGGAGGACATCGAGAGGGAGATAAAGAGGAGGCTCGGCGACTGGGGTTACTTCAACTGGATACGTAACTCGATTGCCAAGGGTCTTTCCTACGTCTTCAAGTGGATTTTCGACGTCATAGTCGGGGCGCAGATGGACCGCGTTCAGAGCGAGATAAACAAGGCTATACGCGACATAAACACCAAGACGAACATGCAGTTCTCGAGGCTGGTGGACAGCATTAACAGCACGATAAGCGACTTCAACGTGAAGGTGAACAGGCAGGTGGACAGGATAACCGACAGGGTGAACATGGTGCTGAGAGACCTGTACCGGATGTGGGGGATACCCGAGGGAACAGCCATACAGCCCGTCCACATCAGAAACGTCAACGAGAAGGGCTTTGAGTTCCTCAGCCTCGGCGACATGAAGGTGAGGTGGATAGCAATCGGCGAACGTCGGTAGTCACTAGAGCTGCATCGAAGCACGCTTGCGGAACAGCGTCTCCCACGTATACTTAATGCAGAACTCGACCACGTCGCTCTTGCTAACCGACTTTCTGGTCTGCTTCTTGGAGATTATCTCCAACCGTTCCTCCGGCGTGAGGAAGAGCATCATCTTCTCCACGAGCTTCAGGACCTCGGAGTCCAGGTAGAGAGTTGTCAGCTGTTTCATCGTCCAAATTATTAAATTTAAACTTTATCTACCTTTCCCCGCATAATTCAACACGGTGGGAAGATGGCTGCGGTTGAAACTGTGTCTCCTGAGAGGCTGTTCGAGGGATACGACGTCCTGATAGGCGGAGTCGGCTCGCTGCCGGTCAAGGAACTCAGCGACGAGGAGAAGAGGCTCCTGAACGTCTTCAACGCCAACGCCCTCGACGCCCTGAACAAGGTCAGCCCTGAGATAGGCGCCGACTTCGAGACCTACATGCCTGTCATAGAGGCTCTGGCTAAGGTGATGAAGGCGAAGATTAACAAGCCATTCGGCGGGATGTTCCCGTCTTCGGGACAGTTCGGCGTCGGCCTCATAATACCCCAGGACATAAAGTATGCCGCCACCGCCTCATCCGACAACCCGTGCTACACGGACTACTCTGCTAACAGCTGGACGCTGTCCGTGACCGCTGGAACGACCGTCCACATACTCGGAGACGGCACTCACTACTACAAGCCTAGGACGGCAACTGGTTACAGGTGCATTATGCTCATACTGAAGAACGGCATAGTTGAGGTCGGCTCCACGCCGAGCCTCAACCAGTTCCAGTTCAAGACGGAGAAAGTCAGCTACCCCGCCTGGAGCGTGCATCCACTCGTCGACCAGCCGATAGCAGAGGGCTACCAGATATACCGCTACAACATTCCGGTCGCCATACCGCTGTACTACGACTTCGGAGTGATGCTCGACGCCATGCCGATAGCCACCAGGACAATCGACCTGAGGCTTATAGGGGTAGTGTTCTACGAGTATGACCACAGGGCTTCGCTGACCTACGTCTCCTAAGGAGGTCTGAGAAATGGCTGAGTTCCTCAGCCGCGACGGATGGAAGATAGTTAAGCTGTCGGCCACCGGCCCCGCCGCTGACGTAACGGTGACTGCCGGAGGAGCCGCCAACGTAGACCTGACAATTGGCACCTCGATGTACAACGTCAAGGCGATAGAGGCTCTCGTATCGGTTAGCGGGCTTCCCGACGGAGCAGTGCTGGCAGGCGTAAGCTACCCAGACCTCTCAACCGTTAGGCTGAGAGTGTTCAACCCAACTGGAGCAGACGTAACAGTCAGCGCCGGCTCAGTCACGGCATACGTGCTCGCTAAAGCCCTGTAGACGTCGTATCCCTCGAAGCCTGAACTCCCTTTATTTTTTTAATTGCGTGTGCGTAATTTATTATGGGTGAGGGAGATGGTGCTGTCTATATCTGTCGAAACGGTTAGGCCTCACCTGAGGCTGAGGAGGCCCAGGCTGTTCAGCCACGTCAGAAGGGAAGTGAATGAGGTTCTGCCTGTGGACGGTAGGGAGGTCGTCGAGTGGATGCAGAAGTGTGCCGCCATGAATCACATAATGAGTCCCTGGTTCAACGACTACTCCAACGCAGGCGGCTTCATAGAGGGCATGAGCAACGACGGGTGGTATCCCGGCGTCTTCACCACGAGCTATCAGGTGTTCGCGAGGCAGACCGGGGACGCCGTGGCCAGGGACGGCTACGTGAGGGTGGACAACAGGTACGGAGAGGAAGTTGCGAGGGTTCCCCCGTTTCAGAGGGCGTTCTTCGACAGACTGAGAGGACTGGTTATAGAGACTGACCTATACAGCGTTCAGCATAACACCCTGCTCGCCGAGATACGTAAGAAAGCTCCGCTTCCGTTCAGAGGCGAGCTTAGGCTCGGTGCTATTGAGGTGGCTAAGGTCGGGTGGCTCTCCCTTCCAGGCGTGTTCAGGGCTAACTTCCTGAGGCCCACCAGGAGAATCAGGATGAGAGTCAGCTACGAGGCTGCCATGCCCGGAGTGCTTCGAGTAGAGGTCTATGACAACGGAGAGCTGGTGGAGTCGGGTTCAATCGAGAGTGACGCGGGAAGGGTTTCGACGATAGTGACGGTGGAGTCGGACAGGTTGATTTCCAGGAAGCCCGATATAGTGGTTTCCTACGACGGCGCAGAGGCCGGTGCAACCCTGTATGAGGTCAGACCGCTAGTGCCAGTGTCGCTTCCGCTGTGACCGAGGATGCTGTACGTCGAGCGGCTGAAGGTCGCAGGCAGGATGCCTTATGTAGTAGTCAACAAGCTCGAGGACACGTGGAGGGGTACCAGAGGAGCTGTCTACGCGACGTCTGACACGTGGGTCTACAGGTTCGAGCCGATAAAGTTGGTGGCTAAGGTAAGGTGCCTTAGGCCCGGCAGGTTCACGTTGAAGGTCATTCACTCAGACGACAGGGAGGAGGTATTCGTAGACGAGCCTGTCTATCCCGGGAGGTTTTTCGACAAGTCAGTCACGTTCTACGCAGGCTCTGAGGAGGGAGAAGAGAAAGTTGAGTTCGTTTTCGCTCCTTTCTTCAAGTCTGGGCAGTCTGAGGAATATTGGTTCACCATACCAGTGCTCACCAAGCCCGTTGCACATGTGGTGAGGCGTGAAGGCGGCAGGGTCGTCGGCAGACCCGTGGAGAGAACCCGCACCCTGCCACGTGTAAGGAAGGTGGCCGTCCTCGGCGTCCTGGGAGACTACGAGGGCTACGAGCGTCAGCTCAGGAGCGTCTTCTCGGAGTACACGCTCAAATACGGGGCTGAAGGAGACAGGAACATCGTAATCAAGAAGGCGAAACGTCCTCACTGGATAGTCTACGACGGCAACCTCATCCTACACGGCGACGTAGACCGTCTAATCCCGCTGTGCTTCAGGTTTAAAGACTACTTCAGGTCCCAGGTCGTCTACAGGCACGAAGCACGGATAATCGGAGGCAGAAAAGCCGTCTAAAATTT
>Ga0180300_10000435_pt1 | contig 18348 bp, 32 predicted proteins | sample GuaBasSediGuay15_FD_121798 | JGI IMG/M metagenome (GOLD analysis project Ga0180300, IMG submission 121798) | Subseafloor sediment microbial communities from Guaymas Basin, Gulf of California, Mexico - Guay15, Core 4569-2, 21-24 cm | ecosystem: Environmental > Aquatic > Marine > Hydrothermal... | reverse complement strand
TGGCAGATCCTCCCTCTAGGCTCGTCAGGGAGCTCTCGGAAGAGGTTATTTCCCTTCCAGAGGAAGAATGGGAGGAATTTAAGCGAAAAATAAGTGAAATCGGCGCCACGGACTTCAAACGCTTTGAGTCTTGCAAGTCCACGATGCCGAGGAGATTTTCCCCAAGTGCTGTGAGGAAGAGGTTGCTCAGTTACTTAGAAAAAGAGAGAAAGGCTTATCAACCCGCCTGACCTACTCTTCTCCATGCCTTTTAGATATCTACCCCACACCGCGGATGCTGAGTTCATCGCCGAGGGAAATTCTTGGGAGGAGGTCTTCTCGGAGAGCGCCAAGGCCATGCTGAGCATAATGTGTGACCTAAAAAGAGTGGAAGGGAAAATCGAAAAGGAAATAGAGCTGAAAGCAAAGTCTAGGGAAGACCTACTTCACGATTTCCTTGACGAGCTGTTGTATATATTTGAGACTGAAAACTTGATCTTCAAGGAATTTAAGTTAGAGATAGAAGATACGAGGCTTCGTTGTAAGTGTTACGGCGAGAGGTTTGACCCGAAAAAACACGAAGCGGGAGGATTAGTGAAGGCGGTCACCTACCACAACCTCAAGACTTGGGAGGAAAGAGGTAAGAAATTCGCGAGAGTTGTCCTAGATCTCTAAGTCCAAATGAAAGGTGCTTGGATCAGGACTTCGGGCACGTCATCCACAACCACGGTCGTTTCCAACCTAACCCCATACTTGTTTTCTATATAAATGGCGGGCTCGATGGCCACCACATTCCCTTTTTCCAAGGTTGCCCCCAAGGGCTCGTGCAAGAGGACACCTATACCATGAATCACACCATGTCTCATCTTTTCTCCCAACTTCTCCTCAGCGATCATCTGAAATTCTTTGACTGGTGTGCCTGGCGTTGCCATGTCCACGAGTTCCTCAAGGGTTTCCCGGACTTTCGGGATGACTTTCTCCACGACTTCAGGGATCTTCGAATACGTGAAAGACGCATCTACATGATACCCTCTATAACAGGGGTAGATGTCCAAAAGCACGTGCTTTTCGAATTCTTTCTCAGTAAGTTCAGGATGCATGTCCAATTTTCCCCTTCTCATCCTCGCGGAGTTTTCATCATACGAGACGATTGGAGGGGGCCAGTGCTTCATCCCGCCCATCTCGCAGTGGCTCATGAGGAGGTAAGCTAAGTTCTGTTCGGGGAGGTCTAAGTTGCCCATCGCGAATTCTATCAACTCATCCACTTGCTCTCCTGCCTCTCTCATGAGGTCTATTTCCTCTTTCGTCTTCCTCCTCATGCTCTCCGCGAGAATTTTGACGGGCTTCATCTCCAACTTCTTATAGTACTCGTGCTCCAAGAGATAAGCTGGGACGAAGCTTTCCACCCCTATCTCCCCTTCCAAGGAAACTTCCCAATTCGAAGGGGCGAGTTCCGTCGTCCTCTCATCTATATGGGCTTTGTCCCAATCCCCCTCATACAATCTGAGTTCTATCTTTCCCTTGGACGGTATGATGGCAAGAGCAGGGACAGGAGAAGTGGAGAGGGAGAGAGGGATGCCACTTATGTAAGCTATGGAGGTCGGATCAAAAGCCAAGAGGTAATCCAGTTTCTCTCTCTTCATCTTCCTCTGGACTTCTTTTAACTTCTCTAGAGTTATCACAAAAAAGTTTAGTCGCAAAGGTTTAAAAGGCTTTCTAGAGTTGAATACCTCATGAAAAGGGTAGAGGAGTTCGTATGGGAGATCGAGAAGGAGGGAAGGATGAGGGTGCCTGCCAGGATATTCGCTTCTGAGAAGTTATTGGAGAAGATGCAGCAGGATGAAACCCTAAGACAGGCCAAGAACGTGGCCACGCTCCCAGGCATTTATAAGTACTCACTAGTCATGCCAGACGGGCATCAGGGTTACGGCTTCCCCATCGGAGGGGTCGCAGCATTAGATTATGAGGAGGGAGGACTGAGCCCTGGGGGCATAGGATTTGACATAAACTGTGGGGTGAGATTGATAAGGACAAACTTGAAGGTAGGGGATGTTAAAGATAATATAATCGAGCTCATAGAAACCTTGTTCGTCAACGTCCCCTCTGGAGTAGGAGTAGGAGGAAAAGTGAGGTTGAGTAGGGGACAACTGAATGAAGTCCTTCAGATGGGGGCCAGGTGGGCGGTGGAGAATGGATACGGATGGAAAAAAGATCTGGAGAGGTTGGAGGAAGGAGGTTGCTTGGAACCCAATGATCCGGACGTGATAGGTGGGAGGGCAAAAGAGAGGGGGGCCCCTCAATTAGGGAGCTTGGGGGCTGGGAACCACTTCTTGGAAATCGAGAAGGTGGAGAGAGTTTACGATCAAAAGGTCGCGAAGGCGTTCGGAGTAGAAGAGGATCAAATAGTGATCATGGTCCACACAGGTTCAAGGGGGTTTGGTCATCAGGTCTGCACGGATTACTTGAAGTTGTTGGAGAGCAGGTTCCATGACTTGGTCAGGAAACTTCCAGATAGAGAGCTCGTGTACGCGCCCGCTAAGACTAAGGAAGTGGACCAATACTTTAAGGCAATGGCATGTGCTGCCAACTTCGCTTGGGCTAACAGACAAATGATAACCCACTGGGTGAGGGAGAGTTTCTCCAAAGTCTTCGACCAGAGCCCTGAGGATTTAGGGATGGATATAATTTACGATGTGGCCCATAACATAGCGAAGATAGAGGAACATGAGATAAATGGGGAGAGAAAAAAGGTTTACGTGCACAGAAAAGGGGCTACTAGGAGTTTACCTCCTGGCCACCCGAACGTCCCCGAGATCTACAGGGAAGTGGGTCAGCCCGTCCTGATCCCAGGACATATGGGAACTGGTTCTTGGCTCATGGTCGGAGGGGAGAAGGCGTTGGAATTGAGCTTTGGGAGCGCACCTCATGGTGCTGGGAGGATGTTGAGCAGGATGGCTGCTACGAGGAAATACAGGGGAGAACAAGTGAAGAGGGAGTTAAGGGAAAGGGGAATTTACCTCAGGGCAAAATCATGGAGGGTGGCAGCGGAAGAGGCCCCAGGGGCTTATAAGGACTTGGATGAGGTGGCAAGAGTGGCCCATGAACTGGGAATTGCCCGATACGTTGCTAGGCTCAAGCCCCTTGGGGTGGTGAAGGGCTAATTTTCTAAAATGAACCCTGAAAAGTTGCTGATAGAGCGCGTCCAAAGGACCTATCCAGAGGCGAAAGAAGGAGACATCTTAAAGAAGTTCGAGGAAGTGTTGAGGAGGAATAATCTGAAGAGAGACCTCTTCAGGGGGGATTTTCAGAGGAAAAGGGAGTGGAAAAGGGTGGTGAAGGAGGTCAAGAGGGAGATCTATCACTTGTTGAGGCAATACGACAGGGCGAGCGTCCAGGAGATGGAGGACCTCTTTTCTCAAATCGCCTCGGAGTACAGGGAGAACGGTTTCTCCGAAAAGTGCCTGAAACTTCACTTGGAGCTGTTATCAAAACATGTTTCCACGGAGAGGAGGGGAAACCAGAAAGACTTCTATCAGAGGATGTGGAAGAACATCGGGGAGCCCAAATACTTGTTAGATGTGGGATGCGGCATAAACCCCTTCTCCATCCCATTTATGGGCCTCAAGAGGCCTCTTTACTTTGGGATCGAGAAGAAGAGGAAGTATGTCATCCTAGATAATAAGTATCTGAAGCTCATCTCAAACCGGTTGGAACCCGGGAGCCAAGTGATCGAGTTCAAGTTCACCAAGCGAAATGTGAATGTTTGGCCTTCCCTCCCCTACTTTGACGTTGCCCTCTTCTTGAAGGTCATCCCTGCCATGGAGAGGTATGATAAAGGGATAGGGAACTTGCTCCTCCAGTGGGCCCCAGCTGAATACCTGATCCTATCAGGGAGCGTGAGGGCCATGATAAAGAGGAGGAAGGTGTTCTACAGGGAAAAGAAACAGATCTTGGGGATGATAAAAGAATTGAGATATGAGATTGTGGACAAATTTCAATTCCCGGATGAGTTTGTGTACATCGTCAGGAAGGTTTATTAAATTAACCATTCCGAAGTTAAACATGAATTACATGCACCCCAAGGCAGCCGTGAAGGGCTTCTTGTTGGGTAGGGAAACCGTTGGGTTGGAAAATATCATTCACTTCTCCTTAGAAGAGGGAGAAAGAGAAGTTTACGAGCGAATGAGGAACTCTCTCATGAACTTTCCCCTATCTCCGGAGTTCGTGAACGTGTCCAAGGAGCCCAAATATCCTTTAGACAGGACCCTCTTAAGGGCATACGTTGTGGGGTTGTCTCTCTATCACCTAGCTTCCCATAAGAGGAAGAACCCCACCTACGTGACGGTCAATGCCTTGTCGGCGATTTGTAACTTCCACCCCACCACCTCTTACTGGCTGTTGGAATTGTTGAAGGGAAAGGTCGTGAGGGATGGAGGGAGACCTTACCTTTACGAGATAGTCGGTAAGGAGGGAATAAGGAAGTTCTTGAGAGGATATGAAAGGAACATGGACGTGAGGGGGAAGGGGAAGATCTTCAGGAAAATGGAGAGGATCGTGAGGTGGAGGATTCACGTGTTGGAAAGTAAGGGTTTGTTGAAGAGAGGAGTCATGGGAGAGATAAGGACTAAGGAGTGTCCTCCAGAGGTGTTTCACGTCAAGACAAACGATTTGGGGCGTTGTTGGAGGACATTGGGCCCGGAGGTGTGGAACACTCCTAACATCCCTAAGTGGACAGAGATGGGAAAGCTCGTCGATGAGCTAAGGGTGCTCAATTACGTGCCTCGAGAGAACACGATAAAGGTATACAGGGTTCCTTTTTACGGGGATGGACACTGGCCTATCTTGAGGGATGGAAAGGTGGCGGGGACCCTCGAGGAGATATTAGGAGTGGCTAAGAAAGGCGACAGGATGAGGCTATTCGTGCATAAGCTTTATTAATGATGTCCTTTAAAATTTCAATCGCTGCACCCTTCTGATAGGCCGTTACATTTAAAAGCAAATGTCAAGTGAAGAAGCAATATGGGTCATCAGATAGGAAAAAGAGAAGCGCCGAGGAGAGGTAGCCTGCAGTATTGGCCTAGGAAGAGGGCTAAGAGGATTTATCCTAGGGTGAGGAATTGGAAGGGAGAGGGGATTCTCGGCTTCGCAGGATATAAGGCAGGGATGACCCACATAATCGCCATAGATAACCGGAAGGGTTCCCCGACCAAGGGGGAGAAGATCTCGATCCCCGTGACTATATTGGAAACTCCCCCTTTGATCTTAGCGGGGGTGAGGTTCTACAAGGAGACGCCTGACGGATACAAGAGCATTGGGGAGATATGGGCGGAGAACCTGGATAAAAGGGTGGAGAGGAAGGTGAAGAGGGGAAAGAACAAGCACAAGTGGGAGGACTTTAAGGAGTTTGATAAGGTCAAACTCATAGTTCACACCCAGCCCCCTTTTAAGAAGACCCCAGAGATCTTCGAGATAGGATACGAGGGGGACGTGGAACCCCTGAAAGAGATGCTTGGAAAGCCCATAGATGTGGAGCAAGTCTTCAAGCCAGGAGAACAGGTGGATGTGATCGCGGTCACCAAGGGGAAGGGGTTCCAAGGGGTAATAAAGAGGTTCGGTGTAAAGTTGTTGTCCCACAAGGCAGAGAAGAAGCGAAGGAAGGCTGGTTCCCTGGGCCCTTGGCACCCTGCCAAGTTGTCCTACACCACCCCCCTACCAGGTCAGATGGGATTCCACACCAGGACAGAGTTCAACAAGTGGTTGTTGAGGATCGGGGAGGGGGAGGAAGTGAACCCCAAGGGTGGTTTCCTGAATTACGGTCTGATAAGGACGAAGTACGTCATGTTAGCAGGTTCGGTCCCCGGTTCGAGGAAGAGGTTAGTCATCATGAGGAAGGCCATAAGGCCCAACAAGCTCCCGAATGTCCCTCCAGAGATAGTTTACATATCCAGGGAATCCAAGCAGGGTAATTGAGATGAAGGCGCCAGTCTATTCCAAGACAGGTAGGAAGGTGGGAGAGATAGAGCTCCCCATACACTTCAAGGAGACCATAAGGCCTGACGTGATCAAGAGAGTGGTGGTGGCCATCCAGAGTCACAGGTTACAACCCTACGGCGTCAACGAGATGGCTGGGAAGAGGAAAGTCATATGGTTGTCCAAGAGAAGGAGGGATTATAAGACGACTTATGGAAGGGGACAGTCGAGGACCCCTAGGAAGACCCTGGCGAGGAGGGGAAGGTATTTCCTCTGGGTCGGAGCTTTCGCCCCCCAGACCAGGGGAGGAAGGGAAGCCCATCCTCCAAAGGTGGAGAGGAAGTTGGAGAAGAGGGTGAACGAGAAGGAGAGGAAGCTCGCCATAAGGAGCGCCATCGCAGCGACCGCGGTGAGGGAGCTCGTTCAGAAGAGACACAGATACAATGGGGATGTTCCCATAGTGCTGAAGGACGAGGTCGAAAAGCTAAAGAAGGCCAAGGAAGTCGAGAAGTTGCTGAAGAAGCTCGGGATGGAAAAGGAGTTGGAGAGGATAAAGGAGAGGAAAATAAGGGCAGGAAAAGGAAAGATGAGGGGGAGGAAGTACAAGAAGAGGGTGGGTCCGCTATTCGTGGTGTCCAAGAGATGTGATTTGATGAAGAGCGCGAGGAACCTGGGAGATGTGGTCTTGGTCAAGGACTTGAACGCGGAGGTCTTGGCCCCGGGAACCCAACCAGGTAGATTGACCTTGTGGACAGAAAGCGCGATAAAAGAGCTGGAAAAGGGGTTGTTCTTATGATAATAAAACACCTCTTGATGACGGAGAAGGCGGTGAGGTTGATAGAAAAGGAGAACACCCTCACCTTCATAGTAGACGAGAAGGCGAGGAAGGAGGACATCAAGAAAGAGGTAGAAAGATTGTTCAACGTGAAGGTGAAGAAGGTGAGGACTTGCTTCGGGAAGAGGGGGAAGAAAGCCTACGTCAGGTTGGAGAAAGATTATAAAGCTATGGACGTGGCTACTCAAATGGGGATGATTTAAAATGCCTAGAAGGACGAAAATGCAAAGGAGGGGAAAGGGAAAGCCCAAGTATAGGGCACCCTCTCATAAGTACCTCGCTAGGGCTAAATTCCCTCCTATAAGGGAGGAGTTGATGGTAGGAGAGGTCGTGGAGATCTTGCACGATCCGGCGAGGACCGCCCCTTTGATGGTCATAAGGTGTGACGACGACTTCTACGCGCTTCCTGCCCCTGAGGGGATCATGGTGGGAAGCCAAGTGGAGATAGGGAGCGGTGCCCACTTGAGGGCAGGGAACGTCTTACCCTTGGGGGAGATCCCCGAGGGAATGGACGTCTTCAACATAGAATTGGTTCCAGGGGATGGAGGGAAGATAGTGAGGGCCGCGGGACTGAGCGCCAAGGTCATGGCCAAGGAGGAAGGTAGGGTCATAGTGAAACTCCCGAGCAGGCAACTCAAGGTCTTGAATCCTAGGTGCAGGGCGATGATAGGGGTTGTGGCCGGGGCAGGGAGGAAGGAGAAACCCCTCTTGAAGGCTGGGAAGGTCTACCACATCCTTAAGGCCAAAGCCAAGGTCTGGCCGAGGGTGGCAGCCAGGGCCATGAACCCCGTTGATCACCCCATGGGAGGGGGAAAGAGGAGGCACAAGCGCAAGAAAACCACCTCCAAGAGGGCTCCGAGGGGCGCTAGGGTGGGGAGCATAGGAGCCAGGAGGACCGGGAGGAAAAAGGGTGGTAAGAAATGAAGGAGTTCACCTACAGGGGAAAGACACTTGAGGAGCTCAAGCAAATGAGCATAAAAGAGTTCGCCCAATTGCTCCCAGCTAGGCAGAGGAGGAGTTTACTCAGGGGTTTCACGCCGGAGCAGAAGAAGTTGTTGAGGAAGGTGGAGCTCGCTTTGCAGGGGAAGTACGACAAGCCCATAAGGACCCACGAGAGAGACATGATAATCCTCCCAAGCTTCGTGGGACTGAAATTCGCGGTGCACAACGGCAAGGACTTCGTGGTCTTCGAGGTGAAGCCAGAGATGATAGGGCATTATCTTGGGGAGTTCAGCCCTACCAGGAAGAGGGTGCAACACGGCGCGCCAGGAGTGGGAGCAAGCAGGAGCAGTAAGTTCGTGCCCATAAAGTGATGCCCATGATGGCCAGGTTGAGCGATGCCCCAATCTCCACGAAACACGTGGTGGAAATAGCCAGGTGTTTAAGGGGGAAGGAGTTAAAAAAAGCCATGGCCTTCCTCGAGAGAGTGATCGAGGGAAAGCAGGCTGTCCCATTCAAGAGGTATAACAGGGATACCCCTCACAGGAAGGGGATGGGGCCCGGGAGATATCCGAAAAAGGCGAGCAGTTACATGCTGAAGTTGTTGAAGGATGCCTTGAACAACGCCATCCAGAAAGGGATGAACCCGGAGAAGCTCTTCATAAAGAGGATAGAGGTGGGGATGGCCATTTCTAAGCATAGGAGAGCTAGGAGGGGGCTCGGGAAGAGGACCCATGTGTTGGTGGAGGTGGAGGAACGTGATTGAGAGGAAGTTCATAGAGGACAAGGTGAAGGAACACAAGGTCAAGGAGTGGTTGAAGAAGGAGTTAATAGATATGGGTTACTCTCACTGCGAGCTCGAGAAGACTCCCTTGGGAACCAAGGTAACCATATATTCCTTCAAGCCCGGGATGGTGGTGGGCAGGGGAGGAGAGAACATAGCCAGGATATCCCAAATACTCGAGGAGGAATTCAAGTTGGAGTCACCCCACATAGAAGTTAAGGAGGTGGAGGTCCCCGAGTTGGACCCAGTCATCATGGCCAACCGAATCGCGAAGCAGCTCGCGAATTATGGAGTGACGAAGTTCAAGGCCATAGGTCATCGAAACCTCCAGAGGATCATGGAGGCTGGGGCCATAGGCGCCGAGATAATCATCTCCGGGAAGGTCCCCAGCGCCAGGGCCAAGAGCTGGAGGTTCTATTCCGGTTATCTCCCTAAGTGCGGAGAAGTGGCGAAGAACGAGGTGAGGGAGGGATTTAAGGCGGAAAAGCTGAAGATAGGGGTGGTCGGGGTCACCGTTCGCATCCTCCCGCCCGGGGTGGTGATGCCCGATAGGGTGGAGATAAAGGAGGGGATAGGAGTTGAAGAAGTGGGAGATCAAGAAGATGAGGAAGGAGGAGCTTCTTAAGAAGCTCGAGGAGATCAGGAGGGAGTTAATGGTAGTTGAGAGTAAGAAGGCGAGCGGGGCGAGCCCGGATAACCCCGGGAAGGTGAGACACCTAAGAAAGACCATCGCTCGCATACTCACCGAAATCAACAGGAGGGAAAAAGGGAAAAAATGAGCGACGTGTGCCCAGTGTGCGGGATGCCCAAGGAACTCTGCATATGCGGGGCAATAACCAAGGAGCAGCTTCAAATCAAGGTGAGGGTCGCGAAGAAGAGGTACGGGAGGCTCATGACCATCATAGAGGGCATCGACCCAAAAGCGGTGGACATGAAGGCGTTGGCGAAGCGCATGAAACAGAAGTTCGCCTGTGGAGGGACGGTGAAGAACGACACAATCGAGTTACAGGGGGATCACAGGGAGAAGGTGAAGCAAATCCTGATCGAGGAGGGCTTCCCGCCGGAAAACATTGAGGTGATTTGATGTTGGGCCTGATCGGGAAGAAGGTAGAGGTAAAGGACAGCAGGAACCCCTCTTTGATAGGCATAAGAGGGGAGATAGTGGATGAGACTAAGAACATGCTGATCATAAGGACGAGGAAGGGAGAAGTGAAGGTCGAGAAGCGCATATGCTCCTTTGAAGTGGACGGGAAGCTCGTGGAAGGGAAGGAGATAGTGGGGATGCCTTGGGAAAGGTTAAAAAGGAGGAAGAAGGTGAGAACAAGATGGTAGAATGCAACGATAAGAAGTGCCCGTTCCATGGGGAGGTCAGGATTAGGGGTAAGAAGTTCGAGGGAGTGGTGGTGTCCGCGAAAGCTGAGAAGACCGCGATAGTCGAATGGGAAAGGTATTACAAGCTCAGGAAGTACGAGAGATATGAGAAGAGGAGGACGAGAGTGGCGGCCCACAATCCCCCTTGCATAAACGCCAAGGAAGGGGATAAGGTGGTCATCGCCGAATGCAGGCCTTTGAGTCGGACTAAAAAGTTCGTGATAATTGAGGTGAAGAAGGAATGAAGGCCTTGAAATCTAAGGTGCCCAGAGCCCTCCCGAGGGGGGCAAGGGTGAAGGTAGCCGATAATAGCGGGGCCCAGGTCATCCAGATCATAGAGGTGTTGAAGTATAAGGGGAGGAAGAGGAGGTATCCCGCTGCTGGGGTAGGGGATGTTGTGGTAGCCTCGGTGAAGGAAGGAGACCCTAAGATGAAACACAAGATAGTTTACGCGGTCATCATAAGGCAGAGGAAGGCTATAAGGAGAGCAGATGGGATGAGGGTGAAGTTCGAAGATAACGCTGCGGTCTTGTTAAAGGACAAGAACGTGTTCGAGCCCAAGGGGACCGTGGTGAAGGGGCCCATGGCGAGGGAAGTGGTGGAGAGATTCCCCGCCCTAGGTAAAATAGCGAGGATGGTGGTATGAAGAGCAAAAAACCCAGGAAACAAAGGAAGTGGTTGAGGGAAGCCCCCTTGCATAGGAGGCAGAAGATGGTGGCAGCCCACCTCTCCAAGGAGTTGAGGGAGAAGTATCACAAAAGGTCCCTGCCAGTGAGGAAGGGAGACAAAGTGAAGGTCATGAGGGGAAGTTATAAGGGAAAGATAGCGAAAGTGGAGAGGGTGGACTTGAGAAAGCTGAGGGTCTACTTGGAGGGGATCAAGCGGAAGAAGGTGGACGGAAGGGAAGTCTCTGTCCCTATCCATCCATCCAACCTCATGATCCTCGAACTTAACCTCGAGGACAAGGAAAGGAGGGCAATCTTAGAGAGGGTGAGCAAATGAGCCGTCATATGAAGAAGTTGGCAGCACCCAAGGTGCTAGGGATACCTAGGAAAGTTAGGGGAAGGTTCGTGGTGAAGCCGAGCCCTGGACCTCACCCAAAGGACAGGAGCGTTGCACTTCTGGTGTTCCTGAGGGACATATTGAAGGTGGCGGAGACCGCGAGGGAGGTGAAGAAATTACTGAACAGGGGAATTGTTAAGGTGGATGGGAAGGTGAGGAAGGACAAAAAGTTCCCGGTCGGCTTCATGGACGTCCTCACCGTGGATAAGAAGCACTACAGGATCCTCTTCGATAAGAAGGGAAGGTTGTTCCCAAAGCCCATAAAGAAGAGCGCGAATCTCAAGATAGGCATGATCGTGAGGAAGCAGATGGTGAAGGGGGACAAGATACAACTCACCCTGCATGATGGGAGGAACATCTTACTACCTAAGACCAAGGGGAGGAAGTACAAGATAGGCGCCTCCCTGCTCATAAAAATCCCGAGTCAAGAAATCGTCAAATACTTGCCCTTCGACAAGGGAGCAGAGGTTTACTTGATCGCTGGGAGACACGTTGGGGAGAAGGCGAAGGTCGTGGAGGTGAGAGGAGAAAAAGTGCTGTTGAAGGGGGAGACAGAATACGAGACCCTCAGCGACTACGCCTTCCCGACCGACCCGGAGGTGGAGCAATGAACCCTATGAGGCAGATAAGGATAGAAAAGGTCACTTTGAACATAGGGGCAGGGGAGCCTGGGGAGAAGGTGGACTTAATGAAGGAGTTGTTGGAGAGGATAACTGGAAGAAAGGTCGTGAAGACTAAGGCGAAGCGGAGGATACCTACATGGCATCTGAGGCCTGGGTTGGAGATAGGAGTGAAGGTGACCGTGAGAGGGAAGGATGCTAAGGAGTTGCTGAAGAAGCTCTTAGCAGCAGTGGGGAATAAGCTCAAGAGGAGTTGCTTCGACAAGTTCGGGAATGTGAACTTCGGAGTGGAAGAATACATTCACATTCCTGGGATGAAGTATGATCCCAAGATAGGCATGCAGGGATTAAACGTGTGTGTCACTCTGGAGAGACCTGGGTACAGAGTGAAGAGGAGAAAAGTGAAGAGGAGTAAGATTGGGAAGAAGCATTTGATAACTCCTGAAGAGGCGATGGAGTTCATGAGGAAGGAATTTGGGGTGGTTGTCGAATGACTGCCAAATCCTACAAGAAGATCATGAAACAGCTCGTGAGGAAAAAAGCAAAGCTCAAGCGATTCCTCAAGTTCTGTAAGCCGAAGAACAGGAAATATGGGAGGGGGAGGAAGAGGTGCATAAGGTGCGGGAGGGCTGGTGCCCACATAAGCAAGTATGGGTTGCATTTATGCAGACAATGCTTCAGGGAGGTAGCGAGGGAATTAGGATTCAAAAAGTATGGTCACGAGGTGTGAAGGATGAGGTTGGATGTATTGGCGGATGCTCTGAGCGCGATAAAGAACGCGGAAGCCGTAGGGAAGAAGGAATGCATAGTCAGGCCCGTCTCCAAGCTAGTGAGGGAAGTGATAAAGATGATGAAGGATAGGGGTTACTTGGAGGATTACGAGTACATAGAGAACAAAAGGGGAGGAGCCATAAAGGTGAAGCTTTGGGGGAGGATAAACGAGTGCAAGGCCATAAAACCCAGGTTCCCCTGCAAGCTCGAGGAGATCGAGAAGTATGAACAGAGGTTCCTCCCGGCGAGAGGGTTTGGTTTCCTAATCATATCAACTCCAAAAGGACTCATGACCAACGACGAGGCGAAGAAAAAAGGCATGGGAGGGGTGTTGATAGCCTATGTATACTGAGGTGGAGATCCCTGAAGGGGTGGAGGTGGTGAAAGAAGTGCATGACCTAGTGGTGAGAGGGAAATTGGGGGAGTTGAGGAGGACTTTTTTACACCCTCACATAAATGTGGAAGTGAAGGATGACAAGGTCGTCTTCAGTTCCGATAGGGATACGAGAAAGGAGAAGCGCGTGATGAACACCTTCGCAGCTCATTTGAGGAACATGATGAAAGGGGTCACCAAGGGATACGTCTACAAGCTCAAGATCGTGTTCACTCACTTCCCCATAAGCGTTAAAAAACAGGGGAATTTGTTACTGATAGAGAACTTGTTCGGGGAAAAGAAACCCAGGAAGGCAAAGATCTTAGAAGGGGTCGAGGTGGAGATAGAGGGGGATGAGATCACCGTTAAAGGGATAGATAAAGAAAAGGTAGCGCAGACTGCTGCCAACATAGAGCAGGCCACCAGGAGACCGGGGTATGATAAGAGGGTGTTCCAGGACGGTATTTACATATTCCAAAAGGATGAGAAGGTGTTGGTATGAGCAAGGAATATTACAGGAGAGAGGTGCACAGGAGGAAGAGGTTGAGCCTATCCTGGAGGAGGCCAAAGGGCTTGCATTCAAAGGTGAGGAGGAAGGAAAAATACGTGAAGCCCATGCCTTCCGCCCGAAGGAGGAGCCCGAGGAGAGAGAGGGGGCTCTTACCTGGAGGGATAAGGGAGGTCTTGGTCCACAACGTGGAGGAGTTGAGGAGGGTGGGGAAGGGGTTCGCTGCCAGGATCGCCAGCGGGGTGGGTAAGAGGAAGAGGTTGATGATCCTGGAGGAGGCCAAAAAGCTTAAGATAAAGGTGTTGAACCCATGAGGAGCTTGGAATTGCAGAGGAGGTTGGCAGCCGAAATCGCTGGGGTAGGTAAGAGTAGGGTGAAATTCGACCCAGAGAGGCTGAAGGAGATCAAGGAGGCCATAACCAGGGAGGACGTGAGGGCCCTGATAAAATCGGGGGCCATCATTATAGAGAAGCCAAGGGGGATAAGCAGGGGAAGGGCGAGGAAGCTGAAGGAGCAGAAGAAGAAGGGAAGGAGGAGGGGGCCCGGGAGCAGGAAGGGGAAGTACTACTCAAAGCTCAGCAGGAAGGAGAGGTGGATGAGGGCGGTGAGGGCCCAGAGGAAGTTCCTCAAGGCCCTCAAGGAGAAGGGGAAGATAAACAAGCGTATGTTCAAGGAGTTATACAAAAAGGTGAAAGGAGGATTCTTCAGGTCGGTCAGTCACATAAAGTTATATCTCGAGAAGGTGAGCAAATGAAGATGAAACCTACTTACGTGGTGAAGCACAGGAGGAGAAGGGAGGGAAAGACCGATTACAGGAAGAGGCTCAAGCTCCTCCTCTCAGGGAAACCCAGGTTCGTGGTGAGGAAGACCAATAAGTACATCATATGTCAGTACGTAGTCTCCAAGGAAGGACAGGATAAAGTGTTGAAGCAGGTGAACTCCAAGGTGCTGGCGAAATACGGGTGGAAGGGGAGTTTTAAGAACTTACCTGCTGCTTACTTGACGGGCTATCTGCTCGGGAAGCTGGTTGGAAAGAAAGAAGCCATACTCGACATGGGACTTTACCCTTCCACCAAGGGCTCCAGGATATATGCTGCTTTGAAGGGGGCTTTGGATGCAGGGATGAAGATACCCCACGATGAAGAGGTTCTCCCTCCAGAGGACAGGATCAAGGGGAAACATATAAATGATGAGGTCGTGAAGCTCTTCGAAGAGGTGAAAGGGAGGTTGAAATGAACGAGTGGATCCCGAGGACGGAATTGGGAAAGCTGGTGTATGAGGGGAAGATAAAGCACATAGATGAGATCTTGGATAGAGGAATTAGGATAAAGGAACCTGAAATAGTTGATAAGCTCATCCCTAATTTAGAGGTACAGCTCCTCAACATAGGTCAGGCGAAGGGAAAGTTCGGAGGGGGAAGGAGGAAGCCTTTCAGGGTGACCCAAAGGAAGACGGAGGACGGAAACAAGCCGAAGTTTTCCGTCATGGCAGTCGTTGGGAACAGGAACGGCTATATAGGGTTAGGCTTCGGTGCCTCGAGCGAGACCATGCCAGCCAGGGAGAAAGCGATAAGGGAGGCGAAGCTCAACCTGATAAAGATAAGGAGAGGGTGCGGTTCCTGGCAGTGTGGTTGTGGGACGCCTCACTCCATTCCTTTTAAGATAAGGGGGAGGAGCGGTTCGGTCAGGGTGGAGTTCATACCTGCCCCAAAAGGAGTGGGGCTCGCGGTGCATGATGAGTGTAAGATCTTGTTCGAATTGGCCGGGGTCAAGGACGTTTGGGGGAGGTCCTTCGGTCAAACGAGGACGAGGATAAACTTGTTATATGCCACTTTCAACGCTCTCAAGCAGTTGAAGGAGACGAAAGTCCCAGAATCCTTCAAGAAGTTCGCAGGGGTAGTGGAGGGAGAGGTATGATAGCGGCGGTCCTCATAAGAGGATATGTGAGGGCGAGGAAGGATGTGATAGAGACTTTGCGGAGGTTGAATCTGAAAAGGAAGTTCAACCTCGTCATCTTGGAGGAAAGGCCCGAGATCATGGGAATGCTCAAGAAGGTCCAGCATTACGTCACTTATGGTAAAATAAGTGAGGAGTTGAGGAAGGAGCTCATCCAGAAGTATGGGGAGCAGAAGGTGTACAGATTAAAACCTCCGAGGGGCGGATTCAAGCGGAGCATAAAGCTCTTAAGACCATTGGGTGAGTTGGGCCAAAGGGAGGAGATGGATTCCCTCATAAGGAGGATGATGTGAATGGGTCTCTCGAAGAAGGCGAAGAAGAAGAGGGGATATTCGAGGAGATTAGGAGTGAGGAGAAGAGGAGCAGGCAGTAGAGGAGGGAGAGGGAGAGCAGGGTGGGGAAAAAGGGGGAAGCAAAAGAAGTTGAAGTTCATAAAAGAGGAGAGGAAGAGGGGGTTCAAGAGCATCTACGAGAAAAAGAAGTTGAAGGAGATAAACTTAGGAGAGATAAGAGGAAATGTAGAATTGAAGGGTTATAAGGTGTTGGGGAAAGGAGAACTTTCTGGGGCTTTCACAGTGAAGGCAAGTGCCTTCACTCAACGCGCGAAGGAAAAGATCGAAAAAGCTGGAGGGAAGTGGATTGAAATTTGAGGAGTTCCTCAAGAACCTCCCAGAGGTGAGGGCTCCTGATAGAAGGCTTAACTTCGAGGAGAGGTTGAAGTGGACAGGGATCGTCCTTTTATTGTACTTTGCTTTATCCATGGTCCCTTTATATGGTTTGAGTCCTACTTACGTGGCCAGGTTCCAGACCCTCTCTATCCTTCTGGCAGCTAATTTCGGTTCGCTCATAACCTTGGGTATAGGCCCCATAGTCACGGGAAGCATCATACTCCAACTACTAGTGGGTGCAGAGGTGATAAACATAGACACAAAAACAAGGGAGGGAAGGGCATTGTACCAGGGGCTTCAGAAGTTATTCTCCATTTTCTTCATAGTGTTCGAGAACGGGATATACGCCTTTTCGGGAGCTCTTCCACCTATTCAACCCACTCTTTACTACCGCTCCCTCTTGGCTCTTCAGCTCATCCTAGCAGGATTGTTGCTGATGTTCTTGGATGAAATCGTCTCCAAGTGGGGGATAGGTTCTGGGATATCTCTCTTCATCGCTGCTGGAGTGAGTAGGCAGATATTCGTGAATGCCTTCTCCCCTTTCGAGTCCCCTACGGGATTACCAGTGGGGAGGGTGTTACAAGTGTTCGCCCTCATAGCTCAAGGGTTCGTGACCCAAGCCTTCCTGCCCCTGATAACTATCCTCTCGACTTTGTTTGTCTTCGCCCTCTCCATCTACTTACAATCCATAAAGGTGGAGATCCCTTTGAGTTTCGGGAGAATAAGGGGTTTCAGCCTCAAGTGGCCCCTGAGTTTTGTTTACACCAGCAACATCCCCGTCATCTTGACTGCCTCTTTGTTAGTGAGCCTCCAAGTCTGGGGATCTATGCTCTACCATGCAGGCGTCCCCATCCTTGGCACCTTCACTCAACAAGGAGGGACTGAGGTCCCGGAAAGTGGGTTGGTGAAATATCTCACTCCTCCCAGAATAAGCTCTCTCATCTTCTCACCAACTACGGATGACTTTCTCTCCCTCTTGGTCTATGCCCTTTTCATGTTGGGTGGTTCCGTCCTCTTCTCGGTCCTTTGGGTCCAGATAGGGGGACAAGATGCAAGTACCATTGCTGACCAAATTCTGGAATACAATCTGACCATTCCCGGATTCAGGAGTGATAGGAGAATTTTAGAGCACATCTTATCCAGATATATAAATCCCTTAGCTGTCATGGGTGGTTTCTCCGTCGGGTTCTTGGCAGTAATCGCTGATCTCTTCGATGCTCTCTCGAGAGGGACGGGGATCTTGCTGACCGTCATGATTATATATAACTTTTATGAGATCATCAGGAGACAATATGCTAAGGAATTACCACCATGGATGGCAAGCTTCTTCAGGTGATGCCATGCATCCTGTGATTGAGATCTTGGTGATTTCCTTCTTGGCAGCCACATTCTCTAGATTGGTTTATATTAAGACAGTTGATAGGAAGAAGCTCGAAGAGTTGAAAAGAAAGGCGAAAGAGATCAGAGAGAAGTTAAAGAAGGTGAAAAGAGGAACAAAAACCTATGCGGAACTGAGTGAGAAACAATTGGATTTGAGCCTACAACTATCCAAGTTGGAACTACTCCCCTCTCTCTTCACTTTCATTCCATTCCTCTTATTATTTCTCTTCATGAAATCCAGGTATCAGAACGTCCCGGCTTTCATCGTTTTGCCTTTCAGCCTCCCAGTGATAGGGAATGATGTAGGGTGGTTGCTAACTTATTTAATATCCTACATGATATTCTCCTCTGTGATGAGGAGGGTTGAAAGATGGTTCTCATAGTGATATCGGGTTCCGCAGGAGCAGGGAAGACCACCGTCGCGAAGCACTTGGCGGAGAAATTCAAGTTACGATACTTCTCGGCTGGAAATTATTTCAGGGAGCTCGCTAAAAAACATGGTTTTGAGGACTTCATAAAATGGCATGAGTACGTGGAGAAGCACCCAGAGATAGACAGGAAGGTCGATAACAGGGTGAAAAGAGAGGCAAGGAAAGGGAACGTGGTGATAGAGGGATGGATAGCAGGTCATGTGGTCAAGAAGGCGGACCTCAAGATATTTCTGAGAGTCCCATTGAAAGTGGCCGCGAAGCGCATCGCGGAAAGGGAAAGAGTCCCCTTGAAGAAAGCGTTGGAACACACCAAGAGGAGGGAAAGGTACACGAAAAGATACTTAAAGGAATATGGGATTGACTTCAACGACTTGAGTCCCTACCACGTGGTCATGGACACCTCCATTTGGGATATGGAGGAAAATAAAAAAATCATCGAATACATCGTGAAAACCCTGTTGAGGAGGGATAAGAAATGATGGAAATCGGAAGGATCTGCATGAAAACTGCCGGGAGGGAAAGAGGAAAGGTATGCGTCATCGTGGACATTTTGGACGAGAACTTCGTCCTCATAGATGGGAACGTCAAGCGGAGGAGATGTAACATAGATCACTTGGAACCGACTCCTAAAAAGCTGGACATAAATAAGGGTGCGAGGACCGAGACGATCCTGAAGGCCTTGAAAGAAGCGGGGTATGAGAT
>Ga0180300_10000434_pt1 | contig 18377 bp, 20 predicted proteins | sample GuaBasSediGuay15_FD_121798 | JGI IMG/M metagenome (GOLD analysis project Ga0180300, IMG submission 121798) | Subseafloor sediment microbial communities from Guaymas Basin, Gulf of California, Mexico - Guay15, Core 4569-2, 21-24 cm | ecosystem: Environmental > Aquatic > Marine > Hydrothermal... | reverse complement strand
CTGTTAACCATGTCTAGGCTTAGCCATATCCCGTAGACGAATATTACTATGAGCTTTACAATGGAGTCTATCCATGAGAAGGGGTGTCCCGCCTGGTGAATTCCCCACTGGCACATGGCTCCTGGAACAAGCGGGATAAGGCTTTCGTTGGCAACCCAGTAGAGTCCCATACCCACTATTCTGGAGATTATGATAAGCCAGACTACTGTTGAGGCTAAATAGAAAGCCTTCTCAAGCTCGTATCGCTCTTCAAGGCTGGCCTTCTCTGCTCTCCGCCATATTCTCCATGCTTTTGGTACGGCGTAGGCAGTTAGGGCTATGGCAAACAGGCTTAGGATGAACATTATGGCCGTATAGGGTGTCCATATCATGAGGGTCACCTCAGGAGGTTCTCAAAGATATTTTTGAGCAATTGCTTATATTATCCTTTCGCCGGGACGGTGGCCCGCCGATACATCACAATTGAAAACAGCAGAATCACGATGCCGATGATGGCGAAGGACGCTGGAACTATGGGTGAAGGTGGAACATAGGCGATTCCAACCTTTTCAGCAAGCATGGGAGCAGCCTTGCAAACAGGGAGCACAGGACAGCCTTCAGGCAGCGAGCAATGCTGATACTCCATAGTATATTTGGTGTAGCCTACCTCTAGAAGCTTCTTCGCAGCCTCGTCATCATAGGCAATACGGTTGCTCGCACAGCTTTTGGTTATTTTTGCCCCTAGGAGAATCTTTGCTGTTGGCGGGTCTACTTCACAGCTCTTACCGTGGTTCCACACGTGGATTCTTATGGGGTGGTCTGGCCCATAGTAGTCGCAAAAGGTTTCAACGTATAGTTCATCCCAGCCTCGCTCCGGGTCTAAAAGCCTGAGCACGCAGCCTATGCAGCAGGCGTGAACCCTTTCGCCTTTACCCCATCCTTCAGTGTAGATTTTGAAGTGCTCATCCATTTCAGGTGTTATCAGCATCCCGCAGGCTGGGCAGCGTGGTATACCGTAGTACTGGTAGTAGAGGTAGCCTGTTACTCCGAACATTATCACAGCCACTATTATAAGTCCTGCAACAAGTGTTTTGGAAGTTTTAGCCGAGGACATTTTACATCCGAAAAAATAATACGGAGGCCCCTTAATAAATCAGTTGCGGAATTAAACTCTTACCCATCAGTTCATCTTAATTTTGGAAATATAAGCTTACTAACTACGAAAAGATGTTTACAATACAAACGTAAATAAAGAATAAAACAATAATCTTAAAAAAACTGATTTTCAGGATTTCCTCTTTAGAAGACAAGACCTTTCTAACCTCCCCCATAATTCAACTAACCTAATATCTGCCATACGTTTTCGCCGCTCTAACCATGGTTTCCACGTTTTCAGGAGGCCCGCCTTATAGTCTTTAACGGCTGGTTCAGCAATAGAGAGCGCGAGCATCTTCAGGTATGTAAGCCTGCTTCCCATAGCCTCGGATTCGGCGTGCATGCTGGAAGTCTAAAAACGTATGCCGCATCCAAACGATCTTTAGGAAGCACGGCAGAAGCCATGCAAAAAATAAACTGAAAAATATTAGTGGTTTTCCTCAAATTCTTAGTAGAGATTTAGCTTACTTTTTAGAGGACAGACTCAAGTCTAACTTTGGAAAATGCTAGTCGATTTAAACATAATCGGTTAAATTTTTCTTGAAATCCTTAAGCATCTTCTTAACCAGTGTAATAGCGTACTTAGCTTCCTCAGGATTGTAGACTCCTTCATAAAAAGCTTCGTCATGAAGTGTTCTCATCACATCGCTGTAAACAGCTCTAAGGTCTTCTCGGTCCATCTTCCTTAACAGAGACCTACGCTCACCATGCGATTTGGGAGTTATACCCAGCTTCCGGTTAATATAGGAATTTACAGCAACGATCATCGACAGGAAGACCTTGTCTAAAGCATTTCTGTAAAGTAGCACATCCTTTGATTTGATGGCCTTCTCAAATTCCTCCTCTGCATAGCTCAGGATCTCTTCAGCCGTTATTAGAGAGCTGTCGATAACCTCTTCAGCCACGTTCAGCTCACCCAATACGTTGACTCAAAGCTTAATATTAAGTGCACGTTTAACCAGTAAATCTTTTATTTTCAGATAAAAAATTTGCTGAAAAAACTATCAGATCATGCTAAACTTAGAAATGTAATAGTACATCGGTATATAGAGATAGATTATGGACTACTTTACGAAAAAGCCTTAGAACTGGTAAACATGGTTTCCCAGCTTTTAGGCTTCAAATTAAAAAGCTTATAAAGTAACAAAGCAGACCTCATTGTTTACCTTGAAGAAAACTGGATTTTTAAGACTTATACTTGAGGGCTGCCTCCACCATAGCCTTCAAGTTTGCTATTGGAGTTCTGGGGGCTAAACCGCAACCGGGCGCTAAAGCATCTGCACCGTCATTAATTGCTTGAACAGATTCCTTTTTAACTTCTTGAGGTGTGCCTAAGAGAAGGGTTTTAGCTGGGGAGATATTTCCAACGATGGTGGCTAGGTCCCCTGCCAGCCGTTTCGCTTCTTTCATGTTCACCTTTTCCTCGATGCTTAGGCTGTCGTAGCCTGTTTCAGCCATGGCCCTTACTATGGGTGTGACTTTGCCGCAGATATGAAGAACCTTAACAGCCCTAATTTCTTCAGCTAGCCTTGCTAGGAAAGGCTTAATCATGGCTTCAAAATCCTTGGGGTTGAAAAGGTCTGATGAGGCTGAGGGATCGCAGGGAACTAGGACGTCCGCGCCAGCCTTCACCAGTGCTTCAGCGTAGCGAACGTTAACTTCGGTGGCAGCTTCAAGGGCTCTTTTAACTTCCACAGGCTTTTTCCTAGTCCAAATTGCCATTCTCTCAATGCCCATGAGGTGGCCTGCCAGGGTTGCCGGCCCTTCGAAGCCCACTATTACCGGAAGGCTGCCTCCAACTTTTTCTTTTAGAAGATGGACAGCTTCCAGCACAACAGGGATACGCTTAAGCTCAAGCAAGTTTTCAGGTATTTTAAATTCTGACAGCCCGCTGCTGTAGGGGTGCTCCCTGACGGAGGGCTGCCTGTCTATTGTTCCCATGTTCACCTCCGCCCCTAGAGCGTCTGCCAGCACGGTTAAGCCGAAGGGTATGCGGGCTGTTTCAAGCCCGGCCAGCTCGTAGGCGGCTAAAGCCAGTTTCACCATTAGTTCAGGGTTGCTGTGGGCTTCAGGCCACCGGGCTCCAGTGGCCTCCATGAACTCGACGGTTCCTGTCTGGGTTACAGCGGTTACAGGTATTCTGTCAACGCTTTTGCCTGTTAGAGCGTTTAAAACTCTATCCCTCGGGTTCAATGGTTCCACCAGCCTATCTGAAAAGGCTTCAAGCCAATATTAACTGTTTCCGCTGAGGATGCCTGATAATCTTACATTTTGTTTAGTGCGTCCATGGCTGCGTCTACGATGGCGTCGGTCATCAGTGAAACCGCTGGGTTGAAGCACCGCTCCATCAGCCAGAGCTCTTTCGCGGTAAGCTCTTTCATGATCGCGATGGTAAGCAGGTTAATTCTTTCTGCAACTGTTTCCTCTGAAATCACTTGTGCACCAATCAGCCTTTCACAGTCAAACAAAAGCTTTACTGTAACCTGTTTTGCTCCGGGGTAGTATCTTGCGCGGGTTAGCTTTGTTGATTTGCCTATAATAGGCTCGATTCCGATGATGTTTGTTGCTGTGTGAAAGGTAGCTCCGACAGAGCCTACCTGCAACCCTGCTATGGACGTTACGAAAGGGCTGAGGTAGAAGGGGACAATAGATTTTCCTCCTAACAGGTTATCCACGATAACTCTTGACTGTAAGGATGCGGTTGAACCCAGCGCGCTTAGAACAGGCCGGTAGGTTACCCCGCTTATAACCTCGACACAGTCACCGAGAGCATAAACATTACTAAGATATGTTTTACCCTTCTTCACGTGGAGAGCGCTGTCAGTTTTGATTCCTCCCGTTTCGCCTATTTCGATTCCAGCCTTTCTTGCCAGCTCAACTTCTGGGCGTATTCCGGTGGCCACCACAACAAGATCGGCGGGGATTTCTCTGCCTCCTGCGGTGACGGACTCCACTTTTTCTTTTCCGTTAATGGAGCTTACCGCTGCACTAGCCATAACCTGTACTCCACGGTCTTCAAGCCTTTTCTGAACAATAGCCGCCATGTCTGGGTCGATGTTTAAAGGCAGAACTGAAGGTAGTGAACCAGCACGTGAGCGCACTACGGTGGTTTTAATTCCCTTAGAAGAAAACGCTGCGGCGGTTTCCAATCCGACTACGCCAGCGCCGATTATAACGGCTTCCTTCGCGTCTTTCATGGCTTTCTCAACTTTGAAGGCATCTGTTAGGGTGCTAAGTGTGTAGACGCCTTCCAATGCTATTCCTTTTATGGGTGGAAGAAAAGGCTTTCTTCCTGTTGCGATAATGAGCTTGTCGTATCCTATTCTTTCTTCGCCTATGCTGACGGTGCTGTCTTCAATGTTTATGCTTGTCACCTCCGTTTCAGTTTTTACGTCAAAACCTTTCTCCCGATAGTAGCTGGGCGGGCGTATTTCAAGCTGTTTTAAGTCGTATTCCCCCGCCAGGCCAAAGGGGATACCGCATGTGGAAGGCCAGCCCAACTTCTCCTTTGTTATGAGCATGAAATTCTTCGCTTGCTCCGGTGCTCTTTTAAGAACATCCTCAAGCACATGGAAACCGGCAATACCTCCCCCTATCACTATATTCTTAGGCATAGAAACCCCCATGGTTCTCGCAGGCGTCTATAACTCCTATTCCTAAAGTCGGTAATTTACCTTGTGTTTGCAAGCTTAGAAAGGAGAAGCTCTAATTTATGGCAGCCGAAAAGGAGGGTTAAGGTAATTATCGAAGGAATGGGGGCTTGGGCCTGCGGAGGCTTACCCTAGCTTTTCCAGAAGCCTTACAGCTGGAACCTTATGGCTGTATATTCCTACCTCGTCGGGTTTGAAGCCTTTGGGCTAGAGCCAGGAGCTGGGTTATGTGAAGCACTGGTATGCGTTCCTCCTCTCGGAGTTCTTCAATCCCTGTTTGCCCCACATCGAACTGGAACTGGCAGAAGACGCAGGAGGTCGCAATGAAGCCTGCCTCTGCTTTTCGCAGGCTTTCACGTGGTCTAGGGTCACGCCTCTTAAGAAAGAAGCCTCCTTTATCGCATACATGCAGCACACTCAGCTGCAGTAAAGGTTTCCAACTTGTTCATCCCTAGAGCCCACACAGAGGATGAAGGCGAATCTTTTTAGGCTTCTTACAGTCTCCAAGCCGAATTATTTTCCCCTTGGTGGGGCCTGTTGGAACTATCATGCGTTTGATTTGGGGGATATAACCACGTTCATGTAACGGCCGTACCGTAGTTTTCCTTCATCCTAGCGTCGAGGGCTTCTATTCCTGTGGTGATTATTAGGATGTCCGCGGTTACTTTAATGATTTCCTCCTTCATCTCGAAGTTTATGGCGTCAGCTTTGCAAACCTTCTTGCAGACCTCGCAGACGTTTTTTGGTGAATTTAAGGCAGTTTTCCGGGTCTATTAGGTAGCGTTTGGGTACAACCTCCTCGAAGGGTAGATAGATAGCCTTATGCTGGCTTAGCCCGTAATCGAATTTGTTGGGAAGCTTAACAGGGCAGATTTTAGGGCATTCCCCGCAGCTTACACATTTAGATTCGTCCATGTACCTGGGCTTCTTGAGGAGAGATACCTCGAAGTTTCCAACGTATCCTTCTACCCTGAGGTGCAGCAGGCTACTACAACCCTGTCAAGCCCCAGCTTCCTGATGTCACTGATGATTACTTTCTGCGAGTTCATCCCGCAGGCATGTTCCATCTCCTTGGCAATGGTGACACCTAGAAGCCATGTCTTTCACTTCTTCGGTTTTCACACATCTGAAATGTTACCCTTACAACGACAGACGTAAACTCCAACTTTAGGTTCTACTGCCAAGAAGGTCACCCACCATGAAAGATGCCGGCCACAAAAACTGTTCAGCCTTTTTAACTCCATATAAGCTTTAGTCTATCTAGTTTTCAGCGGTGGTTTCATGTCTAAACTTTTCTCCAGCTGGCAGCTGAAAGGCTCCAGCCTATGGCGTTTCCCAGCGAATTCAAGGATTTTCAGGTAGATGAGACTCAGTAGGTAGGCTATGGCGTTCACGATTTTTAGGAAGGGAACCGCTAGGAAAGCGGATAAAATGCTTCCACTATTGTTCCTGTAAAGCCTGATGGACAGGGGAATGAACCTTAAAAAGTTAACAGCAAACATGACAAGGAAAAGCCAGATAAACCTCCAGTCTAAAAGCATGAGGAAAGGAGAAAAAATCAGAGCTGCGGTTAGCAGGAAGCACCGTTTCACCTTGAAGGTTAGGACGTCCCTATGTTTCTCATACAAGTTAACAAAGCCTGAACCCCAACGGAGCCTCTGCCTGAAGAAACCTGTTAAAGCTGATGGGTTGAGGGTTTTCGCCTTCAGCTTAGGGTTGAAAACATAGCCGAAGCCGAGTTTTACAGCTCTGAGGAATAGGTCGACGTCTTCACCTGCCTCCATCCGCTCGTCGAAGCCCCCTGTTTTCTCTAGGACCTCTCTCCTGTAGGCTACGTTGGCTCCAAAAGGCCACTTCCTTTCAACCCCGTTCTGTATCAGCTCAACGGTTTTGGCTATGAGGCTTTGACCGTTTATCGCTAGAAGCTTTCCTCCAACACATCCAATTTTAGGGTTGCTGAAAGACTTTGAAAGCTCTTTTAACCCGTCCCCGTCTAGGATACAGTCTCCGTCGAGAAATAAGACTATGTTTCCCTTGGAATGTTTTATTCCAGTGTTTTTTGCCGCTGAAACTCCTTGATGCTCAGTTTGAATAATCTTCATCTGGCCGCTGTTGAATTTTTTTACAGTTTCGATGGAGCCGTCTGTCGAGCCATCGTCGACAACTATCAACTCGTAGTTTCGATAGTTCTGGCTTAGAACAGCCCTTATACACTCGCCTATGACAGCTCTTTTATTGTAGCATGCAACCACTACCGAAATATACGGTTCCTGCATATCTGAACCCCACTCGACCAGACTATGTTTTCAAGAAGATACGGGCCTCAGCAACCACATTTTATCCTTGCTGGCGAAATATATCCGTCAAAAGTCTTAAAAAACCTTTCTTCCATCCTCCCTAAACCAAGCTGAAAAAGAGGCATTTGTCAGGCTTCCTGTTCTCGAACTACAGTTCCTTTTTCCATAGTGTATACCCGGTCGGCTATTTTAATAAGTCTTGGGTCATGAGTTGAAACCACCACGGTTTTCCCCTGGTCTCTAAGCTCTCCGAACATTTCAAAAACTATTCTTGCGGTTTCCTCGTCTACGAAGACCGTGGGTTCATCCGCCAAGATTATTTTCGGATCTCGGACGAGAGCTCTGACTAGGGCTACTCTCTGCTGCTCCCCCCCGGAGAGCTGCTGCACAAGGTTGCCAACCCTTTCCGTGATCTTCAGCCTTTTGAAAAGTTCTAGAGCCTTATTCTTGTAGTTCAGAACATCCTCGTCGAGGCATAAAAGCGGGATTAACACGTTTTCCATGGCGGTGTATCCTGGTAGGAGGTTTATGTGCTGGAAGATGAAGCCCACGTTCATCCGCCTGTATAGGGCTTTCCAGTAGTCTGAGTAGCGGGTTACATTCTCCCCGTCTATTAGGATTCTCCCGGAGGAAGGCGTTAAAATGAGGCCTATCATGCTCAGCACGGTTGTTTTACCGCTTCCGCTGGGCCCCCGCAGGATGGTTATGGTTCCGTCGTCTATGCGGATGTTAACGTCTCTGGCTGCAACCACCTCCCTTGGGGTTCCCGGATTGTAGATTTTAGTGAGGTTCATAGTTTCTATCATGCTGCAGCCCTCCTCATGGCGAGTTCAGGGTCTGTAATAGCGTTAAGCCATGCTGGGACCGTCGTAGCGAAAAGCAGAGGTAGAACGGTTACAGCGTACAGGCTGAAAACGGATGGGAAACTAACGTATACGGGCATGTGAAATTCGGCTGGGAGGAAAGCCCAGCCCAACAGAGACTGCGCGAAGATACCTGCCTTAAACCAGATGTCATAAACTATGCCGATAACCATCCCCAGGGAGGCTGAGAAAACGCCTAGGATCAAGCTTTCTATGAGGCGGATTTCGATGATGTCGAGGGTTGTGAAGCCGAAAGTTTTCAGCAGCCCAACCTCGAACATGGATTCTCTTCCGACGATGGTAGCCTGACTGAAGCATACGAGGGCTACGGCTGAGAGAAGTATAACCCAGAAGGTTACAAGGAAGCCTCCTCTGCCCCCGTAGGCAGCCTTGTAGCCTCTGAGCAGGATGTCCTTGGTTAGCACCCTAGCGTTAGGCATCGTGGAAAGCTCTGCTGCTACGTTGTCAACAGGAACCTCCGGGTCCGTGTAGATTATCATGTCGGTTACGTAACCTTCGGGTATTTTGAAGAACTTGCGGGCGTCATCTATAGGCATGACTATAAGGTCAGCTGTGTATATAGTGGTTTCAGAGGAAAATATTCCGACAACCGTAAACCTGTTTGCTTCGATGGACTCGCTTAGGAGAATCATGGTGTCTCCTACGTCAACTTTCAGAACTCCGGCCAGCAGTTCGCCTATTACTATGGAACCTGTTCCAGCATCTTCCGGGACGAGGAACCTCCCTTTCTTAACAAGGTTTGAAAACCCGTAGTCGACTTCAACGCCAGACAGGTCTAAGCCCCTAACCGTATAGGTGTTTAATCCTTTTCCGTCGTACCCCCAGATTCTGGGTAGAGCCCTTACGACGCCTTTAATTTCCGAAGCCTTGTCAATGTAGGAGGAGGGAAGCAGGAGAACACGGCCGCCCTGCAAATATGAAACGGTTATGTCGGGGGCAAGGCTTACGCTCAACTCCGCTTCCCTTTCAAGCCCGTCCTTCAGGAAGAGGATAGAGGAAAGCATGGATATGGCTATGGTGAAGGCGATTAAAACTACGAAGGTTCTTGTTTTATACTTTTTAAGGCAGTCGAGAGCATAGTGGAAAAAGTTTCTATGTCTCTTTAACATTTCTAACCCTTCATGGCTGTGAAGTTGAAGCCTGGAACCTTTTCAAAGAAGTTGGGGTCCGACATGGGCCAGCCTATGAAGCTTGTGGTGTAAATGTAGCAGTAGCCTCCGGGCACATCGTAGAGGGCGGTGGAGTAGACTTCGAGCAGGGGGTTTCTTGTAGCACCGTAGTTTGTTCCTAAGGCTATGCTTGGAAGGCCTATAACTTCGCGAACAGTTTTCCTCGCTTCACTCTGCTCCAAGGCAGCCCAACTTAGCTCGTTTATGAAGCATAAAGCGAAAACCATTATAGTTAGAATTAGAGCAACTAGGGGAAGCAGATTTATCTTTCTCATCGTCGTCATTCCCCAGGTGTCGGAATCTTGATTATGTAACGGAAGGTTCCTTCATATCCTTTGGAGGTTATTTCTACTACGTTATCAACTCCGGCGCTTACGAGAGAGACGAAGCAACAGGAGGCAACACTTGTGCTTATTACGCCTGGGGTTTCCACGTAGGTTGAGCCTATTTCTATCCCGTTAAATTTGATTACCATTTCTCCCTTCTTTTCGATGCTTATTACCTGGGTGCTGATGATTATAATAGATTCTCCTCCAGCTCCGGCGTAGGAAAAAACATCCCTCACCGTTTCACCCGTATGAATAGTGAAGTTTGAAGGTGAAACGTAGGTGTGGGGATCAACCCATCCACGGGGTAATTCCTGCTGCTGGAGGGGGTTGAAATAGGGATGCACGGAGAGGAATATAGCAACCGTCCCAGAGAGACCTGCCAGCGCAACTATACCTAAAATGATTATAAGCTTAAAAGGGTCTAAGATACGAAGCTTCAAAATTTTTAGAGCCAATTCCTCTCTGATAAAATTGTGCGATAATACGAATTTAACTTTTTCCTCTCAGAAAACATCCTTCTCCAAGCCTAAACGCTTAAACATCCACATGAAACTGTACATGGCTCAGCAAGAGGAGGAGAGCGGCTAAGCTGGAAAAACGGGGTGTTTGAATATGGAAATTGTATGCAAATCCTTTTGTAGAAAATACGGGTTATTTAGGATTTAAAAGCCCATTAAACCTTTAACTTAAGGTTTTTATACGTCAATTGTATGGAAAAGCTTATATACAATGTATATGCAAAACTATAATGGGCTGAGCTTGGTTAAGCTAAGATTTAGAATAAGAGGGATGGAATTTGAAAGCGAAGGAAACATTGAAGAAATCAAAGAGCTTATCGCCAGGCTTGTGTCTGAGGGCTATAGAACTGAGAAAATTTTCGAGGGAGAAAAAGAAAGCCTCAAAGAGTATATACCAGACCAGGAGACCTTGGTCAGGTTCATTCTTTCAAAACCAAACTTTGAGCATAACCTTTTCGAAGTGGCTGAGCATTTTTTCGGAAGAAAAATAACTTCCAGCGGAATTGACGCCAGAAGGTACAACGCCCTCTATAGAAGACTTGAGAGGGCTAGAAAGAAAATTGAAAGAGACTACGGAGGCCGCTTTGAGGCTGTGTGGGCTAGGGGAGAAGAGGGGGAACTCTACAAGATTTTCAGGTTTATTAAGGGGAGACAGCCTGCCCAAAATTTTCAGGCCCCGATAATGGATGGTGGAAACCTGTTTAGGGGGGATGTTTAAACGAACATTTATGTTAGGAACGTTAGGGAGAGATGTATAAAGTCCTTCCTAGACCTTATAATCGCCTATCAGCTTGCAGAGAAACCTTCCTGGGGCTACGAAATAATCGCGAAGATCTATGGTAAACTTCAAATTCTCCTAAGCCCCAGAGTAGTCTACCCGCTTCTCCACAACATGGAGAGAAAAGGTTTGGTGAAAAGAGAGAAGTATGAAAGGAAGGAAGTCTACAGTTTAACTTCTCAGGGCAAACAGTGGCTTAGGCAGATGCTTGACGCTACAGCCTACGAGAACTTGGAGTTCCTCTACAGGTACCTCCACGCCACAACCTACAAGACGGATGAAGAGGAAATAAAAGAGGTAATCTAGCCGGCCTTAAAAGACTACACAAGACTTATCTCTATATAAACATCGTCAGGCACGTGAATCCGCATTATACGCTTCATAAGCCTTTCGTTGGCTTCAATCTCTATCAGCCGCTTGTGGATTCGAAGCTCCCATCGGTCCCACGTGTTGGTTCCTTCACCGCAGGGGCTTTTTCTGGTGGGAATCATTATGCGGCGGGTGGGAAGCGGTATAGGGCCTGAAACCTTGACTCCAACCTTGTCTGAGATTTCCTTTATCTCACGGCATACCCTGTCAAGCTTTTCATGGTTTATGCTTGTAAGCCGGATTCTTGCCTTTTGAACCATGGCTTCCCCTTACCCGCCTAGGCTTCCTCAGCCTTTCTGGGTTATCTCTTTAACCACGCCAGCGGCGATGGTTGTGCCCATGTCTCGGATGGCGAACCTTCCGAGCTGCGGAAGCTCGGCGTAATGCTCAAGCACTATGGGTCTTGCAGGCTCAAACTTGACCACGGCGCTGTCCCCAGTTTTGAGGAAGCTTGGATTCTGCTCGATAACTTCACCGGTCCGCGGGTTAATCTTCTGCATAAGCTCGGAGAATTTCACCGCTATCTGGGCTGTGTGGGCGTGAAGCACGGGCATGTAGCCTTGAGCTATGGAGGTTGGATGGAATATCACGATTATCTGCCCGATGAACTCTTTCACCACGGTTGGCGGGCTGTCTGGATGGCCGGCAACATCTCCCCTGCGAATATCCGTTTTAGACACTCCTCTGACGTTGAATCCGATGTTGTCGCCGGGCTCAGCCTTAGGAATCCTTTGATGGTGGGTTTCGATACTTTTAACTTCGCCGGTGACTCCTGGAGGCATGAAGACGATGGTGTCGCCCTCCTTGAGAACTCCTGTTTCAACCCTTCCAACAGGGACAGTGCCAACACCGGTAATCGTGTACACGTCTTGGACGGGAACCCTCAGAGGCTTGTCTATGGGCTTAGGCGGAACCTCGAAGGTGTCCAAGGCTTGAAGCAGGGTAGGACCCTTCCACCAGCTCATCTTCTCGCTGGGCTTAAGCAGGTTGTCACCGGTCCAAGCGGACACAGGGACAATGGGAACCTTGCCAACCTTGAAGCCTATGACCTTGAGAAGGTTTTCAACCTCCTTCCTGCACTCCTCAAACCTTTCCTGGCTCCAGTTCACGGAGGGATCGTCCATCTTGTTTACCGCTGCAACCATCTGCCCTACACCCAACGTCCTAAGCAGGAAAGCATGCTCCCTGGTCTGGCCTCCGGGAGATATTCCAACTTCGAATTCTCCCTTCTTGGCTGAAACCACGAGGAGAGCGCAGTCAGCTTGGCTGGCCCCTGTAATCATGTTTTTGATGAAGTCTCTGTGGCCTGGAGCGTCGATGATGGTGAAGAAGTACTTGTCGGTTTCGAATTTCCAGTAGGCTAGGTCTATGGTTAGGCCTCGCTCTCTTTCCTCCTTAAGCTTGTCCATGATCCAGGCGAACTTGAAGGTGTCTCCTCTGCCAAGCTTCTCTGACTCCTGGGCGTAGGACTGGATTTCCCTGTCGGTTACGGCGCCTGTGAGGTATAGGATGTGGCCCATGCACGTGGACTTGCCGTGGTCTACATGTCCGACTACCACCAGGTTCAGGTGTGCTTTCTCAGGCATTACCTTTCACTCCTCCAACATGCAACCTTCTAGACTTTCAATTTTACTTTTTGAGAGCATTCTCATAGATATTACTACACCATATAAAAGTTTTCGGAGAAGCCTAAACCCCAAATACTTAAATTTACCCTCTCCAATTCTTTTTAGGAAGCCCGGGAAGGCTCAGGTGCAAGGCTTGAGCGAGAAGCTGAAGGAGCCGGAAATAAAACTGTTTGGAAAATGGGATTTCAAAGAGGTTAAAGTAGAGGACCCTGGACTTGCCAAGTATATCAGCCTTAAACCCGTTTTCATACCCCACTCAGGAGGACGCCACGAACACCAACGCTTCAAAAAGTCTGAAGTGAACATCGTTGAAAGACTTGTAAACCAGCTGATGAAGCCAGGTAAAAACGCTGGAAAAAAGGCGAGGGCAATTCAAATCCTAAGGAACGCCCTGGAAATCGTCCACCTGAAAACCGGCCAGAACCCTATACAGGTCTTGGTTAAGGCTATTGAAAACGCAGCCCCCTGCGAAGATACGACACGGATAAGCTACGGTGGAATCGTTTACCACGTAGCCGTAGACATGGCTCCTCAACGACGTGTCGACCTAGCCCTAAGATGGATAGCTGAAGGCGCGAGAAAGGCAACCTTCAACAACTTTAAAACCATAGACGAGTGCCTAGCCGACGAGATCATCATGGCGGCGAGCAGGGACAACAGAAGCTACGCCGTTTCCAAGCGGGACGAGCAGGAGCGGATAGCCCTGTCTTCCAGGTAAAGACCTCCAAGCCTGCCTTTTATTCCTTTATGAAAAGGGAGTGGGTGGTAAGTTCCACGTATTCTCCGTTCACTTCAGCCCATAAAACCAGCGTGTAAACGCCGTCTCCACGGCTTAGCAGAGGCGTTATGTCGGCGGTTATCTCGAATTCTCCGGAGGGAGATGTCTTCCAGATTGAAGCGTTAACGTAACTGGACTCAGCCGCGTAGCCTTCCGGGATTATGCAGCCTACCTCTTCACCCATGGAGTAAGACTTGTCGTAGGGGGGATTCAGCAGCTGCCCCCTTGTGAGAGGTGCCGGCGGAGAGTCGTAGTAGAGCGATATCATGTAGGGTTCTCCAAGGGCTGTTTTACCTTTCATGGAAAGCGTTCCGCCGTCGTATTTAACCGGTTCTTCCCACTCTATGTAGTCGCGTTCGAAGTCTTGGACTATGGTGAGCGTGTAATCGTTGTAGGCTAGGCCGATGTTCACCTTGTTATGCCATTTACTCAGAATATTGTTTCTGTGGCCCCAGTTGAACTCTTCATCCTCGTACATCATCCCGTATTCCAGCCTTGCTATTATCTCCTTGGCGGAAAACTTTTCAGACCAGTGGCCTGAGTAGGCTACATTTTCGAAGACAGCCCCCTCTCCGCCTTCCAGTGTATACCGCATGTAGGGTTTCATTCCGGCGAGATTCCAGTGGGAGAGGTAGTCATTTTCAAGCATTTCCTCCGCGTGCTTTTGAGCTGCAGGGTTGCTTCCAAGCTTGACGGGGGGAAGCCCGTGGTTAGCCCTGTCCTCGTTTATGAGTTCAAGAGCGAAGTCTACGAGTTCCTGCCGGGTTGAAGCCGGTATCAGGGTTTTTGTTACTGTTACGGTTTGGGCTGGAGGCGTGAAGGTTACTGTTTCCGTTAGGGTTCTGGTTTCAGGCGGGGGAACCTCGGTCTTAGTATATGTTTCTGTTAGGGTGACGGTTTCGGTTAGAGTGGCCACCTCGGTGAGGGATACCGTTTCAACTTTGAACTCTGTGACGGTTTGAGCCTGGCTGACCCCGTAAAATAAGCCTCCTAAGCCTGCCACCAGCATGACAGCTATAAGCGACAGAGCAGTTTTCAAACTCAAATTAAACCCTTCAAAGCCTTTAAGGTTTAAACAGGATGGATTTAGGCTTACCTGGTTGGCTTCTGCTTTTTACCTTTCAAAAGCTCCCTCAGTGAGACCCCGTTTACGGCTAGGACTTGGTAGCGTACGCCTGGCAGGTCCCCGTAGGCTTTACCCATAGGTCCGCCTATCCCCGCGATTAGAACCTCGTCATGCTCGTCTATGAAGTTTAGGGCGCCGTCCCTGGGGCAGAAGGCTGAGACAACCTTCCCGTTCTTTATCAGCTGAACTCTAACGCATTTACGAACTGCACTGTTAGGCTGCCTGCTTTCGATGCCAACCTTCTCCAGCACTATACCCTTACCCATGGGGGCGCCTTCAAGAGGGTCAGCCTTAACGTCTAAACCAAGCATTCTACGTTTATAGTAGCGGTCGCTCCACCTGAACCGCTGCCTCCTCTTAAGCAGGTTTCTTGCTGCAAACTCTCCGGGCATAGGCTGCTTTCCCCTTGGGTTAAGGTTTCTCAGCGTTTCAGAATAAACGGCTAGGAGTTATTTGAGTTTTTCCCCGGGGAAGACCTTTCTCCCGGCAGGCCAGAAACATGAAAGAGGATTCTTTAAAGAGTTTTATTTAGGGCAAGCCTGTTAATTTATCGGGTGATGGAAGATTTGAGCCGCCTCATTCCTCCAGCGTTAATTGGTGTCTGCGGGCTTCCCTGCATCGTCTGCCCTGTTTTCAAGTTTAGTCTTCCAGGTTTAATTTGGAGGGACCCCCTCTGGCTGATGTGAAGCATAGATTTGTCGTTTGCAGGTCGGCTCTTTCGGTGAGCAGGCTTCCCGGCCTGGACTACTCTATTAACCCCTACGTTGGATGCGAGCATGGCTGCGTTTACTGTTATTCGCGGAGTTTTCTCAGGGATAGGAGGCTGGCTGAGAGGTGGGGAAGCTTTGTTTGGGCTAAACGTAACCTCTTGGAAAGGCTTCGCGTAGAGCTGCCACGTAAAAAGAGGGGGGTTGTAGGGGTAGGAGTTCTCACGGACTCCTACCAGCCCTTTGAAGGTAAACTTCACCTCACACGCAGATGCCTTGAAATCCTAGTTTCCCACGGTTTCCCGGTTTCCCTTCAAACCAAGTCTGCACTTATTTTGAGGGATGCAGACCTGATAAAGCCTGAAAACTTCGATGTGGGCGTAACCATAACGACGCTGGACAGAGAGTTAGCTGGGAGACTTGAACCTAGGGCTTCCCCTCCTGAAGCTAGGGTTCAAATCGTGGAGGAGTTTTCCAGCCGGAAGGTGGAAACCTGGATTTTTCTGGGGCCCATCATACCTGGAGTCAACGACGGGATAGAAAACTTTGAGCGGATAGTCAGAGTTGCAGAGAAAACTGGAAGCCTGCTTCTCTACGATAAACTCAACCTTAGAAGAGAAATCCTCAGGCCTCTTGAAGAGCTCTTCCGGAGGGAGAAGCCTGAACTCTTGGAGGATTTGCCACATGTCCTTCAGCCTTCCTTCTCTTACTGGAAGAGAATCTCTGAAACGGTGGAGAAATTATGCCGGGAGAGAAATGTTAAGTGCCAGGCTGCCTTCGGACACTTCCGTAAAGGGGAGCACACCTAACGATTTAGGCAAGCTTCCTCTGGTAGAGAAGCAGCTTCATGAGAACGCTTTTCTCAAGCCATTTCTTCAGCGGGATGGTCAGCTTTCCCGCTAAGCCCTCCAAGGCCTCCTTAAGGTTGGAGTGTTTCTCGGGAGGCTGCTTTAACATTTGGCGGACGCTTTCTCTAACGTTCCACACGCCTACTGGAAGCAGGTAGCCTCCGTGGATTTCCCTTAAAATTAAAACTCCAGCCTGCCTGCGTTCAGCCTTTAAGGCTTCAGCGGCAGCCAGCCTGGCTGAGAAATAGCAGCCTCCAACCTCCGGGTAGGTGCTTCTGCCCTTATAACCTTCATAGTCGCCCATGAACTCAGCCTGCTCTCCAGCGGGATTCCAAACCGTCCCTGAAAACCAGGCTTCAATCCACTCGAAGCACCAAGCCTCCGGAGAGAAGAGTGCAGCGAAAAGGTTGTCAAGATGCCTGAAACTGTAAACCCGGTACTCGTTTATCGGAGGAAACCTTTTGATTTCGCCTATGAGGTTCAGGCTGACCATGCTGTCTACGGCTGTAATGCTCCAGCGGGTTGGAACAAGCCTCCTAAACCTTTTCTCCCCGAACATTCCAAGGCTGAAAGCCTTTTGAAGACGTGAAAGGGGGAGACCAAGCCTGTAAAGGCTTAAAACAGCGTCCCAAGCCTTCAGGTCCCAGTCGCAGTAGCATTTTTCCAGGTGCCTGTCCGCTGTTCTTGGGGAAACCCTGAGCTCCCTTAAGGGTGCTGAGGGACCGAAGGGCTGGCTTTCATCGCTGAGCAGGAGGGAGCCCCTGGGCTTCCTTGCGAACTCGGCTTCAGCGTCAACAGGCCTGCTGGAAAGCATCATCTCGTGGAGCCGCTCCAGAAGCCTGCCGCCCTTCGTAGGCATGTCAACTCTAACCTTTGCCAGACCTCTGACAAGCGAGTATCTGAGGCTTACTATCTCCTCAAGGCTTTTACCCAGCCATTTCTCTGGGAAGTCGAGAATGGCGGTGTCGCCGTGGAAGGGGGGTATAAGGGGGCCAAGGTACACTTTCGGGTAGCCTAGCCTTCCCACGAAGACTCCTGGCGGAGAAGAGCCTTCAAGCCTTTCAGAGGCCTTAAAAACAGGGCTTCTAAGCATCATTTCAGCTTTTAGAAGCAGCGGGCACTTCGGCTTACCGCAGAGCATTTTTCCGGCTTTGCAGGACAGGCATAGGGAGCCGTAGCTTGGAACCTTAACTTTTATGGTTTCAGCTAGCTTTGAGAGCTTCCAGCTGAACCATTCAAGGTCTTTAAGCCCTTGCACTCTTACCGGAATGTTAAAGGGGTGAACCCCATGATATGCCTTCCGTCTACCTTGGGGAGCTTACAGGTTAATGGCGGAATAACCGTTGGAATCCGCACTTTTTGGAAAGCTTTTCTGAGTAAAAACTTATACGTTAGATGACAGTTTCTGTGCTTAAGCACAAAAATAGGTGGATGAGCGTGGAATTTAAAATCACAGATAAGAGAGACCTGAACTCTGAGGACTACCTAATCGAAGTGGAAACACGCCATATAGCTGAGAGATGGAAACCTGGAAACTTCGTAATTCTGCTTCTCCACCCCAACGGCGAAAGAGTGCCCATGTCAGTGCAAAAGGCAGAGGACGGAAGAATTTCAATGTTCATCAAGAAGCTGGGCAAAACCTCAATTGAGCTTTACGAGAAATACCAGGTGGGAGACTGCATCGACCATGTAATAGGTCCTCTTGGAAACCCTGCAGAGCTTAAAAGGTATGGAAACATAGTTCTCGCTTCAGACCTAGTTTGCGGGCATGCTGAAAACTATGGGATGACTAAAAGTTTAAGTACTATCGACGGAAACCACGTTATTTCCATCCAAAGCTTCCCCAACAAAAACGAGGTTTACCCGAGAGACGTGCTTGCCGAATCTGTTTGCCACGAATACTACCTGACGACCCTAGATGGCTCCTACGGGCTGGAAGGACACTACCTAGACGTGTTGAGGAAGCTGCTGGATAAGGGAAGAGTTGACATTGTTTTTGCCGGGGGAGACATCGCCAAACTTCGGGACCTCGCCAACCTGACCAAACCCTACGGGATACCTACCTACGTTACCGTGAGGCAGATAATGGTGGACGGCACAGGCATGTGCGGCTCATGCCGGGTTCTGGTTGACGGGGAGATGAAGCTCACCTGCATCGACGG
>Ga0180300_10000433_pt1 | contig 18380 bp, 18 predicted proteins | sample GuaBasSediGuay15_FD_121798 | JGI IMG/M metagenome (GOLD analysis project Ga0180300, IMG submission 121798) | Subseafloor sediment microbial communities from Guaymas Basin, Gulf of California, Mexico - Guay15, Core 4569-2, 21-24 cm | ecosystem: Environmental > Aquatic > Marine > Hydrothermal... | reverse complement strand
TTCCAGAACTACACCCTATATTAACATTTTTCTTATTCTGATCAATTTTGCTTTATTTTTTTATGAGTTATCTCTTGGAAGACCGGGGTTGACGAGGTTTATATATACATATGGGCTTGTACCCAAGAGGTTTTTTTATTTATCTGACCAAGACTTCCCTTTATTATTTCGATATCTTCCTTTCTTCACATCTACTTTTCTGCATGGTGGATGGTTTCATATTCTTGGAAATATGCTTTTTCTCTGGATTTTTGGAGATAATGTGGAGGATGAGATGGGACATTTCAAGTATCTTGGATTTTACCTTCTCTGTGGAGCGGGAGCAGGATTTGTCCACCTTTATCTTAACCCTTTTTCCCCTTTACCCGCTGTGGGGGCAAGTGGTGCTATATCCGGAGTGATGGGGGCTTATTTCTTACTTTTCCCCACCTCTCGCATAATTACCTTATTGCCAATCTTTTTTTTCTTCACTTTAGTGGAGATACCAGCTTTTTTCTTTTTAGGAATATGGTTTCTTTTTCAACTTCTCAGCGGCACTTTTTCTCTTATAGCCAGAGAAGTGACGGGAGGAGTTGCCTGGTGGGCGCATGTAGGAGGGTTTATTTTAGGAATGGGCCTTCGTGTTGTTTTTGTCAGGCGCCGCAGGTACAGAAGACGGTATTATGATTACTGGTGAAAAAAGATATAAAGTTTGACGTAATTATTGACAACAGAAGGGATATGTGATACTTTATCACAAAATGTTTCGCTATGCTGTGCAGGAGAGAACATCTATTTAATGTCTTAAAAAACAGGAATTTTTTTGCTCTTTGGATTGGTCAGATAGTCTCTCAATTTGGAGATCGCCTTGCTCAAATGGGATTGGTAGGGATTTATTTAACTCACACCAGAGGCGTCTCAGTGGCTAACTCTGTTCCTTTGATGAGAAATCTTTTTTTCTTTTCCACTTTACCTGTATTAATTTTTACGCCCGTAGCCGGGGTATATATAGACAGGTGGAGCCGCAGAAATACTCTGATAGTGACAGACTTTTTACGAGCGGGACTGGTTCTTCTCATTCCTCTTTTTGGAATTTATAGCGGGAATATAAAGTATGTTTATGTTGTGATATTTCTTATTTTTTCTGCAACCTGTTTTTTTACCCCTGCAAAGTCAGCTTTTATACCTAATTTGGTGAAAAAAGAGGAACTGTTAGCTGCCAACTCTCTTTCTAACATTACTCGTATGATAGCTATGATAGGGGGAGTCGCTGCAGGTGGTTTTATCGTTGCCAGATTGGGCACAACCTTAAGCTTTATACTGGACTCAATTAGTTTTGTTATCTCCGGTTGGGCTATAGGATTTGTGCAGATCAAGGGAAATCCGATAGCACGTAACGATAGTACCGATTTGTTTAAAAAAGTAGGGGAAGACTTTATCCAGGGAATAAGCTTTATCAGAAAAAACAGAGAAATTCTTCTTCTTGCTATTAATTTGTTTATTCTGATGGCTGCCAGTGGCCTTGCCTATGTGCTGGTCACTGTTTTGATTACTAAGGGGCTGGGATTGGGGACCGAAGGATTGGGAACTGCAGCTGTGTCTTTAGGAGCGGGAATGATACTGGGCTCTCTTGTTTATGGACAGTTTGGAGCAAGTTTGAAAAAAAATTCAGTTATTGTAGGAGGGATGCTGGCAGCAGGAATATGTGCTTTAACTCTTGGAGGAAGCAAATCAATTAGTTATCTTCTTGTCGGAGTATTTCTGATTGGATTTATAGCTGCTATAATAATGATTGCTGCTAATACTCTCTGTCAGGAGATTACACCGGATAATTTTAGAGGAAGAGTTTTTGCCAGTTTGGAAATTATAATAAATTCTTCTTTTCTCCTTTTTGTATGGATGGCGGGAGTTCTTGGTACTCATTATCCACTCTCACTCATATTTTACGGGATTGGAGTAGCCCTCCTAATTTATGCAGGGGGGATAACGCTAATCAGAGGTGTCAAAAGAGTAGCGTAAATTGTGGGTTTTTATTTTGTATAAAGCAGGACAGATACTTTCTTGTTATCTACCATCCTCACTGGCTTACTGGATAGCCAGAAGAATAGCTGATTTACTATTTGCTTTTCCTTTTGGAAAATGTAAATTATACAAAGAAGCAGTTTTGCATAACTTAGATTTAATTACCAACTGCAATAATAAGACAAAAATGACACGGGAAGTCTTTCGCAATTTTGCCAGTTATGTAAGGGAATTTTTGTGGCTGGCAAGGATGGATAAAAGTAGATTTTTTAGAAAAGTGATGCCTGTAGGGATTGAAAACCTTGATGCTGCTTTAAAGAGAGGTAAGGGTGTGTTGCTTTTATCTGCTCATTTTGGAAACTGGGAATGGGGGGGAATATCACTGGCATTATGCGGTTACAATGTGTACTTTTTAGTGAGACCTCATATTAACCCCCACACTAATAGATTGTTTTGCAGTCTTCGGGAAAAAGGCAATATAAAGATTATTCCTGTTACTCATTTAAGAAAGGCGGTAAAGCTGCTGCGAGGTAATGCAGTAGTGGCTACCCTGGTTGATGAAGCAGACGAGGGGGTTAAGGTTAATCTATTTGGGAAAAAAGTAGCTGTTGCCTCCGGTCCTTTTAAGATAGCTTACAGAGCGGGAGCTGCAATTTGCCCCGCTTTCATGGTAAAAGATAAAAAAACAGGTAAACAAAAGGGAGTAGTGGAGCCTCCTATCAAATTGAGCTCCAATACGCAGACTGAGAAAAGTATCCAGATGGCTGCTCAGAGGTTTATTCAAATTATGGAAGATTATCTTAGATTTTATCCTCATCAGTGGTTTTTATTTAAAGAAAAAAGGGTTTACTCCACCACATCTTGCGAAGGAAAGTGAGATTAAGAAGACTAAAATGAAAGTTCTTATTGTTTATATCTCCGATGTTTCGGGTCACAGACAGGCGGCAAAAGCAATTAAACAAGCTTTTCAAGAGAGCTATCCCTGGGTAACTGTTAGAGAAGAAAATCTATTTCGCCATGGAAATCCTTTTATAACCTGCAGTCTGGACAGTTTATACTATGCCCTCATTAAAGTTACTCCCTGGTTATGGAACATTATCTGGGATAGTGAAGAAGTTTACTGGTTAACCTATTTTGTGAGAAGTGTGCTTTACAGGATGAACTACCATAGATTGTATAGAGAAGTTATAAAGCCTTTTGATCCTCAAGTGGTTATATGCACACATTCTTTATCATGTGCCATATGCTCTACTATCAAGTATGACAAAAAGATGAACTATCTGTTGGTGGCTGTTCCTACTGATTTTTACCTGAATCCTTACTGGTTTTACAAAAATGTAGATATGTATTTTTTGCCACAGGATGATTCAAAGCTCGAATGTTTGAGAAAAAAAATTTCCCATGATAAACTGCAGGTAAGTGGCATCCCCATCTCCCCTCAGTTTTGTCAACACAAAGATAAAAATTGCCTGAGAGAAAAATGGCAGATGAAAGACAGTCTTTTCACTATTTTAATTATGGGAGGAGCACGGGGACTGGGGGATATTAAGGACATTGTTGTTGCGCTGGATAAAAGTTCTCTTCCCCTGCAAGTTATAGTAGTTGCAGGAACAAATAGAAAATTAAAAAGAGAGCTTCGCAGGTTAAGTTCGAGGTTAAGTTTTCCTTTTAAAGTTTATGGTTATGTAAGAGAAATAGATGAGTTGATGGAAATCTCGGACCTTCTTATCAGTAAGCCAGGAGGTTTAACTACGGCCGAAGCATTGAGCAAAGCTCTCCCCATGGTAGTTGTGGACTCAATTGCGGGGCAGGAAAGAGGAAACAGGAAATTTCTCTTAGAAAAAGGCCTGGCTTTTAGCCTAAATAGGACCAAGGATTTAATTTCGGTTGTTCGCAAATTCATTAACAATGATTTTGATAAGACTCTCTGGGAGAAAAAGATAAAAGATGTAGCACGGAGCGGTTCTTCACGTGAAATTGCTCGTAAAATTGTTGGTATGATAAAAAATAAGGAGAGATGGAATGGATTATCTGCAGATTACCACCAAGGATAATCGCTATGTTTATACCACTGGCAGGATAAGAGGGCTTGAAAAGTATTTACTTAAAAGTGCAGATTTTGCTCGAATCAAAGAAACAAAAGACCTCAGGGAGAGTTTCCAGAACCTTCATCGTTTTTATCCTTATTCAGAATCAATGAAAGTATGCACTCATCCTGAGGATTTTGAGAAGGGCCTTGAGGAGGAATGGAAAAAGACTTATCTTGAGCTGATAAGCTTTGTTCCGGAGCCTGACCTGGTTAAGCTATTTTGGTTAGAGCAAGATTTTCACAATATGAAGGTTCTTTTTAAACTCCATCTCCAGAAAAAAGTTCCCGAGGAAATAGATAAAGTGGAACATCTTTCAACATCAGGTACTTTAAATCCGGATATTTTAAGTAGGGCTATAACAAAAGGAGATTTTTTCTCTCTTCCCTCTTTTTTTAAAGATATAATTAATCAGATTATGGATACAATAGAGAAAGGAATATCAGCAAAAGAGATAGATGTTTTTCTTGATAAGGTCTATTTTCAAAAATTTTCTTTGGAACTTGAAAAATACAAAGATGATTTTTTGATAGAGCTGGGTAAAAAGATTATAGATAGTTTAAATATTAAGAATTTTTTAAGGGTAAAATTGTGGAAAAGAGAAGATGAGAAAAAACTCCTTGAGGATTTTATAATCGATGGAGGGAATATAGAAAAAGAAATTATGATTCAACTTGCTGGAGAACCTCTTGATTCTCTGGTGGGTGCAATAAAGAGAACCGAATATGTTCCAGTCTTTCAGAAGGCTTTAGAGGAGTGGAAACAGAGTCGCAGTTTATTTTCTCTGGATAAATCACTGGAGGAAATAGTTCTCGCCTTCACCCATAAAGGTTTTTATATAACTTTTGGAAGAGAACCTCTGGTTAATTATATATTACTTAAAAAGAAAGAGATAAGAGATTTGAGATTCATATTGAGGGCGAAGAAGGCAGGAATTTCTTCTTGGTAGACAAAATGAGTTATAAGGTTAAATGAGAGCGAAGGAGGGGAAATTGTTAAAAATACTGGTAATTGGAGATAAGGATATATCTCTTCCTTTTAGAGCAAGTGGCTGTGAGGCAAAGCATGTTGAAAAACCTGAAGAGGGAAGAAAAATGCTTCTTGAGGCTATAGAGAAAGACGAATATGGAATAATTTTCATTGTGGAATCAATGGCCAGGGGCTGTATGGATATTATATCGCAGATTAGCGAAACAAAAGCTTTGCCCATTGTCACCATAATTCCTGAGATAGTAAAAGTGGAAAGGGGAGCTGCTGAAGAAAGACTCCAGCAGATGGTAAAAAGGGCAGTGGGTATAGAACTTCCGGAGTGAAACATTAGCTACCAGTGCATCTTGAGTGTATCTTCTGGTAAGGAGGAGAAGTTGGAGGACCATATTTATAGAAATCTAATAAGACCTAAAGATCTGGCCTCCTTCAAAGTGCAGATTAAAGAAAGTGATTTGTTTGTTTTATGTGAGAGGAAATTAGTTCGAGAAACTGAAGAAGCTTTATTAAAATATCGCGAGGATATTGAAAGATATATCTATTATAATCCCCTGTTCAGGGAAAGTTTTAAGCCTTTGCCTTTTGAGGAGAAGATGCCTGCTATTGTAAGATGTATGGTTGAGGCCTCTCAAAAAGCAGGAGTAGGCCCTATGGCAGCTGTAGCAGGAGCTATAGCTGAGTTTGTAGGAAGAGATTTACTTAACCGCTGCAAGCAGGTAATTGTTGAAAATGGAGGAGATATTTTTATGAAGGTAACAAAACCAAGAAGAGTAGGAATATACGCCGGAGCCTCCCCTCTTAGTGGAAAAATCGCCCTGCAGATAGAACCGGAGGAGACTCCTCTTGGTATATGCTGTTCAGCAGGCAGCTTCGGGCATTCCGTAAGCCTTGGCAAGGCTGATGCAGTAGTGGTAATCTCAACCTCCACTCCTTTGGCTGATGCAACAGCTACGGCGGTAGGAAACCTTATAAAGGAGGAGAAAGATATTAAAAAAGGGATAAGGCTTCTAAAAAGCATCTCAGGAATAAAAGGAGGATTGATAATTAAAAACAAAAAATTGGGAGCCTGGGGAGATCTTAATATAGTAAGAGGCTGTTAAATGGGAAAACTTTCGAAAAATAAAATTATGGATCTTTTATCTGTCCGAAAAAAAAGAATTTTAAAATTATCTCTTATCTTCAGTATAGCTGTTGCAGTTCTGGTTGCAGGTTTATTTATTTATTTAAATTATGTGAACAGATTAACTTATGAAAAATATTTGCTTGCTCAGGATTTATATTTGCAGGCTGAACAAGAGCAAAATGAGGAAAAAGTCGAAAGCCTTGGTAAAGCAGCCACACTTTTTGAGAAGGTTATTGCTCAGAAACTGTGGTTTGGCAACAGGGAGGAGATCTTTTTCTATCTTGCCGATTGCCTTTACAGATTGGGCAATTATGAGAAAAGTATAAAGACCCTTGAGGAATTTCAAAAAAAATATCCTCGTAGCTACTTTTCTCCCTGGGCAAGGTTAAAAATGGCTCTTATTTACGAGGAGATGGAAAAATACAAACAAGCTATTAAGATATATGAGATTATTAAGGAAAAGTACGCTCAAAACCCTGTTGCTCCTGAGGCTCTTCTGGGAGAAGCAAGATGCAGGGAACTTACCGGTGATAAAGAGGGAGCCATTAAAATGTACAGGAACTTGATTTCCAGATATCCTCTTTCTTACCAGGCAAAAATAGCCGAGGTAAAACTTCAGTATTTCGGTCAAAAAGCTCCAGCTTCCTGAAATTCGGAAAACTGAGGAAAAAGGTTGACAAACCCTCCTAAATTTTAAAAATATATAATCGTAAAATTTTAGACAAACCAAGGAGAAAAAATGATAGCAGTAGGGGAGGGGATAGATAGTTTATTTTTACTGATCTCGGACAAGAGGAGAAAAAAGAAAAAAATCGCCAAGCATAAGCGGAAAAAGAGAAGAAGAGCCAACAGACACAAGAATAAGTGAGGTATAATGCAGATAAGAGTTCGCTTTGCTCCCAGTCCTACGGGGGAGTTACATATTGGAGGGGTCAGGACAGCTCTTTTTAACTGGCTTTTTGCCCGTCATCATGGAGGAAAATTTATATTGCGGATTGAGGATACCGACATTCTGCGCTCCCAGGAGGATTTTACTAAATCAATAATAAATAACCTCAAATGGTTAGGATTGGATTGGGATGAAGGACCGGAGGTTGGAGGTGAATACGGACCTTATTTCCAGTCTCAGAGACTTTCTATTTACAAAAAGTATGCAGATACTCTTTTAGCCGAAGGTAAAGCTTATCTTTGTTATTGTTCGGCTGAAGAACTTGAAGCTAAAAAGAAAAAAATGCAGGCATCAGGAGTTCCCCCTGTTTACGATGGCCGGTGTCGGAATCTATCTAAGGAAGAAAGAAAAAAATTCGAGAGTGAAGGTAGAAAACCAACCATTAGATTCAAGGTTTCACAAAAAGATAGTCTGAAAGTGAGGGACCTTCTTAGAGGAGAGGTGAATTTTGATACCCAATTTTTTGGAGATTTTATTATTTTAAAATCTGATGGAACTCCAACTTATAACTTTGCCTGTACAGTTGATGATGCTTTGATGAAGATAACCCATGTAATAAGGGGTGATGACCATCTTTCCAACACTCCAAGACAGCTTTTAATTTATAAGGCTCTCGGATTTAAGCCACCGGTTTACGCCCATATCCCCATGATTCTGGGGAAAGACGGTTCCAAGTTAAGCAAAAGACATGGAGCAACGTCCGTTAGCTATTACAGGGAAATGGGTTATCTTCCCTGGGCTGTGGTGAATTATCTGGCGCTCCTGGGATGGTCAACACCAGATAGCCAGCAATTTTTCACCAGAGAAGAACTTATTCAAAAATTCTCTCTGGAAAGGGTAAATAAAAGCCCGGCAATTTTCGATCTTCAAAAACTGGAATGGATGAATGCAGAGTATATAAGAAGAATGAAAATCAGCGAGCTTGCTGAACTACTTGTTCCCTATCTGAGAAAGAAAGGATGGATTGGAGAGGAGATAACTCCTTCAAAGTATGAAAAAATACTGCGTATTATTGAACTGGAAAAAGACAGATTAAAAGTCCTTTCTGATATTATCGAACTTGCAGACTTTTTCTTTGAAAAAGATTTTCCTTATGACCGTGAGGCAGTGGAAAAGAGGTTAAAAAGAGATTATGTCTGTCCTCTGCTAAAAAAGATAAAAGATGCAGTAATTAAGATGGATTTTTTAAAAGAAAAGGAGCTGGAGGAAACCCTGCGTCAATTCTCCAGGCAACTTGGGCTTTCCACCAGCGAGGTATTTCACCCTTTAAGAGTAGCCCTTACAGGCAAAATGAGAGGTCCTGGATTATTTGAGTTAGCTGCGGTACTGGGGAAAGAGGAGGTAATCCGTAGAATTGATAGAGCTTTAAGTTTGCTCCAGGATAAAAATGGGAGCCTGCAGAGTGTTTATTGAATGGGGGATCGTCTAATGGTAGGACGCCAGACTCTGGATCTGGTAGTGGAGGTTCGAATCCTCCTCCCCCAGCTTATTATATATGGCGCCATCGTCTAGGGGGCTAGGATAGGTGGTTCTCAGCCATCAGACCGGGGTTCGAATCCCCGTGGCGCCATAATTTCCTATTTTTTAAGTATCCCATTAAGAAGATAAGGAGTCAAAGTAAATGAAAACGTACATTCCGAAAAAAGAAGAGATTGCTAAAAAGTGGTATTTAGTTGATGCTAAGGGTAAGATTCTGGGGAGACTGGCTACCAGAATTGCCCGAATTCTCTCAGGAAAAGATAAACCAATTTATACCCCCCATCTTGATACAGGTGATTTTGTGGTGGTCATAAATGCCAGAGAAATCAAGGTAACCGGTAAAAAAGAAGAGGAAAAAATTTACTATCGACACTCCGGATACCCCGGGGGTTTAAAAAAAGAAACTTTGAGAAGGTTAAGGGAAAGAAAACCCGAGGAAATTATTAGAAGAGCTGTGAAGGGAATGTTGCCAAAGAATAAGCTGGGAAGAAAAATGTTAAAGAAACTGAAAATTTATCCTGATGCCAACCATCCCCACCAGGCACAAAATCCTGAACCAATAAATCTTTAAGAGAGGGAGATATGAATAAACAGCTAAAGGATAAAATCAAGGATGCCTTAAACTATATCCAGTCAAGATGTAGTCTTGTTCCTCAGATTGGTATAATTTTGGGAACAGGACTGGGCAGGCTGGCAGAACATATTGAGGAAAAAACTATAATACCTTACAGTGAGATTCCTCATTTCGCTATTTCTACTGCACCTGGTCATGCGGGTAATCTTTTGTTGGGTGGGATTGAAGATAAAAAAGTGGTTGCCATGCAGGGAAGGTTTCATCTTTATGAAGGATACTCTCTGGAGGAGATTACCTTCCCGATAAGAGTAATGAAGGCATTAGGGATTAAGATTTTAATTGAATCAAATGCAGCCGGGGGGATGAATCGGAATTTTAAAGCGGGTGATATAATGATTATTACAGATCATATTAATTTTACCGGGACAAATCCTTTAATAGGTCTCAATGATGAGACTCTGGGACCTCGATTCCCCGATATGTCTGAACCTTATGATCGAAAGTTGATTGAGCTCACCGAAGAAATAGCCTTAAAGGAAGGCATCCGGTGTCATCGAGGAGTCTATATAGGTGTCATCGGGCCCAACTTTGAAACAAGGGCTGAGTACAGGTTCTTCCACCTGATAGGAGCAGATGCAGTGGGGATGTCTACTGTACCGGAGGTAATAGTGGCAAAACACAGTGGTTTGAGAGTACTGGGTCTGAGCTGTATCACCGATATGTGTATACCGGATCTGCTGGAACCGGTGGATTTTAAAAAAGTAATCCAGGTAGCAACTCAAGCCGAACCTCACCTTACAAGACTGGTAAAAAGAGTAATCAAAGAGATAGAGGTGTAAATGGACTACAGGAAAACTCTTAACTTACCAAGAACTAAATTCCCTATGCGGGCCAGTCTCCCTTTAAGGGAGCCAAAAATTTTGGAGTTCTGGGAAAAAAGGAAAATTTATGAAAAAATAAGAGAATATCGAAAAGAATCCCCCAAATTTATCTTGCATGATGGTCCTCCTTATGCCAATGGAGATATTCATCTTGGCCAGGCTTTTAATAAAATCCTCAAGGATATAATAGTAAAATACAAAATAATAAGAGGCTATGATAGCCCTTTTATACCGGGCTGGGACTGTCATGGACTTCCTGTAGAACACCAGCTATTCAAGGAACTTGGTGTTAATAAACGGGATATCTCCTGTCTGGAATTTAGAAAAAAAGCCAGGGAGTATGCTTTTAGCTTTGTAAAAAAACAAAAAAACGAATTTAAAAGACTGGGAATATTCGGATACTGGGAAAAACCTTATCTTACAATGGATTATGAATATGAAAGCGAAATTGTCAGATGTTTTGGAGAACTGGCAAAAAAGGGTTACATTCACCGCCGGCTGAAACCTATTTACTGGTGCTTTAACTGCCAGACTGCACTGGCTGAGGCCGAAATAGAGTACAAGACAAAAGAGTCCCCTTCTCTTTATGTCAAATTTCTCCTCAAAGAAAAAATTCCTCCAATCTGTTTTAATGGCCCTGTTTATATCCTTATATGGACGACCACTCCCTGGACTCTTCCTGCCAATCTGGCAGTAGCTGTTCACCCCGATTTAGATTATGTGCTCATTCAGGATCAAAATGAGAAAGAGGCAATGATAGTAGCTCTGGATTCCCTTAAAAATATCCAGGATGAGGATCCCGAAAGAAGATGGAAGATTATAACGCATTTTTCAGGAAAAAAGTTAAAAGGAGCAAGATACTTAAGGCCTTTATCAGATAAAGAAGGAAAAGTTTTGCTTGCCAGTTTTGTTAATCCAGAGGAGGGAACAGGATGTGTTCATATCGCCCCCGGTCATGGAGAAGAGGATTACTTTTTAGGTCTTGAGAATAACCTACCTGTTTTTTCACCTGTCGATGACGAAGGAAAATTTACCAATGAAGTAGAAAAATTCAAAGGAATGCAAGTTTTTGAGGCTAACAAGTTGATTGAAAAAGAGCTACAGAAAAAGGGAATCCTTCTTCAGCGAAAAAAGCTGCAACATTCTTATCCTCATTGCTGGAGGTGTGGAAAACCGGTCATCTTTCGTGCAACTCCTCAATGGTTTTTGATTGTCGATAAAAACAATTTAAGGGAAAAGGCTCTTAAATCGGTTCTTTCCACGGTAGAATGGATTCCTCTCTCATCCAGGATCAGAATGAAGAGTATGCTGGAAGAACGTCCCGACTGGTGTTTATCCCGTCAGAGATACTGGGGGGTTGGTATACCGGTCATATACTGCAGCCTATGTGAAGAACCTATTCTGGACGAAGAAATTATAAAAATAGTTGCGGAAAAGGTGGCCAGGGAAGGATCCGATGTGTGGTTTGAAAGGGAAGTGGATTCCTTTATCCCCCAAGGATTCAAATGTCCTCGATGCGGAGGAGAAAAGTTCAGAAAAGAGCAAGATATTTTAGATGTTTGGTTTGAATCAGGTATCTCCCACCAAGTCGTGTTAGTCCGGAGACCAGATCTGAGACATCCTGCAGATCTTTACCTTGAAGGTTCAGACCAGCACCGGGGATGGTTCCAAACCTCTCTTTTAACCTCGGTTGCTTTAAAAAACAGACCTCCTTACAGGAAGGTTCTCACACATGGATTTATTGTAGATGCTCAGGGAAAGAAAATGTCCAAGTCCCTGGGCAATGTGGTTGATCCTCAACAGGTTGTGGAAAAATATGGTGCAGAGATTCTAAGACTCTGGTCAGCTCTGGCAGACTACAGTGAGGATATTCGTATATCTGATGAGATAATCGGATACACAGTGGAAGTGTATAGAAAAATAAGAAATTCTTATCGCTTCCTTCTGGGTAATTTATTTGACTTCTCCCCTTCGCGGGACAAAGTGGATTACTTCAAACTTCGTCAGGTAGACAGGTGGATGTTATCCAGGCTTCAGAGGTTAATTGAAGTAGTTACACGATCTTACGAGGAATTTAGATTTCATGAGGCAGTTCAACAACTGCACAGGTTTGCTAACAATTATTTAAGTGCTTTTTACTTTGATATATTAAAGGATAGATTATACACCTTTCCTTCAAACTCTCTCCAGCGTCGCGCAGCTCAAACAGTTTTATACTCTATCTTAACTGTCCTGGTTAAACTTACCTCCCCCATTCTTTCCTTTACATCTGAGGAAGTATGGGGATATATAAGGGAGATAGACAAAGAAAGTGAGGAAAGTGTTTTCCTTTCCCTATGGCCCCGGGTAGCTTCTGAATTTATCGATCCGGAACTGGATGAAAAATGGGACAGATTAATGCGGGTAAGAGAAGAGGTTTTAAAGAAAATGGAGGAGGCTCGTCAGGCTGGAAAGATCTCATCTTCTCTAAATGCCAGGTTAATTATAAAAGCTCCAGATGAAATTTTAGCCATTTTAAGTGAGCTTGGTCAGGATGCATTGAAAGAAATCTTTATTGTATCCCAGATTGAACTGGAGAGTTCCTCTGAAAAAAAAATACAAGTAGAAAAAGCTAAAGGTAAGAAGTGTGAAAGATGCTGGATGTATAGCGAAAGAGTTGGCGAGAATAAGGAGTATCCTTCACTCTGTGAAAGATGCTGGAGGGTGGTAGAAAAAAATAACCTGTATGAAAGACTCATCTGAGCATCATCGCATAATAGTGGAAAAGGGTGGACAGCGCCTGGATGTTTTTTTAAAAGAACACTTTTCTCATTTATCTCGCAGTTCCCTTCAAAAACTTATTCACGAGGGGAAAGTAACCGTAAACAAAAAAGTGGAAAAACCCTCACATCTGCTTAAAACAGGGGATAAAATAGATATTATCATTACTCCTTTAAAAGAAACAGTTCTCGTCCCTGAACCTTTACCTTTGGATATATTATTTGAAGATGATTATCTTCTCGTGCTTAACAAACCCGCAGGGATGACTACTCATCCTGTATATCCTGGACAAAAAGGAACGTTGGTTAATGCTCTTTTATATCATACAAAAAACCTGTCCCAGATGGGAGGGCTTCTGCGTCCCGGCATCGTCCACCGACTGGATAAAGACACCTCAGGAGCAATAGTAGTGGCTAAATGTGATTTTGTTCATCTTGCTTTATCTTTGCAGTTTAAAAAAAGGGAAGTTAAGAAAAAGTATTTGGCTCTGGTTAAAGGCAAACCTTCTGATGCTGAAGGAATTATCAATGTTAAAATTGGAAGAAGTCCTAAGGGTAGGGGAAGAATGGTGCCAGATGGAAAGCTTGCCAGGGAAGCTATAACTTATTATAAGACCTTAAAATCCTGGGGCGACTGGAGTTTACTTGAGGTTCATCCATTAACAGGTAGAACTCACCAGATTAGAATTCACCTTAAAACATTAAACTGCTTTTTAATTGGAGACAGATTATACGGAGGAAAGCCGGGAAGGGATTCTCCCGTTCCAGTTAACCGTGCTATGTTGCATGCAAACCTCTTGGGTTTTTTTCATCCTGCAAAAAAGGAATGGATGGAGTTTGAAGCTCCCATGCCTCAGGATATGAAAAATGTAATAAATTATCTGGAGAGAAAAAAATGAAATTAAAAGACGAGATTGCTGTAGTTACAGGTGGTGCACAGGGGATTGGCAAAGCTATATGTCGCAGGTTCATCGAATGCGGTGCTAAAGTGGCTGTATTTGATATTGTAGAAGATACCACCTGTATAGCTGAGTTAACGCATATTGGCCAGAAAAAAAGCGATGTTACTTTTTTTAAGGTAGATGTGAGCAACCTCTCTAACGTGGAAAAAGCGGTAAATCAGGTAATTGACAAATTTTCCCATATTGATATATTGGTCAATAACGCTGGTATTACCTGTGATAAGCTAATTCTAAGGATGAGAGAGGAGGAGTGGGACAGAGTAATTCAGATAAACCTTAAGGGTGCATTTAACTGTATAAAAGCGGTTTCTCCTTTTATGTTGCGCAGGCGGAAGGGGAGAATTATTAATATCTCATCTATAATCGCATTACGTGGTAATGCGGGACAGTCCAATTATGCTGCCTCCAAGGCTGGACTGATAGGACTCACCAAGTCACTTGCGCGAGAATTTGCCACAAGGGGGATTACCGTGAATGCGATAGCACCTGGATTTATCCAGACCAAAATGACCGAAAAGTTGATTGAAAAGGGACAAGCCCAGACATTAATTTCTCAGATTCCCCTGGGTAGAGTTGGCACACCTGAAGAGGTGGCTTCTCTGGTGACATACCTTGCTTCAGAGGAGGCCTCTTACATTACAGGAGAAGTGATCAGAATTGATGGTGGCTTGAGTATGTAGATGCAAAAGGAATTTTTGAAAAGGAGGAGGTAAGAATGACGAGGGATGAGATTTTAAAAAAAGTAAGAAAGATAACAAGTGAACAATTAGGTGTTGAGGAGTCGCAGATAACAATGGATGCCAGATTCGTGGATGATCTGGGAGCAGATTCCCTTGATACTGTGGAGCTTGTTATGGCTCTGGAAGAAGAGTTTGGCATAGAGATCTCGGATGAAGAAGCAGAAAAATTAACAGATGTGCAAAAAGTTGTCGATTACATAGAAAAACACTTAGAATAAAAGTTAAAAAGATGAATGTAAGGCGCGTTGTGGTAACAGGAATAGGAGTGGTAAGTCCCATTGGTGTGGGGTTAAAAAATTTTGAAGAAGGCTTGTTTGCAGGGAAAAATGGGATCAGAAGGATAACTCGATTTGACCCTTCTTCTTTTCGTTCCCAGATGGGAGGTGAGGTGGATAATTTAAAGGTAGAGAACTACCTTTCTTCCAAAGATATAAAAAGGATGGACAGGTCCACTCAGCTCGGAATGATAGCAGCACAGGAAGCTATTGAAGAAGCCGGACTAAACATCGACCGGGAAGACCCCGAGAAAATAGGAGTTCTTGTTGGTTCAGGAGTAGGAGGACTGGAGACTATTGAGCGAGAACAGACAACTCTTTTAAGAAAAGGTCCTCAGAGAGTGAGTCCTTTTCTGGTTCCCATGTTAATTACCGATATAACTTCTGCCCATATTGCCATAAAGTATGGTTTTATGGGACCTAATCTTTCCATATCTACAGCCTGTGCCACGGGAAATCACGCAATAGGAGAGGCTTTCAAAATAATACAGAGAGGAGAAGCTGAAGTTATGATAGCAGGGGGAACTGAGGCAGCTCTCACTCCACTGGGAGTGGCAGGGTTTTGTTCAATGAGAGCTCTTTCTACCAGAAATGATGAACCACATAGGGCTTCCCGCCCTTTTGACAGGGAGAGAGACGGGTTTGTAATAGGAGAGGGAGCAGGTGTTCTGGTTCTGGAGGAGATGGAGAGAGCAAGGAAAAGAAAAGCCAAAATATGGGCTGAAATAGCAGGATTTGGTATGAGTTGCGACGCTTATCATATTACCCAGCCGATGGAAGATGGGAGAGGAATTCAGATTGCGATGAAAAAATCGCTGGAAGATGCCCGGGTTAATCTGGAAGAGGTAGATTATATTAATGCACACGGGACCTCCACTCCTTTAAATGATAAGGTGGAGACAAGGGCAATTAAAAATCTTTTCGGAAAAAGAGCTTATGATATTCCTGTAAGTTCTACCAAATCAATGACCGGTCACCTTTTAGGAGCTACAGGAGGAGTGGAAATTATTGCCTGTATTCTCGCTATCCAGAGACAGAGAATCCCACCTACCATAAATTACGAATTTCCTGACCCTGAGTGCGATCTTGATTATGTTCCCAATGAATCTCGAGAGGCAAAAGTTGATATTGCCATGTCAAATTCAATGGGTTTTGGAGGTCATAACGCAACATTAGTGGTCCGGAAGTTCGGGTAATTTTTTAAATCAAAGGCAAAATAAATCCATGATAGATCCATCGCGTGTTAAAGATCTAAATAATTTCCAGGAGAAGATAGGAATAAGATGGAAAAATATAAGACTCCTGGATCAGGCTTTAACCCACTCCTCCTATGCAAAATCCAGTATCCAGCCTGCCTGTGATAATGAAAGAATAGAATTTTTAGGAGATGCTGTCCTGGAGCTCGTTATATCTGATTACCTTTTCCGCAAGTTTTCTTATCTGGATGAAGGGGGCCTGTCCCGGATGAGGAGTGCTGTTGTCTCGGAAGAAAGCCTGGCCAATCATGCTCGGAAGATGGGCCTTGGAGATTATATTCTGGTAGGTAAAGATCAAGAGCAAATTCGCCTGCAGGATGCTATTTTAGCAGATGCTTATGAGGCAGTAATTGGTGCTCTTTATTTAGATCAGGGCTTAAAAGCCGCTAAAAAGTTTATTTTGAACTTTTTTATAAAGGAGGAAAACCTGCTTAGTAAGACAAAGGACTTTAAATCTTTACTTCAGGAGTACTCCCAATCGGTTTATAAAAAACTTCCCCGGTATAAATTAGTACAGGAGGAAGGTCCTGACCATAAAAAGATGTTCAAAGTGAAGGTTGAGATCAACGGTAAAACATTAGGTGAGGGATGGGGGCCCAGCAAGAAAAAAGCGGAAAAAATAGCTGCTGAAAAAGCCTGGGAAAAAATAAATACAGAGGAAAACTCAAAATGAATTCCACTCTCATTATCAGCCCTTCAGGTGTTAGGGGCGTGGTGGGAGAAGGATTAACTCCTGGAATAGTTACAAATCTTGCCTCTGCCTTTGGAGAACTAATGGGGGGAGAGATTTTAGTTGGCTATGATACCCGAACTTCAAATAATATGTTTAAATATGCCGTCTTTAGTGGCCTTTTATCTGTAGGGTGTAAAATTGTGGATTTAGGAGTTTGTCCTACTCCATCCCTGCAATTTATGGTTAAAGAAACGGGAGCAAATGGAGGTATAGCTATTACTGGAAGCCATAACCCTCCAGAATGGAATGCTTTAAAATTTGTGCGAAGTGATGGGTTATTTCTTTTTCCCGAGGAGGGAGAAAGATTGATTGAGATATACAGGGAGGGTAATATCAGGAGGTCGGCATGGAATAGTCTGGGTAGTGTTTTAAAAGATAATTCTGCTATTTCCCGGCATATTAAAAGAATTCTGGAGGTAGTAAATGTAGACAGGATAAGGGGTAAGAATTTTAAAGTAGCTATCGATGCCTGCTGTGGTGCAGGAGCCATCGCATCTCCCCTTCTTCTGGAAAAACTCGGTTGTGATGTTATCACACTTAACTGCAACACTACCGGTATGTTCCCTCATCCACCAGAACCTACACCAGCCAACCTTCGGGATTTGTGTAGAGTGGTAAAAGAGGCGGGAGCTGATGTGGGTTTTGCTCATGACGCTGATGCGGACAGATTGGCTTTGGTTTCAGAAAAAGGTGAGGCAATATCTGAAGAGTATACACTTGTAGTAGTTACCAAGTCCATCCTGCAAAAATCCAAAGGTTTTGTGGTAACTAATATATGCAGTTCCCAGGCAGTAGATGATATAGCAGGTGAGTTTGGTTGCCCGGTTAAGAGGACCCCCGTGGGAGATGTTTATGTGTCCCGCTGTATGAGAGACTGTGGGGCAGTAATAGGAGGAGAAGGTAACGGGGGGGTTATCTTCCCACCGGTAAACTACGCAAGGGATGGCATGACAGCACTTGCTCTTGTCCTGGATTACCTTGCCAGTGAGAACATTCCTATTTCTTCGGTTATTGATAGCCTGCCCTCTTATTACATGTTTAAAAGAAAAATAAAAAACCCGGGTATTAATCTTGAGAGATTAAAGCAGAAGCTCAGCAGAAAATTCGGTTCCAGTAAGCTGGATTTCCTGGACGGAATCAAGATCTGGTTTCCGGAAGGGTGGGTACATATAAGAGCATCGGGTACAGAACCGGTCTTGAGGATAATAGGTGAATCAAAGGATCCATCTGGAATAAAGAAGCTCACTGATTGGGCATTAGGTACAATCTCCAGTCTTAAAAGGTGATTCTTTGAAAGACTCTCAAGTCAGAGCTTGATTTATTTTAGAAGTTTGGGTATTATAGACACAGGGATAAATTCTTTCAAAGGAGGTGATATAAATGAAAGCTAAACTCATCAGGGTCCTTTTTGCTCTGGCCTCTTTGCTTCTTGCTGGAGGAGCTAACTTTCGCTGGTAAGATAGTTTTACGCTAAGATAGGTTTTGCAGGAGATGCTCTTGGATAGAAGGAAGGAAATTTATTTTTACATTTGCTTTGTAACAATAGGTGGGTTGGTACTCCTTTTTATCTGGAC
>Ga0180300_10000432_pt1 | contig 18391 bp, 15 predicted proteins | sample GuaBasSediGuay15_FD_121798 | JGI IMG/M metagenome (GOLD analysis project Ga0180300, IMG submission 121798) | Subseafloor sediment microbial communities from Guaymas Basin, Gulf of California, Mexico - Guay15, Core 4569-2, 21-24 cm | ecosystem: Environmental > Aquatic > Marine > Hydrothermal... | reverse complement strand
GAGCGGTCATAAGTTCTCAAGTGGCTCGTTTACGGAGGGTAGAATTGCTGCCAAATCCGCTGTGAGATTTGTGAGGGATAACAAGGACTACACACCGAGTGTCAGTGAAGAAAGGATTATGAAGCTTAAGGAGGAAGTCTACAGACCACTGAACCTCTTTGAGGAGTTCAAGAATGCAACAACCAGGCCAGATATCAATCCGAACTACATAAGGCCAAAGATGTTCATGTTCAGGCTTCAGAAAATGATGTGCGAGTATTGCGGCGGAGCCTTCACGTTCTATGCCACAAATGAGAAATTGCTCCAGCAGCTTCTAAACAATCTCCAGTTCCTGAAAGAAGACAGTGAAAAGCTTGCTGCTGAAGATCTCCACGAGCTGATGAGGTGCTGGGAGAACATCCACAGGATGTGGGTGGCTGAAGCACATGCAAGAACCGTTCTTGCAAGGAAAGAGACTAGGTATCCGGGTTACATCTACAGATCTGACTATCCAGAGCTTGACGATACCAATTGGAGAAAGTTCGTTAATGTTAGGTACAACCCACAAACCCAGGAATGGGAAATAATTGAAAGACCTTACATCCAGCTGGTAGCAGAGTAAGGCGGTAAGATGCGAGAGTGGGGTAGAGATAACCCTCCAATTTTTTTAAACCCCATTCTAGATACTTTTTTTATTTCACCGTATTCCTCCTACTTTGTAAAATTTATTGAGTTTGGCTTGTTAAGATCGAATAAGATAAAGCTTTTAAGTTATAGCATTGGAGAGTCCAAGAGGTAAAAACAGGGAGGCATAATATGAGAGATAGCATTCCGTCGGGGGCGCTGAGTGGAAATATTTTGGTTATTGGGGGCGGTATGGCTGGCTTGAGTGCTGCTTTGGAAGCCTCTGAAGCCGGTTACGATGTTTATTTGATTGAGAAAAATCCATATCTTGGTGGCAGAGTTGCTCAGATGTATCAATATTTCCCGAAACTTTGTCCACCATATTGCGGCTTGGAAATTATTTTCAGAAGAATAAGAACGAATCCGAAGATAAAATACTTAACGATGAGTGAGGTTGTTGATGTAAGCGGAGAGCCAGGAGCCTTCGATGTTGATGTTAGAATAAATCCAAGGTATGTCGATCTCGAGAAATGCACCGCTTGTGGCGAGTGTGTTAAGGTTTGTCCGGTTGATAGGGAGAATGATTTTAACTATGGTATGGACAAAACAAAAGCCATCTATCTACCTCATGACTTAGCGTTTCCGATGAAGTACGTGATAGATGACAGTGTTTGCAAAAAGCTCGAGTGCGCCAAGTGTGTTGAAGCTTGCAGCTATGATGCGATTGATTTGAACATGAAACCTAAAACGATAAGAATCAAAGCTGAATCCATTGTGATAGCGACTGGCTGGAAGCCTTACGATGCCACTAAGTTGGATGATCTTGGTTTTGGAAAGTATCCGAATGTGATCACGAACGTGATGATGGAAAGACTTGCCGCTTTTAACGGTCCGACCAAGGGGAGGATTCTCAGACCGAGCGATGGGAAAGAGCCAAAGACAGTTGCTTTCGTTCAATGCGCTGGCTCAAGAGATGAGAACCACCTTCCTTACTGCTCTGCGGTCTGCTGTCTTGCTTCAATGAAACAGGCAACTTACCTGAGGGAACAAATTCCCGACTCAAAGGTCTATATATTCTACATCGATATAAGAACCCCGGGAGGGAAGTTTGAAGACTTCTACACAAAAGTTAGTCAAGACGAGAATATCGTTTTTGTAAAGGGGAAAGTTGCAAAGGTTGAGGAAGGTGAGGACGGTAACCTCATAGTTGTTGCTGAAAACGCTCTAACCGGAGAAAAAACAAGAACTGAAGTGGAGATGGTTGTTCTCGCTACTGGAATGCAGCCTGAGCTCTCAGACGTCAAACTTCCAATTAAGGAATTGAAACTTGATGAATACGACTTTGCAACCTTTGACACTCCCGGCATCTACGCAGCCGGAGTTGCCAGAGGACCAGCAGATGTTGCATCAGTGGTTGAACAGGGAACAGCAGCAGCTTTAAAGGGAATTCAGACTGCTAAGAGGTGATTGGTATGTCTGAAGAGGTTGAGAAAAAGTATACACTTTACATATGCACGGGTTGTGAAATCGGAAAATCCCTTGATATCGAGAGGCTAAAAGAGGTTGCCGACGAGGAGTTCTCCGTTCCCGCAAAAACCCATGAATTCCTCTGCAGTGCTGAAGGGGTGGAACTCATCAAAAACGATATTGAAAATGAAGGGGTTAATACTGTAATTATCGCTGCTTGCTCACCGAGGGTGAATTTTGATACTTTCAACTTCCCGAACGTAATCGTTGAAAGGATTAATTTGAGGGAGCATGTAGTTTGGAGTCATAAACCTAACGATGAAGATACTCAAATGCTTGCCGAAGACTACATAAGAATGGGGATTGTTAAAGCCCAGAAAACAGAATTTCCGGAGCCATATAAGGAGGAAGTCGTCAAAAGTGTCCTTGTGGTGGGAGGCGGAGTTACAGGTTTGACAGCTGCACTTGAAGCTGCAAAAGCTGGTTATGACGTTTATTTGGTTGAAAAAGAGGCTGAGCTCGGTGGATGGGTTAGGAAGTTTCCATGGCTCACACCTGACAAGCCACCTTTTAGGGATCTGAGAAAGCCTGACATTGATGAGAAGATAAAGCAAGTCATGGAACATAAGAGGATCAAAGTTTACACCTCATCCTACGTGGAGCAAATCTCGGGCCAGCCTGGACTTTTTGATGTGGTAATTAGTAAAAACGGAACGAAGGAAGAGATTAAGATAGGTTCTATAGTTGTTGCAGCGGGCTGGGAGCCATATGATGCAACAAAACTGGAACATCTGGGTTACGGGAAGTATCCTGACGTAATCACAAATGTTCAGATGGAAGAGATGGCTGCAAATGGGAAGATAATCGTACCATCAACGGGAAAGGAAGCAAAGAAAGTTGTATTCATCCAGTGTGCCGGGCAAAGAGATCCTGAACATCTGCCGTACTGTTCGGGAATATGCTGCATGGTTTCCTTAAAGCAAGCCCTCTATGTGAGAGAGTCAAATCCCGATGCTCAGGCGTTTATAATTTACAAGGATATAAGAACGCCTGGAGAGTACGAAAACTTCTATAAGAGAGTTCAGGAGGACCCGGGGATATTCCTCACAAAGGGAGAGATAAAGGGGATAAGCAAATCCAAAGGCGGCATACTCGTTGAGGTCTCTGATACCCTTCTGGGAGAGGACATAGAGATCGAGGCAGATCTGGTCGTTCTGGCTGTGGGAATGGTTCCAAGACTTTATGAATACCAGAAAAGGTATGAGCAGGCAAGAGAGCTTGAGGGAGAGGGACAACAACAGCAAACAACTGTGGCTTCAGACAAACTTTGGGAGGCACTTGAGGGATATCAGGGAATTTTAAATCTCCAGTACAGACAAGGCCCCGATTTGCCACCGCTTAAATACGGATTTGCAGATTCAAACTTTATCTGCTTCCCTTACGAGAGTGGTAGGACTGCTATCTATGCAGCGGGCCCGATAAGGCAACCAATGGGAGTTGTTGAGAGTGAGAACGATGCCACAGGGGCTGCTTTAAAGGCAGTCCAAGCTTTGGAGCTTATAAGCATTGGTTCGGCAACTTTCCCCAGGGTCGGGGACCTCAGTTATCCTGAATTCTTCCTCCAGCGCTGCACGCAGTGCAAAAGATGCACGGAAGAATGTCCTTTCGGAGCTATTGATGAGGATGAGAAAGGCACACCGTTACCAAATCCGACCAGATGTAGGAGATGCGGTGTATGTATGGGTGCATGTCCAGAGAGAATAATTTCCTTCAAGAACTACAGTGTTGATATGATCGGTTCGATGATTAAGAGCATATACGTTCCTGAGGATGAAGAAGAAGGATTGAGATTCCTTGCTTTCGTTTGTGAAAATGATGCATATCCGGCATTTGATATGGCAGCTCTGAACAGGCTTGAATGGCATCCAAACGTGAGAATAATTCCGCTTAGATGTCTTGGTTCGTTTAACGTTGTGTGGATTGCCGATGCCCTTTCAAGGGGAATCGATGGAGCCATCCTTATAGGCTGCAAATATGGAGAGGACTACCAGTGTCACTTCCTAAGGGGAAGTGAGCTTGCTAACAGGAGAATGGAGAACGTGAAGGAAACTCTAGAGAGGCTCGCTCTTGAGCCTGAGAGAGTTAAAGTTATTCAGTTGCCAATTTCTGATTACGACAAGATTCCAGAGATAATACAAGAGTTCGTTGAAGAGGTGGAGGAAGTAGGTCCGAACCCATACAAAGGGTTCTGATCCTTTGGAGGTGAGCAAAATGACAAGAGTGGAGCCAGATGTAAAGTTTATAAAGGATCTGCTGAAGATGGGAGGGGCATCACTGAAGAAATGCTTCCAGTGCGCAACGTGCTCTGTAGTCTGTCCTCTCTCACCCGATGACGATCCTTTCCCGAGGAAGGAGATGATATGGGCACAATGGGGTTTGAAGGATAGATTGCTTAAAGACCCTGATATATGGCTTTGTCATCAATGCAATGACTGTTCAATAAGCTGTCCGAGAGGGGCAAAACCGGGAGAGGTTCTCAACGCAGTGAGGAACTATGTTTTCTACGAATTTTCCACACCGAAGTTCATTGGAAAGCTCTTCACTTCTCCCATGTATCTTCCAGTAGTTCTGGCAATACCGCTCATCCTTATCTTTGCCGTTCTTCAAATTCCCGGAGTTTTGAAAAACCCAGATATGGAGCATGTAATCTTTGGAACGTTCATCAACGATCTTGCCATCGAGATTGCGGGATTGACTGTTGGAGCTTACGTCATTATTGTCGCGTTAATCAGCTTTTACAAATACTGGAAGGCAATTGGAATGTCTCAAGACCTCGTTTTCGAGGTTGAAAGAGGTGTAGAAGGTAAAACTGTTCAAAAGATAGGGGGATTCCTTACCGAATTTTGGCAAGCTTTACTAGAGATCATAAAACATTCAAGATTTCGTGAATGTACACAGAACAACTACAGATACTGGGCCCACCTTGGAGTATTCTATGGCTTTATTCTGCTGGCTATCTCAACAGCCGGAGCGACAATTTATATGCATGGACTTGGCATTCATGAGCTGGCCCTCCCGATATACGATCCTGTGAAACTTTTAGGAAACCTAGGTTTTCTTTTGGTCTTTGTAGGACTCAGTTGGATTCTCTACGCAAGGCTCTCCAGATCCGATGTAGCCGGGAGTCCAAGCTATCAGGACTGGTTCTTTATAACCGATCTCTATCTCGTCGTGATAACAGGAATTCTCATGGAAGCCTCGAGATTTGCTGGAGCTGCTAGTATTGCGTATCCACTTTATCTAGCACATCTCTACTTTGTCTTTATGCTTATTGCTTACGCCCCCTATTCGAAATTTGCACACCTAATGTACAGAGGGCTTGCCTACGTCTGGGCGAAGAAAACTGGAAGGATGCCTGAACCTCCTCAGCAAGTTCAATCAGTTCAGCGGGAGACATAAAAATAAAGATATTATTCTAAATTTTTATTACAATAAAAAATTAATTAAAAAAGATCTTCGAGCTCATCGTTGTATTTCGGCATTCTGCCATGTTTTTGTAGGAATTCTTGAATCAGCTCGCTTTCTCTTTTCGTGAACATCTTATCTTCCTCATAAGTAAAATATTTAGCTTCCGGATCTTGTAAGTATTCTTCTAGTAGGGATTTGATGTCTTCGGTACCTTTTATGAATATTATGTTCTTCTCCTCATCTAAAAGCCTGATAACACCTTCAGTCTCAGGAACAGAGGCTATGTTCTCTACTGTCAGTTCTATGAATTCTTCAGGTGGTAAAGGTGGCGACTCAAGCTTCAGCCTAAGGTCACATCGGAGACACCTCACAGCCTCGCTCCTAGCTTCTTTTTCCCCATATCCTAACTCAACTAATTCAAAATCTTTCCTCTTTGAGACTGGCATCCTTACTCTCTGCAACTTTGCGAAGTTCTCGATCCTTCCAAGCCAGAAGTCTGATTCATCCTCGGAGGGATAATGTTCGGTAAAACCATCCCCACCAAGGTATCTGTCGATCTCCTCAACGGCCTTTCTTGCTGTCGCAATTGATCTGGCTACAGAGAAACCCTCGAGTATTGCAGAGCCTGCAGCGAATACTCCTTTCCTATAAGTCTCTAGATTCTGTTTAGTTACCAGCAAACCATCTTTAACTTTCAGACCAAATTCTTCATCCACCAGATATTTTTCGGAAACAACTTTATCCACCAAAATTCTTTTTCCATTCACCAAAACCTCGTAACCCCCTTCAACCTCATTGATTTTTGCCTCGCCCTCATAGATTTTTACACCCTCGCTTTCCGCCTCCTCCAATTCGTCCAGATGTAAATTGGATCTATCCGTGATGAGAATTGCCTCTACTCCAAGTCTAACCAATGTTCTCGCTGTATCAAGACTCATCACTCCTCCAATTAGAGCTACCCTCTTGAACTCCAGCTTTTTACCAGAAATGGCCTCAGATATTATTGTTCTTAGATCTATGTCTTCGCTTTTCTGCCTCCCGATGGTCAAAAGAATCGCATCGTATTCTTTGAGGTTATCAAGGTTATCTATCCGTACATTTGTTTTGAATTCAACTCCCAACGTAGCTATTTTCTCTATTTCCTCTTTGACAATGCTTCGGGGGAGTTTGAACTCTGGAATAAATCTTAGCCCTCCTCCGATCTCAGAGTTAGCCTCAAAAACGGTAACTGAATACCCCAAAAGTGCTAGCCAGTAGGCAGCTGAGAGACCTGCAGGCCCAGAACCCACTACTGCAACTTTTTTACCCTTATCAGGCATTTTACTCGGCAAATCAGTTCTATAGTTGTCAAGCAAGAATCTCTCAATGGCTCTTATTGAAATCGGTTCGTTCAACACACCTCTCCTACAGTCCTTCTCACAGGGGGCTTGGCAAATGTAGCTGACTATTCTTGCAAGAGCGGTGGTAAGAATTTCTGCACCTTTCTTGAATTCTCCTTTTGACGTTAAATTGACCATTTTGGAGGGTATGTAGCCTAAGGGGCAGGAGGCATTGCATGGTGGAGCATCCCATCTCCTCGTCTTATCTCTGAGAGCCCCCGTTGGACAAACTTCAACACAACAACCATCGAATCTGCAGCCAACCTCGGCAAGGGGTAGATTATAGGCGGTGGAGACTGTGATATCTGAACTCTTGTAAACGAACTCGAGAACGGAAGCACCAATCACATCCTGACATACTCTAACACATCTCCCACAAACTATGCAAAGTTCTGGATCACGGATGAAGAAAGGCTCCTCAATCTGTGGGATTTTTCTGGGAATGTATTTTGGTGTGCCTTCTTTGATTCCAACATATTCTACAACCTTTCTGAATTCGCATACGTCGAATATTGGGCAACATCTTTCATTTTCTGGCACATTTGAGGAGCATTGAGTTCTGCTGCAACCTTCCCTCTGGGGGCAGATTATGCATTCGTGGGGGTGTTGTTCGAGCATCAGCGAAAGAATCTCCTTTCTTAGCTCCTTTAATCTTTCCGTCTCAGTATATACAACCATTCCATCTTCCGCAGGAGTTGTGCAGGAAGTTGGAAATCCTTTAACACCCTCAATTTCGACTATACACAATCTGCAAGCACCATGAGAGGGGAGGTTAGGATGGTAGCAGAGGGTTGGTATGTAGATTCCTGCAGCTCTTATTGCATCTAGAACGGTTGAACCCTCCTCAACTTTTACTTCTATACCGTTAATTTTGAGAGAAATCATACAATCACCTAAAAACCCTACTCAATGGCCATAAAATCGCAAGCCTCTATGCAAGCCTTACACTTTATACACTTCTCCTTGACTATTTTGGCATATTCTCCCTTCTCCCAAATTATAGCATTTTCAGGACAGACTTTAGCGCACCTACCACATTTTGTGCACCTCTCTTCGTTAACCTCAAATTTCAGCAGAGCAACGCATTGGTTTGCAGGACATCTTTTCTCCAGTATGTGGGCTTCGTATTCCTCCCTGAAATACTTCAGGGTTGTTAAAACGGGATTTGGGGCTGTTTTGCCCAAACCACATAGAGCCGTATCCATTATGCTTTTTGCTAGGTTTTCGAGCCTCTCTATATCTTTTAGCTCACCGTTTCCACTTACGATCTTGTTCAGAATTTCAAGCATCTTTTTTAATCCCAATCTGCATGGAAAGCATTTCCCGCATGATTCATCGCTGGTAAAACTCAAGAAAAATCTGGCAAGGTCTACCATACACGTGGAATCATCGAGTACTATGAGCCCACCTGAACCCATAATAGCTCCAGCTTCAACAAGAGAATCAAAATCTATTGGAGTATCAAAAAGTTTTTCGGGTATACAACCACCCGAAGGACCTCCAATTTGGATAGCTTTTATTTTCCTCATCTTCTTCGCAGGTCCACCTCCTGGGCCATAAAGAAGTTCCCTAATTGTCGTACCCAGTGGAACCTCAACCAAGCCTGTATTTTTTACCTTTCCGGCCAGCGCGAAGACCTTTGTACCTTTACTTTTTTCGGTTCCAATGGAAGCATACCAATCTCCACCTCTCAGAATGATCGTAGGCACGTTGGCCAAGGTTTCGACATTGTTTATTATCGTCGGTTTTCCCCAAAGTCCTTTTTGAGCTGGATATGGAGGTCTGGGTTTTGGCATTCCCCGCTTTCCCTCGATCGATGCAATCAAAGCAGTTTCCTCACCACAAACGAAGGCTCCAGCTCCCTCAACCAGTTTGATATCGAATGAAAACCCAGCTCCAAAAATGTCCTCACCTATGAATCCCCTTTCTTTAGCCTGAGAAATGGCAATTTTCAATCTTTTAATCGCCAAGGGATACTCAGCTCTGCAGTATATGTATCCCTCATTTGAACCGATCGCGTATCCAGCTATCGCCATTCCCTCCAGAACTGCATGAGGATCTCCCTCCAAAACACTTCTATCCATGAATGCTCCCGGATCTCCTTCATCGGCATTGCAAATCACGTACTTGGGCTGGGTTTCTTGGGTCCTGCATAATTCCCACTTGATACCTGTGGGAAAGCCAGCACCACCTCTACCTCTCAAACCAGATTTTTTAATCTCTTCAATAACCTCTTCAGGTTTCATTTGGGTAAGAGCTTTCTCTAAAGCTTTGTATCCATCATCTTCAAGGTAAGATTCTATGTTTTCAGGATCGATCTCACCACATCTTCTCAAAACGATTCTTTTCTGTCCAGCAAAAAAATCTTGGTAGGCCTTCCCTGCAGAATGTTTCTTTACGATCTCACCGTTTTTAACATGTTTCTCAACGAGTTCTGGCACGATCTCAGGCTTGACATTTTGGTAGGTAATCCTTCCTGTATTAGGATGGATTATATCTACCAGAACATCCCTGAAGTAACCCCTATCTCCCGTTTTTATCAGTTCACACGAATCCAATAAGCCTTGCCTACCTAACTCCTCTTCAAACTTCTTATAAACTTCTGAGGCCCCAGCGGACAAACCGCTTGTTCCATGACAAACCATAATCTTTACATCTGGCATGGAAACACCCCTACGGATGTTATGTTTTGTATTTTGTAGATGCTATACTAGAAATACATCTACCAAACTACATACTCACCTAAGATCATCTATTAACCTCTCGGTTTTCGAAATATCCATTCTCCCATAGATCTTATCATCAACCATGATAACGGGAGCCATACCACAGCAGCCCAAACATCTGACTTTGGTAAGTGTAAACAATCTATCTTCGGTTGTTTCGTTGTCCATAATCTTGAATTTCCTCTTTAAATGTTCAAAGATCTCGTGTCCTCCCATTATGTGGCATGCCGTACCAAGACATACCTTCAGCGTGTGTTTTCCAGGGGGAGTTAAGCGAAATTGAGAGTAAAAGGTCAGTATACCATAGATTTGGGAGGGAGAAACTCCCGTTTTCCTTGAAACTTCATCGACTGCCTCTTTTGGAACATAACCAAGGTCATTCTGAATTTGTTGAAGGATTTTGATGAGGCTTCCGTCATCTTTGTAATTCTCTAAAATTTTACTAACGATTTCAATCAAAAAATCACCTCAAAAAAAATAGAGGGGTTCACCTTTTGCCAGTCTGTTTTTCGTAGAGAGCCTTTGCAAATAGAGCGGCACCTATGGCTCCAGCGATTTGAGGATCGTATTCGGTCTCAAGTGCTTTCATACCTAACATGTCTTGCACTCTCGTGACCACACCTGGATTTTTGGAAATCCCTCCCGTAATTGCAAACTCTGGTTCAACACCCACTCTTTCTAACAATTCTACAACCCTTGTAGCTACAGCTCTGAAAAATGCAGCGAGTATTCTGTTCGTGGGCCACCCTTTTCTCATCAAACCGAGAATTTCTGATTTCCCAAACACTATGCAAGTTGTGCTGACTGGCTCAGGTTCATCGTCTGGGTAAACTTCAAGGGACATGGGACCCACTTCTGTTACTGGGATTGATAGCAAGTCCGCTACTACTTCGATACCCCTTCCGGTTCCTGCAGCACATTTGTCGTTCATCAGGAAGTTTACAACTTTTCCCCTCTCATCAACTTTGATTGCCTTTAGATCCTGCCCCCCCATATCAAGAACAGTTCTAACGCTTGGACCATAGATGTAGTTTGCTCCCCTTCCGTGGCATGCTATCTCAGTTATCGTTTTGTTGGCAAAGGGAATGCTAACTCTGCCATACCCAGTCCCCACGATATAATGTATGTCTTCCCTTTTCATGTCACCGATTTTCTCTAGGATCGATCCAAGTGCTTTTTCTGAACTTGCGGCACTACTCGATCCAGTTCTTAGATTGGAATAGGCGTAGAGCTCTCCATCGAGCATTATAACTGCTTGTGAGCTTACTGAACCCAAATCGATGCCACAGCTAATTACTTCTGCCTCTTTCCAGTTTTTGCTCTCGTCTACCCAAACCGTCTCCGGCCACTTCCAATATTCACTTTCCTGAATCGCCTCCATTAACTTCACCTCCTAATCATAAACCAGAAAGTGCTGCTCCTAGTGCTGGAACGAGCTCTGGAGCGATTTTGTCCGGTACATGGACTTCTGTTCCTAGCTCTCTCTTTAGGGAATCAACGAAACCGACATCATTGGCAAGTCCACCTATCACAACGACATCGTCTTCTATTCCAACTCTTCTAGCTATGGATGCAACCCTGTCGGCTATTGCGTCATGGATAGCCCTGGAAATTTCCGGTTTTGGCACATTGTTGTGCAAAAGGGAAACAACTTCAGACTCAGCGAAAATAACGCATTGAGCATTCATCGGAATGTTCCCTTTAGCTTCAAGAGACATTCTTCCAAATTCCTCCAAGGGAACCTCTAAGTATCTCACCATCGCGTCTACGAATGATCCGGTTCCGGCTGCGCATTTGTCTGCTAGAGCGAAGTCTTTGATGTTTCCATTTTCATCAACTTTAACCGCTCTTGATTCTTCTGCACCAACTTCTATAACTGTTTTTACTTTTGGCCAGACGAAATAGGTTCCTTTCCCAGCGGCAACAACTTGTGTTAGTTCACTGTCTGCAAATGGAACTGAAATTTTTCCAAACCCAGTTGCGATGAATTTATCGACTTCGTCTCTGGAAATACCTGCGGCTTTTAAAGCCTCTTCTAGAGCCTCTTCAACGGTCTTGTGGTGGTCAATACCCGTTCTTACGTTTGAAGTTCCGATAATCTCTTTGTTTTCGTTTACTAGGACTACCTTCGTAAATTTTGATCCTGCATCTATTCCAGCTACAATCATTTCTAAACACCCCCAAGCTTTATTTTTCAGAGATTCTTTCAATACCTAAACTTTGCATGAAGGAATCTATCACGTTAAAGGTTCTTGCTTCGTCAAAATCTCTAGGATCCGCCATGTTTCCTTCGTACGTTGCGACTGGTATGCCCTTTTTGACTAGGTAGTCTCTAACCTCCAGTGTTGACATGTTCCACAGTTCACAACCTCTATTTATGTGCATTATAATCGCGTCTGCATTCCAGTCCTTGATCATCTGATATGTTTCAAGCTTTCTAATCCAGTGAGAGTATTCATGTTGCCAAGAGGCTCTGTATCTGAGGTTGTATTCTGCAGTCCATCTGAGAGCCTCTTCTCTGTTTGTAATCTCAACACCTGCCTCCTCAGGAGTTGGAGCCGGTTCCCAGATCCATTTTTCTCCCTTTTCATCCATTCCTATCCAGCCACCACCAAGTCCAAAGGTGTAGATCGCTCCCAGTGAAATAGCCGCATACTCTTTCTCTAGATACCTGTAAACTTTAAGGAATGCCCAGGGAGGTGGGTTATCGGTGAAGAATCTGAATTGTTCGTGGGTTAAAGCTCCGATTCCTCTTTTTACCCTACTTTCAACCTCATCGTAAAGCTTGTGGTACAGCTTCGCCACCTCAGGATCAGACCTGTTTATTAGATTGAGTACATACAGGCTAAACATTGATTTCTCCTCGAGTGGAGCTGGCCTCGCTTGGTTCAGTTTGCAAATCTTTGCCCAGGTGGACATTGCGTCCGCTTCGGCATACACGGCTTTAATCAACAGTTCGTCATCATATTCTCTTCCCGTTATTTTCTCCATCCAAGGGATCGCATCATTTAGCTGCTTTACCACGTAGTTTATTTTCTTGTCGTCGAGTAAATACCCAGGTCCTACTGAAATATCCACAGCATACGTTGGAACCCCGTTCTCTAGTTCGGCTGCGTAATGGTACCACTTTGCATGACTGCAACAAATGTGGATTGTGAAGTTGAAGTCAGGTCGTGGGAACGGCTCAACTATACTTCCATCTGCCAGGAGATACTTGTTTTGGGCAATCGAACCCCAGTAGTTTCTCATGTATCCGCAAAGATCTCTTGCAGCCCCCTTTCTTTCGATAGTTTCTAAGCATTGTCGAGAGAACTCATGGAAGAATGCGCATGTGGCGCCATATGGCTCCCCCGTTAGCGGATAAACATCCTCTCCCAATCCGTGGGGTATCGCATCGAAAGCCCAGGCAGAACCGGCCCATCGTATACCACCCTTATCTTTTGCCTCCAGATAGTTTTTGTAATATCTCTCCCTATACTTCTTAAAATCGTTCCAACATTCAAGTGGTCTTACTTTCACTTCCATCATTCTCACCTCAGAAGAATAAATCCTCCTCACCTAAAGCCTCGAGAAACGCCTCAACACGGGTTCTGAATTGTCCAATTGGCTGGGTTATATCGAGTTCCAGCGTTAGATGCTTAACGTTATTTTTGTCGAACAGAACTCTGAGTGAGGGGATATCAAGTTCATGGGGATCACAGAATTTCATTTGAGCGATAATGGCCCCTTGTACGTTGTAATCTTTTATCACTTTCTCAATATGTTGAAATCTCCTTCTGATGAGTTCTCCAGCAGCCCAGTCCTTGGCAGGACATGGAATCCTTTTCACATACCTTTCAGCGAGGGCCATCAATCTATCTTCATTAGGTCTTACCTCATCCCAGAAGTACCTGGCTCCGGTGCAGCATTCTTCGTAAACAAATGTTGCAGGATAGTTTATCCCGTATTCAACCAATTCAAGAAAGCTTCTATCGTCGTCTTCACTACCAATCAGTATTAATCGAGTGCCGGTTTCTCTATCTACTTCGACATCCTTTAGGTCTTCTAGGAAAGATTCTAAAATCTCATTGTGGTCTTTCTTATCAACCACTTGAGAAGAAACTACCATCTCCATCGCATGCAAACCTGTGATTGGTGGTTTCTCACCCCTCCTTAACTCAAAAACCTTTTTCATGAGCTGGCGGTTTTTGTTGTAGATCTCAATCGCTTTGTCAAGTTCTTTGTTTGTTATGGTTACTCCCGTCCACTCCTCAACTGCTGACTTAAACTTCTCAAGTTCCCACCTGAGATAGGGCGTTGCATGAGGATTGTTCACACCATGTGGGAAGTGCATGTAATAACTCCACTGGATGTTTGGAACCCTGTCAACGAAACTGAAATAGGACTGCCTCATATGGAGGCACGATTGAGCCAGCGTAACTCCATCTAGGTAGTCGTACCTTCCCTGCAGTCCTTGGGCTAAAGTGTCATGGCAAAAGGGACAATACATATCGTGGAGATATGGCCTGGTTATGCTTTCAGGCTCATGGGAACCGAGAATTCTAACTGGAAGTACTCCAGCAGCGTATAGGATTTCTTCAGGACAGTATGTACAGTAGTAGCCCACAATTTTCCCTCCGTTTTCTCTTTTCCATTCTTTAGCGTATTCATGCCGCTTATCGAACCACTCTCTGAACTGCTTGAGCTGTGGAACTTCCTCTACTTTTTTCCCCATCTACTCACCTCCAATATAAATTGTCAAGTTTTTTCTCCAATTTAGTTAGTATTCGTAAACGAAATATATAAACATTTTGATACTCTGAAAAATAATTTGAGGGTTTACCTTTACATTGTATAGTTCGGTTATTTATTTAACATCAAGAAGGTCATCAAGCAGTCTATCATCAAATTTGAATTTCAGTATTCGATAAACGATCAGAATGTTCATATCATTAACGAGTTTGCCGTGTTCTTTGAGAAACTCGTGAACCCATCTGGATACCTCTTGAAAGCTTCTGAAAACCATTATAAACTTCCATCGAAAAATCCCATCAGTTATGAAGAATAGAATAACGTTCGGACAGTTAATAAGATATTCATAGGTTTTTCTCCAGTTATCGGCAAAATTCTTGTTGTCAAAGCTAAATTCCATAAAAGAGAAGATAAAATAGTTCTCGTTTGGTATTACAGTTTCCCTAAAAACTTCGGTCTCTTTCATTTCCTTTATTATCTCTGCTATCCTTGCATGACTCATTGATATGTTATATTTATCTTTTAAAACCTGACTGAGTCTTCTTGTCGTGATATTTGGATCCGAGATCTTTTCCTTGAGTATGGCGATTTTTGTTTTATCAAGCCTAACGATCGGCATTCGAATATCGAATTCCATAGAAGCTGTAAACTACCAATATATATTTAAATTTAACTTAGTACGAGAAATTTAAAAACAATTTCTTACAGAATTAATAAGATTAACGAGGTTTAATAAACCAAATTTACTCTTCCCACTCAGAATCCTCATCAAATTCGTCGGATTTCTCTCTTATGAATATCTCGACGTAATCGCCTTGGAGGTAACAGATCCTGCACTCATCTTTAAAATCGCATTCTGCAGCATCAACAACTTTTACTTCATAACCCATTGATTCGTATAGCTCGATGTACTCTTGGGCTCTGCTTCTCTCAACGGTGAACGCTCTTTGCCACCCTTTTGTCATATCTCACCACGAATTTACCAGGAGTGGCTTATCGCATTTTTAGGGCAAGATTTAACGCAGGGAAGCTCGTTTACGTCCCAACCTCCGGCAGGTTTACATTGTGCGCAGCTAAACCTGAGCTTTTTTCTGTGTTCCTCTTTCACTTTTGCCACTGGTTCCTCCCTAAAGGGGTCAATTTCATCCTCTCCAACCTCAAAAACGCCTGCCGGACAAACTTCAACGCATTTTGGTTGAGGAAGTGAAGTGCAGCCATCGCAGAGGTCCGTATCTATGCTTATATAGTAAACCCCGGAACCATCCCGATAACCATATTGTGCAATCATTGATTAATTTTCGATTTAATAACTTTAAAAATCTTTGGTATTTTTGAGACCGAGTATCTTAGCCGCGTTCTCGCCAAGAATCTTCCTGATTGCCTCCTCGCTAATGGAGAGGTTTTTGATATCTTCTACAAGCTTTTCAAGCCTGCATCCAGGCCAATCAGATCCGAATATAACTTTATCAGATAGGTTATCGAGGTTCGGGAAGTAATCGAGCAATTTCTTTGGAGGTAGACCCGATATCTCAAGATAAACGTTTTCATGGATTCTCGCGAGCATGCTGGCGGTATCGTACCACCACCCCCTGCCTGAGTGGGCCATGATTATTTTTAGCTCAGGGAAGTCGACGGCAACATCATCCAAGTAAAGGGGGTCTGCATACTTCTGTCTCACGTTTTTGAAAACTGAGGTGCCGGTGTGGAAGATAACTGGGATTTTGAGTTCAACAGCCTTCTCGTAAAGGGAATAAACCCTTTTCTCATTTGGATAGAAGTACATGTAGGAAGGAAGGAGCTTTAAACCCCTCATACCAAGTTCCTTTACACAGTATTCTAGATCGCCAGCCGGATCGGGGGATAAGTTTGGATTAACGGATGCGAAGGGTATCAGCCTATCGCTCTTGCTACAAAAGTTTGAAACGAACTCGTTGCTGACTATCCCCGTAACCTGTGGTGTACTCTCGGCGAATATGACCCCATATTCGATTCCAGCCTCATCCATGTCTCTTAGCAGGTATTCGGGCTTAACTGGCTTGGTATAGTCTAAGGAAGGGTTTATCTTCTCTAAGAACTCAATCACCCAAGAATGCCAGGGTTCTTCGTATATATGCATGTGGAAATCGATTGTCACCATCTTTAAGAGGACTTGAAAGGGCTTTTTAAATTTTTTGAAATGAATATATTGTAATAAAAAATTATTTAGTTGAAGTTATTTGTAAATGAATCAAAACTATTTTCTATTGTCACTACTTAAAAAAATTTAAGTAGTGGTCTAATTAGTGGAGGATATGGGTTTAAATGTTTATGAAGTTAATACAGAAGAAGCTAAGGAAAGAACGCATCATAAAATAATATTTGGAGATAGCAGAAACATGAAAGAACTCCAAAATGAATCTATTCACATGGTTGTTACTAGTCCGCCTTACGTAACGAGCAAATTTAAAAAGGGGCAACCCTTCAAAATTGATGAATATTTTGAAATGATCGAACAGGTGTTTAAAGAAGTATACCGGGTATTAATATCTGATGGTAGGTTTTGTCTAAATATTGGAGACATTCACACCAAATACTACTATGATGATGGTAGATTTTGGAGAATTCCCCTTGCACATATGGTTCTCCAAAAAGCCATAGATTTGGGGTTCAGATTGTTGGACACTTATATATGGGATAAAGGTTTTAATCGATATAAAGGTGGCGCACCCGGCCCCCTTTTTGGTTCTTATCCCTATCCTCCCACATTATATAATCAAGTGTATTGGGAATACATATTTGTCCTTGTGAAGCCTGGAAAAAGGAGAAAAATGCCAAAAGAAATTAAAGAAGAGAGCAAGATACCTTATGAAAAATGGGTTGAATATACAAGGCAAATATGGGGGGTGGAATCCGAAACAGAATGGATAAAGGAACATCCAGCTGTTTTTCCGGTTGAAATTCCAAAAAGGTTTATAGAGATGTATAGTTTCAAGGGTGATACAATTTTAGACCCTTTTTTGGGTTCAGGTACAACAACGTTGGCTGCTAAACTTACGGGAAGAAATTCTGTAGGATATGAGATAAATCCAAGATATGTCAAATTGATTAAAAAAAGAGTTGGGATCGGCCAAACTACCTTGGATAATACGAAGTGTGATTTTGAAATAATTTTCAGGGAAGACGCTAGGGAGGGGGAGTGGTTATAGTTGGTTAGATTAAGAGTTTCCGATATTTTAAACCAAATAGAAAGAATACCTTCTGAGTGGGTAAATGATGTGGGAAAAGAAGTAATCGAGAGTATAAAAGAGGTTTGCTCGTTTTTAATAGACAATGGCGTCTCCGAAGAGACTCTGGAATATATTTTAAGAGAAAACAAATATGCTTTAGATGTGATGAGGTTGATGCTTGGTCTTTCACAAGATGAGTTTCTCAATGAATTATTATACTTTGCAAAACTCCCTCTTGGGAACTCTTTTAAAACTGCAAGAAATAAGACACCTAGCTTTTCTAAGGAAATTGCTAAGGTTCTGATTAATAAAATGGGCATCAAAAGCATCGCTGAACTAGAGCTTTTTAGAAATTGGAGCTATTATGAAATTCTAATTGAACGGTACAAATTCATGCGGGGAAGAGCAGTCAAAGGTCAAAAAAGAGGCAGATCCTTAGAGGATGATGTTGAGGAGATACTTAAAGAGATTGGTGTGGCGTATGATAAAGGTCGAAGTTTCAATACTACCAAAGGCTCTGCAAAGGCGGATTTTTCAATTCCTTCATACAACAATCCTGAAATTGTTATAGAAGTTAAGGGTTATGAAGCCACAGGTAGTAAACTTACTGATGTCATCGGTGACATTCTAAAAATTCTCCAAGCTAAAGAAGATACAGTGAAATTTTATCTAGTTACAGATGGTATTGGTTGGTTTAGAAGAGTTAGTGATTTAGAACATATTGTGGAATTGTGCAACAAAGGTAAGATTGACATGATCTATACTCGCAAAACTATAAATGATCTAAAGAAAACTCTATTGCGATTTTTTT
>Ga0180300_10000431_pt1 | contig 18394 bp, 17 predicted proteins | sample GuaBasSediGuay15_FD_121798 | JGI IMG/M metagenome (GOLD analysis project Ga0180300, IMG submission 121798) | Subseafloor sediment microbial communities from Guaymas Basin, Gulf of California, Mexico - Guay15, Core 4569-2, 21-24 cm | ecosystem: Environmental > Aquatic > Marine > Hydrothermal... | reverse complement strand
TTCATAAGGAGTACTTGGTACGCCATATAGATAGGGGGGATTAAATATTATCAAGGAGAAGCGCTTGCCTTTAAGAGGTTCGAAAAGAGACCCTCTAATAAAGCGGATCTTGTTACCTGATATATTGTTCATTTTAGCATTAAGCATTGCCGTAGCTAGAGCCTTCTCATTAACATCAATTGCGTAGACTAAACGAGCTTTCCTTGCAGCCATTATCGCTATTATACCACTACCCGTTCCCATATCTAGGACTACATCGTCCTCTTTTATCTCTCTATCTAGTACTTTCATTACAAGGCTTGTTGTGATGGTAAATTTAGGGGAGAAAACACCTTTTGGAATGAAAAGGTAAATGCCACTTAATTTTACGAACTTGATGCTCCATACTAGTAGGTGTATAACGTAAAGTAGGGCCTTTATGATCTCTTGCTTGAGCCTTTTACTTAATGGCAAGTATTCTCGAGAGTCCATCCTTAATGCCCTCGAGCTCCTTAGGAATGTGCATTTCATCACATGACATCAAGTACTTAACTAAATCTCTTAAGAGAACTTCTTCCTCTTTTATCTCGCCTAGCCATTTAGGCTTCTTGACATACTCATTACTATGGAGAAGCTCTTTCAACTCCCTTAGTTTAACTACATTCATGGTGATGGGCACGCCTTTAGCAATCATTCTCAATATCGCATCCAAGTTCCTGATGTACACTTTATCCTCTATAGGATTAAGTCCTATGAAGCCTTTAGCCTCAAGGTCAACAGATGGTCTTCCTTGATCAGTAAGGTATCTACCGATAGGCTTAATGGCCAGAATGGGTCCTTCACGATCTCGGATTATAGAGAATATGGGATAATATGGATTTCGCGCTATCTCATTTAATACTTTGGCAATGAGAGTAGGATCCTTAAAGAGCAATTCGTCGTAGAATATCATTTTATCCTTAAGTGTTTTTGCGACTTCGTCTTCTGCTACGCAAATGCACGCTACATCCCAACCTCGTTCCTTGATGTACTCAAACATATCGTCTATTTCGATAAAGGAAAGGCTCGTAGGGAGATGAGGTACTAGCAGAGGAAGGGATAGGCTTGAACACTCCTCCTCTATTATCTTAACTATTATTAGAGGACGTCTAGCATTTGGGATTACTAAATCTACCTCGAGCTCTTTACCTAATAATCTAAGGACTGTATTCAATTCATAGGGTACTTCAAGTCTCTGAGCTATCTCTTCAATGATTGACATATTCCCAAACTCTTTGTTAAAAGCAACATCCCTTTGATTTATATGTTTTCTGAAGAGCTTAAATTAGTTCCTCAGGTATGTTATTAGGGGTATATGCTATTCTTGGCCATATCTTAGCCTCTCTTAACTTCTTAACTACGTGTGGATATAAGAACACATACTCTTCCTCTACGTCCTCGGCAAGCGATCTATCTATTTCGCGTAACATGGAGATCAAATTCTTATAGCTCTTCTCATCGCTAAAGCTCAGCATCACTGCGGGATGTACTGAAACTCCTTCATCGAGTAGATTTTCAAGAGCTTTAAGTTGTAAATAAAAGGCATCTGGATTAGCTCCTGTAAGTCTAGAGAATTCCTTAGGATTTGTTCCCTTTATCGACACCCTTACATGAAGATTTGGGAACTTTGCGAGATCTCGAGCATAGCTCTTATCCCATCCTATAAGTATGCCATTCGTTTCTAAGATGAATATAAAGGGTGTTTGACTTACTAATTCAAGTAATTTCACTAGGTGCTCCCTATTGAGAGTAGGCTCCCCTCCACTTAATCTAACCTGCCTATATCTCCTTCTCTTAGCAATACTGATTAAGCGATCATACACCTCATTAGGATTATAGAATTTGCCAATAGAATTCGCTCTATCGCGTGCATACCATCCCCAACAGAAAACACATCTTAAATTACATCCGACACAATCAGCAGTTGCTATACCGCCATACCATCGACCACCACGGAATCTAAAGTACTTTCTTTGAATACCTCTTGATACCACTTTATTTACCGCTTTAGTGAGCTCTATTGGATCGTACGTCATTCTGTGTTAAGTGAGACGTTCTAACGAATAAATCTATTGTTAGAAAGCCATCCCTCATGCGATGTAGGATCAAGTGAAGAGACTTACTACGAGCTCAATTAATACTTATCATACCCTATTCGCAACATTTAAATAAACCTAGGCTAGAAATAAGGAGGAGGCCTAGAAATTGGGAAAGGTATATAGAATTGCTGATTTAAAGCCTGGAGATAGAAGGGTTAATGTACGGTTTAAAGTCCTAAAGAAAATGGCTGAGAGAGAAGTGTTCATACGAAGGGATTTCTCAAGGCATAGAGTTGCAGAACTTCTAGTAGGCGACGATAGCGGAACAATAGTACTGACCTTATGGGATGACAATATAGATAAAGTTCAAGTGAATGAGAGTTATCGAATAGAAAATGGCTATGTGACTACGTTTAGAGGATCACCACGTTTAAACGTTGGACGCTATGGACGCATAATAAAGGAGTAAGTAACTTCAGAATTGTTTACCGATCATTTTTATAGTATCGGATGTAACGAAAAATTTAAAATGGGCAGTCTTCTTTTTTAACTGGCTATGGGACGAAAAAGCTTAAAGACAATATATAGAGAGAAGTTGTTAAAGGAAGCGAGAAAGAAGACGCCTAAGCTATTATATGTTGTATCCTACGATATACCAGGAAGTACACCAGCCATAAGGATGAAGCTTTCAAGGCATGTACAGGCATTAATGGAAGTGAGCAAGGAGCTGGGATTCCTATGTGAGAGGAGAACGTGGAGCTGTTTCTTATGCGATGAGAGAACAATGCCAGTCCTTAACGAGCTACTATTAAGCCTCGGTTGTAAGCCAGACATATTTCCAGTAGCGCTTAATTTAACTGTGGTAGAACGTCATCTTGTGGAGGCCCTAAGGAAGTTAGAAAACTATAAGGTTAAAGAGGCAAAGGAGCATATTAAGGCAGCCCTCAAGGAGTTAAGAGGAGAGCCATATATACCAGTATACATAGGACATTAGGTAGGGTAAAAGGGAGAAACAACCTAAAGTACCTTCAGACGCAGACATTGTAAACGTTCTTGTACACTCAGAAATTTTAATAAAGTTGTGGGCTTAGACTTTAATGAGATATGATAAGGTGAAGTATATGTCCATGTTTCGTACGTTATCCGTGATATATACAAGTGACGAAGCATATGAAGCGGTAGTAAGTGCTATAGATAAGGCAGTTGACTTAATAAGGAAGTCCGGTATGGATGCCTTAATAAGAATGGAGATAGATAGGCTCGAAATATCAATAAGGGGAGACGAGGAAGACATAAAAAGGCTTATTAGTAAGATAAGGAAGAGACTTGAGGAGGACTTAGGCGAACTAATAGAGAAGGGAGATGTGATAGTAGAGGAGACGTGAAGTCTAACCTAATCAGACGTTATGTTTAAATCAAGTCCGCATCCCATTTTATCATGATGTAAAATGAGCGTAAGGCTTAAAGTATTTTCGATAATTCCAGTAAGCTTCGTGGATTGTAGAAATGATGTTTGTAGCGTTTTCTTCCTCTCGGGCTGTAATATGCGTTGTATATATTGTCAGAATTATCCTCATTACCTTAGGGGCAAGGAGATATCCCTTAAGCAAATAATGGATATGCTTAACAAAAACTGGGCTGTAGGGATGGTTAAGTTCACAGGAGGTGAACCCCTTCTCCAAGCCGAGAACTTAATAGAAGTATGTCGCAGATTAAAGGAGCAAGGTTATGAGTTCGCAATAGATACGAATGGAACAAAACCCAATGCTGTTGAAGAGCTATGCAAAATAGGCATGCGTGAAGCAGCTGTCGACTTAAAAGCACCAGAACATAAGTATAGGGAGATTACTGGGATTAACGCATATAATGAAGTGCTGAGAACCATAAGGACGTTAATTGATTACAACGTAGACTTTGAAGTTCGAACAACTGTAGTAGAACCTCTCATAACTGCGCATGACTTGGAGGAAATAGCGGTTATCCTAAATAAAATAGGTGCTAAGCTATGGTATATACAAGTATACAGACCAGTAGCACATGCTAAGGGCTTAAGAAGACCGGATATAATTAGGCTTAGAGGAGTAATTAATCGTTTAAGAGAGGAATATTCATTAGACATAAGGCTGAGGGTATGATAAGAGGGTTTTTACTTTATTATGGCTAGCAACTCGCCTTGTTTAACTACTTGACCTTCCTTTACGAGGATTCGCCTTAGAATGCCAGATATGGGACTACGGATCTCTATTTTAGTCTTCATAGATTCCATTGTTAAGACTACTTCCCCTTTCTTCACTTCCTCTCCCGTATGTTTTTCTATAGATAAGATCCTCCCGGCAAGTGGGGCACGAATTTCATTCTTTGAAACACTTATGGTAACACCATGAGATGGTATTATAGTTGATGAACTTGATTGTTCTCTAAATAGGAGTCTTCTAATGCTGTTTATTATAGATCTTGGATCCTCTACTTCTACCTCTACTTCTAATACTTCATCATCTATGGTAATCCTGAATTTCTTCTTTTTCGCCAAAATCCACACCTCAAGAGATCAACCCTTGATGCTATACGCCAATAGCTTATATTACTTCTTGAATAGATATCGATATTCTCAAGAGACGAAGCAATACTCTCTGAAACCTTTTTCGATCCCTCGTGAAGTAAGCCTAAGACTGCAAGTAAGGCGATTAATCGCTTATCCATCTTCAAGCAGGCATCACCCCATGTTTCTTAGGAACCCTTGGCTTAAGGGGTCTCTTCGATAGAAGTATCTTCAGCATCTTTATGAGCAAAGGTCTCGTCTCATGCGGCTCTATGACCTTATCTATATACCCCCTAGACGCTGCCACATAGGGATTTGCGAACTTCTCCCTATACTCCATTGTGAATTTCTTCACTAGCTCCTCAGGGTTTTCAGCCTTTGCTATCTCTCGTTTATATATTATCTCAACGGCGCCTTGAGGGCCCATTACAGCTATTTCAGCAGTTGGCCAAGCCACAACGAAATCTGCACCTAAGTGCCTACTTGACATCGCAATATAACCTCCACCATAGGCCTTTCTTACGATTACTGTTATCTTAGGAACTGTTGAGACCGAATATGCGTATATTATCTTCGCGCCATGCCTTATTATTCCTGCTTGCTCTTGTGCAGTTCCAGGTAAGAAGCCTGGAACGTCTACGAACGTTATCACAGGGATGTTGAAGGCATCACAGAAGAGGACAAAGCGAGCAATTTTATCTGACGCGTTTACGTCAAGCGCTCCAGCTAGAACCTTAGGTTGATTTGCCACTATCCCTACAGGAATGCCGTCTAGCCTTCCAAATCCCACGATCGCATTAGGGGCGAAGAACTTATGCACTTCTAAAAAGCTATCCTTATCGAGGATCCTTACTATTACGTCATACATATCATAAGGTGACTCGGGATCCTCTGGAACTATATCATCCAATTCATAATCCATTCTCTCAGGATCGTCTTCACTCTTAATTATAGGAGGATCCTCCATGTTGTTTGACGGTAAATAACTTAATAGTTTGCGTATTAGGTTAAGTGCGTCTTCATCATTCTCTGCTACGAAATGAGCAACGCCACTATAATATGCGTGTACTTGAGGACCTCCTAATTCCTCATAAGTAACTTCCTCGCCAGTTGCAGCTTTTACTACCTTTGGACCCGTTATGAACATGAAGCTCTTTTTGGTCATTATTATGAAGTCAGAGAGGGCGGGCGAATATACTGCACCACCAGCACAAGGGCCCATTATTGCTATTATCTGAGGTATCACGCCAGATGCTAGAACATTTCTATAAAATAACTCACCATATCCTTTAAGCGAATCAACTCCTTCTTGTATTCTGGCACCACCGGAATCGTTAAGGCCTATGACGGGAATTCCGAGTTCAAGTGCTAGATCTAGGAGCTTGGTAATTTTCATTGCATGCATTTCGCCTACGCTTCCTCCCATAACTGTGAAATCCTGAGCGTAAACTGCCACAGGTCTTCCATCTATTAGCCCTATCCCCGTTACTACTCCATCGCCTAAGTACTTTCGCTCACTCATGCCAAATTCGGTAGCCCTATGGAGTACAAACTCATCGAACTCAATAAAGGAGTCGGGATCTAGTAGTAAGTCTATTCGCTCCCTAGCGGTTAATTTGCCTTGCTTATGTTGCCTCTCGATACGGTCTAAACCGCCACCTTTCTTCAACTCCTCTCTAAGCTTGCGGAGTATTTCTATTTTTCTAGAATCCATTTAAACACCTCGATATTTAGGTGTTATATCTCCTCAACCCATGCCTCAAAAATGCTTCCACCAACTCTTACTCTCACTAATTTAGCTCCGCGTCTTACGGCTGAGCAGGCATTAGACAATATTAGTTTTATTCTATCTATTAGCTCGACTTCCCTCAGTACTTCCTGCGACTTTACCTCCTCACTCGTCGAATATTTAACCTTAACAATAGCATTATTTGGAGCCCTAGCGAGAGCACCTAAGCTTAATGGGCCTATCTCAGCTACTATGGGTGAATCATCTGAACTTGGATTTGTTATGACCTTAACATTGGGATTTCCCACGATTACTGATCCAGGTATGGGCTCAGAATCTACGTTATGCCTTGATATGTCGATAGAGCCTATGGGGGATAATGAGATACTATGGGGATCCTTGCCCTTTATTACAAATAATTTAGGTATCTTCACTTCCCTATCTACGAGAAGTTCAGCTTTTATCTTAACTTTATTGGATGATGGAGGAATATAACGAGAGGGTATCCGCCTGGCGGGCAATTCATCAAGTAGATCCGAGACCTTCCCCTCATCTATATCCAGTATGGAGCCTTTACTTAGTTTCTTCCTTCCTGAGAAGGACATATTGCTTGGAATAGATACATACGCTATACCTGAGTTTAAGCTCTCGATCCTTACTATTGAATTAGGTGTTACTGGAATTAGACGCCATGGTCTTTCTTCCCTTTTACCTCCTATTGATACGGCTGCAGATCCAGTTACAGCAATTAACGCAGGCTTATTGACCTCAAGTTCTATATATCCATTTAGGATTTCTATTGCAGGACTATTTTCGTCGTTTCCAGCCAGTAGGTTTGCTATAGCATAAGATAATGAGTCTACGACAGTCCGTCTGTACTCGAAGTTATCTTGAACGAGGAAAGCATTATGAACGCTTTTCACTTTGAGCATTATTAAGTCACCTTACGACAGTTACTATAGGGTGCTTACACAATTGTCGTTTTTAAACTTTTAAGTATTATAATCCCCTTGTTAACTTAACGATACATGCTCAGAGTACTGAGTTTATGTAGCAGTCTACCTGAGGTCATGCATGATGAGAAGATGTACAGAAAGTAGAGATACTAAGGCGAGAGGCGTGAATATATACAATATTAGCGAATGTTAATATGCGAGGGAAACACCTAGTAGAAGATTAGAGGAGCGAACTTCATTATATCTGAGAGACCTCTAACGAATATGAATCTTCCATGCCCTCTTATGGCTATTGCTCTAGCGAAACCTGCCCACTTGCTTGGGACGCATATGACATGTAACTTATCGAAAAGAGGTGCATACTTTAAGGGATTTTCGCCAGCAGTCCATTCTCCATCGGTGATAAGTATGCCTATATATTCGTTAACACCAGCTCTGCGTAATTCATTATAAGTGGTAACTAGTGCTAGTGCTATATCAGTGTATCCATTAGCATTTAGGCTCAGTATTCGTTCAACCATTAGATCAGGTGGTACGCTCTCTCCATACCTCTTGAGGAAATCTACTGTAGTATTGAATGCGGTAATTACTAGGGATGTGTTTATGGAGGAATATACAAGCATAGCTGAAGTCAGGGCCGCTAATGTTATCTTAAGTCCACTCATTGAGGCACTTCTGTCTATTATCAGCGCGTACGCCTTTGACACTTTATCCCTATCGAATACCCTTAACGTATCTAAGTCTATCTTTGCGTTATCAAATATGCTCTCTACAGTCCTATCGATGTCAAGATCATCTGAGTGCCAATTAAATGGAGTACTTATTATCCTCCCACACCTAGTCCCAAGATAGGCCTTGGATACTATCTTCAAAATTATGTTAGTTGCATATTTTCTTGCAATCTTCTTTAACTCTCCCTGAAAGTATGGAAAGCTGAGAGCAAGAAGCTCGAGAAGTTCAAGGCTACGTGTATAGCTCGCATTCTTTAGATCCTCGATTATATCCATTGCTAAGGCAGAGTTGTTCGAGAGCTCTATAGCAACTCTTCTTGGGGCAACTCTTGCAAGTCTAATAAGGTAATCTAACCTCTTAGAGCGCTGAAAATTTAAACTAGAGTCCCTTCGCTGATTTGAGCGATTATACGTACCTTCATTAGATAAAGGGAAATCACGACCTCCTGAGAAGGGATTATCCAATTTCCTTCCTTCATCTCCGATGTTGTACTTGGCTAAGAGTTTAGAGAGTATCTCCCTAATTACATCTTCTGGCTCTACATCAGGATCTGAAACCCATATCTTACTCGACATCCCCATTATTGCGGCATATAATATATCTGAGAACGTCAATTTACCTCCCTTGAGCTTAGCTAACTTCATAGCTATAGTGACCATGTCTATTGCCCCGCGAACAGATGAGCCCATCTTTAAAGCAGGATGATGTCTTGTCTCTCTAGCTAGATCAACGGCAAGCTCTATAAGCCATTTACACTTACAACCTGTCTTCAATTTAACGATCTCTATTTCTTCCTCCCTACTCTGATAATCAAGTTTTAATCTGCAAAATCTATCAAGAAGAGCTCTACTCAGCCTACTAGTCCCTATATCATCGTAGGGATTCATCGCGCATATTATCCTAAAACTGGGTTTAGCCTTTATTATACCATAACGAGGGATAACCAATTCACGTTCCTCAGAGGCCCTAATGAGGACATTTGCAGCTTCCTCAGGCATTCTATTGAATTCCTCTATGTACAGTATACCTCCTTCCTCCATGGCCTTAGTAAGCGGGCCTGGCTCAAAGTATTCAGGTTTAAACCCCTCAGATAAAACCTTAGCTGGATTAAACGTACCTATAAGCTTCTGAGGAGTTAGATCAGCTGATCCTTCAACCATGAAGAAGGGTACTCCAGATTCCTCAGCAATAGCCCTTAGTATTGTTGACTTAGTTGTTCCAGGCGGACCTTCAAGTAGTATGTTCTTACCAGCGGCAAGCGCAGCAATTATAGCTATCACTTCATCCCGTCTACCAACTATTCTTCTCAATACTCTACTGATTAGTCCTAAGTCCTCATATGGATTAGGATTCATCAAGAAGAGAGAAGGAGAATACTATTAAAAAACTTAAGCCTCTTAAAATCCCATTAACTTCCTTTCCCTCTCCCAATCCTTAAGTATGTCATTTATGAATACTGCAACTCTGTCTAAGTATTTGACGGGTACTTTAAGTCCTGAGGCTGGCTTTGATCTTAACTCTACCATGTAGTAATCGAAGCCAGGCATCTTAGTGATGGTAAGGACGTTATTTACTATTATATCGCCTTGATCCGTCTTCACGATGTATCTAAAGCGGAATTCTTTTACTCTCTTTCCTGACGGTGTCTCCTTCTCCTCTAGCTCTCTTAGGTCCTCAACTCTCTCTAGATAGCCAGTTGTTAGGTCTTGAAGTCTAGAGTAGACATACGAGAAGAATACTGGAGCCTCCCTTAATGAGATGTGGATGTCATAGCCATACGTCTTTTCAGTAGTTATCTTCGTTATTTCCTCCTTTCTTCTCTCTCTCACCTCAGGAGCCGCTTTTATTCTCTTAATCATTGATGGGACGAACATGTATGCAGCCTGCATAGCTGGTCTAAATGATGCTATCATAGATGCTATGATAGCCACGACTACCGATATTACGCTCCAGTACCATTCTAACTTCTCCTTTATTATTAGGTTCTTGGACGCAGCTATTGCAGAGAGGACACGGAACGTTGTCAGTCCAGAGATGTAGCCTATTCCTCCTCCAAGTAGACCATATATCATGGATTCGGCTAGGAATAACATTGCTATCTGTGCTGGATTGAGGCCTAACGCGAATAATAGGTATATCTCGCGCCTCCTCTCATATATTATACTGTACATGGTTATAGCCACGTTAAAGCCTACTATTACTATGGGCACTACGAATGCCAAGCTCTTAGCGAAGAGGCTCTCCATTTTCTGTCCGAAGTATACTACTAGCGATCCAGCCTTCATTATCACGTAAGCATAGAAGTCGCTTCCCTTCCTCTCTATATAGGCCTTGGCCAAGGGCAATAGATCGGATGGATCCTTAGCTAATACAACGAGACTATAGATATCGCTTACCTGGCTTATCTTACTAATGGGTTCAGGTATTACCTTGAATAGCAGGAATCTCCAGTTAACTATGACTATGTCTGTAGCATTAGCAGGCACTGCCTTTTCACCTAATATTACTAAAGGCTTAAGTGGGGATCCATCCACGTCTTGGAATGCATCTAATGACTCCTCTGAGAATATCCCAACTACCTTTAACGTAGCCTTCGTGATACGTGATGTAAGCCTGGTAGTAACCGTTATGTTCACTAAGTCGCCTACTTTGACTTTAAGGATTTCCGCAGCAGAGGATGGTAGGAGTATTGAGTCCTCACTGCTTATATCGCTATATTTACCGCTTGTGAGAATGTTTGAGATCCCTGTAAATTGATCCTCCTCTGGAGCTAGACCTAAGATTGCATGAGCTATATACTTTCTACGTCCGTGCTCTACCACTACGGTTACATGAGCTTTGGGATAGGTCATCGCTCTTGGGATTACAATATCTACCTCAGGCTTTGATACAAACCATTCGTAGTCTGAGAAGTAGCTTAGAGGCTCTAGTGAACCTTTAACAACGTGCTTTATTAATAGGCATGGTTTATCGTATGTTAGCGGTATGTGATCCATCTTCATACCATATGCTCTTCCAATTGAGGCGAATACTGTAAAGGCCCATATTAGTGTAGCGATTGAGAATACTGTTATTACTGTCCTAAGCTTTCTTACTCTGGAGTAACGTTTGGCCAAGGAGAATGTTATTGAGATTAATGCACCCCTTTCAAGTGTACCTGGAAGGCTTACCTCCTTAAGTATGTTTGGTAGTACGAACGTTATAATCGACGGTATTATGAATGATGCTCCTATAGATGATGCAAAGGTCTTCTTGTTAGTATTCCAGAGTAACACGGCGCCTGGATATACTATCCAGAACAGTATGATGAAGAATAGGTATAATAATACGTACGTTATTACTTTCCTCTTTGTCTGCTCGTGGAAGTAAAAGGCTAGGCTTAATGCGAATACCGATAAGAAGACTGGGAGAATTGCCGCGCCTTCTTGAGCTATCAATTCCATCATCTTTAGCCTCTTAGGCAACGTATCTGTAACATAAACGAACACTCTCTCCAGCTTCTGATAAGCTTCGTAGGGATCTCCTCCTTCAAGGACTATTGTCTCGGCAGTATCAACAAGTTTACTCATCGTACTGAGATCTTCTCGCTCTATGCCTAAGTAGAAGCCTATGCGCTCATAATTACTTATTGTAGTCTCTGCATCTCTCAGCATATTCCTCATCATTATTATTAATTGTTTAAGTGATTCCTTAGTTACATCAACAAGCGTGAACGCTCCTCTCTCAAGTACTATAGGAGCCTCACTAGAGCCAACGAAGAAGTAGAACCAACTAAGGATTCTCTTTCGTATATCGTATATACGCATTGCGAATTTCACCATAACTGGTATGTTAGCTGGTATGAGAGTATCAGTTCTTGAGATTACTGATGATGGGAAGATTCCCAACCGTATGGCTTTTGAAAATGCAAGGGTCATGTCCTCAGTGTCACCGTAGGAGTCTATTACTATAGGCTTTACTGTCTCAACTCCGCCGAAAATTCTGGTGACCTTTGCCTCGCCAGCATCAAGTACGGAGGATATCTCCTTACCGTCTACGCTAAATACGAAACTCATGTATGAGCCGACCCAATGGCCTCCTATGTAAAAGCAACGTCCCCTAATTCCCACGTAAGCACTAGGATACATTACTATTTCAGCATATACGTGACTCGTATCGCTGAACTCTGTGGAGAATTTAACTGGAAGATAATCGGCTCTATAGGTCGTCTCATTAAAGTGTATGACGTATATCTGATATACCGTAGCGCCTGGAAGAACTAATTTAAACCTCCCTAAGTCATCGCTTGTAGTATAGGCGGTTATGTTAACGCCATCATATGCAAAGACTACTGCATTTGATATGGGGTTTCCATTCACGTCCTTTATAACACCTTCTACAATTAGCTGTTCTTGCGCTTTGGTAAAACTGGGTACAAGAAGAAGGACTAAGAGGGAAGTACAGAGAACGACTAACAACTTAAGCTTCATATAGCTCTCAACTCCATCTAAATACACTATCCTCTTAAATTATTAATTTTTCGTAAAATCTATTAATTAATAGTCCGAATAACATTAACATAACGTCACAAACTTCAGAAAATAAGCTCTCTGGGTAAAGGTATTTAGGATTCTGCAAGCTATCCACTATAATGTGGGATTATTAGCACTACTTTTAGAGGAATTGGAAAAGACCTGGGGAGAGGAGGTAAGAAGAATACTAGATAATATCAGAAGGAGAGATCCTATAGAAATACTAATACGGACTGTACTCTCTCAGAACACCAGTGATAAAAATGCTGAGAAAGCATTCTTCAATTTAAAAGAAATGGTAAAAGGACGCTATGAGAAGCTAATGGATATGGATCCAACCTTAATAGAGGAAGCAATTAAACCTGCAGGGATATATAGGATAAGAGCCCAAAGGATAATCAGCTTAGTGCGCACAATATATGAAAGATATGGAGGAGATCTCAGTTGGATAAAGAAGTTAAGTTTGAAGCATGCTAGAAGAGAGCTACTAAACCTTCCGGGCATAGGGTATAAGACGGCAGATATAATGTTGGCATTTTATGGAGGCAAGGATATACTCCCTGTGGATACGCATATAAGCAGGATAGCCATAAGGTTAGGCTACGCGAATAAGAGGAACTATGAGGCCATAAGGATAAATCTTGAGAAGGAGATAGAGAGAGGTAAGAAGGCATTAGCGCATCTTCTCCTAATAAGGTTTGGCAGGACGATATGTAAGTCGAGAAGACCGTTATGCAGTAAATGCCCTATTAAGAAGAGGTGCCCTTATGCTTTAAGGCAAGAAGTGACCTAACCTTCGTTAAGAATCTAGCAGTCTTTACGACTTCAGGATCTATCTCTATAACCTTACCTTTTTCGTACACCAGATGCCTTATTTTAAATCTATTCCCGAAAAACCTATTCACCTCCTCAGCCATCATGTGAAGTTGTACACAGTGGAGAGAGCCGTCTACGGTCAGTATGACTATTTCTTCTATTGGTACGCGACATAATATCGATGCGAGCTTAAAGCCTACCATGTTTACATGTTCGCTTTCTAAACATACATGAAATGTAGCTCGTCCTTTGCTCCACTCGGCGACTATTTCAGGGTGCTCATCCTTTAGACAAGTACCGAAGATAAGCAACTTCTTATAACGCCTTATATCCTTGCTACATACGTTTGAGTCGAGTAACCTTCGGTACTCGCTCATCTCATTCGCCCATTACTGTAACTATGACTGTTCTTGTCCTAGGATATATATCGGTCTCTATAAACATTATTGATTGCCACGTTCCAAGGGCCAGACGACCATCGACCACTGGAACTGTCTTATCAGGAGGGAGGAGGAGCGATCGTAGGTGAGCATGAGCATTTGAGGGATGGGCATAATTGCCTCCTTCGGGAACTAGATCCTCCAATAGGCGCCTTATGTCATCAAGGAGGTTCTCCTCGTTTTCAGTTAGTACTATTATTCCTGTAGCATGCGGTGCGAAGATGTGGGCAATGCCATTCTTTATCTGCGATTTAGTTACTATTTTCTGAACGTTGCCTGTTATATCGATGATGTCTATTGGCCCGCGAGTTTTAAAGGAAAAGCTCTCAGTATATACCCTCACGGCTACAATCCCTCCTTATTTTAATGTTCAACTAAAATAAGTCAACACACTCAGATATTAATCCTTCCCTCCTTAATTTATTTGCAGGGGAAGATACCGTTATTAGATGATACGGACTTTAGAACTAGAAAGGTCTCACTTGAAATTATATCCTCAAATGTAGCTAAATACCGTATTAGGAATGAGGTGAGGTCACCCCAGCGTTTCGCCCATACTTTAAGCACAATATCGTAAGCTCCTGTCACAATATATGCTTCCTCGACAAAAGGCAAGGATGGATCCTTTACGGAATCATGTAATATCTTCCTTGCAATCTCCTCCTGATTCGACATACCCGAGGTAGTAATTCTACGTCTTACCTTTAACATAACTAACGCTAGGTATCTATAGCCTAGCTTCTCGGGGTCTACTACAGCTCGATATCCTCTTATATAGCCACTCCGTTCAAGCCTTAAAATACGCTCCCTTATAGTTGATCGTGGCTTTTTCAAGGTATTTGCTATATCAGTTATGCTCGCTCTCCCATTTCTCTGCAATAGGTTCAGGATTTTGATATCAAGCTCATCCATATTACTCTAAGATTCAATGGCATTTAGAGCTATATAATATTTCCTCGATTTCTTCACTTACTATAGAGTACATCTTTTCGGGTAAGTAGAAGGTTAAGTTGATTAACCTGTTTGACGCATTACAGAGCCATGAGAATGATAATACCAGAAGCTTTTTGAAAAAGGAAAACCTGGACTTGTAAATGTACTTTCGTCCATCATGACCATTTATGGAGAAGGACTCTACATTCACTAGCTTTAAGGAACCGAGATCCTCAAATATCCTCGGCTTACAGAAGTTCTTAAACCAGCCATCTACGCTTCGATATTCTTCGAGAACGACATTAGCTATATTATGATAGGCGACTATCAAGCCCATATCTTCCTTCTTAAACTTAACCTTGCTAAAGGCAGGCGTAAATTTATGATCCTCTAGTTCGTACTCCTGAGGAATCCTTACATAAAGCCCGTAGAAATACCACAACCATGGTCCCTTCTTGTGACATCTGATCGTCCTAAGGAGCCTTTTGAATATAGGATACATCTGATGGTATTCCTCAGGTCTGAAAATTAACTGTAAAAGTACTAATCGCTCCGTGTCAGGACAGCACCAACAAACACCTAAGGTCTCACCTGAGCTTCTAACATAAAAAGATAGGGCCGGATGAGACATTACCTTTACTTCCCTGAGGTTCACTAATTTGTATTGAGCACCAGACTTCTTAGCTTTTTTCTCCATTTCCTTTAGATACTCTTCAACGCTGGTCTTGAGGCTTGGAGGCCTTTTCTTGCTTATCTTCTCCCACTTCACTTCAAGTCTTGGATAAACATAGTCTAACCTGAAGTATGCGTAATCCTTTCCCTTACTATCAACGCTTATCTCCCAGCTCTCCGGTACCTCGAACTCTAACATTCGCCAACCAAACTCCTTGAATTTACGTACATCACTCATGATCTGCCCCCCTCGGGTCTAAATGGAACGAAGAGTTCTACCTTTTTCTTCCGCCTCTTGGGCCTCCTCCTAAGGGAGATTATCTTGCTTGCTATCACTTTTGCTAGGATGACTAGAGCTATTGCAAAACCTGTTATACCAATACCTAACAATATGGTTTCGCGAAGCGAGAAAGCATAACCATCTATGGCGAATAAGACATCTAGTCTTATTTCATAGGATAGCAATCCCGCACCAACTGTCACTCGTCTAGTTGTCCTCTTGTTTAAGTAATATACGTCCAACGTGTAATCGCCATACGGTAAGTCCTTGAATTCGGCGATACCACCTCTTACATAACATTCCTCTATTATGCCTGTAGGAGATGATATCACAACCTTAGCGCCATTTAGTGGTTTATTAAGCGAATTAATGACCCGTACCTTAAGATCATAGACCTCGCACTTTATAGTATATTCGTAATCTCCACTTGAACTCGTTGGGTATGGAAGTATGAAGTCAGTAGATGCGACATCTACATTCTTCCATGTCACGCTAATCTTATACTTACCAGGAGGAAGTAGACCAAAGTCCACTTCGCCCACTTCATTACTCGTAAAGATCTTAGAAGTTCCATTTGGATATGTCAGTTTAACCTTCGCATTTATTAAGTACCTACCGCTTCCTGACATTATAGTTATCCTTGCAGAATACAGGTCACACTTTATCGTTTTACTGAGTTCCTCCTTAGTATTCAATATTGTTTCAGCCACTTCTATGCCGTTCCATATTACCCTTATCTTTACTTCGCCTTGTGGAACCCTAACAAACTCCACATATCCATTATCATCAGTAATGCCATAATCGTATAGTATTTCGCTTCCCCGATAAATAACATATAGCTCGACTCGGGCATTACTTAAAGGTATTTCGCCTCCACCTCTCGTTACAATCCTTAATGTTACATCAACTAATGGAAATCTTACATCGAAAACTCCAGGGGCATGTATCATTACGTATTTTTCGTATTCTATACCTTTCCATTTTATCTTAAACGTATATTGTCCCTCCATTAGACCAGAGAGAACTATTTCGCCATTTTCATTAGTAAATAAACTGGTCTCTACCCCTATAGGTAGCCTTAAGGTGACATTGGTATTAGCGAATATGCCACCTTTTGCGTCCGTTATTACGAATTTCGCAGTGAATACGTTGACGTATATAGAGATAGGCTGTTCTGTCGTTTTATCAAGCGATATTTCCTTCGAGAGTAATTGTACTCCCCACCACCTTACCTGAATTACGTATTTCCCACATGGAATCTTTGATAGCAAGATCGAGGAGCTATTTATGACTATGTTAGTTCCATTTGGATGGCGTATTTCAACTTGAACGCCAGGTAGCTTAACGTTGCCTATGGTCGTGGTGGAAGGTAGTAATCCGCCTTCTATTCCCCTAATTTCAATTCTCATATCTAAGATCGAACAGTGTAGTATTATTGGCTGTGTCGCGTTATTCCCAGTAAGCATAATCACTATATTATCAGTGACCACGCCCTGCCAGATTACAGTGAACACGTACTTAGTGCCTTTAGAATAGTCTAGAGGCACTCTAGTTAATGTTACGTGCCCATACTTTACTTGAGTTTCATTGTAATATGATCCGATGAGACTTCTAACTCTAAGCGTTGGATTTACTGTCCTGTTTAGGAGATCCCATGTGAAAACTGAGATATCGTATACATTAGCACGTATTTCAGGAGATAGCCCCTGTTTTGTCTCATTTGCTACACATATGTCCCTATAGTAGACTTCTATTACGTAAGGCTGAGATGGATCAAAAGCTACATCACTAAATGCTGCAATACCATTTTCGTTCGTCTTGCTCTCATAGCTTGTATCGTTTACTTTTATGCGTACAAATGCATTAGGTAGAGGTCTTCCATGATAGTCAAGAACTTTTACTAGAACCTGAAATTCCCCATAAACGTCTACTGTAGAGTAGTAGAAGTTAGTGAAAATCATGACATAGAGTATAATGATTGGGACTATGACCTTCACCTTCATTGTAATATCCTCCGTTTCAGGAATAATACGTTAAATCGAATTAAAATAATTTAGCTTACATATACTCCTAGATAATACACAAAAAATTACATGGAAGTCATAGTAAAGTCCTTATTAAACAACATGTCTAATGGTCGGGGTAAGGTATAAAAATCAGACAGCATGAGATGTTACAGCAACATGTATAAATACTTGTATTCAGAATGAAATACGCCAGGGGTAATGAATAATGCCAATAACGGATCCTGAGAAACTTCAGATCGCAATAAAGCATACATTCAATGTGATGATTTGTAGAAAGTGTGGAGCTAGAAATCCTCCTGGAGCGGAGAAATGCAGAAGGTGTAGGAGCAAGAACTTAAGGTGGAAGCGTTATAGGAAGTAGCGCCTAGTATTTTGCATTTCATAAGGCCTACTCAGTTACCCATTTTATATCGGCAAGCGAGAGCGCTATATCCATAGGCAGACCTCGTGGATCTGATGTGACCTTAATGCTAACGACTCCACTTATTATTTTAGAAAGCAACGTATCTCTGAGTAAATATCCTCTGCCTAAACCAGGACATTCCCTTACGGCAGATGGATTTATTCTAACTATGAAGAATCCAGAATGCTCTACTACTTGAAGGGGATATACGCTACAATTCCATGGAAAGAAGTTGTATAGAAGTTTCAATTTGCAGAGACCATCTTGATAGAAGGGGCATGGCATGCCTTCCTTTATGT
>Ga0180300_10000430_pt1 | contig 18400 bp, 18 predicted proteins | sample GuaBasSediGuay15_FD_121798 | JGI IMG/M metagenome (GOLD analysis project Ga0180300, IMG submission 121798) | Subseafloor sediment microbial communities from Guaymas Basin, Gulf of California, Mexico - Guay15, Core 4569-2, 21-24 cm | ecosystem: Environmental > Aquatic > Marine > Hydrothermal... | reverse complement strand
TGCCAATCCACCCCCAACAGTTACAGCAGATTGCCTCAACCCAAAGACAGTACCTCTTGTTTTTTGATCAAACCATATGAAGAGGCCCTTTGATGCTACCGGATTTCCCATTCCATAACCGATTCCGGCAACCGCAACAATAATCAAAAAAATTGAATAATAACTGTGTGCAAGGTCTAAAAAAAACAAAGGCACACCAGTTAGTCCTAACCATAAGAGGATGCTATTTCTCACTCCAAAATAATCAACGACAACCCCTGCAGGTAAAGCCGACAGAGCAGCAGCAAAATAGAATGTCGAACTTATGCTGCCTATTTGTGTTCCACTCAAAGACATTGTGTCTCTTAGAAACGGTGCAAGCGGGCCCCAGCTATATCCTGCGATTGAGAGAATGAGCTGAGACAGGACGAAAATAATTAATATAATCACCCTGTGATGATCTGAGGTAATATTAACTTTTGTATCAGCCATTAGAATAATTTCTGCCTATCCATATCCTTCAGCTCATCACAGGGGAATATTTCCGTGATATTTAGGGTATATTTTTTGAGGACGTTGTTTTGTCTGAAGGAATTCCAGTGTCCTAATCAACATCCTTCTGGTATCTTTGGGCTCGATAATATCATCTATTCCCCAGTTTGCCGAAGCTTCCCGCATCGGATTGGAATACTTTTCGGTAAATTCTTCGAGCCTTTTTCGTCTGACTTCTTGAGGATTTTTGGACTCTCTGATCTCTTTACCAAAATAGAGTTCCACTGATGCCTCCGCTCCCAAAACACCTACCTCAACAATAGGCCAATAATAGACCTGATCTGTGCCCAAGCCTGGCACCACTCCCATACCAAGATTTCCTCCCCCATAACATTTTCGCAAAACAACTGCTATCCGCGGAACAGTTGCCTCACACAGCGCATACAGGACCTTTGCCCCATGGCGGATAATACCTTTGCGCTCCTGGTCGCTTCCAGGTAGGTAGGCAGGGGTATCTACCAGTAAGACAAGAGGTATATTAAAACAATCGCAGAACCTTATGAATCTGGCCTGCTTGTCAGAACTGTCTACGGTCAGACTCCCTGCCCGAACCATCGGTTGATTAGCTACGATTCCTACAACCTTATTATTCAAACGTCCAAAACCTACTATTATCTCTCCAGCAAACTCGGGTTTTATTTCAAAAAAGCGACCTCTATCAACAAGTGAAAGGATTACCTTGTGCATATCATATGGCTTGTTCGGTGATGCAGGAACGATTTCATTAAGCTCATTATTGAGCCTTTCCTTATTATCACCCATTTCTATGTAAGGTGGATCTTCTAAGCAGTTGGATGGCAGATAACTCAAGAGTTCCTTTATACCATCCAGACATTCCTTATCACTGGCATATCTCCTGTCAGCTACCCCGGTTATCTGACAGTGGAGTTTTGCACCCCCCAGGTCTTCATATGATATTTCTTCTCCTATTACAGTCTTAACCATTGCAGGTCCGGTTATGAACATATGGCTTTTCTTATCAACCATGAAGATGAAATCAGTAAGGGCAGGTGAGTAGACAGAGATTCCTGCACAGGTTCCCATAATGGCTGATATCTGAGGAATAAATCCTGAGGCTTGAGTATTGGGATAGAATATCGATGCGCCACTCTTTTCCATAAGATCTCCCAAAACAGTTTTTGACTCCTCGATTTTGGGAAGTCTAGCACCAGGTGAATCATGAAGACCGATGAGTGGGACTTTCATTCGAAGGGCCATTTCCACCGTCTTGTACATCTTGTAACCATGTAAAGCGCCTATTGAACCTCCCCGAACTGTCGCATCCTGAGAATACAGGCACACGGTTCTTCCGTCTATGGTACCGTAGCCACATACAATGCCATCTCCTGGGGCTTCCTCAAGATGGTTAAGCAACATGTTAAACTCTACAAAGCTACCTTTATCCAAAAGATAGTCTATCCTTTCTCGCGCTGTTAGCTTCCCTTTTTGATGCTGAAGAACAACCTTTTCCTCGCCCCCGCCCTTCAGTGCCCTCTCTTTTATCTCCCGAAGTTGCCTGATTCTTTCTTCTGTCCTATCTTCCATAGATATTCACCCCCTGCTTGCGCTTAATCTCCCTTAAATACTGGCTTCCTTTTCTCCCTGAACGCCGTAATCCCTTCCAAATGGTCCTTTGATGCAAGTGTAATGGATTCACAAAATGCTGCTTCATCTAAGGCTGTAGCCAGATCTGTCCGTAAGCCTTTATACACCTGCGATTTCATCAATCTAATGGCAATGGGAGGGCCATCTGCAATCTTTCTGGCAAGGCTCATAGTAACATTCTCCAATTCTTCGGCCGCTGCCAATTTATTAACCATACCAATCTCTTTAGCTTCCCTCGCTTCGAGCATATCCCCAGTAAACAGCAACTCAAGTGCTTTCCCCAATCCCATGGCCCTGGGATAGAGCCAGGCCGCACCGAATCCCGGAAAAAGCCCAATCTTTACAAATCCACACATGAATTTTGCGTTTTCGCTTGCAGTCCGAAGATCACAGGCTAAGGCAAGGTCAAATCCTGCCCCTACACATACCCCGTTGATCATGGCTATAGTGGGTTTTTCCATTTGATGGAGGGAGAGGATAATCTTTTTGGCAGACTTGAAAATAAAAGAACGTCTCAATTTCTCAACACTCTGCTCACCAAGTTCCTTTACATCACCTCCGCCCGGCATGATGTCCACATCAGCACCTGCGCAAAAGGCCTCTCCCGCTCCAGTAAGGATCAACACCCTTATGCTGTCATCTTCAGAAATATTTGAAAGAGCCTCCACCAACTCTTCCATCATCTGTCTGCTGATAGCATTTCTCTTCTCTGGTCTATTCAAGGTTAATGTCGCCAAATAATTCTCTTTGACTAATTCAATAGTTTGAAACCTCATTTTTTACTCCTCCTTTCATAACTTCATATCTAACCATTATTATGATACAGAACTTCAAATCACCGACAAAATCTCGCCTATAGATTGCACTGTCTCCAGATGCATAATTTTCTCAATCACCTTCTCTGCTGCAGAATGTGACAAAGCACTTGCGGTCATGAACTTCTCCTTCAGTTCTTCAACAGTCAACGGATTTTCAGATGACCCTTTGGGTGCAGAAGTATATTTCTCATATGTTATCCCATCTTTCATGTGTACCTTAACATGGGAGCTAAGCCCAACGTTAGAAAGCCCTTTTGCTTTTACCTTTTTCCTTAGTTCATTTAGTTCACGATCTCGCACCTTCTCTTCAGTGAGGTTTTCCGTCGTTATCTTCCCTTCAGCAAGGGCAAGGGCTGAAAGAAAGTAAATACTGAATCTTCCTTCATGCACGTTTCTTGGCTCGACTATGCCAGCAGCATCAAGTGGAAGTTCATCAATCTCTATTTCTATCTCTTTCACATCTGAGATTAGAGGGCCCTCTGTTCTATGGATCTCAACCATGAGATCTACTGTAGAATGCACTCACAATGGGGCAGGGTAAGTCTTGAAACAGACCTCTGAGAGGAAAAATTCTTCACCTAACCCATTTAATAAAGAGTTATAATCAGGGTTCTCTGTGAACAGATCAAAAAAACCGTGTTTTCCATCAAAAATATCGGAAGAACTCCCCAGTCCTTCTTTCGCAAGAAAGCAGGCCATAAGGCCATCTATAGCAGCCTTTCCAGCATGAAACGGTTTTGACATGGTGCCAAATACGTTCCGAAGTCCTCCTGCCGAGGTTCCTACTATGCCCAAGGCGTTTACTGTGGTATCCAGATCAAGATTGAGAAGACTTGCAACTCCGCTAACAGCGCCAAACCGTCCAATAGTAGAGGTTATATGCCATCCTCTCTCATAGTGAACGCGACCCACCGCCATGCCAAGCCTTAAGGTGGTGTCTATGGAAAGAACGATGGCTGTAAGCAAATCCTTTCCATTGGAATCCATATACTCCGCTATAGCCAGGATTGCAGGTAGAGTGGGAGCAGTGGTATGCAATATGGTAGACATGTGGTAATCATCAAAATCCAAGGCATGTGACAGCATGCCATTTATAAGAGCGGCGTTTATCAGGTCACACTTCTTATTGAATCCAATTACAGTTGCTGGGCCTGGATTTGAAAAAGCGGACAAGTATTTTTTAGCAACAGAACCAATATCGCTTTTTGCCCCTGCAATCGTAACCCCCAGCCAATCAAGAAGGCAAAGTTTTCCTATTTCCAATACATCTTGGGGGATTTGCGAGAACTTTGTCCCGATTGCATACTGGGCAATCTGTTTCGCTATATTCATCTCTTACCTCCCCTCAAAAATCGGGGTTCTCTTCTCCAGGAATGCCTTGAACCCTTCTTCCCTGTCTTTACTGTTCCAGCAGACATCGACTGCCATTTTCTCAAAGTCAAGGGTCTGTGCAAGATCCATCCTCCCAAAATTCTGGAGCCCCCTTTTGATAAAAGCTATTGGAAGAGGCGCATTATTGGCAATATTAAGTGCAAACTTTCTGGTCTCCTCAGCCAGCTTCTCGTGAGGAACCACTTTGTTGACCAAACCGATTCTCAATGCCTCGTTGGCATCGATGACTTCACCCGAAAAAAGAATTTCCGCTGCCTTGGCATAGCCCACCAGTCTCGGAAGAAAATAGATACCCCCCCAATCCGGGAATACGCCCCTCTTTACAAATACCTCTCCGAACCTGGCCCGATCGCTTGCGATTCGGATATCGCAGGCCAGGGCAAGATTGCACCCACCACCAGCTGCTACCCCGTTGACAGAGGCGATCACCGGTTTCTCCACCGAATTAATTAACATAACGATTTTCATGAAGGTATATCGCTCACTGGTTGCCCCCTTTCTAAGAGCCTGCGATTTGCCGGCCACGAATTCATCCACATCACCCCCTACACAAAAGGCCTTCCCAGCCCCTGTAATGACAATAACCCTCACATCATGATCTGTGCACGCATCTTCTAAGACTTCCAGGATCTCTTCACGCATATTTTCCACAAAGGCATTTAATTTTTCAGGACGATTTAGTGTAACGGTTGCAATACCTTCCCTTTTATCAAGCATGACATATTTCCATTTCATAGGTCCAACCCCTATTCAATTCCTTGTGCAATTTCTTTGATAACTTCTTCAATAGTCAATATCCTGTCGATCAACCCCGCCACCTGACCGCAGGGGAGGAGAGAAGCCTGAGCGTCTTCTCTGTCTTTTATATACAGATCATCGGCCTTCTTGTTAATCTTGTCACTATCTTCCCGTCTTTTATCCATATCGAGAATCTTCTGGGCCGCCTGGTTATTTAAGACCCTCATAGGCATTGCCCCTTTGCCCACGAGCACGGTGGAACGGTCATTTGCATGCAAAATCATATCCTTGAAATAGTCTGGCACCGGGCACTCACTTGTGGCTAAAAACCGGGTGCCAATCTCTGCACCACTTGCACCAAGGGCCAGCACAGCCCTAAATGTATTCGCATTGGCAATGCCACCTGCAGCCACCACCGGTATGCTTAAGGCCCTTGCCAACTGGGGAATAAGGCAGAAAGTGGTGGCCCCGTCCCTTCCCACGTGTCCTCCAGCCTCTATGCCTGTGGCAATAACAGCGTCTACACCAACATCTTCGGCCTTTTTTGCCATGTCTATGGTAGCGACCTTATGTAAGACCTTCAGCCCCGCCCCCTTAATCCTTTTAATGAACTTTTTTGGATTTCCTGCCGACGTTGTTATGACCTTGATCCCTTCCTCAATAGCCACTTCAATCAATTCATCTGTTCTGGGCCTATAAATTGGAAAATTCACTCCAAAGGGCTTTCTGGTCAATCTCTTTGCTTCCCTTATCTCTTTTCTTAGCCTTTCGGGCGTCATTGCTGAAGCTGCAATCTGGCCGAAGCCTCCATACTCAGATACAAGTGCAGCCATTTTGCCAAGAGTAATAAAACGCATTGGACCTAAGATAATGGGATATTGCGATCCCAAGATATCAGTTAATTTCTTTTCCATTCACTCTCCTCCTTTCATTCCACAAGCCGAAATATCATCTCACAGTAAGGATCACCACCAGCCAGACTTCTTAGGATCTTAAGATCGATCTTTTCTCCTGTTGCACCCTCGAAAATCCCTTTGTCCATTGCCATCATTGCCCTACATAACTCACTATGCGTGTCCTTAAGCCCCAGATTGCAGCGATAGCCCTTTATGTGAAAAATAGTGTCTGTGAGCTCAATAATATCTACAGGATTATTCCTTCTGCTTGCACCTTCGGAAAATGCCTTTCCAACGGTTTTCAGATTGCCATCCGGAAGGTTCTCTCGCATGCGCTCCCCCACTGACCGTCCCAATTTTCCGCACACATCCTCTATCAGGGGCAGGGACTCCGGACCAAACCTCTCATAGACCTTTCTGGCCAACAGGGCCAATGCGTCACGAGCACTCCTGACCTTCAATGGGCTTTCATTACCGGCATTCATAAGACCACCTCCTCCAGAAATTTTAATTCCCATCAATCTAACCCATATATCTAACCAACCACAGGGATAAAACCGGGAAGAGAATCATCAGGATCAGGCCAACGATTTCACAGATATAAAAAGGGGTTACACCCCTGATAATATCTGATAAAGTGATGTCCTTTGAAATCCCTTTAAGTACGTAAAGATTGAGACCTACAGGTGGTGTCTCAACCGCCATGTTAAAATTGACCATCAGGACGATGCCAAACCATATACCACTATAGCCCAAGGCAGTAACTACCGGATAAGCCAGCGGAAGGGTTATGAGCATCAAGGTAACTGCATCCACAAAACATCCCAGGATCAAAAAGAGGAAGTTCAGCATGAATATGGTAGCGAGTGGAGGCAGGCCAAGATTGATAACCCAATCGGTAACCACTGCCGGGATGCCATAAAGCGTTATCATATAATTGAAAAGAGAGGCCCCGAGCAAAATGGCATAAATCATTACTGATGGCGTGAGTGCCTTCATTAGCGTGGGAATCATGTCTTTCATTTTCAGAGTCCGATATATCAGTCCGCTGGCAATAAGCGCCAGCGCCACACCTATGGCGCCTGCCTCAGTGGGTGTAAACCAGCCCTTATACATCCCACCGATAATGACAGGGATGATAATCAGGCCCCAGAACGCCCTTTGGACGCTTTCAAATCTTTCACGCCAGCTTGAAGGGGGCTCCACAACGTTAATATCTCCGCGAAGGGCCCGTATTACAATCAACAGGCAATAGAGCAGGGCCAGTATTATGCCCGGAATTATCCCAGCGATGAATAGCTTGCCAATTGATTCTCCTGTGATCGCGCCATAGATTATTAAGGGGACACTCGGCGGGATAAGCATCCCAAGTCCTCCCCCGGCTGAAAGTGCCCCCAGGACTATTTTTTTGGGGTAGCCGCGGGTTGTCATCTCCGGGTAGGCCACAAGTCCTATGGTGGCAGCCGTTGCCACACTCGTTCCTGAAAGGGCTGAGAAAATGGCAGCAGCTGCAATAGTGGAAATCCCCAACCCTCCCGGGAGGCGACGCAGCCATTTTGCTGCAACATCATAGATGTAATTGCCGACATTTCCTTTCTCAAGTATTACGGCCATATAGATAAACAAAGGAATACAGGTGAATAAAAAGTTGCCCCCCTTTTCCCAGAACTGCCATGCAAATTGATACAGTCCCGGAACCCCGGACTGAAACAGGATCCCCACGACCCCTATTGCGGTCAAAACAAAGGCGATTGGCATGCCCATCGCGAAAAGGAAGAACAGAAGAATCAACAAGAATGAAATTTCATAAATAGGCATAACTTAATCCTTATCAAATCCTTCTGGTTTTCCTTCTTTGGTTACCAACCACTGAATATCAGCAAATAGCTGCCTGGCAAAAATCAGGACCAGCAAAATCGCACCAATTACGAGGGGAATCTGAATCCAATAAAGGGGATGGTGTAATTCCTCCACGGTCATCAGGTGGTTGGAATAGCTGCGCCAGACTAAAGACCATCCCTTCCAGCAAAGGACAAGGCTTAACAGGATACACAGAAGAGAAGAAACCACTCTACATATCACACGGAATGTAAGAGGGAGGTGCATGGTAACAAGGTCTACACAGACATGGCCATGCACCTTCTGGGTATAAGCAATCCCAAACCATATCATAAATATCTGTATGTAGCTGAGTATATGAAATGCCCAGATGGTGGGAGATCCCATTTTGCGAACCACCACCTCATAACAGGCAATTGGGGTAAGAACAAAGAGCAGAATGCCTGCGAATACGCCAAAAAAATGTACAGTTGCATCAATGGCGCTACAAAATCTATTAAGCACTCTTGAAAACTTCATTATGCCTCCTCGTAAGAAGCGCCGCCCTGCCATAGCCCTTATTGAGGAAGGGCAGCGCTTGAAAGGAAAGAGACAAAGTAATCTTTACTCATACTTCTGGACTATCTTTAGGATCTCAGTCGCATTTTCCCTACCAATTTCCAAGAATTTGATCTTGGCCGCCTCAAACATCACATTTCGCCATTCCTTCCATTGCTCGGAACCAAAGGCTATTACATTTACCTTCAGATTGGGCTGGGCTTTCAGAGTTTCTATTGCCTTAGCGGTGTCTTTAAGGACTTCCTCACTGGAATATTTCCAGGCCTCTTTGGCAACTTGCATCATAATCTTTCTGGCAGCAGGTTCCATCCTGTCCCAGACATTCTTGTTGATAACCAGGGTAAAGGGGAGCGCCGGGTAACAGACCATACCTCGAACCACTGTGATATATTTTTCCACTTCCATCCACTTTCGGACGACATGTGTGGTGGTGCCGCTTACCGCTCCATCAATGGTTCCTCTCTGGATACCGGTATAGACCTCGGCTGAAGACATGACCACAGGTGCTGCCCCTGCGGCCTCCAGGCCCTTGCTAAGCAGGGCACTGAAACTTCTGAGTTTTAGGCCTTTAAGATCACCGGGCCTGTAGATAGGCCTTTTAATATTACCAATACAATCCGCATCGCCGTAGTAGACGAACCCCAAAAGCTTACCTCCTTTGGATTTGAGCTCCTTATCTATGATCGGAATAACGGCCTCAGCAACCAATTCTACCTGTCTTTTGTTTGAAAACAGAAAGGGAAGTTCCCAGAAATGATTCGAAGGGGCATGTCCTGCCCATCGGCTGGAGGTAGCGATGCCCATAGAACATCCACCAGACATAACGCCCTCTGGTATCTCCTTATCCTTAAATAATGTCCCTGCTGCATAATGTTTGATCTTGATTTTGCCCCCGCTAAGTTCAGCAGCCCGTTTTACAATGAGATCTCCTGCCCTGCTCACTAAGTGGCCTAACGGCATCTGGGTGGCAAAGGTAAGACGGTAAGTCTTTTTGAGGACGGATCTGGCCTGAACAGGTGAGCTAAATGCTACAACTGTAATCAGAATAAATACCATCACCAGGTTAAAAAGTGGGTATAATTTTTTCATCTCTATCCTCCTTTCAATAGTTTAGTAACTCAAAGAATGCCTTTATCACTGTCTTTCTTTTCACCTCCTTCCTTCTATTGAGATATTGGATATACCACCCTTATTTTTCATGAATTTCTCCGTGAAAAAATCAAGTATCTCATTAAAAGATGAGTGGACTGGAAAAACTTTTGTGACACCAAGCTCTTCCAGCTTCGGGATATCGCTTGGCGGAATTACACCGCCAACGATTACCGGGATATCCATCCCTTTTTCTTTTAGTTTATCCATTAGCTTTCTTGTCAATTCTACGTGAACACCCGATAATATACTTAAGGCAATAACATCTACATCTTCCTGAACAGCAGCTGATACAATTTGATCAATGCTCTGCCTCAAGCCTGTATAAATGACCTCCATGCCTGCATTACGAAGCAGCATAGCCACTACCCTGGCCCCTCGACTATGGCCATCAAGACCTGGTTTAGCAATCAAAACCCTTATTCTGGATTTTCCTTTATCCAAATCACTCACCTCCTGTATGATTTAAATCGCTGCTTCGCGATACTCGCCGAACACTTCTTTAAGAGCATCACATATCTCTCCTATTGTCGCATATTCATGCACTGCCCATAGGATAGGTCCCATTAAGTTACCTTTTCCTGCTGCTACTCTGCGTATTTCGGCGAGGGCCTTTTTTACCTCATGATTGTCCCTTTCCTCTTTCACCTTTTTCAACTTAGAAATCTGTTTATCCAAAACATCTTTACTCGGTCGATGCAACTCAATTTCCTGTTCTTTTTCGTCGGAAATGAATTTGTTTACACCGACGATCACCTTTTCCCCTCTCTGGATCTTTTCCTCTAATTTAAAGGCCTGCCTAAAGATTTCATTCTGAATAGTTCCATCTTCTATTCCCTTCAAAATGCCACCCTTTTCTTCAATACGCTCCATCTCCTTTTCAACTTCTTCCTCAATCCTGTTTGTAAGATATTCCAAGAAATACGACCCCCCCATAGGATCAGCAACAGAAGCCACATCTGTCTCGTAGGCTATAATCTGTTGAGTTCGCAGTGCCGTCCGAACCGCTTTCTCTGAGGGAATCTCATATGCCTCATCATAAGAAGTCGTGTGTATGGCATTGCACCCTGCAAGAGCGGCAACCAGGGTCATGATTGTTCCCCTTATGATATTGTTGAGTGGCTCTTTTGCTGTAAATGCAGTTGCCAGACATCCGCTAAAAATACGCATCTTCATAGAATTAGGGTTCTTTGCCTTGAAACGGTTTTTGACTATTTTCGCCCATAGTCTTCTTGCGGCCCGGATTTTGGCAACTTCTTCAAAGAGATTCATACCACATCCCAGAAGAAAGCTGAGCCGCGGGGCGAACTCATCGATATTAATACCTCTCTTCAATGCCTCTTCTACATAAACAATAGCGTCCAGAAGACAATAAGCGACTTCCTGGATAAGGCTGCACCCTGCCTCACGCATATGATAACCGCAGATGCTGATCGTGTTCATTCGCGGCACATTGTCTTTGCAATACTCAATAATATCGCCTATTAACCTGAGCGAGGGGCCTGGGGGAAATATCTGAGTTCCTCTGGCCATATATTCCTTCAGTATGTCATTCTGTAACGTCCCTCCGATTTTTTCTGGAGAGACACCCTGTTTCTCTGCAACGGCAATATACATGGCAAGAATAATTGAGGCCGTTGGATTAATAGTGAAGGATGTGGTTATCTTATCCAATGGTATCCCGTCGAAAATAATCTCCATATCCTTCAGCGAATCCACTGCTACCCCCACCCGGCCGACTTCATCCTCCACCAAGGGGTTGTCCGAGTCTAAGCCAACCTGAGTTGGAAGATCGAATGCAACGCTAAGTCCAGTATTCCCCTGTTTTAAGAGGTACTTGAAATGGGCATTTGTCTCCTCAGGTGTTCCGAATCCAGCATATTGCCTCATTGTCCAGAGTTTTCCCCTGTACATAGATGGATAAACTCCTCTTACAAAAGGGAATTCACCAGGAAAACCAATATCTTTTAGGTATTCCATATCTTTCAGATTATCCGGTGTATAAACAACATCCAGATCATGCCCCCAGGATGTGGTCGCACTCGAAAATTTCTTTTTGTGCAGTAGTTCCTTTTCCCATTGTTTTTTCTTATTCTCTATTTCTTCTAATATTTCCATCAGCTTAATCCTCCTTAAGTCTCATGGGTCTTGCTCAATTGCTTCTTATTCTTTCTCCTACCTTCTTGGAGCCATATTTTTCTCTGAGTTCTGCCTTTTTGACCTTTCCACTGGCTGTTTTTGGAAATTCGGTTGTAAATTCCACATATTTTGGTATCTTGTACTTTGCCAGCTTGCCTTTTAAAAATTCAATTACCTCCTCTTCACTAATCTTTTCCCCATCTTTTGGGACAATCAGTGCCTTGCCCACCTCCCCCCACTTTTCATCTGGAACACCGATAACCGCCACTTCCAATATTTTTGGGTGTTCTCCCAACACCCTTTCTATTTCAGCCGGATATATATTTTCTCCGCCACTGATATACATATCCTTCTTGCGATCTACCATATACACAAAGCCTTCCTCATCAACGGTCGCAAGATCTCCAGTATAGAGCCATCCATCCCTTATAGTTTCTGCGGTCTGCTTTGGATCGTTCCAGTAACATATCATCTGAATAGGCCCCTTCAGGATAATTTCTCCTACTTCCCCTGGGGCAACATCCTTGCCTCTCTTGTTGACAACCCGAACATCAGCATGAAACACGGGTTTTCCAACAGAGCCTATCTTTCTTACAGCATCTTCTTCAGACAACCACAACTGAATAGAGGTCTCGGTCTGCCCAAAGACCTGTCTTATAGGGATCCCTCTATCCATGTAGGCCTTTATCAGGGACAGAGGGATGGGTTCGCCTCCAACCATCATGGTCTTTAAAGAACTCAGGTCATATTCATCGATATTTGCCTGCTTGAGCATAAAATTTAGCATTGTGGGAACTAACATAGCAAGGGTAATTCTGTGCTTCTCAATCAAAAAGAGTGTCTGTTTTGGATCAAAGGACTTTTGAATAACGATCGTTCCACCAGTATATAGAGTAGGGACGGCTGCAATATTAAGGCCACCGGAATGGAATAGAGGCATGACCACCAACATCACATCTTTAGAGGTCATGTCAAAATAGAGGACCGCGTTAAAGGTGTTATAAAAGGTCTTTCGATGAGGTAGGAGTGCCCCTTTCGGTATCCCTGTTGTTCCAGATGTATACATTATCATCTGTGGGTCTTCCAAATTGACTTCCTCTTTTATATCAGGTTCCGTATTAGCACCTTCATTCAGAAATTCTTCATAGTCTTTTGCCCATCGGGGCTTATGTTCACCAAGACTAACAAAGTTCTTTGTGGCTATAGGAAGAGAGGAACGGATCGAATCAATCGTCTCTGAAAAGGCTGCATCAAAGATGAGGAAGCCGGTTCCGCTATTCTCCATCATGTAATGGAGCTCCCGTCCGGCCAGTCTGAAATTCAGGGTCACGAAAATTGCCCCAATTTTGGCAAGGGCAAAATAGACCTCCAAAAATTGAGGGCAATTGTAAAGCAAAGCTGCAACTCTATCCCCTTTCTTTATTCCTGCCTTTAGCAAGGCATTGGCCAGACGGTTTACACGGTGATTTAGATCGCGATATGTGATTTTCTGATCCTCAAAGATAATAGCGGTCTTGTTTGGAGAAATTATGCTTCGTTTTCTAATCCAGTCTCCGACATTCATAATAACATTAACCTCCAAAAGTTCGAGCTCTGTCTTGATTTAGGAACACAACTCTACCAATTGGTTGATTTCATCTAAATCTTCCAGCCTTCTCAGGTAGTATATCAGTTTTGAAATCTTATCTTCCTGAAAGATCTTTCTTGCCAGAATCTTGAATTTATCTTCTATTTGAGAAAAGGAAAGCGGATTTCTGGGGTCACCCCGGGGCACAAGGATCTTCTTAGTGTATGAATACCCCTTGGCGGTCTTGATAGAGAGCTCTGCTGTCGTGTTATTGAATTCAGGATTTACTTTAACCGAAATTAATTGTTGCAGATCAGAGAGCCTCTTATCTATCATCTTTTCATCCGTGAATTTGTCCTCCCCCACTCCTCCTTCTAATAGAGCAACCGCTATGCAATAATATACGCTGAATTTTCCCTCCAGTGCAGTTCTGGGCCTTTGTTTTCCCGCAACCTCTCTCACAAGAGGAGCAACAGTAACCTCAATTTTTTGTATTTCATCAGCGGATATATTGTGGGCACTCCTCAGATCCAAAGCAGCGTCTATGGAGGGGTGGGTGAGCAGACAGGATGCATAGGGTTTGAAAGTATTTTTAAGAAGTTCGTAATGTTTACCTAATCCATCGGTGATCTTTTCAAAATCGACCTGTTTTGAAAAGATCCTGCAGAACCCCTTTTCCGTTTCCAGGATATTTTCAGGGGCATCAAAACCCCTCGCTGCAAGCATGGCAGCAAGTATACCATCCATAGCAGCTTTTCCTGGATGGAAGGGCTTACACATAGTTCCAAAGACAACGGTAAATCCACCAGATTGGGTTGCAGCAATTGCGAAGGCCCGCCTCATCTGTTTTTGGCTCAGGCCAAGTAATCTCCCTGCAGCGGCAACTGCGCCAAGACGGCCCATGGTTGAAGTTGCATGCCATCCGGCATGGTAGTGGTCAGGTCCCATTGCAAGACCAACTCTTGCAGAGGTTTCAAAGCCGGAAACAAAGGCAGCAATGCAATCCTTTCCACTCAAATGCCTGTATTCACCTAAGGCAAAAATAACAGGCATAATTGGCGAACTGATGTGACAAAGAGAGGCAGTGTGTGTATCATCAAAATCTAATACGTGAGAGATAGCGCCATTGGTTAAAGCAGCATTTAGGACATTTGTCTTGATTCCCTTGGTCAAGATGGTTGCCTGCTCTTCACCTCCGATCTCTTCAACAAATCCTGTCAGGATATTGGCTATTGGATAGGTCGCTCCACCTATAGTCACACCCAACCAATCAAGAAAACACTTCTTGGCTTGTTCAATGACATCTGCAGGCAAAAGGTCAAAGCTCGTATTGATTGCAAATCCCGCCAATCTGTCTGTAATATCCATTTAGATATCTCCACTTCGAGATCATTCTGAAGTTCTATGAATCTTGAACCACTATGGCCTACTCAAAACACCTGATTTCTATTATAATTCTCTATAAAGCAATTGTCATACCATATGGACTTGCTTTTGTTGCTTATTGAAAATGACATACCTTAAAATCCATATCTATTTGATAAGACTATATATTTAATCAATTTTCCTTGTTCCAGCCTACTGAAGTAGTTTTACTACACAGGCCATTTAGAAGTAGATTCTGTAAAAACCACGAAACATCTTTTATAACTAAGCGATATCACAAGGATTATTGTGTAAAGATTATTGACATGTAATTTTTGTTGACAAATTATTTTTTCTTGTATCTATAAAGATAATAAGTTTCAATCTGAGAGCTTTGAATTTTTCAAAGCTCTCATAACAAGTTGTAATTATGGGTTATTTTAAGTTATTTTTGGGGGTCTGGGGGTGTAACCCCCAGTGTAATTAGGGGTTATGCAAAGGTCTCAATCTTTTGCTTGGAGGCTAAGATGTTGATATCTAACGAAAAAGCCTCAGCCCTTCTTGAGGCTATAGCGAATAACAATTCCTTAGGGATTACCATCATAGACCATAGAGGAATCATCATATTCAGGAATAGGGGACATGAGGAGATTTCAGGTATAAGCAACTCAGATGTATTGGGTAAGCATTTCTCCGCTATAAAGGGTAAAGGAGAGTTGTTGGAGGTGCTAAAGACAGGAGTTCCACAATTAGGGCTTCCCTATGAGACAACTCTGGGAACTAAGGCTATTGTTCATCGATTTCCACTTCGCGACAATGATGGTAGGGTAATTGGTGCCATGTCCATAACAGTCTTCACTGATGTTTCTGAAATGCGAGAACTTCTATTGAGATACAATGTCTTGGAGAATAAGGTGAACTATTATGAAAAAGAGATACAAAGACTGCGTGGAGCTAAATATTCTTTTAGAAACATTGTTGGAAATAGCGATTCCATCAGGTTCGTAATCAAGCTGGCTAAAAAATATGCCATTACCAGGTCACCGATACTTATTACCGGGGAAAGTGGAACCGGCAAAGAGCTATTTGCCCATGCCATCCATATGGCGAGCCCAAGAAAATCGGGTCCCTTCATAGTGGTAAATTGCCCCACTATCCCTAAGGAACTCCTTGAAAGCGAGCTCTTTGGATATGAACCCGGCGCTTTTAGTGGAGCCAAGAGGAATGGCAAGGCAGGCAAGTTTGAGATGGCAAATGGTGGGACAATATTCTTGGATGAGATATCTTCATTAGATTTGGGCCTACAGCCAAAGCTCCTGCGCGTATTGCAGGAACATAGGATAGAGAGAGTGGGAGGAAATAAGCCTATTGAATTAGATTTCAGGGTAATATCTGCAACGAATCAGGATCTCAACGAATTGGTGAAACAGGGACTTTTTCGAGAGGACCTGTTTTATAGACTTAGTGTTCTCACCCTTAATATCCCTCCTTTAAGAGAAAGAAAAGAAGATATACCGCTATTGGTTGAATACTTCCTGAGCTCCCTTAGAGAAGAAAGCAAGATTGCCGTAAATAAGGTGAGCAGGGAGGTGTTGCGTTGTTTTGATAACTGGAGATGGCCTGGAAATGTCAGAGAGTTAAAGAACGTTGTAGAAAAAGCAGCGATATCATCTGAAACAAAGCGAATCGAGCTTAAAGACTTACCTGCCTATTTGATCGCAGGCTCCGTTGTAGCGAGAAATGATAGCCTCCCTTCAAAAACCAATCTATTAAGGCAGTCAAAGCAAAATGTAGAACGGTCCTTATTGGAGTCAGCTCTGAGAAAAAACAGATGGAATAAAGCGAAGACAGCAAGACAATTGGGAATCTCCAGGCCATTGTTGTATTCATTAATCAAGAAATACAAATTAGAAAAAACTAAATTTGCCGAAGAGGTAGGATAGCTAAACCTTCCCATTTCAGCTCCTCACACGAATTTATGGGAGGAATGGCTGCACATCTAAATAGATCAATAAGGTTGCTAATTTTATGTTTGTTACAGAGTCAAGAAGGGCAGCTGGTAAGGTAGTAAGATATTTTCATCTTATTGAATCCCTAAGGGTAAAGGGTAAAAAGTATTCTGTTTATAAAGGAATCCATATGAGAGCTTTGCATAACCCCCTTTTACACTGCGACCCCTGTCATTGCGAGCGAAGCGAAGCTCCGAAGGAGCTGAAGCAATCTAAGAACCTTCGCTGATGGATGAGATTGCTTCGTCGCTAACGCTCCTCGCAATGACGGTGTAATGGGTCTTTTAAGACCCTTGCAATGACAGATTCCATTTACAGCTTTTTATGAGAGCTTTGAAAAATTCAAAGCTCTCCATAGTTGGCACTAACTTATTTACATTTTTCAAGTAGTGATCCGGTCTTGACAAGGCTTTTGACGCCTCTTCCTCCAGCAACTGTCCAAAAAGTATAAAATAAATAGGGTGAGATCCTTGAACAGGCCAAGAAAAAGGAGTTTTAATTTGAAGAATTACAGACTTTGTTTGATGGTTGCAGTATCCCGTAGTTTAGCTTCCTTAAGGGAGGTGGGACTGATCCTCACTTTCCTCCCCACCCAACAAGTAGAGGTTGAAACCGGCCCCTCTTATGTATCAACGGCCCTTCATTATCGCCTGGAGATATGTCTTGGTGTTCTAATATTTCCATAGAGATAGCTTCTATACCTCAATGGGCTGCGGTGGAGAAGGCCATGGAAAGGTCAACGGATCTGCCCGCCTTGATAATGACTCCTGCATAATTCGTGAAATAGACCAGTAATAAAAGTTGCGATTAGTTGCATAATGTCCTTCTATTTTGTTGCAATTTGTTTTGCAAAAATGATTCGCAATTTTCCTACTGTTTTCTAACCAATTGAAATAACGGCTTTAATCTCCTTGGCACACCCTTTGCTTTATAATTAATTAAACAGGGTAAATACCTTTAACCAGAAAAGGAGAAAGGAGGATAGCCATGGCCAGGTATCTGGAGAAATACGAGGCTATATTTTCCGGTGTGGCCTTTGCGGAAATGAACGAGCATGAGACAGCGCTAGAACTTTCAGGCCTGGGTTACGGAATGCGCAAGAAGGTCGCAGATCTGAAGCAGTGTCTTGAGAGAGTATTCGCAGCCACAGCATTTACTGATGTTGCCTGCCACGATATGGCGGTGGAAATGCTGAAGGAACCTAAGGTTAAAGGGCGTAAAATAAGATCCTTTTCAAGATTTCTGGAAGAGGTTGGACTTCAGGGGGTCCGATTTCAATATGTAGTGGCAAGGATTTAATGGTTCATTATGTTCAAGGCAACCAGCTGGATCCATGGGAATAAATCTCTTAATTGCAAGAAGAAATTTGATGTAGTCTTGTTGGGGGTGATTACTTGAGGAGGAGACAATGAAAGAAATCAAGGTATTGTTGGTGGACGACGAGGAGGATTTCGTCAGGACCCTTGCAGAGCGGATTCAGATGAGGGATCTTAATTCTGATGTAGCTCTGAACGGTCAGGAGGCCTTGAGGATAGTAGAAGACGATATTCCTGATGTAATGGTCCTTGATCTCCGAATGCCGGGGATCGACGGAATGGAGGTGCTTCGCAGGGTCAGAAAGTCCTATCCTGAAGTCAAGGTCATAATCCTGACGGGTCATGGTTCTAAAAAAGATGAAGAGGAGGCCCGCAGACTCGGTGCCTTTGAATATATGCGAAAGCCTGTTGATGTCAACAAGCTGATTGACACTATAAAGAGGGCATATAAGAGCAAAATAGAGGGCAGCATGGTAGC
>Ga0180300_10000429_pt1 | contig 18402 bp, 19 predicted proteins | sample GuaBasSediGuay15_FD_121798 | JGI IMG/M metagenome (GOLD analysis project Ga0180300, IMG submission 121798) | Subseafloor sediment microbial communities from Guaymas Basin, Gulf of California, Mexico - Guay15, Core 4569-2, 21-24 cm | ecosystem: Environmental > Aquatic > Marine > Hydrothermal... | reverse complement strand
TCTTCCAAAACCTTTACCTTCGGTCCTAAGATAAATTGTTGCTGCGAGACCACCTCCATGAGGGCCTGATCGACTTCCTCTTTGATTTTCTGATATTGGGCCTTTAAGTCCAGAAAAGGCACCTTCATCCTCCTCAGCTCCTTTCAATTGCTGGCCGTAACAGACATCTTCAATTGTTCAAGCCTTGCAGGGGGGCAGGGATTCTTCCTCCTCTTCGAATAAACCTCTCCGCTGCTCCATCTTTGAGGGGAAGAACCGGGGCTTTGCCCAACAGGCCTCCAAAATTGACCCACTCTCCAGGCCCTTTATTGGGGGCAGGGATTATCCTCACCCCCGTGGTCTTGTTGTTAATTACTCCAATGGCCATCTCATCAGCGATGATGGCCGAGATGGTCTCAGGGGTGGTATCCCCAGGAACGGCGATCATATCAAGACCCAGGGAACATACCGCGGTCATCGCCTCCAACTTTTCCAAGCTAAGCCACCCCTCCGCAGCTGCCCTTACCATACCGGCATCTTCGCTTACTGGGATAAAGGCCCCACTGAGTCCTCCAACATATGAGGAGGCAAAGGCTCCTCCTTTTTTCACTGCATCATTTAGCATCGCTAGGGCTGCGGTGCTCCCCGGCCCACCAACCTTTCCTATCCCTATCTTTTCGAGGATATCGGCTACGCTATCCCCCACCGCAGGGGTAGGGGCCAGGGAGATATCCAAGATACCAAAGGTTACACCCGACCTTTTCGATAACTCCCTGCCCACCATCTCCCCCACCCTGGTGATCTTAAAGGCAGCCTTTTTGATAGCCTCGGCCACTTCTCCTAAGTTGGCACCTTCCATCCGCTCCAATACATTGCGGATCACCCCCGGACCACTCACTCCCACATTAATGACTGCCTCCGGTTCGCCAGGTCCGTGAAAGGCCCCGGCCATAAAGGGATTGTCCTCGACCGCATTGGCGAAGACCACAAGCTTGGCACAACCTATCCCATCTCTGTCAGCGGTAAGAGTCGCGGTCTCTTTTACGATCTTCCCCATCAAGTAGACGGCATCCATATTGATGCCGGCCTTGGTAGAGGCCACATTGACCGAGGAACATATCCGCTCAGTGTGGGATAATGCATGGGGAATGGAGTCGATGAGAGCCCTTTCCGCCGAGGTAAATCCTTTTTGTACTAAGGCGGAGTACCCTCCCAAGAAGTCGATGTCTACTTCAGCCGCCGCACTATCCAGCACTTGGGCGAGGTAGAGGAGATCATCTACTGAGGCCTCGTTGAGAAGGTTGGCAATTGGGGTTACAGCAATCCTGACATTGACGATGGGTATCCCATATTTAAGCTCTATATCTTTGGCGTCTTGACGCAAGCGGGCTGCTAGGCGGGTGATTTTCTCCCTAATTTTCTCACCAGCCTTTTTTGGCTCCGCATGGGCGCAGTCTTGCAGGTTAATCCCCATGGTGACGGTGCGCACATCGAGGTTGAAGACCTCGATCATCTCCACCGTTTCCAATATTTCTTCTGAGCTGAACTCTAGGGTCATTTTTATATCCTGTGCATAAACTTAAAGATGTCCTCATGTTGGGTCATGACCTTCAGCCCCAACTCCTGGCCCTTTTCCTCCAACTTCTCCTTCAATTCAGCGAAGCTAACCTTGCACAGGGAGATGTCCACCAACATGATCATGGCAAAGATCTCCTCCCCGAGGATCTTTTGGTTTATGTCCAAGATATTCACGTTATTTTGATATAGGACCCCTGAAATCTCGGCTACGATCCCCACCCTGTCCTTCCCCAAAACAGTGATCACTACCTTTTCCGCCATATAAGTCCTTTTTAAAAAAGATTTTTTTGCAAGGAAATGATATATCTTTTGAAGGTGAAAAATCAACTACTAAAGTGGAGATCTTACTGGGGAATTATTCGAATGTAAGATATAATTTTTCAGATTAAACCCTCATGAGGGTTTAATCTTGCCGAGTATAATCCTCTGTCCGATGGCGGATGATCTCGCCTTCGGTCATATAGACCACGTCCTCGGCTATATTGGTGGCTAGATCAGCGATGCGCTCTAAATGGCGGGAGGCAAGGAGCAGATGAATTAAGGGCTTCACCTCTTGAGGGTTATTTTCGATATGATCTTGAATCAGGTTGAGTATCTCCTTATTGATCTCATCCACATCGTCATCGGCAGCGCAGACCTCTTTGGCCATTTGTGGGTCCATTTTGATGAGGGCGTCTAAGGCCTTCCTCACCATAGCTCTGGTCTTTTTGCTCATGTTGGCAAAGTCGAGAAATAACCCCATTTCCCTCTGATTGGCCAAATAGGCTGCCCTCTCAGCGATGTTTACAGCTAGATCCCCCATTCGTTCCAGATCATTGTTCATCTTCAAGATCCCCACCACATATCTCAGATCGATGGCTGCCGGTTGATAGAGGGCGAGGATCTTGAGACCCTCTTCTTCTATCTCCACCTCCAGGTGATCTATCTCGTGATCATTCTCGATGACCTCTTTGGCCAATTTCAGGTCGTGGCGCATGAGGGATAATATGGCCTTATCTATACTTCCCTCCACCATCGTTCCCAAGGCGAGGATCTTCTTCCTTAACTTATCCAGCTCCCTTTCCAGATGTCTTTCCATTTTTTATTCTCCCTACTAACCGAAGCGACCTGTTATATAGTCTTCAGTCTGTTTTTTCCTGGGCCGGGTGAAGATCTCTTCGGTTCGGTTAAATTCTATCAGCTTGCCGAGGTAAAAAAAGGCTGTGTAGTCAGACACCCGGGCCGCCTGTTGCATGTTATGGGTGACGATGACGATTGTGTAGCGCTCCTTAAGCTCCCGGATCAGCTCCTCTATCTTTGCTGTGGATATGGGATCGAGGGCGCTGGCCGGCTCATCCATGAGCAGGATCTCAGGCTCGGTAGCCAGGGCCCTGGCGATGCACAAACGCTGCTGCTGGCCCCCTGAGAGCTCCATGGCCGAGCGTTTGAGATCGTCTTTTACCTCGTCCCAGAGGGCAGCCCTTTTCAGGTTCTCCTCTACGATCTCGGCAAGTCTCACCCTATCTTTAATCCCATGGACTCTAGGGCCATAAGCCACGTTGTCGAAGATGGATTTTGGAAAAGGATTGGATTTCTGAAAAACCATCCCTATCTTTTTTCTGAGTTCTACTACATCGATATTGTCGGCATAGATGTCATACCCATCAATTAAAACCTTCCCCTCCAGTCTCGTCTCTGGAATGAGATCGTTCATCCTGTTGAGGACTCGCAAAAAGGTGGATTTGCCGCATCCAGAGGGGCCAATAAGAGCTGTGACTTTCCGCTCCGGGATCTGAATGTTCACCCCATCTAGGGCTTTCAGGTCACCGTAGAAGAAATTGAGGTCTTCGACAATTATCTTCAGGTCTTTCTTTACCACCTCTTCTTCCTTCTAAGTCTCGCCCTCCAGACGATCGCTGCCAGGTTTATTCCCAGGACCAGCCCCAGCAGGACTATGGCGGTCCCGTATTGGATGGGGAGGGTCTTCTCAAGGTGGGTTCCTTCTGTGGCCAGGACGTAGAGATGAAAGGGGAGTGCCATCACCGGGTCGAAGATGGAACGAGGGAGATGGGGTGTGTAAAAGGTGGCCGCCGTAAAGATGATGGGGGCTGTCTCACCTGCTGCCCTCCCTATACCCAGGATGGAGCCGGTCAGTATCCCCGGGAAGGCCTGAGGTAATACCACCTTGTAGATGGTCTGCCATCGGGTGGCCCCGAGGGCGAGGGAGGCCTCACGAAAGGTCTGGGGGACAGCCAAGAGGGCCTCCTCCGAGGCTCTAATGATGGTGGGGAGGATCATGAAGGTAAGGGTCAGGGAACCCGAGAGGATGCTTACCCCAAAACCTAGGTATATCACGAAGAAGGCGAGGCCGAAGAGGCCGAAGACCACCGAAGGAACCCCGGCCAAGTTGTTTATCCCCAGCCTGATCACCCTGATCACCTTCCCCTGCCGTGTGTATTCGGTAAGATAGATAGCTGCGAGGACCCCTAGAGGGAGGGCGCAGATGATCGTCCCCAAGATCAAGTAAAGGGTACCCACCAGGGGGGGAAATATCCCCCCTTCGGTCATCCCCTCCCTGGGAGGTTCGGTGAGAAACTCCCAGGAGAGGATGGAAAGGCCGTTCTTGCCGAGGAACCAGATGATGATCCCCAGGGCAGCTACAATGATAACAATGGCCATCCTCACGCACCAAAAGGCGATCAATTCTCTCATCTGTCCCCTTTTCATGACCTATAAGGTCCCTGACCCTGCCTCCTTGAACCTATGAGTGAGGAAGTCCGCCAAGAGGTTCAGACCTAGGGTGATGAAGAAGAGAACCATCCCGATGGCGAAAAGGGCGTGAAAGTGAGGGCTACCGTGGATGGCCTCGCCCATCTCGGCGATGATAGTGGCCGTAAGGGGACGCACGGGCTGTAGAAAACTGGTGGGGATTAAGGTGGCACCACCGGCAACCATCAGTACAGCCATGGTCTCCTCGATGGCCCGGGCCATTCCCAGGATACAAGCTGTGGATATGCCAGAGAGGGCCGCGGGAAGCACTACCTTGATGGTGGTCTGCCATCGTGTGGCCCCTAAGGCTAGGGACGCTTCTCTGTAAGATGCGGGGACCGAATTGAGGGCATCCTCGGAGATGCTGATGACCGTAGGGGCCGCCATGATCCCTAAGAGGAGGGAGGCGGTGAGGGCCGTAAGCCCCGTAGGAAGATTAAAGAGGTCTTGGATCCAGGGGGCAAGGACTATAAGGCCGAAGAAGCCGTAGATCACCGAAGGGATCCCTGCCAGAAGCTCTATGGTCGGCTTCACCCATTCCCTTATCCATGGGTGGGCGATCTCGGCGAGGTATATAGCGCTAGTCACCCCCAAGGGGATGGCTACCAAGATGGCCCCAACAGTAATAAATAACGAGCCCATAATCAGGGGAAGAATGCCGAACTCCGGAGGTTCATAGGTGGGATACCAGGACTTCCCAAAGAGGAACTCAAGGGGTCCTATCACCCGGAAGATGGGGAGCCCCTTCTGGAACAGAAAGAGCATAATGAAGAAGAGGGCCACGAGGGAGACCAAGGCGAAGGAAAGAAAGATACCCTCGATGGCCCTTTCTTTGTATTTGCGCGCTGACATCCCTGCTTCCCTATTTAGTGGGCCTTATCGGTACAAAACCCTCCTCTTGGACGATCCTTTGCCCTTCGGGGGAGAGGACAAAGTTGATGAAATCGGCCACCGCTCCTTTGGGCTCCCCCCGGGTATACATAAAGAGGGGGCGGGAGATGGGATAGATCCCTCTGCGTACAGCATCGGGGGTGGGGTAACACCCGTTGATCTTTAGGGGCTTCACCTTCTCGCTGATGTACCCCAGCCCTATATAGCCGATGGCCCCCTCTGTCTGGGCTACCGTGTTCAGGACACCGGCATTGGCGGCCTGCAAAATGGCCGCAGGGGTGACCTTCTCCTTTTTCATCACTATCTTATAAAAACACTCATAGGTGCCCGAGGCGCTCTCACGGCTCACCACCACTATCTTGTGGTCAGGGCCGCCCAGATGAGACCAGTTATCTATCCGGCCTGCATAAATCTCCTTGATCTGGGTCATGGTGAGCTCGGATATGGGGTTTGTGGGGTGGACGACGACCGCAATTCCATCCTTGGCTATGATCTGTTCATGGGGCTTTATCCCCTTCTTTTCGGCAATCTTCCACTCCTTGGTCTTCATGGGGCGGGAGGCATTGGCGACATCAACCATCCCGTCCAGAAGGGCCTTAATTCCCACACCCGATCCCCCACCTGAGACTGAGATGCTCACTTCAGGGTGGAGATGGTGATATCTTTCTGCCAGCCTCTGGGCGATGGGCAAGACGGTTGTAGAGCCTCTTATGGCAATAGTCTTTCCTTTGCCGAGCCCCAAAGGACTAAAACCCAAAAGAATTAAAAAGATTATAGAAACTGTCACCCTTACCTTTGACCAAGCATTGTTTCTCAACATAGTTCATACCTCCTTTCTCGAATTCTTATTTTCCATTTTTGAAAGGAGGTAATTAGTTTATATGAGAATATGGTTAGGATTTTTTTGGAAAATTGTTAGATTTTTGTTAGCTCTCTTTACGTTGAAAATACACGGTATGAGGAAACACTGGATAATGTTTCAGCCTTCAATCCCCCTTTCGACCCTACTTCAGGGGGCTTTGCCCCCTGAAACCCCTAGAGAAAAAAAGGGGTTCTAGGGTTCAAGGGTCCAAGTGGTTTTTCTTTTGCTAAAATCCCAGACCCCTCGAATCCTAGAATCCTTGAATCCTGTATCTCACATAGTTGGGAGTGAAGGCAAACCCTTATGAGGGTTTGGCAGGTGAATGGTAAAGGTGCTCCCCTTGTGGAGGGTACTCTCAACCGTGACATGGCCACCATGGGCCTGAACGATGTGTTTGACGATGGCAAGACCGAGTCCTGTGCCGCCGAGTTCTCGGCTTCTCGCCTTGTCGACCCGATAGAAACGTTCAAAGAGCCGTGGGAGGTGTCCAGGGGGTATGCCATATCCATGATCCCGAACCTTTATGGCAACTTCGTTTTCATCTTTGATAACTTCGACCTCTACTATGCCTCCTGGTTCGCTATACTTAAGGGCGTTATCGAGGAGATTGCTCACCGCCTGTTCGAGGAGGCGGGAGTTGGCCTTAACCCTGACTTCATCACTACAGTTCAAGGTAACCTTTATGTTGCGCTCTCGGGCCCTTGTCTCACAATCGAGGATGGCAGCCTCAAGGATCCTCCTCAAATCTCCTTCCATAAGTTGGATCTCTCCCTTTTCAGCCTCTTGTTCAATTCTAGAGAGACTCAGGAGATCTTCAATGATTGCATTTAAACGGTCTGCCTGTTTAGAGATGATTTCCAGGAATTTTCGGGCATTTTCCTTGTCGTCGATGGCCCCTTCGCGTAAGGTCTCCACAAACCCTTTTACGGAGGTGATGGGGGTCTTTAATTCATGAGATACATTGGCCACAAACTCACGTCTGATATCCTCAAGGTGACGCAACTTAGTTATATCGTTTAAGACAACCAGGGCACCGATCTTCCGTCCACCGCTATCACTTAATACAGTACCACTGACCTGAAGGAATCTGCTTTCAGTACCATGGAGGACGATCTCAGCTTCGGTCGGCCCCTGACCTGTAAGGACCTCACCGAGGAAGCGTTGGAGATCGGCGTTTCTGATCATCTCTTGTAAGGTATGACCCTTCGCTGTGGAGACATCGATCCCCAGAAGTGAACCAGCGGCGTGATTTAGCATAAGGATTCGCTCCTCAGTGTCAATGGCCAGTACCCCTTCCCTCATACCGGAGAGAATAGCCTCCAGTTCATTACGTTGCTCTGTGGTCACCCGGATCTTCTCATCAAGCTGTTGGGCCATCTGATTCAGCGCTTCAGCGAGACCTCCAAGTTCCTCAGAATCGGGAACCAATAGCCTATGGGTAAAATCCCCTTCGGCAAAGCGTTTTGCACCCCTCTTCATCTCTTCTAATGGTTGGCTGATACGCCTAGAGATATAGAGACTTACCGCCGCAGCCAAGATGATCATAAGTACCCCGCCTAAGGCGATCTCCCGATAGATGATGCTCAAGGCCGTATCGATCTCGGTAACGGGTATGGATGTCCTTACCACTCCTATGATCTTTCCCTCTTTTATCACGGGTATCGCTACATACATCATCTCTTTCCGAAGGGTGTGGCTATAACGGGTGGAGACCCCTATTTGTCCAGCAAGGGCCTTTTTAACCTCTGGGCGGTGGGCGTGATTGTCCATCCTCCTTGGGTCCTCTTCAGAATCCCCCAATACCTCGCCAGAGGGGAGGATTAAGGTTATGCGGGTCGAAGCGCTCCTGCCGAGAGTTTTGCACAGCAGATCGAGTAATGCCCTATTTTCGTTGGTAAAGCTACCTGCAACTTCCTTCTCTATGAGACGCGCCCTTGCCTCGAGGTCTTTAGCAGTCTTGTGGAGGTAAACCTTTTTCAGGGTCGTGGAGGCGTAGATCCCCACTGTAGCGATAGACAGTAGGATGATCGCAAGATAAGCGGGATAGAGTTTCCAGAGGAGCCTTTTTCTGCGCATATGGTCACTCTTTGAAGCGATAACCTACCCCCCACACGGTCTCAATATAATCACTACAAGGACCAAGCTTTCGGCGCAGAGAGGCGATGTGAAAGTCCACTGAACGGTCGGTCACCGCAGCATCCTCCCCTCGAGCAACGTCTACTATCTGATAACGAGTGAAAACCCACCCAGGTCGCTGGGCCATAAAGTGAAGGATGCGAAATTCGGTAAAGGTGAGCTTGATGGGTTTCCCCTTTACCAAGACCTCATGGCGACCTGGGTGGATCATCAGGTCACCGATCTTTATGACATCCCTTTCTCCCACTGGCTCGCTCTTCCTTCTACGGAGGACGGCCTTCACCCTTGCCAGTAACACCTTAGGGCTAAAGGGCTTGGTAACATAGTCGTCGGCCCCAAGCTCCAAGCCGATAACAATATCGGTCTCTTCACCTTTGGCCGTTAACATCACGATGGGGATATGAGTTGTTTGGGTATCGTTCTTCAATTGTCTGCAGACATCCAATCCGTCAACACCTGGGAGCATTAGATCCAATATGATGAGGTCTGGCAGCCCGGCGCGGGCCTCTTTAAGTGCCTCTTCCCCAGAAGTAACAGAAATTACCTGATATCCCTCCCGGGCGAGATTGTACCTTACCAGCTCCAGAATGTCCTCCTCGTCGTCAACTACAAGGATCCTTTCCCCGGACATTATCTCTTCCCCTTGGATATTCAACTCTATTTTAACAAAAGGTCAGGGCTTTGCAAATTTTTCTTGGTCTTAGGGGGTAAAGAGGATATAATTTAAAAAAATGAACCTTAAAGAAAAGAAGAGGGTCCTATGATCATCAAGATCAACCCCATTAATCCTCAACTCAGACTTATTCGCAAGGTGGCGGAGGTTTTAAGGGGGGGAGGGATTATCGCCTATCCCACCGACACCATCTACGGTCTGGGCTGCGACCTATACCAGAAAGATGCCATAAAACGGATCCATCACCTAAAGAGACATAATAAGAACAAGCGCTTGAGCATTATCTGCGCAGACTTGAAGGATATCAGCAAATACGCTTATGTCCCCGATTATGCATATAGGATAATGAAATCACTCGTCCCTGGTCCATATACCTTTATCTTGGAGGCCACCAAATTGGTACCCAAGATTATGCTTACCAACCAGAAAACCGTAGGGATCAGGGTTCCTGACAACAAGATCTCCCTCGCCTTGGTGAAGGAGTTGGAACACCCTATTATTACCACTAGTGTCACCAAACCCGATGAGGGTCTCTATAATGACCCTGAGGAGATAGCTCAGATGTTCGGAAAGTCCTTGGATTTAGTAATCGACGGCGGAACTATTGTAGCGGAGCACTCTAGCATCATCGACCTTACAGGGGATCGTCCTCGAATATTGCGAGCGGGGAAAGGTGACGTAAGCTTCATCTCCGAAGGATCAGAGGGTTAAAAGATATCTCCTCACCATATCGAGGGTCACCTCGGAGGCCATCAGTTTTATCTGATGGCGATCGCCGAAAAAGTCATATTTCCTCACCTTTACTTCATCCTGCGCTGCCAAGGCGATAAAGACCCTACCAACAGGGGTCTCGGGGGTACCACCTGTGGGGCCGGCGATACCCGTGGTGGCCAAAGCCAAAGTGGTTCTATTGAGCCGCCTCACCCCCCTGGCCATAAACTCTGCTGTTTGTCTGCTTACTGGACCAAACCTTTCTAATATATGGCGAGGCACACCCAAGAGTTCTTCCTTCGCCTGGTTGCTATAGACCACTACCCCCCCTAAAAAGTAATCAGAGCTTCCAGGGATCTCTGTGATGCGATGGGCAACAAGACCCCCTGTACAGGACTCCGCCACCGAAATAGTCATCCCCTTCTCCTTGAGCAACTCCCCTACTACCCCCTCCAATACCTCATCATCCTTGCCAAAGAGATGAATCCCCAGTTTTTTGCGTATCCCTTCTTCATATCTTTTCTTTCTCGCCTCTACATCCGCCTCATCTGCCCCCCGCACAACCAGTCTTAAGTGGATCTCGGGGAAGGAAGGTAGGTAGGCCAATTCATAATCACCCTCTAGGTCCTGCAGAAGCTCCTTTACCCCTGTTTCAGTGGGGCCAAATATCTTCAGTAAAGATGCCCTTATAACTTCCTTCCCTCGGATCCTCTCTCTCAAGAAGGGAAGAAGTACACCTTCGGTTATCTTTTCCACCTCCCTAGGTACCCCTGGTAAAAAGAAGAGAGTTTTGCCTGCCTCTTCCAGTTTAAAGCCACAAATCCCAATGGGATTTGGCAGCGGCTGAGCCCCTTCTGGCAACATGGCCTGTCTCTCGCTAGAAGGGGTAAATTTGAGGTCCCAACCTTGAAATTTCTCTCTGATGGATTCCAAATACCCCTTATGTAGGGCGAACCTCCTACCAAAGGCCTGGGCTGCTGCCTGGGAGGTGAGATCATCCGGCGTAGACCCTAGACCTCCAGTTACTATAATCAGATCTGCCCTGCTGGTGGCCTCTCGCAGGACCTCGGAAATAGCCGCCACATCATCCCCCACCGAAATGATCCTGGTGACTTTTGCACCTAGAGAATAAACCGCATTTGCCAAAAAAGCGGCATTGGTATCCACAATGTGGCCGAAGATGACCTCATCACCCACTGTTATGATCTCTACCTTCAATGTCTCCTCTGTTCTTTTGTTATTGTGAAAACCCTTTTTGCTTTGAAAAAGATATCACGATGAGGAAAGTCGTTCAAGGTTGCTCATACAATATCCTGCCTGGCAGATATTTCCATATCCCTTCCAAAGTGAAGGAGGTTATAAGTATTGACATAAGAACACCAGTTTATTATAACAGTTCAAACCCCACTTCTATTTAATTTTCAAAAAGGGTATTAAAGCAGAAACATAAGCTTTTGGGGATTAAATATGAGCAGATAGGGCCAAATTTAAACTTCGAGACGGAAGGGGGGTGAAAGGAAAAGGAAATAAAGGAACTTAGGGGAGAGAGGTCTCTTAATAAACCTCTAACTTTAAAGGAGGGAAAATCATGAAAAAGGGGATATTAATTTGGGCATCGCTCCTTGCAATTATTTTGGTTGTCTCTCCCAGCTATCCGGCATCAGCAGCCGAACCTATCGTAATTGGGGTTCCTACAGCCCTGGGTTCTATCGAGGGGAGAGATGGGTGGATGGCCGTGCAGATGGCGGTAGAGGAGATAAACGCCAAAGGGGGGGGTATTGGTAGGCGGCAAGAGGCGTCCATTAAAGGCCTATTCCATAGACACGCGAGAGCATGAACCCGGCATCCCTGTCCACGACGCCTTGACAGCGGTCGAGAAGCTCATATTGGAGAAGAAACCCCACGCTATTGTGTTGGGTGCCTTCCGCTCCGAGATATTGATGGCGTCAATGGACCTTATCGCCAAGTATAAGATTCCTTACATTTGCTCAATAGCCATGACCCCAGCATTCCAGAAAAAAATTGTGGAGAACTACGACCAATATAAGTACATGTTTCGAAACTGCCTTAATGCCATCTACTTTGTCAAATATCTGCAAGGAGCGATGGGATTTCTGAACAAAGAGTTCGGTTTCAACAAGGCATACCTTATAGTACAGGACACTTTATGGGCTCAGGCGACCGGTAAAGGTCTGGAAAAATGGTACAAAGGACATGGTTGGGAAGTAACTGGTTTCGATGCCTATCCTTTAGGTGCCAGCGACTTTTCTCCCTCTCTGATCAAGGTGCGGGCTAAAAAGGCCCAAGTAGTGGTGCCCATCTTTGACATGCCCCAGAGTGGCATCCTGCTAAAGCAGGCGCGTGCCATGAAAGTCCCGGCCCTCCTTTGTGGCTTCATCAGCCCTGTTGCTCCAGGCAATGCTTGGGACGTCTTTGAGGGAGAGGTGGAGGGGATGGTCAACTTCCTCTTCGAGATCGGGCCAATCCCTGTAAAGGCAGTGCCAAAATCTGTGGCCTTTAATAAGAATTTCGGCAAAAGGTGGGGGGAGAAGGCAAGGGTCATACTCTCTGGTCATGGCCCAGGACCGAGCTATGATTCGGTCTATATTATAGCCGATGCTATCAAGCGTGCCGGGACTCTCGAACCAGATGCCATTGTCAGCGCTCTGGAAAAAACAGACCTGACAGGGGTTGTCGGAAGGATAAGGTTCGCCAAAGACCATCAGGTAGTCTATGGCTTTGACCCTAAAGAGACGGCCTTAGGCTGCGCTTTCCAATGGAGAAAGCCAGGGGTGAGGATCCCCGTCTTCCCGGAGGTGGTTGCAGAGAGTAAGATTGAACTTCCCCCTTATATGAAATAAAAAAATGAGCTAAACCTTTTATGGGGCGATCTTCCCAGCAAAGATCGCCCCTTTTATAAAAGAGTGAAAAATGACAACCAGCATCCTCGTGTACGGTTTAGTAAACAGCGTGATTTTGGCCCTGATAGCTATGGGCTTTAGTCTCACCTTCGGTATCAGTGGGGTGGCCAATTTCGCTTACGGTGGTTTTTATCTCCTCAGTGGTTACCTTACCTGGATGCTCCTCAACTATTTAGGGTTGCCCTTTGCTCTGGCGATGTTGATTACAGTAGCTGTAGCCGGGCTTTTGGGGTTTCTCACATACTGGGTAATCCTTTTGCGGGTCAGGGGGATAGCGTTATCCGAGGTCATTGCCACCTTCGCCCTGGGGGCTGGGATGCTGGAGTTCTTCCGTTGGATGGGATTTGTCACGTACGAGTTTACCCTACCTTGTTTTATGAAGGGCAGGGTGGAAATATTTGGGGTACCCCTGGATTATCAACGCCTCTTCATCATCGGCATTGGATTGGCCTTGGTTATCTTCTTATACTTCTTCACCCATCACACGAGGATTGGGTTGTCATTTAGGGGGATAGCCCAAAACGAGCGTACTGCCATTTCGTTGGGGATAGAATCAGATTGGACGGCTGCCCTCAGTTTGGCCCTGGGGTCGGCTATGGCCGCTGTGGCAGCCATAGCGATCCTCCCCTTGGGGATAATCTCGATAAACGTGGGCTATGACGTTTTGCTCATAGCGGTGGCGGTGGGGATCATAGGGGGGTTGGAGAGCGTCCCAGGGATCCTTATAGGAAGCCTAATCCTCGGATACGCCCAGGTCATCACCGGGATGTACCTTGCCCCGGAGTGGATGATGGTGGTCTATCTGGCGGCGATAGTCTTGGTCCTTGCGATAAAGCCCTCGGGGCTCTTCGGCAAGTTCAAAGAGCTGGAGGAGAGGGTCTAAATGTCAGTCCGATACCGAAAGGAACGACTGGATCGAGGAATAAAGGCCAGATGTGAGGATATATTCGCCCTCTCATCTTATAGGGAGATGTTATATCTGCTGTTGCCCAGAGTTCTGCCGGTCATTGCCTTGCTCAGTTTGCCGCTGTTGAAGGGAGTAGTGGGGTTGTACTGGGAGAAGGTCTTAGTTGTCACCTGTGCCATTGCCCTACTTGCCTTGAGTTGGGATTTGATGGCTTCTGTTGGGTTGGTGTGTTTAGGTCAAGCACTTTTCTTTGGTGCAGGGGCCTATTTGACAGGTTTTTTGAACCATAGCTTCGGATGGCCACCTTTCTTAACCATTCCCTTAGGTACTTTGGGTGGGGCGCTTTTCTGTACCCTTTTGCTCTTGCCCGTGCTGAGGCTAAGAGGGATATATTTTGCAATAGTCACTTTAACGTTACCTTTACTGCTCGCTCGATTTATTGAGACGACTAAAATTCTTGGAGGCAATGTGGGGATGAGTGGCCTCTCTCCCCTGCCCGGCATATGGTTTGAACTGTACGTGCCCGTCGTGGCTTTATTGATATGCCTTTTCGGCTTTCGCAGGTTGATAAACGAGGATTACGGGTTGGTTCTACAGGGGATCAGGGATAATGACAGGGCGGTCATGAGCGGAGCGATTAATATCTACAAATTAAAGGCTCAAGCAGTTTTCATTGCTGGTGTGGCGGGAGCCTTTGCCGGTGCTTTTATGACGCATTACTATCAGTTCGTAGGCATGCCTGCCTTTGCCTTGGATTATTCCATCCTGCCTCTGACCTGCGCTGTTCTCGGTGGGGTCGGCTCCTTCGCCGGTCCCACCTTAGGCGCCTTTATCCTGGTGCCTCTGTCTGAGATCTTGCGCGCTTTCGGGACCTTGAGAGTGGTCTTCTACTCCACGATCCTCATTATCTGCGTTGTTGGCCTGCCTGAGGGTATCTTTCACTATATACAGAGAAAGTATCACCAATTCGAAAGGCTGGTGGAAGTTGGATAGAATGGAAGATAGCACAATTTTGACCGTCGAAAGGGTAAGCAAGAGCTTTGGCGGAGTGGTGGCGGTGGATGGGGTGAGCTTCCACTTGGAGAAGGGAGAGCTCCTCGGGATCATAGGTCCCAACGGCTCAGGGAAGACCACGCTGGTCAATCTGATCACGGGCTTTGTGCGGCCTGACTCTGGAAAGGTAATCTACCAAGGTAAAGAGATCACGGGTAAGATGCCTTACAAGATAGCCGAACTGGGGATCGCCAGGACCTTCCAGATGGTGAGACCCTTTTATCAACTGCCTGCCTTCAAGAACCTTATAATTCCCCTCTATTCCCCACGGGTAAAGAAATTGAGGGGGGGTAAATACGGTGAAAGAGATGACATGGCTGTTGATCTTCTGGAAGAAGTGGGGTTTGAACGCGACTCCTTTGTCCCCTACAAGATGGCTGCAAGCCTCCCCCATGGTTATCTAAAACGCCTTGAACTGGCCCGTTGTCTTGCCCTACGGCCAGATCTGCTCATCTTAGATGAACTCTTCTCGGGGATGTCCATGTCAGAGGTTGCCAGCACACTGCCTATAATTGAGAGATTAAATGAAGGCGGCTTAAGCATCATCATGGTGGAGCATAGATTAAAGGAGCTGTTTCGGATCGCTAATCGAGTAATCGTGCTCAATTTCGGTAGAAAGATCGCCGATGGCCCCCCTCACCAGGTGATGAAAAAGGAAGAGGTCAAGGCGGCTTACCTTGGAAGTGAGGGGGAAACTTGAGATGCTTGAAATAAAAAACCTCATGGTCTTTTTCGAGAACGCTTTGGCCATAAACGACTTAAGCCTCGAAGTTCATAGAGGGAAGATCGTCGGGGTTCTCGGTTCAAACAGCGCTGGCAAGACCACCCTGATGAACACCATCTCAGGATTGATCATTGATATGAAGAAAAAGGAGGACCGCAAAGGAGGTGAGAGGATCACTGTGCTCGGTGAGATCAGGTTCGAGGGAGAAGATATAACGGATACCAAACCCAGTGAGAGGGTCAAAAAGGGGATCGTCCTGAGCAGGGAAAGACATCCCGTCTTCCCCGATAGCACTGTGGAGGAAAACCTCAAGATAGCCACATACCTGCGTAAAGATCCACAGATAAAGAAGAGCTTTGAATTCGTTTATACCGTCTTTCCTCGTCTGAAAGAGTTAAGGAAGAGAAAGGCCGGATTTTGTAGCGGCGGAGAACAACAGATGCTCGCCATAGGGATGGCCTTGATGACAAAGCCTCGGTTACTGCTCATGGACGAACCCCTTCTGGGGCTCTCTCCAGCCATGCAACAAGACTTGATTAGAGCGATAAAAGAGATTCGAGAGGAAGGGGTCACCATCTTGGTGACGGAGCAGTTCGCCAGACCTCTTCTGCCTATAATTGATCGGGGCTATGTTATAGAAAACGGCACTTTGATTCTGACCGGTACAGGGAAAGAGCTGATGGACAACCCAGAGGTAAAGGCAGCCTATTTTGGCCTTTAGGGGGGAGAGACGTGGAGATATCCGTTGGTTCGATCTACAAACAGTTTGAGATGGTAACCAAAGACTTCTCAGAGAGGCCGGCTTTGATCTATCTCGATAAAAAGTACACCTACTCACAGTTGCGGGAGGCTGCTGAGAGTTTGGCTGCAGCGCTGCACACCCTGGGCGTGGCAAAAGGGGATAGAGCTATCATCTATCTCCCCAATTGCCCTCAATGGGTGATCGCCTGGCTGGCGCTTCTGAGGGTTGGTGCTTTGGCCATACCGATTTCGCCCATCTACACCCCGGTTGACCTCATTTATATGGCCAATGACAGCGGAACTACTACGATCTTCTGCCTCGATACCAACTTTGGATACGTGGCTCAAATCCTTCCCGAAACCGACCTAAAGAGGGTGATTGTAACCAATGTGGGGGAACTCCTGCCCTGGTGGAAAAGGCTCATAGGCCGAGGGTTTAACAAAATACCCAAGGGAAAGTTCGCCTCGGGGGAGGGGATCTACACCTTTAAGGGCCTACTTAAGGACGGTCGCACCTCTTCCTTACCACCTCTTAAAACGGAAGGCGAAGAGATGGTTGAGATGCTTTACACCGGTGGAACTACCGGTCTCCCCAAGGGGGTACCTTATACGAACATCGTTTTTCTGGAAAGTGTAGCCGAGCAAAGATCAATGAGCGAACGCTATATTCCTAGAGGTGAGGATATAGTAATACAGGGTGGACCGCTCTTTCATATCCTAGGTCAGGCAATGGGGCTGGGGGCATTACTTTCTGGAGACACCTTGATATTGCTGCCCAGAGTCAACCTAGACGGTCTAATGGACCATGTTCAAAGAAATAAGGCATTGACTTTATTTGGGGTTCCAGCGATGTACCGCATGATCTTGGAGCATGACAGGGTGGACTATTACGATTTGAGCTCACTTAAATATTGCTTCTGTGGTGGTGATGTGCTGCCCGTAGAGGTGGCCGAGAGATGGCAAAAGAAATTCGGAAAGCCCATATATACGGGATATGGCACGACAGAAACCTGCGGCCGGGTTTCGCTGACACCTATGGGTGAAGAGGCTCCTGTGGGAAGTGCGGGCAAAATTACGCCCCTACAAAGGGTCAAGCTTGTGGACCCCGATACCTTGAAGCCTGCTCCCCTTGGCGAACCAGGGGAGCTGCTGGTCTCTTCAGAACATATGGTTAGGGCCTACTGGAATAAACCTGAGGAGACTGCCGAATGTTTTATCGAGGTGGAGGGTAGACTTTGGTACAGGACCAGAGACATAGTGCGTATAGACAGAGAGGAGTGGCTCTTCTATCTGGATAGGTCCGTTGATACGATCAAGCACAAGGGTTACAGGGTGGCCGCTTCGGAGATAGAAGCGGTTCTACAGGAACACCACGCAGTGATAGCCTCTTGTGTCGTGGGTATTCCGGATGAAAAGGTGGGTGAAAGGATCAAGGCCTTTGTAGTCCTCAAGGAAGATGTAAAGGGGGTAAGTGCCTACGACCTGATCAGGTGGTGCAGGGAACGCCTCGTCCCCTACAAGGTCCCTCAATACATAGAGTTTCGAGACATGCTGCCCAAGTCCAAGGTGGGGAAGATCCTGAGAAGAGAGCTGAGGGCGGAGGAGCGAAAAAAGTTGGAGGAGGCATAACCTCCTTCCATCTCGGTAAAAGCGGCAAGAATCTTCGAAAGGTGTTAAACCCTCAATAGCTTCCTCCCAATCAGCAGCTTCTCTATCTCCTTAGCCCCCTCATAGATCTCCACGATCTTGGCGTCTCTATAGAATTTTTCCACCCCATATTCCCTGATGTAACCATATCCGCCATGAAGTTGCACGGCCCAATTGCTTGCCTTCACCCCCACCTCCCCTGCATACCACTTGGCCATAGAGCTGAGAAGGGGATCGGACTTCCCCTTGTCGACAGCAAGAGCGGCCTTCATGTAGAGGTTTCTAGCAGCCTCGATCTCTGTAGCCAGCTCAGCCACCTTAAACTGAATGAATTCAAACTCCGCTAGTGGCTTTCCAAACTGCTTTCTCTCTCTTACATGAGAGATAATCTTCTCCAGGGCTCCCTGAGCAACACCTACCCCTTGTGCGGCCACAAAAGGTCTGGTCACGTTAAAAAAACTCATGAGCTGCTTAAAACCCTCCCCCTCAACTCCCACCAGGTTTCCCACTGGAACCTCCACGTCGTGAAGGCTGATCTCGGCGGTATCCGAGGCCCTTATCCCCATCTTACCCTTTATCTTATCGGCCTCGAATCCTGAGACAGAGGTATCTAAGATGAATATGCTGTGCCTTTTATGAATGGGGTTGTCGGGGTTAGTAAGGGCAAAGACCAATAAAAAGTCGGCTATGGTCCCATTGGTGATAAATATCTTTGAGCCGCTTAGGACATACTTCTCACCTTTTTTTACCGCCACTGTCCGGGCACTGGCCACATCCGATCCAGCGTCGGGCTCGGTAATACAGAAGCCACATATAGCCTTCCCTTTAGCT
>Ga0180300_10000428_pt1 | contig 18410 bp, 23 predicted proteins | sample GuaBasSediGuay15_FD_121798 | JGI IMG/M metagenome (GOLD analysis project Ga0180300, IMG submission 121798) | Subseafloor sediment microbial communities from Guaymas Basin, Gulf of California, Mexico - Guay15, Core 4569-2, 21-24 cm | ecosystem: Environmental > Aquatic > Marine > Hydrothermal... | reverse complement strand
TTCGATAGTACCAGGAGGAGACCTTTCTCCAGGAACTGACTGTGGAGATGACCAACTTAGTGGCGACATCAGGAAGAGGAGGCATAGCAGGTTCCTTAGCAATCGGTGAGATATTTTTCTTCCACCAGATATGGGTTATCCTATCCTTATCCAGTATGGAGTCGTGTTCAACTATTCCATTTTTGACAATCCAGCGGGGGATAAGATTCGGGGGGAATTGAACTCTCAAAACCTGTAGCCTCCTTGGCTCAGCACCTTCAAAGACATCCCAGAAGTCAAAGGTGGAATCCATCGGAGGGGATTTCATAATCTTCTCAGCGATACATTCAATCGCACAACCGGGTTCAACTTCTGGAAAGGTGATTCTTAGGATTCTGAGGTTGGGGATGAGAAATTTTGATCCCTCCCAGGCAGGCATGGGGATATCCTCGACGTCCTTTTCTGTTACTTTTACTATCTTACCGTCCGGCTTAATCACCACCGCTTTTTTTAATAAAATCGTATCATAAAGGGTGATATATGAGAAAGAGACCTGAGAGAACTCACGAGTGCCTGCTGGGTTGAGAACTTTTACTAAGTAATGGCGAATCAATCTACCACTCCCATCTGGGTTGAGAGTAATATTGGTGCTATCGAAGATATATACGCCATTACTCTCTGGATACATGTCAGGGGTGATTTTTTGGATAAGCTTTACATAACTCCCTGGACCACAAGAGAGGGCGAAAATCACAAGTATTGCTGATCGCTTCATGGGACCTCCTTGGGTTAAGTCTAAGGCCGGTTGGGATGGTGTCAAGGTATTACGCCTTGGATTTCGATCCTTCAACTTGTTGACATGGAAGTAATTTCCCATATCATCATAAGAGATGTGCGGGATAATTGGTTATATTGGCAAAGGTGAAGCGGCAGAGGTTCTGATCAATGGCCTCTTTCGGCTGGAATATCGAGGTTACGACTCCGCCGGTATCGCCCTTATTGCTGATGGTGACATCTTCGTTCGTAAGGTGGCGGGTAAGGTAAAGGAATTGGCTCAGATGACATCGGGCCAGCTCCCACATTCCCACATCGGTATTGCACATACTCGATGGGCAACCCATGGTGTTCCCAACGATATAAATGCCCATCCTCATATTGATTGTCGGGGTCGGTTTGCGATCGTCCATAATGGGATTATTGAAAACTGCCGTACATTGAAACGCTTTCTGGAGGAGAAAGGACATAAGTTCATCTCCGATACCGATTCTGAGGTGATACCGCACCTTATTGAGGAGTTTTATAATGGCGATCTCATTGCTGCAGTAAAGAAGGCCCTCAACCAGATCGAGGGGACCTATGGTCTTGCGATCATCTCACTTGCTAATCCGGATCGGATCATTGCCGCGCGGATGGGAAGCCCTTTGGTTATTGGTAAGGGGAGAGAAGAATATATCGTTGCTTCGGATCTGGCGGCAATCATAAGCTATACCGATCAGGTGATCTATCTTAAGGATGGTGAGATCGCCGAGATCCGAAAGGATAGCATTCGCATTGAGAGCCGTGAGCTGGGCCTGGTTACTCCCGAGATTGAAAAAGTAACCTGGACCTTAAAGCAGATCGAGAGGGGTGGCTATGATCATTTCATGCTTAAGGAGATCTACGAACAGCCGATCATCCTAAGAGACACGATCAGGGGGAGGCTTAACTATGAGGAAGGGACGGCCCGCTTAAACGGGATCGCCGATTACATCGATGACCTAAGGGATGCCGATCGGATTATCATCTTTGCCTGTGGCACTTCCTGGCATGCCGGGTTGATTGGTGAATACATGATTGAATCCTTAGCTGGGATACCGGTGGAGGTGGAATATGCCTCAGAGTTCCGTTACCGTAAGCCGGTACTCTCTCAGGGTTCGATCTGTATTGCCGTTTCCCAATCCGGTGAGACCGCTGACACTCTGGCAGCGCTGAGGGAGGCGAAGCGGCAAGGGGTTCCAGTATTGGGGATCTGTAATGTGGTGGGTTCTACGATTGCTCGAGAAACCGATGCCGGGGTATATATCCACGCGGGCCCTGAGATCGGTGTTGCCTCAACCAAGGCCTTTATGGCTCAGGTGATGGCCTTCGCGCTCCTTTCGCTACTTTTGGGTCGCCAGAAGCGTCTCTCCTTAGATGAAGGGAGGGAGATTATCGAGGCGATAAGGAAAGTCCCTGATCAACTAAGTCAGCTACTCAAGGTATTACCGGATGGTATTAAGGCCATTGCCCGAAAGTTCAAGGATCATAGGAATTTTCTCTATCTGGGAAGAGGTTACAACTTCCCCGTTGCTCTGGAAGGTGCGCTGAAGCTTAAAGAGATTTCCTACATCCATGCCGAAGGTTACCCTGCTGCCGAGATGAAGCATGGTCCGATCGCCCTCATCGATAAGGAGATGCCGGTGGTTGTTATTGCCATAAAGGATGCTATTTATGATAAGGTGATTTCCAATATCGAAGAGATTCGGGCCCGAGAGGGAATTGTGATCGCCATCGGCTCTGAAGGTGATGAGCAATTAAAAAAGAATGTCGACTACGCCATCATGGTTCCTCAGACCTTGGACCATCTCTATCCTCTTCTCACCATTTTGCCACTTCAACTTCTTGCTTATTATATCGCGGTATTTAAAGGCCTCGATGTTGATAAACCGAGGAATCTGGCCAAGAGCGTTACGGTAGAATAGATCGGATAAGATATGATTTTGCCTTCTCAAGGACAGTGATGGCGGTTTTCAGATCCAACGGCCTTTTTGGATTGTGGGTGATCTGGGTGAGACCCAGCGATTGAAGCTGAACAATGGCGGATTCCCAAGGGTATTTTACCTCAGAAGTGGCTATCTGGGGAAGGTGGGGGGAAAGAACCATTGCAAGATTTTCAACACTGAGGGTATCATCGGGATAAAAATTACCATCCGGCATAGGTCCCAAAAGCTCATATTTCATTGTCCATCCGATGGGGTTATCGATCTTCCTCCGGGTGAGGAGCCCGGTCAAGAGCTTGGCCAGTTCTCGGCGTGTTACAATCTGTTTTCCGAAAGTGCTGATGTGATTTACTCCCAGTTTGATGATCAGATAATAATTATGATATTTGCCCTGATCCTCGTAGTAATGAGCAAGATAATTTATGATATCTGGTTTGATAAATCCAGACCGGATCATAAGTATATACTGATTAGCAGCTTTTCTTTCATCCCCCCGGAGGCGATAGATACGGATCAAATACCGCCTTGCCTTCTCAACACTATCACCCTGTGCAATTGCGGTGAGAAAATTCTCTTCAGCAGCTTTTAAATTACCCTTTTGATAGAGAATGATTCCTTCATAGAAAGGGTCACGATGACCGAGATGAAGACAGGTGATAAGGATTAGTAGCCAGCAATGACGGATACCCGACATTGTCTGAGCAGATCAAGGTTCCGCTTCGAACCGTGGACTATCTTCCCATCACGATTGGTAATAACGAGGTTGCCATTTAATATTTTAATCACCTTTACCCTTAATGGTTTCTTGCCCACCCTCTCATTTACCAATAGTTGGTCATCACCATGGAGATAATTTACCAGGCCACAACTGACCACCTGGCTACGATCGGCAAAGGATAGGTCATAGATAATATCTCCAGATTCATTGATCACCCTTGGAAATAGTACCGGTTTAAATAGGAACGAGGAGCAATCGAAGACAATACCGGTATACTCCTCCTTGACCTCGTCTTTAATGAGCAAATTCAATCCCGCCGGAACTGGTCTCCCCTTAGGCCAGGGCTGACCGCAGCAGGGACAATAGCGTTGAACCACCGGCTCCCCAGGTTTGATATCCGTAGGGGTAATAAGATCAAGGATCTCGCCGGTAAGTGGTAATTCCACCAGGAGCTCTTTACGACCATCAGAGAGAAACCCACTTTCTCGGAGTTTGACTTTCCTAATGATCTGCAATAGCTCTTTTTCTTGAGCGGAAGAGATTATATCTCCAATCTTGGTAACTGGATCGAGATCGATCCCTTTAACAATCTGGAGTAGAGTGTCGGCAAACTCTAACCTCTGGATTTCCGCGGAGACAACAAAATGGCACCTCACAACAAGGGAGGTCCAGTTAATCTGGCCGATGAGAAGCAGTAAGGCTAAGACGATGCCTCCACTTAAGCGGACGACGGGGATCGAACCCGCGACCCCGAGCTTGGGAAGCTCGAGCTCTACCAACTGAGCTACGTCCGCATCTTGCTATTCTATTCCAGTTTTTTTACCTGTCAAGATGCTTGACCTGCTAAGAAAATATAGTAAAATTTCCAGCATGGGGCCGTGGCGCAGTTGGGAGCGCGTTTGACTGGCAGTCAAGAGGTCACGGGTTCGAATCCCGTCGGCTCCACCTGGAGGAGCAATGCGCATACTGGTTGTCCTGATCATCCTCTTCGGGGTCTGTAGCCCTCAGACAGCGGTGAAGCCAACCAAGGGTGAAGGGTCGAGTAGTAAGTCTGAGGAAGCCAAACCATACTATGCCAATGGTGTGATATATCTCCAGGCCAGAAATTATGAAGATGCCTTAAAGAACTTTAAAAAGGCGATAGAAATTGATCCGAGCTATTATGAGGCCTATATCGGCCTGGCCAAAACCTACATCGGAATCCGTGATTTAATGGCGGCGGAATCCGTGTATAACCAGGCGATACGATTGGAACCGCAGAATCCCAAGGCCTACGATGGAATAGCTGGGCTTTTTGCCGATCAAAAGAATTATAGTGAGGCAATCTCTTATTACAGTCAAGCAATCGCCATCGACAGCACCTATGCACCCGCTTACTGGGGACGAGGAAATATCTACGAAAAATTGAAACAGTATGACCTTGCTATTCAAGATTATAATAGGTATATGACTCTTAAACCTGATGAAGAAGGCGTCATCTTCGCTAAGGCGAGGATATTAGTGAAACTGGGTCGGGGTGCAGAGGCAATTGGCGAGCTTGAGGCTCTTAAGAATAGATTCCCGGGCGATCTGAAAGTGCGCAATACAGTAGCCGATGCCTATTACGATCTAAAGATGTATGATAAGGCATTAAAGGAATACGAATTTATATTGAGCAAGAAGCCAGACAGCCGAACCATCCTTATTAAGATCGGCGACACTTATACGGAGCTGAAGAGATACAGGGATGCTGAAGAAAGTTATAGTAAGGCTGCTCAGCTCGATACCAATGACGTCCTGACTCGGTTGAAGCTGGCTGCGCTTTATTTAGCGACGCGGAGATATAATAAAGCCAAGGGGATCCTGACCAAGGCATTAAAGCTTGATCCAGAGAACAGCTATGCCCATCTCCTGATGGGAGATTTGTATAAGACTTACGGTGTTATCAATCGTAATGCCCGAAAGTTGAAGGCGGCTCAAAATAATTGGCGCGTTGCAATAACCCATTACACCAAAGCAGCCCAGGATCAAACCTTCGCTACTTATGCCCGCACCGAAATCAAGCGGTGTAAGATCTACATTGAAAAAGCCCGCGATGAGCTATGGTGGAAGAAAAAGGGGAAGTGATGAATAGGAGAGGAATTTCTGGATTCACGGCCGTCTTTCTTATCCTCGTTTTTGTAGCTCTGATATATGTGGGTTATTCCATTGGAACGGTCTGGTTTCGAGCCCAATCTTTTAAGGAGAAGATTAAGGAGACCCTCAAGCTGAATGCTCTGGCATCCGATTCCTATCTCACCTCGAGGATTATCGAGCTGGCTAAGGAGGCTGGAATCCAACTGGGTCATGATGACATCTTTATCGATCGTTCAATCCCTGACTCAATCCTGGCCGTGGTAGAGTATCAAGATTCGAGTGTTTTGCCGGTCTTTACTTATCGTAAGTTGCAACATATTGAGGTAATTATCCCGGCTCGTGCTCAATAGAAAGGTCTTAGTCCTCAACCAAAATTACGAACCACTCACGATTTGCAAAGCAAAACGCGCAATAATCATGATGCTCTTAGGCAAGGCAGAACTCATCGTTGGCCTATCACAATCGATACGGAGCGTGAGGAGATCTTTCCCTCTCCCTTCCGTGCTCAGGCTCAATCGCTATGTGAAATTCCGCAAACGCGAAATTACCCTCACCCGGAGGAAGATAATCGAGAGGGATCGTCACCAGTGCCAGTACTGTGGTAGAACTACCGGGCCAATGACTGCGGATCATGTGGTTCCTAAATCAATGGGAGGAAAAGATACCTGGGAGAATATGGTTTGTGCCTGCCTGGAATGTAACAATCGTAAAGGAGACCGTTTACCTGAGCAGGCAGGCATGAAACTAATCAGGAAACCACGTCGACCACACCATCTCACTTTCATATTGAACTCGTTGGGCCGGATCGATGCTCAATGGCGGCCCTTCCTTTATTACTACTCCTGATCTCGGATCTTCTACCGCCACCTGACTCGATACTTATGGTTGCGAAAGAGAATGGCGATTATGTTTTAAGACTCCGCAGGAGCTATATTTCTAAAGGATATTTTGATGTGTTAGTAAGGGAATGCGAAAAGGGCGATTCCACTCTTCTCAAGATCTATACTGGACCGAGATACCGGATAGGATCGGTGGCCATTTCCCCTTCCCCTCTCAGCAGCGAGTTTATTAGAAAAGCGTTTAATCTCAGCCCAGGCACATACTATGATGAGGATAAAATTGAGGATGGTATTGAGCAGATTCTGGAAGCTTTCCTTAACCAGGGATACCCATTTTGCCAGATAAGGCCATCCTTAGAGAAATCAGACCATCTCGTCCGGATCAATGTTGACATCCTTGCCGGTCCATTGGTGAGACTTTCTGACCTGTTATACTCGGGTCGAACAAAAACCTGGGCGGTAAAGCGTTGGGTTGAATTCCAGCCAATGCTATTTTCCGAAGAAAAAGTAACCGAGTGGAAGGATAAGCTGAAACAACTGAGCTTCATTGCGTTGATAAAAGACCGGATTATTCGGGTCGGGAATGAGTATTATCTCCAATTCCTTCCTCAGGAGATTGGCTCCGAGGTGATCGAACTCGGTGGAACTTTCTTGCCCAAGGAAAATGAGCTATTTGCCCTTATCTCTTTTTCTTCCGAGAATCTTTTGGGAACGATGAGAAGGCTTTCCCTTCGTTGGGAGACTAAGAAGAGGTTGGAAGTTTCTTATTTAGAGCCATGGCTCATCTATCCTTTCCAGCTCGGTTTAAAGTTCTACGACATATGGTTTGATAGTTTACGAGTGAGCCGATTTGAGGTGAGCTTCTCACGAAAGAAGATAACCATCTATACCGGGATTGAGCGGGGAGATAAAAGGGATGAATTTATTGGAATGAGATTCGATTCCAGACCATTCCCCTGCAGTTTGGGCGGATTCACTGAATTGGTTCGGGTGGTTGATAAGGGTTCCTATCTCAAAGGTGGGGGATGGATCAAGTTATGGTTACACCCTTTGAGTCTCTTAGTTAATGGGAGACATACTACTCTCAGACATGCCGAAGTGACAGACTATTTTCGGATTGGTGGTATTACAAGCCTGCGGGGATATTGGGAGGAAGAGCTTTATTTCCTCTCCGGGCTTTGGATCAATAATGAACTTAAGCTTTTCCCTCTTTTATATCCATTTATTGATATCGCCTTCCTCGGTGGTGAGTGGTATTATGGTAGCGGGATTGGATTTGATCTCACCTCCTCTCGGCTCGGCTTAAAACTTGCGCTTGGGATCCCCAATCGAGATTTCTTTCAGGCCAAGTTTCATCTCTTGATTACGGGAAGATTATGATTGCCAGGCTGCTCCGGATCGAAAATATTGTTATTACCTATGTATCTATTCTCATTGGGGGTTGGATTGGAACCGGGATAGATCTTGACATCAATCTGATCCTGGCCGGAATTGCGGGGGCGGCCGCAGCTGGTTTCGGAAATATCGTTAACGATATTATCGATCTTCCGATTGATAAAAGAAATAATCCTTCCCGTCCCCTCCCTTCGGGAGCGGTTAGCTTGAGGACAGCAAAGATCCTTGCCCTTTTATTTCTGAGTATCTCAATTATGGCGGGGTTTAAACTGCAAAGGCTCCCCTTCCTACTAATCCTGGGTTCGTTATTCTTGCTCTACAGTTATTCCCGGTGGATAAAATTGACGCCTTTTTCCAATATTATGGTCGCTATCCTGGCCACCTTCTGTTTCTTACTGGGGGGACTTGTCACAAATACCCAGGGATATCTCTCCCTTGTCCCGCTCTCTCTCTGTTATCATTTTGGCCGTGAATTGGTAAAGGATATAATCGATATCAAAGGTGATCGGTTGTATGGATCACGATCCTTGGCGATTATCCTCGGCGAAAAAAAGGCTGGACGGGCTGCAATTGGCTCCATAGTTCTCTTCACGATTTTACTTCCTTTACCCTATTGTTCGAGATTTGTCACAATTGAGTATCTTTATATCGTTTCCCCTTTAGTCCCGATCAACATCCTGATCCTTCGGAATATTATCATCAGAAGGTTTACTGCAGCCTCGACGCTCATGAAATACGGCATGGTTGTCGCTCTATTAGCCGTCCTTCTGGGAAGTAGACATGTTTTTTGAAGGTTTAATCCAGGGCCTCACCGAGTTTCTCCCCATCTCCAGTTCGGGTCATCTGGCACTGCTTCGGGCAATCCTTGGCGAAGGGAGTGTGGCCACAACGGTTATGCTTCATGTTGCAACCCTTCTTGCAGTGGTCATATTTTTCTATCGGGACATATTTGAAATCCTAAGAAACTTGGAGCTCAAAATCATCCTCTATTTAATAATAGGAACAATACCAGCAGTAATTGTTGGTATGAGTATAGGGAAAATTGTTGATCTCGTGTTCGGCTCTTATCGCACCACACTCCTTCTTCTGATCCTCAATGGACTCTTCATCCTCGGGACAGGATTCGTATCCCCCCATAATCGAAGGATCAACCTGGAAAGGGCTTTAATAATAGGGATTTATCAGGCAATTGCGATCCTACCGGGAATATCCCGATCCGGTGTCACTATTGCAATCGCATTATATCTTGGGGTTAATCCTCAAGAGGCATTTCGATTTTCATTTCTTCTCTCAATTCCAGCCATTGCTGGAGCCGGCCTATTAAAGGCCGGTCACCTTAAGGCATTTACCACGATCTGGCCTGGATTTATAATCAGTTTCCTTTCTGGCCTACTCGCTCTCTATCTGGTGCGGAGAACGGTTATCACTCGCACTTTCTACCTCTTCGGGATCTACTGCCTATTAGTAGGAAGCATCGGCCTTATCTTCTTCTAAAATAGAAGATACCGCCAAATATTAAGTAAACGGCAATTTCAATACTTTTGGCGAGAAGGGATGTAGTAAAAGCCGCCGCATCAGAAAGGCCAAACTTGGGAAAGAAGAAGACAAAACCGGTTTCTCTAACCCCTATCGCACCAGGAGAAATGGGGATCATTGCAATAATATTGATGAGGGGGACACAGAGAAGGAAGTATCCCAAGGAGATTGGTTCAACCCGGAGTGATCGATGCACCAGATAAGGGCCGACCGCTAAGGTAGCCTGGATTGAGAAGGAGAGGAGCAGGCAGAAAAGCATTTCTTTCTTCGCTTTACGGAATTTATTTATAATATAATATATTTTTCTCACTCTTTCACCAAGAGCAAGGAATCTTATCTTTGCTACTTGCTGGGAGATGAATTGAAAGACATTATGAGAAAGAAGCAGAAAAATTAGACCGAGGATGATCGAGATACCAATCAAAATAAACTTGAGAAAGTAGATCTCCCTCCTAATTAAGTAGATGATAAGTGCCATCGAAAGCGAGAAAATGAAGAGGCCTAAGAAGCCGATAAGGCGATCCATGACGACAACAGCAAAAGCATCAGCCTTTCTATCCTTAAGGTAGATCACTCTAATAATATCACCACCAACAGTTGTGGGCAAAGCCTGGCCAAAGAGGAGGCTTATGAGATAATACTTAAAGAGAGTATCGAGACCGATTTGAAAATTCTGGTAATCGAGAAGGAGTTTCCAACGCAGCGCAGAGAGAAAGGCAAAGACTAAGTAGATTAAGGGAACCGGTATCAGTCCTGGAAGTCTTACCCTTCTCACCAGCTCAAAAAAATGGAGGATATCAATCCGGATCAGGATAAATGCGATTAGAAATGCCCCGATCAGAAAACGGAGAATTGTCAGAAGACGTGACCGATCCACATTTCCATCATATTCTCGGAAGCTATCCCGTCAAGCTTGACACCAACTTAAAAACAGATATACTAACACATGGGTATTATTGTAGCCAGAAGGGCAAGGAGGCGTCAGAGGCGAATAATACTTATTCTGGCAATTCTGATATTGCTCCTCCTTTTTGGTGGGTATGTGAAATTGATCCGGGACTATTTCCGGATAGTGGCTCTTCGTAAAGAGATCGTTGTGCTGAGAGCTGAGAACGAGGCCTTAAGAATGAGAATCCAACGATACCGTTCCGATCCTCTTCTTATTGAGAACTATGCCCGCGATCGCCTTGGTATGAAGCGAGCCAATGAAAAGGTGATTTATATCTTGGAGAATGGTAAGTAAGAATTATTTGGTAGAAATTACACCTTATCGGCTCGAGGTATGTCAGCCTATAAAGGGCCTGGAGATTCAGATTGGAGATGTTGTCCTGATTCGGAGCGATGAAGGAGAGGATACCGCGAGGGTAATACAAGAGGTCGATGAGGAGGATATTTACGGACTGATTATGAAGATCGCAGACGAATCGGTCATGAAGCGTCGAGAAGAGTTGGATCGGGAAGCTGAGCAATTCCTTAGGAAGTTCATCGAGATGATAAAACAGTTTAACTATCCGATGAAACCGGTTCATGTCCACCATCAGTTTGATGGGCGGAGGGTAATCTTCTATTTCACTGCTGACCATCGAATTGATTTTCGTAAACTCCATAAAGCAATATCTCGGGAGATCAAAAAAAGGACTGTGATCAAGCAGGTAGGGATCAGGGACTACGTTAAGAAATTCGGAGGCATTGGCATCTGTGGTCGTGAGCTCTGCTGTGCTACATTTCTAAAGGAGTTCAAATCAATACCGCTCAGGGTTGCCAGGGAGCAGAATCTTTACTTCTCACCCCAGAAGATATCGGGTTATTGTGGCAAACTCATCTGCTGCCTTTCCTTTGAGGAAGATCTCTATCGAGAGGCACGAACTTACTTCCCTCCAATCGGATCAAGGTTGCGAATAGACAACCAAGAGGCTGAGGTGGTAGGAACCGATGTGTTTAATCGGAAGGTCCATTTGAAGTTTAAGAATGGTAGGGAAATGATAGTCGATCTGAAATGGCTAAGACGGAAGAAGTTATTAAGTTGATAAGGAGACTCAGAAAAGAATGCCCGTGGGATCGGAAACGGAAGTTGAAGGATTTGGTTAACTCCTTCATTGAAGAAAGTTATGAGTTACTTGCTGCGCTCGAAGATGGGGATCGGGAAAAGATTAGTGAAGAGATCGGTGATCTGCTATTCTTAGGTCTTATGGCAGTTGTTATTGCTGAGGAAGAGATCAAGATTGATCCCAATCAGTTGTATAGAGACCTGATTGAAAAGTATGTCAGAAGACACCCCCATGTTTTTGGTGATGCGGAATTAAAAAATGGGAGCGATGTGCTGAGGTATTGGGAGAGACATAAGAAACGGCCATTCTCCGATATCCCCAAGGTTCTTCCAGCATTGGTCAGGGCTCGACTGATTCAGGAAAGGGCCTCACGCTTTGGCTTCGACTGGGAAGATGTGACCGGACCAATCGAAAAGGTGAAAGAGGAGGTTGCGGAGTTGACCAGGAGTGATGATTCATCTCGAGAGGTCGAATTCGGAGATCTTCTCTTTTCTCTGGTAAATGTAGCCCGATTCCTAAAGATCGATCCCGAAACAGCGTTAGCAAAGACCTGTGATAAGTTCCAGAGAAGATTCCAAAGGGTCATCGAACGTGCGGGACCGGATGCAGATTTAGAAGAGATGGACCGAATCTGGGAGGATTTGAAAGATGAATGAGGAGGAGCAGCTCAGAGAAGGAATCAAAAGCCTGGGACTGGTGGTTACAGATGAGCAGATCCGGAAGCTGCTCCACTTTGCTGACTTAGTTCGTGAGGGGAATCGATGGGTCCATCTGGTCTCCAGAAGGGATCTCAGGAGAATTGTGTCCAAACACATTCTTGAGTCGCTTCAGATTGTCCCTTACCTACCAGAGGGTGCCAGCTGTGCCGATATCGGTTCTGGAGCTGGTTTCCCCGGCATACCGGTGAAGATTATCAGACCGGATATTAAGATGACTTTATATGAGCGGAAAAAGAAGAAAGCATTGTTTTTGATTGAGATGATTAAAACACTGGAACTTTCTGGAATACGTGTCGAGGCCCAAAGTTTTCCCCACCAACAGGACATGATTGATTATCTGTTGATAAGAAATATTGATGACCGGAGGATGATAAAATCCTTATCGAACCTCGGTTATTTTCTCATCGCAAAACAGCACACTTGCCAGTTGTGGAAAAAAACACCCCTTTTAAGATCGGAATCTCTTTTTCCTTTGATAGGGCAACATACATCTTAATAAATAAAAAATGCTTTTACCACTTTACAATTCCCAGTACATTTGATAGTATCCTAACTCCTTCACCTGCTAATGTTAAACGTCTCATTTGGTACTGACGCCAACAATGAAGTCCTTTATCGTTTAAGTAATGATGGGTGTTATTCAGGCTGATTCCTCTCCTCTTTTTATCTTGAAATTTAGCGGATTTTATCAATAAGATTAGGCAATGGCAGGGATTTAATAAGGAGGTGTGAGGCATTGTTATCCTCGAATCCAAGCCAGTGAGAGGAATTTGCGTCAATTTTCTCTTTTGGGCAATCTTCATAAATCTACCCTCAAGACTTTTGTTCCTTTTGGCCTACACATTCTTTTCTGAGTGGGCTCGAGAGCTATCCAGTCCCATTAACTTCAAACATCGGCTGCGGCGAGTCTGGCGCTTTCTCTCCCAGGCCAAATTGCCTCAACCCCAAATCCAGGAGACTATCTTCAGCTATTTCCTCACCGCCCTTAAGGATCAACCTCGGATTTTGATCGTGATGGACGGGACTAAATTGAGACGTTGGTGGGTATTGACTCTGGCCATTCCTTATCGGAAGCGAGTAGTGCCGATCATTTGGCTTACGACTGACTTTCAGGATGAAGCCAGTCGCAATCAGCTGGAGAAGATTGCTATTGCTCGACTCATTGCGCTTCTACCTGGGGATGTATTCCCGGGTGGTGCTGGTGGCGGATCGGGGGTTTGGTCGGGCCAGTCTATTTCAGTGGTTATTGAAGACTCGGATTGGCTTTGTGGTGCGGGTTTCCAAACGGGTTTGGGTTTATGGTGGTGGTATTGATGGTTGCTTAGGGGGGTTAAGGTTGCGTGCTGGGGAGGTGCGGTGGTTAGCTGGGGTTGAGTATCATAAGCGGTGGCGGGTTAAGGTGAATCTGGTGGTTAAGTATCGGTCATCTGGGGATCATCTTTATTTGGCAACCAATCTCAAGGATTGTAGGGAGGTATTGAGGTCTTATCAGTATCGGATGTGGGTTGAGGAAGGGCTTCGGGACTGGAAGGGGTGGTTTGAGTTAGATCGGATGCGGTTGAGCAGTAGTGATCGGGTGGAGCGGGTGTTAGTGTTGGTGGTGGTATGTTATTTATTTACCTTATTGGTTGGTTCTTGGGCCGAGTTAAATCCTGGTTGGGTGTTATTGGTTTCTGAGGTGCGGTGGGGGTGGAAGTTATTAAGTTCATTTCGTTTAGGGTTAGCGTTACTGCGGCGGTTACGGCTCAGCGAGCTATCGAAAATAATTGCGTCAAGGATCGTCTGGGAAGAAGTATGAAAAAAGTGGAGTGGAATCAGAAAATCGGATACTTGACAACGCTTCTCCCATCTATAAGATTCTCCATGGATGATTTCACCGATGTCAAAATTCTGGCTCTGGAAGAGGTTAACTTCATCTTTCTTGCAGCGTCATGCTCAGATTTGTATGGTAGGTTGCCGCTGGATACTACAACAATTGTGATTGCTTCTTTTATTAGATCCGCAATTAGCAATCATAGCGCCTTTGAAGCCAGAGGGACGGTGGAAAGAATTGAGTGTAGGCTAAAAAGGACTCTTTCCCCTCATCGCTACGCTTATGTTGTTTGTATCGTTCGAATTTGAATTGGCATCTTCCTTGATATTGCTCGCAGCGAAAATTGGGATTCTCTGGCGCTGTCTAAGACCGCCTACGAGGGAAGATAGGTGTGGCTATTTTGTCTTCCACAATGGCATTAATCCCAGAAGAGGCTCTCAGTGTGTCATTGACCTTAACAGCAAGATATGATTGAAAAATGCTGACTTTGTTATGCATTGGCTGGGATCGCTCGCAGTGGGAATAGAAGAATTCTTGATAAGGGAAAAGTCGATGACATTGGTGTATGCAGCTTCGGTCGGTAGATTTCCCTGGATAAAATATGGCTTGGTGATATGGAAGATGGAATAATCGAGAAAAAAATAAAGACTGCGATAAAAGAATCAATGGAGTTAAAGGTAAAGATCCTGTCCGACATGAATCTTGTCCGATGTATTAAGGAGGTGGCATTGCTAATATACGAGGTCTTAAAAAGAGGTGGGAAAATTCTGTTATGTGGTAATGGAGGCAGTGCAGCCGATGCCCAGCATATCGCAGCCGAATTGAGTGGGAAATTTTATTATGATCGGAAACCTCTTTATGCCGAGGCGCTTCATGTGAATACTTCTTATCTTACTGCTACGGCGAATGATTACAGTTATGAGGATGTTTTCTCCCGATTAATAGAGGCACGAGGAAGGGCAGGTGATATTCTAATTGCAATTTCTACCTCAGGTTGTTCGAGGAATATAATCAAGGCGATAGAGACAGCAAATCGAATGGGATTGATCACGATAGGCTTTTCTGGTAGCTCAGGTGGAGAAATGAAAGGAAGGTGCCGTTATTTGCTGGCAATTCCATCAGACGATACACCTAGAATACAAGAAGGGCATATTCTTATTGGTCACATTATCTGTGAGATTGTTGAGGAGAAATTTATTAGAGATGAAGCTACCAGCCATATTTCTTGATCGGGATGGAGTAATTAATGAGAAACTGCCGGAAGGAAAATATGTTACTAAATGGGAAGAATTTACCTTTTTACCAGGTGTCTTTGAAGCCTTGCATCGACTTAAAAACGGCGGGTTTCTCATAATAGTAGTTACCAATCAACGAGCGGTAGCTAAGGGACTAATCTCTATGAAGGAACTCGAGAAAATACATCGCTTAATGGTACAAGAGATTCAGAGAAATGGTGGGGATATCGATGGTATATATGTATGCCCTCATGACGATTCAGATGATTGTTTTTGCCGCAAACCGAAACCTGGCCTCATTCTCCAGGCAATCGAGGATTTCGAAAAAAGAAATATTTTAATCGATGTCAATAAGAGTTATCTCATAGGAGACTCAATCCGAGATATTTTAGCAGGGAAGAAAGTCGGTCTTTCAACAATAAAGTTGGGTTCCGACTACTGTTCGGCGGATTACCACTTCGATAGCCTTTTAGAGGCAGTCAAATATATTTTAAGCAATGCAAATTAAAGAGGGATCATATTCGTGGTGGGTAAAGTAGAAGGTTGGAGATTTTTTGGAGACAATGTTAAAAGGAATTCCCTCAGTTGTTAAAGAAGGGCTGGAATAATCATTATTATGCATTATGACGGCTAATAAAATAGCTCATAACAATAGATATCGAAATACTTTTAATGCTTCCGCGGTTTCGACCTAATCCATTTTTTGATATCACTATAAATATCCAAAAAGGAGTTCTTACCCAGGATGGGAGTCATGACACTCAAAGATAAAACTGGTAGGAAAAAGGTTTGCAGAGGCATTGACAATCAACAAAGGTTAGTTAGGATATTCAGTAAGGAGGCGCGATGGAGAAGCGATTCCATACCCTGAGGATCATCTCGGTGATTCTCAAGGTCTTGGCCTGGATAATAGGTCTGTTCACAGTGATCGGATTTGTGGCTGCACTGGCCAGCTTCAGTATCATCCCCGGCGCTTACGGTCTTAGAGCTGGGCTGATTACAGCCATATTGATTCTGCTTTTTGGTGCCCTCATATTTATTGCCATATACGCTGGGGCTGAGATCATTATGGTCCTTTTGGCTATCGAAGAGAATTCAAGGCGGGGGGAGTCAGAGTAGGATGTATTATAAGGTTTTAAGAGTAAAAATCAATCGAGCAAAGGTCACCGGCAAGAATTTATACTATGAGGGTAGTGTAACACTACCTTCATCGCTTATAAGGGATCTGGGAATTATCCCCGGGGAAGCGGTCCTCTGCGTCAACCTCAACAATGGGGCACGTTTTGAATCCTACATAATTGAAGGCGAAAAGGATGGGGAGGTCATCCTTAATGGTGGTGCGGCGCGACTGGGAGAGATAGGCGATGAGCTCCTCCTCCTTTTCTTCTCTTACCTGAGGGAGGAAGAGATCAAAGATCACAAACCAAAAATTGTCCGATTAGATGATCGGAATCGTCCTTGCGGCCGGTAAGTCGAAACGGATGAAATCGAGGGTGCCGAAGGTGGCACTGCCGATGTTGGGTCAGCCGGTGGTTAGTTATCCAATTGAAGCAGCCCGTAGAGCCGGTGTAAAACGGATCCTGGTTATAGTGGCTAAAAATAGCCCTCTGGTCGATATGATCGATGGCGTCGAATTCGTCATTCAACCGAAACCACTCGGCACCGGTGATGCGGTAAAAGTGGCGCTAAGGGATATTAAGAGAAACGAGTTGATCCTCATCCTTAATGGTGACAATCCGTTGATCAGATCTCGAACGATTCGCCGGATGTATCGTAGATTAAAAAGAGAGAAGCTATCCGGGATACTTCTGACCACAGAGCTCAGTGATCCTACCGGATACGGTAGGATCATCCGCGATGAAAATGGTCTGATAGCAGCCATTATTGAAGAGAAAAACCTTAAACCACTCCAAAGATCGATCAAGGAGATCAATGCGGGCGTTTATATCTTTCGATACCAAGACCTGAGAGAGGCGCTGAGGCGGATCCGGTTGAACAGAAAGAAGAAGGAGTATCTGCTTACTGATGTCATCCTGGTAATGAATCGAATGGGAAAGAGGTTGGCATCGGTAAAGGGAAGCCCTGAGGATGCATTGGGTATCAATACCCCGGAGGAATTTCAGCAGGTGGCGAGAATCATGAAGGAAAGGATCGTCCGAGCACTTCGAAGGAGAGGAGTTGTCCTCGCCAATCCCGATACGGTGGAGATCGAACCTTCGGTTAGAATTGGTCCGGGAACGACAATCGGTCCCTATGTGAGCATAAGGGGAGAGACCCGAATCGGGGCCGGCACAAAAATCGAGCCATTCGTTATTATCGGTGATGGGTAGGGCCAATTTCCTCTTTATAATCTTGGGAGGCTTCATCCTGATTTCCGGGATTTCTCTCTACTACCACTTTGAGAACCGTAAGATAAGAGATAATGTCTTTGAAAATGCCCGATTAAGAGTAGAGGTGCTTAATGGTTGTGGAGTCGACAACCTGGCAATGCTCGTTTCGGACGAACTTCGCCGGTTAGGGTTTGATGTGGTCGAGACGGGAAACGCTACGAGTTACGATTTTAAAGAGACGGTAATTATTGATCGGACCGATCCTAAGCTGAGGAATGCTCACCGACTCGGCGGTGTCATCGGTTGCACCAGGTTTGGTAAGGACATCGATTCCTCACTCTATATTGATGTTACCATCCTCTTGGGTAAGGATTACTTGAAGTATTTTCCATCCCTTAAAAACCGCCCCCGGTGGATGCATTGAAGAAGGCCAAGACCTTAGCTCGTATGATTAAGGGTAAGAAGGGGGAGGATATCGTTCTCCTCGATCTCCGTAAGATATCGCCCATAACTGACTTTTTCATAATCGCAACCGGCCTGTCACCAATCCACACCCGCTCAATTGCCGATTACCTTATCGCCCACGATCGTCCTCATCACTACGAAGGGATCGAATCCGGTAACTGGATCCTGATCGATTACATCGATCTCATCGTCCACATTTTTACCAAAGAGACGAGGGAATTTTATGGTCTGGAACGGTTATGGGGCGATGCCCCGAAGGTGAGCTTCTGATGGCTTGGGGTATTAAGGGTAAGGTGAGAGAATGGTTAAGCCCGATATTGGGTGAAGGCTTCGTCCTTGAGTTCTCCCCTTCCAAGGAGTTCGGCGATCTTTCCACACCACAGCCGATGATCGTGGCGAAGAAGGAGGGGAAAGATCCGATGGAAGTGGGATCGCTTATGAAGGAAAGAATCGATTTTGATATCTTTGAGACGGTAACCC